>Ga0306881_100001_pt1 | contig 371409 bp, 367 predicted proteins | sample AntDeeMetageno51_FD_190437 | JGI IMG/M metagenome (GOLD analysis project Ga0306881, IMG submission 190437) | Saline lake microbial communities from Deep lake, Antarctica - Metagenome #51 (v2) (version 2) | ecosystem: Environmental > Aquatic > Non-marine Saline and Alkaline > Saline | place...
GTTCCTCGCGGATCTCGGGATCGAGCGGCAGCACAGTACGGAGCCACGCCAGCGCCCGGTCGCTATCCTTGAGCAGATAGTAGACGACGAAGAACATGACCGTGATCCCGATGAAGAGTTCGGGAAGCCCACCGACGATGCTGAAGACGTTGCCAACCACGCTTTGTGCCCCCGACGTAATCGCTCCCGTAAGCGTCTCCTGAAGCGCTGTTACGTCGACCGTTATCCCGAACCGGGCGGCGAGTATGTCGTCTACCTCCGTGATGATCGAGGGATCGAACGCCGAGACCAGCTGGCGTGTCTGGTTGGCGGCGACACCGAGCACCACGAGCACCGGGAGGACGATAGCGAACAGCCCAATGGTGATCGAAATCCCTGCCGCGAGGCTGGGTGGGAGTCGCCGCGACAGTCGACGATCCAGCGGCGCAAGCACGTAGGCGAGAACCATCGCAACGAGAATCCAGTTGAGAAACGGGAGGACGATCAGTGCCGAGACCACTCCTGCGAGCAGGCCGACGACAAGCAGGAACCGCCGCGAACGCGTCGCGTCAGTGGTCATTATTGGATAAAGCGAATGCACCCACTGCGTCGGCGGCAATACGTCCCGGCGGTCGACACAAGACAATCATGTGACGACATTGCGTGTGGAGCGACAAGTGGGTAGTTGGCGACTGTGTCGACAGTTATCCGAAGGAACAAAAACGGGACCACAGGCTGAGATCTACGCCTGCGTGCCAACCGGTTCGGGGGCAGTCCGGCGATCCTTCAGCCACGAGCCGAGGGCACCACCGAGCGCGCCGGGGATGGCGTGGAACGCGAGTATGAGGGCGCCGAAGCCAAGCACGCCGAGCGACAGGACGACCCCGCCGAACAGCAGGGTCGTGACCGCGGCGATGACCAGTAGGACGAGCGACCCGAGGACGGTCGCGAGACCGCCGTGGATCGCGCCCGAACCGATCCTGCCACCGACAACGTATCCGGCGGTGAGACCACCGAGGATTCCGATTACACCCCAGGAGCCGAGGATACCAACGGTTTCCGACCCTGCGTAAATGAGGCCACTAATGAGCCCGAGGGCGAGCGTTACTACGAAGCCAGTGAAGACAGCCGACCAGTTAATCTTCATGATCAATAGTGTACTACGGTGTCAGCGGTATTAACTGTCGTCTCACGGTCGACGGAGAGTCCCGAGAACGGAACTCAGCCCAGCAGATTACTGAGCGAGAGGCCAATAAAAAAGACGATCACGACCTCGTTGACGACCCACGAGTTCGTTTCCATCCAGTTGCGGGCTTTGGGGAGCGCCGCCTCCGCACGCTCGCCGAAGGCCAGCAGGACGAGCGCCGGTGTGCCGAGCACCAGCAGCGTGGCGAAGACGAAGGGAAGGGCGTCGACCCACCGTGCCCCGGTGGCGGCGAGGTAGGAGCCGACGGCGACCGAGGTGAGGAGGTTGGTCGGAAAAAAGCCGAGGAGGAGAAAGCCGAGCCGGAACGAAAACTGCGGAGTGGCAGTGCCGAGTTTGCCCATCCACGTGGGCGGCTCTGCGGTCGCTCTCGTTCGGTAGGTGTAGATCATCGCAACCAGCAGCACGACGAGGATGATCGCGCTGAAGGTCGTATTCGAGGTACCCTGTCCGACCGCACCGATGCCGAGGACGTAGGTAACGCTGATAATAAGCGTGATCGACAGGGCCGCCCCGGCGACGAATGCCGCGGAGTTGCGCCGCCACTCGTCGCTTGTCGACAGGAAGATCGCACTCAGGATCTGTGGCCCGGCGACCATCACGACCACCAGCGGCAGGACTTCGAGCAGGCTTGGAGCGATAGACAGACACTGCACGTAGCACGTGGTAAACCTTTGTCAGGGCCGTGATCCGGTTTGGACAGAACACCTCGGTAGACACTCACAGCCACCCGCGAAAAACCACTTCGTGACACCCGTGGAAGATGGCGGTGGAGAATTACGATATGAAGAAACTCATCGTCCTCGCATTCGACAACGAAACCGGCGCGCTCGAAGTCCGTGACAAGCTCTTCGAGCTACAGAAACAGGAACTGATCACGATGGAAGACGCTGCGGTGGTGGTCCGCAACGAGCAGGGCAAAACCGACGTCAAACAGGCCCAGAGCTTGGTCGGGTCGGGTGCCCTCGGTGGAGCGTTCTGGGGAATGCTGATCGGCCTGATCTTCCTCGCTCCCGTACTGGGGATGGCCGTCGGCGCCGTCTCGGGAGCCCTCGGCGGGAAGTTCGCCGACATCGGGATCGACGACTCGTTTATTAAGGAGGTCGGCGAGGAGATCGACCCCGGCGAGTCCGCGCTGTTCATGCTCGTGAGCGACGTCCAGACTGATCGTGTCATCGAGGACCTCGAACCGTACAACCCCCGACTTCTGGAGACGAACCTCTCGTCCGAAGACGAGGACAAACTCCGCGAGGAGTTCGCTGCCGACCACCTGCGCGCCTAACAGTGCCGACAAACAGGTTTGAATACCGACCGGTCGTTTGCCCCTCATATGGAGACGACCCGCCATTTTACCTCGACCGTCTATATCGTCAACGATGGAGCGACGGCGCTCCACCACCACGACAAACTCGGGATTCGGATTCCGCCCGGCGGCCACGTCGACCGCGACGAACTCCCACACGAGGCAGGCAGCCGCGAAGTCCGCGAGGAGACCGGCCTCGAACCGCGCTTACTTCGGGAGACCGCAGCCATCGACGCCCCGGCTGGCGAAGTCCTCCCGCAGCCTGCTCACATGATGCTGTACGATATCGATGTCTACCCCGATGGATCGGTGGGCCACCAACACATCGACCACGTCTATTTTGCGGCGGTCGACAGCCGTGCCATCGACCCTGGCGACGGCGAGGCCGACGCTGCGGTCTGGGAGTGGTACACTGCCGAGGAACTGCGGGCCAGTGAGATCGACGCCGATACGGTCGCAATCGGCTGTGAGGCAATCGAAGCAGTCGACGAGTGGACTGCGTAGGTGGCGTCTCCGGCAGTAAGGGCTCAAAAGTGGATGCACACTGTCGCCACGAAAAGACCGGAGCCGCATGTAGAGTATCCGAGATACCGATACAGTTCGGCTCTCTGGTCGGCGGGGGGAGACGCCATCGCAGTAGCCGAGAGGGGGCACACAGCCTCAAGGGGGAAGTTGGGCCGTGTTCGGTATCTCTACTCAATCATAAGCGGTTGAGAGTGAAAAGTTCCACCCCTATCTATAGAGGGTTGATACGGTTTCGTGTACTGTATGTGTATCGAACCAGTCCGTCTCCGATACCGTAGCCAATGACATGCCGTCGCTCGATGCCGCCCAGTGTTAATCAGCGCTTCTGAACTGCAGTCCACCGCCGCTTCGGGCTGTTAGTGTCGACCCGTCGCGGCGAGAATCGATTGTCGTCTCACAGTTCGGGCATTCGTAGTCGACCGAGGTCGCGTTGAGATGGAGGACCCAGTCGCCGTTGATTCGGCTAGCGTAGTTGCAGTTCGGACAGTAGAGCATCGCCTTCTGAGAACGCTGCTGAGAACGCAGAGTAGAGGGACTCATTCTCGCTTTTTAAGAGCCAGATACGGATAAGGGTGCGGTTCGCCCGGATCGGTCGAGACGTGGCTATGCTGTTTCGGAATCGGACGCCAACAGGGACCGAATATACTGCCCGACGTGGTCGTCCATCCGCCGTTTATAGCCGGCCTGCCGGGCGAGTCGGTCGAGTTCACGACTTACGTAGCTCCCGTACTGGACGGCCTTCTTATCGGTCGACGCCACCGACTCGGGCAGTACACCCTCCCGCAGAGCGAACTCCCGAAGCGCGACCTTTCGGCGGTCGCCGGTCGCCAACAGTTCGCCGGGCAGTCGGAGCGCGGCGTCGACAACCCGATCCTGCAGGAAGGGAGTCACCGGCTCAATGCCGACCGCCTGAAGCCCACAGACGTCGCGTTCGAGCTGTTCGGGCAGTGTGGTGATCGTCTCTCGGACCGCGCCGCGAACCGTCTCTGCCTCGACACGGTGGTCTTCGGCTGGGTCGACGACTTTCGAATACCCTCCGAACAGCTCGTCGGCCCCCTGTCCCAGCGCGAGGCGGTCATATCCGTCTTCGCTGGCCCGCTCAGCGACTAACAACAGCGGCAGCGCAATCGAGACGTCCATCGGGTTCGTTCGACCGATAGCCTCCGTTACCCGCGGGACCGCCTCCCGCAGCGTCTCGTGGTCCAGTTCGATCACTTGGAGATCAGCAGTACGATCCATCGCGGCGGCGGCCTCGCGGGCGGCGGCGATATCGTGGCTTCCTTCGAACCCAATCACGTACAGTGGAGCCTCGAGGAGTCCGGCAGCGACGAGCGCGGAGTCGACGCCCCCTGAAAAGGCGACCGCGACATCGGTCGGCTGGCTCGCTTCGCGGTCGTCGAGTCCGAGCGCCGCCGCCAGTGCCTCGTTCACCACTTGTTGGGCGGTTTCGGGATCGTCGACCGGTGGCTCCGGGAGGTCGAGCCGCTGGCTGTCGCCGTCGACAGTTCGGACGGCTCCGGGTGGAACGACCGCCGGATCGCCGAGCGTGGTCGGCTCGAACGCCCACGCCTCGTCAGCGGCCGGGTCGACAGCCTCGGCCTCGGTGTAGACGGGCTGTCGACCCAGCACGTCGCGGACGACCTGTCCGTCGACGCAGCCGCCGAACCCACCCATATCGCTCGGCCCGCGGCCGTGTGCGCCCGGGAGTGGGTCGACGTTGTCGAGTACGTCTTGGATGATATCGGCTGTCGCCCCGCGGAGTGTGTCAGTCATAATTAAAAGAGATCGCTGAATGCGCGCTGGATTCGTCGTTTCGCACCGCCGCCGAACTGCCGGAGACTGATATGCCACGGCGTTCGGTGGCCGATGACGCTGGTGCGGCCGTGGCGGATCGCTTCGAGGATCGCGTCGGCCGACCGGTCGCTGGCCCCGACCTCGGTGACCGCTTGGCCGACCATCTCGGAGATGTGGGCGTCGCTGCCGGCGGTCATCGGCAGTCCGCGCTCGATGGCGAACCGCTCGGCTTGGCGGTTCGACCGCCCGGTGAACAGCCGCGAGTTGTACACTTCGAGGCCGTCGGCGCTCGCCAACTGGTCGTCAGTTATGTGGGGCGCAACGCCGTGCCGCGACTTCTGGAAGGGGTGCGGGATGACCGCAATCCCGCCCTGTTCGTGGATGCGTTCGAGCGTCTCGTCGTAGGAGAGGCCGGGCGGGATCAGTTCCTTGATACCGAAGGCGAGAATGTGGCCCGCGGCGCTGGAGATCTCCATGCCGACGATGCCGATCAGGCCGTGGTCTGCGGCCTGTTCGGCGGCCGCGATGGAGGCGTCGATCTCGTCGTGGTCGGTGACTGCGAGCGCATCGAGTCCCACGGCTGCGGCCTGTTCCAGCAGTAGCTCGACTGGATCGCGGCCGTCGTGAGACAGCGCCGAGTGGGAATGAAGCTCGACCGTTAGCACTGTCGACTTCTATGAGAGGTTCCTAATAAAGGCTCTCAGTCGTGGTCAGGGTCGGGCGACGTGCGGAAACTCGGCGCGACAATGAGGATCGTCACGAGTGCGGCGAAGACGACTGCACCGCCGTAGATGACCGGGAGTGGATCACCAACTTCGAGTCCGTGTTGAATCTCGGATGCGATTGCGACTGCGCCGACCAGCGCAAGGACGATACCTGCGCCGCCCCATTTGATATACTCGTTCATACCCGGAGGTATGTTGGGTGTATTTCAAAGAGCTATCGGATCACACTGGTTCGACATCAGTTTCCAACCAGTTGATCCAGCCAGTTGATCCAGCCAGCCGCTCTGTCACCGTAACCGATGCACGTTCGTGGACATGGAAAGAGATTAAGCCGGTGATTTTGAACAGGAGAGTGAATGAGTCTCCCGGATTCCGACCACCAGCTGGTTGTCGACGAACTCGGTCGTGAGCCGACGGCTGCCGAGGCGGTACTGTTCGAAAACCTCTGGAGCGAGCACTGTGCGTACCGATCATCCCGACCGCTGCTGTCGGCGTTCGACAGCGAGGGCGAGGGGGTCGTCATCGGTCCGGGCGACGACGCCGCAGTCGTCGCCGTCCCCGAACCCGACGCGGCCGACACGCCCGCCGACGACCGCGAGGCGAGCGACTACTCGGATACCTACATCACCCTCGGCATCGAGAGCCACAACCACCCGAGCTACGTCGATCCCTACGACGGCGCGGCCACCGGCGTCGGCGGCATTGTCCGCGATACGATGTCGATGGGCGCGTATCCAATCGCGCTGGCCGACAGCCTCTATTTCGGCACCTTCGACCGCGAACACTCTCAGTATCTCTTTGAAGGCGTCGTCGAAGGAATCTCGAACTACGGCAACTCGATTGGTGTTCCCACCGTTACGGGAAGCGTCGACTTCCACGAAGGCTATGTCGGCAATCCCCTCGTCAACGTCGCCTGCGTGGGCCTGACCAACGAGGAGCGACTGGTGACCGCCGAAGCCCAGACGGCGGGCAACAAACTCGTGTTGGTCGGCAACGGCACTGGCCGCGACGGGCTCGGTGGGGCTTCCTTTGCCAGCGAAGACCTCGCCGAGGACGCCGAAACCGAGGACCGACCCGCCGTCCAAGTGGGCGATCCATACACTGAAAAGCTCCTCATCGAGGCCAACGAGATGCTGGTCGACGAGAACCTCCTGCTTTCGGCACGGGACCTCGGCGCAGCCGGTCTCGGGGGGGCCTCGTCCGAACTCGTCGCCAAGGGCGGATTCGGCGCGGAGATCGACCTTAACAAGGTCCACCAGCGCGAGCCGAACATGAACGCGCTGGAAATTCTGCTCGCCGAGTCCCAAGAGCGCATGTGTTACGAGGTCGCTCCGGAGGACACCGACCGCGTCGCCGAAATCGCCGAGCGGTTCGATCTCGGCTGTTCGGTGATCGGCGAGGTTCGGGAGGGCAACTACGTCTGTACGTTCGACGGCGAAACGGTCGTCGACGTCGACCCCGAGTTCCTCGCCGAGGGCGCACCGATGAACGATCTGGAGGCCATCGAGCCCGAACAGCCCGGTCGGGAGCTCCCCGACGTCGACCTCGAAGACGCGATCAACGCGGTCGTCTCGGCACCAAACACGGCCTCGAAACGCTGGGTCTACCGCCAGTACGACCACGAGGTCGGCGTCCGAACCGCCCTCAAACCGGGCGACGACACCGCGATCATGGCGATCCGCGAGACCAGCGGCGACGCCAACGACACGACCGGCGCGGGCACCGGCCTCGCCTTCTCGTCGGGCTCGAACCCCAACTGGACGACCAACGCACCGTACGAGGGAGCCCAAGCAGTCGCCCTCGAAAACGCGACCAACATCGCCGCCAAGGGCGCACTGCCACTGACGGCAGTCAACTGTCTCAACGGCGGCAACCCCGAGAAGCCTGATGTGTACGGTGGATTCAAAGCGATTGTCGACGGACTCGCCGAGATGTGTTCGGATCTGTCGACACCAGTTGTCGGTGGTAACGTTTCCTTATATAATGACTCCACAACCGGGCCGATTCCACCGACGCCGACGCTGGCGATGGTCGGCTCGAAGGCGGGCTACGACGCGCCACCAGCCGCGCTCTCCGGCGAGGGCGAACTGCTCGTCGTCGGGTCGGCGGGCGGCGCGCTCGGTGGCTCCGAGTATCTCGCGCAGGTCGGTGGCTCGGATGGCTTCCCGGCGCTTCCGGCAAACGCCAGCGAGATCATCGAGACGATTGCGACGGTCGCAAATCAAGAGTCGACGCTCGCCAGCCACGACGTGAGCCACGGCGGCCTCGCGGTCGCGCTGGCGGAACTGATTACTGCGGATGCGGGTGCCGAGGTCTCGGTCGACGGCGTTGTCGACCTTTTCGACGAGACGCCCGGTCGGGTCGTCATTGAGACGACTGACCCAGCAGCGGTCCGTGAGGCGTTCGACGGTGTCGCGCCGGTCGACTCACTCGGCTCGGCGACCGACGATGGAACGCTCTCGCTGACAGTCGACGGCGAGACGGTCGACTACGATTCGGAGACGGTGACCGAACTGCGTGCGGTGATTACTGAGACGCTCGACTAACGGCTCGATTACGGTCGGATGGATCTTACTGTTCGGGACGCTCGAACTGGCGTTTCAGTAGATAGCCAGCACCGGCAAGCCCTGCGGCACCGGCTCCGATGCCGAATCCGGGGGTTTCGCTGTTGGTGCTTTCGCCGTTCTCACTCCCGTTTTCGCCCTGTTGATCACTCCCGTCAGAACTGTTCGACTGCTCGGTGGCTGCCGAATCGTTTTCCGGCGGCTGATAGACGTAGAGCCCGTCGTTCGGATAGCTCCGGTTGCCGCCGCGCCAGCCGTCCTCACAACAGAGCACGCGACCGTCGCCCATTGCATACACGTTGTCGACGTTTCGGAGCGCGTCGTCGACGTCCGCCATTGCTTCCTCCTCGGTGAAGTCGGGGCCGATGATGACCGGTTCAAGCCGTGAGACGTTGTAGTCGGACCCGAGTTCCGCACGGTAGACGACGCCGCCATCAACTCGGTCGAGGGCGATGTCGCCGCCGTCGTTGGTGGGCTGGTTGTCCAGCGCGTCGTTGAACTCCGAGACGCCGATGTAGATGTAGTCGCCCGGCTGGGCGTTGTCGACGCTGTCGACGCCTTCGGCCTTGTTGAACTCGATTGAGGCACCGATCTCCTTGGCCGCCGCGCGTGTCTCTAAGAACGGAATCCGTCGAAGCTCCTCGTCGACGCCATCGGGACCGTGTTCTTCGTACTGGTCGGCCCACGCAAGGATGTCCGCGTCGGAAATGTAGTCCTGATTGCCCGCCTCGATCACTTCGAGATCGGCCTCTTTGAGGACGCCTTCGGTGACCTCATCGCCCTCGTCCCAGTCAGCATGGCTCTCTAGATAGTCGACCTGCGTAATCTCGTCGTAGTCGGCGATCCACGAGTCGACCTCCCCGTTGCTTGCATGACCAAGCTCTAGCCACTCGATTTCCAGCGGTACGTCTGCGGGAGAGTCGCCGGATGCAGCCTCGTCATTGGTGATCTTGGGCGCATACAGGGTCCCTTCGATGGCCATCGGGTCGTCGTACTCCGGAATCGGCTCGTCGGCGACGAACTTGTAGATTCCCTTACTATCGCCGTCGGAACAGCCGTAGACAGTTCGTTCGTCGGGCAGAAGGTCCGGCGCTTCCCAAGCGGCCCGGCCCATGACGTAATGTTTGACCGGTGTGATCTCGTCGGGCTCGGCCGCTGGGTCCCGGATCTCGACGTGGTAGCCGTAGCGATAGGGGTTCGGATACACGTCTGCGATGGGTTCGAGTGGATTCTCATCGCCATCGGCCTCGACCGGGTCGGCACCCAGATAGTAGGCGAGATGTTCGACCCCGGTCATGTTCCAGTAGCCCTGAATGGACCAGCCGTCGACCTCGTCGTACTGCTCGTTGACTGCCGTATTGATTTCTACGGGGTTGGGTCTGTTCCAGAAGTGGGCTGCCCCGTAGATTCCCTCGCCGCTTTCGGCCGCCGAGGCGTCGCTGACGGTGGCAGCGAGACTCACTCGCGGATGGGCGTAGTTCTCCTCCGAGGAGATCGGCGTGTTCCACGGCGAGAGGTCGCCGTAGCAGTTGATGCGAGTGCCGCCGATATCGCGGAACTGTTCGGTGTTGACCGTGTTGATCGCGTTGTCGGGGTCGGCTTCCCACTCCCCATCGTCGGTCCGGCTGATCGGCGTTCGCATCACGTTGCCAGGGCTGTTTTCGTCGTTCGTAAACAGGTATCCCTCGGTTCCGTCGTCGGTGGTTGCGACGAACTGGTTGCAGTCGGGGTTGTAGCCGGCATCGCCGTAGGTAGTCCCCGCGAAATTGTCGGTCGTCACGGGTTCTCCGTCGGGTGTTTGGGTAACTCCCCACTGCTCGGTGCCATCGTTGATGTCATCGCCTTCCTGAATCAGATACGTGAACTCGGTGTCGGCCGCCCGTGCGTAGTCCTGTTCGCTTCCCTCCGGCGGTGAGGGCTCCTCGAAATCGTCGTTGGTGCCGTCGAACTCGAACCCGAACTCACTGTAGTAGCCGACGCCGGCTTTGTTCCACGGGGCCGAATTGTCACGGCTCGGGTGTTGGATACTGTGCAACAACGTTCCGTCATCAAATACAAACGGACCCGTCATCTCTGCCCCAAACGCCGTCGTCGAGAACCGTTTGAGATCCCCGACGACACTGGGTGCACCATCGGTATCCGTATCGTCGACTGCTGTCGACCGGCTATCGCGGTCTTTCTGTGCGGAGGCGACACCGGGGATACCGGCACCGACGGCGGCCGCGACTGAGGCTCTCATCAGGGTTCGTCTGTGGAAATCCATGTATACATTTCGACACGATATTAGATAAAAAGCGCTTATAATAGATAAGTATCCGTCCACGGAGAGTTTCGACCCCGCAATACCGTCATGTAGTGGTATATTCGTAGGGAGTTGCCTACTCAATTGTATATATGGGTACATATCCGGAATAGCCCCATATAGTACCAATATTGACACTCAAATAACTCACCGGCGACGTCGACTGTATGACAGAGTCCGAAACGGTCCCCGGCAGCCCAGTTCACAGAGAATACGTCATGGATGTCAGAATCGTCGAATCGGCCGACGACGAGTCGACAACTTACCGGTTCGAGGCACCGACCCACGAGGGGTGTACGTTCGACGATCCGGAGACCGCAGAGCTGTACGCCGATATCTACTTCGACGTTAACGGGTTCGATGAGGTCGGAACGGGCCAGCGGGGTGTCCCACCGGTGATTATTCAGGCCGGACGCGATACGCTTGCAGCGTACTTTCTCACCCAGTCGACGGTCGACGAGCAGTGGGTCGGCTCGTTCATGGGCGTCCAGCCGGGGAAGGTGATCCGGTATGCCTCCCGTGTCCAAGACCGCGCCGAGAACATCCGAACCCGGATCAAAGAACAAGATCTGTCGTAGTGTCGTAGCCCAGACCGTCGCCGTAACTCTCCGACATCGGCCATACCGATTCCGTTTGTGTTTCCAGCAGCGACGCCCCGCCGCGTCGGTGCTGGCGACCACGTTTGAGCGGCCAATATTAAACACCCCTCGGCCCAAGGTGGGTACATGGCAAAGTATTCGACGGGCGACGGTGGCGGTGGTGGCGACGGCGATGCCTGTGAACTCTGCGGCAAAGCCTCTAGCAGACTGAGCACGGCCAACGTCGCCGGGGCCAAACTGCTCGTCTGTGCCGACTGCTCGCCCCACGACGACAGTCGACGTGACTCCGGCCACAGCGGCCAGTCGAGTCAGGGCGGCAGCAGTGGCAGCGGGAGCAGTAGCAGTGACAGCCCAGCCGACCGAAAGAAACGCGCCGCCCAGAAGCAGGCCGAGATCTACGACGCCAACACGGGCGATTCCTCCCACTGGGAAAAGGAGGGGACGAACTACGAGCGCGACCGACTCCCGTACCTCGTTTCGGACTACGACGAGCGCGTCGAAAACGCCCGCCAAGAGGCCGGACTCACTGTCGAGGAACTGGCCGACAAGCTGGACATCGACGATGAAGAGTATCTCGCAGTCGAGCAGGGTCGGGCCGCCCGTGCAGGCGTCGGCGGCTCGGTAATCCGTGAGCTCGAAGACGAACTCGATGTGACGCTGGTCGACGAGTAGTCACCGACTCGGCAGGTACAAAGGCAGCCATGCCCGAGGTGTCGACGAATGATCGGAAAGCTGGATCCCGAGACCCTCCGAACCGTTCTCGACCGGACTGGCGCGTCGAATCCGGCACTGCTGACCGGCGCAGCCTACGGCGAGGATGCGGCGGCAATCGACCTCGGCGATGGCGAAACGCTGGTCGTGAGCTCCGATCCGATCTCGCTGGCCGCCGAAGCCGCCGGCACGCTGGGCGTCCACGTCGCCTGCAACGACATCGCGGCCGCCGGCGCTGACCCCGAGTTCCTGACGAACGTGATTTTTCTCCCGGATGACGATCCGGATACAATCGCCACGCTGACGAGCCAGTTGGATACCGCCGCCACCGAGATCGGTGTCACAATCGTCGGCGGCCACACGGAGTACGTCCCGACGCTTTCTCGCCCACTGCTGAGTCTGACTGCCTTCGGTCGCACCGACCGCCATATCCCGACCGGTGGCGCAGAGCCGGGTGACAAGATTCTGCTCACCAAGGGGGCGGCCATCGAGGCCACCGGTATCATTGCGACGGATTTCGTCGACAAACTCCGCGACGAGGGCGTCGACGAAGCGGTTATCGACCGGGCGGCGACGTATTTCGACGAAATCAGCGTCCTCGAAGACTCCCGCGCGCTTCGAGATGTGGCCACCGCGATGCATGATCCAACCGAGGGCGGTGTCATCACCGGCCTTGTCGAACTCGCTACGGCCGCGAATGTCGACATGGTCGTCGACCGTGAGGCGGTGCCGATCCGCCCGGAAACCGAGGCCGTCTGTACGGCGATGGGAGTCGACCCGCTCCGTATCTTCGGCTCGGGAGCCCTGCTTGCGACAGTGCCCGCCGACGGGGTCGACGCGGCCGAAACGAGACTTGGTGAAGCTGGCATCGCAAGCGCCGTGATCGGGACTGTCGAATCGTCAGCAGCCACTGATGTCTCAGCTGCGCTCGTCTTGGATGGCGAGCGAATCACCGAAGCCAGCGACGATCAGCTATACCCCTTCTGGGAGTAGTCCACTGCGAACGGACTGCTATTGTTGCTGATTGGTCCGAAACACTGTCTTTCCGGAGCTTTAGGCCCTGAGCGGTCGACTGTCGGTTCGTGGTGGATCTTCAGTACAGTGATCGAGACGCGGGTTATCTGCACGGTGTCTGGTTCGTCGCACTTGGATTACTGTTGGTGTCGACGACCAGACCTGCCTACAGCCCGTTTGTCGGATCAGTCAGCGATACGGTGATCTTTGCTGGACTGTGTGGGCTGGTCCTCGTCGGAGCCGCCACAGTTCGCTTCCGTCACGCTGCGCTTGGGGTTCCGATGAGCGTCTGTGGTGGTCTCGTCGTCTGGTCAGTGGTTCAAACGCTGGCCAGCGAGTCGACCGTCCTCACCGGTGGCACGCTCGTTCTCGCCGGGGGAGTCCTCGCCCTCGGCGGGCTGTTCGTCCACGAAGGCCTGCTGATCGCACGCGGTCGACGCCACACCGACACCCAGTCCCCGCCACGGACGCGGTGGCAGTGGTGGCTCGGCGCGCTGGTGCTCCTCGCTGCTGGCAGTTTCTGAGTTTATAAGCGATGTGCGGTCGACACGCATTACTGGGCGTCTTTTATCAATAATGGCGGGTATTCTGTCGTAGGATGGTCGTCGCACTCACGCCCGCATTCGTCGGGGTTCTGTTCGTGATCGTCATTGTTTCCGGGATGGTCAACGGACTGGCCGGGTTCGGGTTTGCGGTCGTGGGGACGATGGCGCTGGCGACGGTCGTCGACCCTGCCACAGCAGTCGTGGTGATGATCATCCCCATGTTGGCGGCCAACGTGACGCTCGTCAGTGAGCTGTCGACCGATGAACTCCGGAGCTGTGGCAAGCGGTTCGGCCCGCTCGTAGTTTCAGCGCTTCTCGGCACGATCATCGGCATGATCGTGCTGGACGCGCTGCCGGGTGGGCCACTGCGCGTCGGCCTCGGCCTGATCACACTTGGCTTTGTGGCCAGCCAACAGCAGGCGGTGGCGATCCCGTCGCTCGGGATCGAGGGTGGGTCGACGCTCGGGAGCGCTCCAGCGATGATCACAATCGGCGGCGTGTCGGGACTGCTGTTCGGTGCGACCAACGTCGGGGTCCAACTGGTTGCCTATCTCCGGAGTCAGGATCTCTCCCACGGGCTGTTTGTCGGCGTGGTGGCGATGGTGTTCGTCGGCATCAACGCCCTCCGCGTCGGGGCGGCGGGCCTCTTGGGACTCTATCCGTCGCTGACCGTCCTCGGACTCTCAGTCGCGGCGACGGTGCCCGCAATCGGGGGTGTCGCAGTGGGGAGTCGACTTCGGAATCGAGTAAGCAGTCGGCTTCGTCGTCGACTGGTGTTTGGCCTACTGACGATCATCGGGATTCGACTCCTACTCGGTGGACTCGGCATCGCCTGACATGGGATGGAGTTTTGATCGGCGTGTTACTCGGTGAGTGTGTCGTATTCGGTCACTGTGAGCGTTGAGCTGTCTCCCCACGTGATTTTCAGCGAATCGGCACCGACGTCGACAGCGTCGACCGAGAGGTCGACTTTCTCGGCGTTCGCATCGGTGCGGTTGCCGGTCATTTTCACTGCTTTTAGGTGGGCCAACTCGTCGGGATCGGCGCAGTAGTCGTTTGGCGCGCCGACGACCGAGAGCTCCGCGTTCCGGAGCAGCTTCCGGAGTCGTTTCGCCGCGGCGACCGACCCCGAATCTAGTTTCACGACCAGTTCGTCATCGTCGTCCTCCACGAGGGCACTGTAGTCGGCCGCCGCGAGATCAGTCACGTCATCCCTCGAATCGAGATCTTCGAACAGATAGAGCCCGCTCGCATCGTCGGTGGTGCGAACGCTGTCAGGGACGATCACGACGAGATCCGTTTTGGTGCCTCCCGTCAGATTCCCCGCCATCGTGATCCAGTTCGGACGGTGTTCGATTGGGACCGTCTTCGAGCGATCCGGCAGCGGATGGATCTCCTTGGGGAACTTCGTGCGGTCGTCTTCGACCCGGAAGATGCCCCACGAGCCGCCTTCGAGTTTCCGCCGCTCGCGTGTCTCCTGATAAATGAAGTCGCCGGTACTCTCGGCGAGTCCGCCCGCACCGCCGACGGGTTCGACCCGGTCGGTCTTGGTGACGCTGATCTGATCGTCGACACCGACGAGTTTGGAGTCGGCCTCGCCTCGAAGTCGGTCCCACTGGTGCTCAGCGAGATGGAACGCGAGTCCATCGGCTTTGTCAGCACAGAGATGGATCCGGAACGTCACGGGATCGCCGAGCAGCGCACGGAGCACCGGGGTGTTCGGATCGCCGTGGATATTCGAGGCGTACACGTTCGCCGGATTGTCGTCGGCCCGCTCGAACCGGCGACTGAAGGGCTCCGAGCGGTAGTTGATCGCCGGATAGCCGTGGTCTTCGGGATCGCCCAACTGATTGCAGGGGTCGTCGGAATCTTCGATATCCGGTCCCGGTGGCACCACACAGTTGTCGGGATCGTCCTCGTTGATGATGAACTGTCCGTCCGCAAACGCCAGCGAGAAATCCCGGAAATCGTCGCCATCGGGCATCTTCTTCATCACCGAGTGCGCCCGACCGTTCGGTGCTGGCTCGCAGGTGATCGGATCGAGGAACTCGACGCCCTCCTCTTCGATGACCAGTCGACCGTAGGCTCCGTGGTGGCGGTTGCTTCTGATGTCCGCGAAGTCCTGAAGCACCGACGAAACCGAAACCTCGTTGACGTACCAGCGGTAGGTGATCTCTTCGCCGGGCCCGATCGTCTGATCCCAGTTGAAGCCGACGGTCGTTCCGTCGGAGCCGAGAACGTTGTACCGGACCTGTTTGGGATGTAGCGAGATCCGCTTCGAGCGATCCCAGTCCTCGTCGGGACCCTGCATCTCGGGATGTGGATGGTCGTTGTCGAGATCGTCGAAGTCGATATCGTTGGTCAGCGTGAGGTCGATGCAGTCGTTCTGTGTCGCGCGCAACAGCAGCGGTTCGAGCGGTGCGTCGCCGTCGCAGATCGCCTCGACGTCCTCGTCCATCGCATACGCGATGCCGTAGGGGTCGACGTCGCCGTACTCGTTGTACTCGATCTCGGTATCGAACGCCGTCACATTGAACTGTAGACGATCCGCATCTTTCGGACACGGTCTGCCCGGCGACGGGGCGAGCTCCGGTGGATCGCCGGTAATGGCGTCGTTCTGCCGGGCCTCTTTGTCGGCGGGGAACTCCTGTCGCTCCTCTTTTTTGTCCGCGTAGAGAAGCCGTGCGAGTTGGCCCGTCTCCGACCAATTGAACTCGCTCCACGGAGCCGGATGCCCCATCTCTTTGAGCTGCTTGCGACTGATCGTCTCGTTCGGGGCCTTCCGGTCCGGCAACGGTTCGAGGTGGTCGACTTCCCCGCCGAACTCTCGAAACAGTCCCCACATCCCGTTCCAGAGATCGTCGACGACCCGTGATCCATACAGATAGTCCTTGATCGGGAGGCCAGCGGGGTTCTCGTCGAGTTCCTCGATGAACGTCCCCTCACCGATTGAGTCGGGTTCCTCCAGAAGATCGAGTGCGAAGGCTTCCGAGGTGCCGATGACCTGCGTGACGGCGTCTTCGGGGTCCTGTCCCTCCGGATCGAACCGTCGACCGTTGATCGTGAAGTTGTGTTGTTCCTCGTAGCCCCCATGCCACAGCCGGAAGCGAACCGGATCGTCCTCGTAGGCCTCGAAAGTGGGCGTCGACGGATCGCCGTGGACGAACGAGGAGTGAACGTAAGCCGGATCACAGTCGTCGCGGATGTAGTAGGGCGTGTTCCGGTAGTTGATCGCCATTACCCCCGCGTTCTCGTTGTGTTCGGCCTCGTTTCGGTTGACCAGCTCGCCGTCGCGGTCGACCAGCTGTGCGAAATCGTGGTAAGCCACACAGAACTCCCGGTAGTCGGTGCCGTCGGGCACCTCGATGATCGCTTGGGTACCGCTGTCGATCTCGTCACCGCTGAACGGATCGAGCCAGCGTGATTTGGGCGGCTCAACCACGAGCGAGGCGAACGAGCCGTGCATCACGTCTTCGATGCCGGTGATGTGATCGTGGAAAAAGATCGTCCCCTCCTCGTCGGCAAACCATCGATAAAAGGCCTTTTCGCCTGATTTGGCGTCCTGACGGTAGTTGAATCCAGACGCCAGTGAGTCCGAGCCCAGAAGATCATAGGAGACGAAATGGATGTGGTTGGATTTCCCACCGGCCTCGATGGGAACACTGTCGGGGTTGCCGTCCTCGCCGCCCTCCGGGAAGCGGTCGGCGGGGATCGCCGCGATGTTTTCCTCGGTGACCTCGTTTTTAAATGTAATGTCGACGCAGTCGCCGACGTTGGCGCGGATGACCAGCGGTTCGGGATTCAACTTCCCCTTTTTGACTAGTTCGGCGTTCTCTTCGAGCACGTAGACGATTCCGTTCGGATCGTGGTGTCCGGCGTCGTTGTAGACGACATCGGCGGGAAGGGCGACGATGGTGTACTCACGTTTCTCGCCCTCGATCTCGGCTTCGACGTCGGGATCACAGGGATCTGTGTACGGCGCACCGGGGATGATATCGTCGCCGAGGGCGGCCTGCTCGTCGTCGGTCGGATCACGGAACTCCTCCTTTCCGGCCGCACCGTACGGTGGGAACGGCGGTGTGTTACCGAACTTGCCGGGAATGAACTCGGGGTAGCCGGGCACGTCCGAATCGAGCGGAATCGGCGGCTTGTTGTTCGGCAGCGTCTGGAATCCCTTTCGCTCCTTGTCAAGTACGCGCATGATTCCCCACATTCCCTCGCCGTAGTGGGGGAAGAGGTGGCAGTGGAACAGTACATCACCCGTCGACCGGTGTGCGCCACCCGCACCAACCGCAAAGGAGTCCTCGAACTCCAGATTCGGACGCACGGTCGTGAAATCGTTGATACCTTCTGTCGACGTCCCTGAGGCAACGCTGAGCGGGCTCTCGTAGACCGCCCCGAGGCCGACCGTCTGGGAGTCGACGGTACCTGAAGAAATGTCCGGCGGCGTCTCTTTCCAGCGATGGCCGTGGAGGTGGTGGACGTGGTTTTCTTCGACCGACGCCCCCATCGGCAGCACGTTCACCGGATCGCCGACGTACACCGGATACACGTTGTCACCGCCGCCGGGGTCGCCGTTGAGCCACGAGTTGTAGAAGTTCTCTCTGATCTCCGGGTCGCTCCCGTCGGGTATCCGGTTCCCGGTCGGGTCCGCACGGTAGTTGATCGCGTGAGTCGTCTGGTCCTCGTCGCTGTCGGGGAACGTCAACTCATCGCCGTCAGCGGTTCGCATTCCTTCAGGGGTGTGATAATAAATGACGAACTGTCGGTAGCTGAGTCCGGGTACATTACCCGCTTGCATGGCCTCCTCGCTGAGATCATCCGGCAGGTGGATGTCCGCCTGAACCCGACCCTGTTCTTCGTCACCGGTGAAGGGGTCGGTCCACTCGGTGCCCTGTGGGTGGACGATGACCGAGCCGAACAGTCCCCGCGACAGCAGGTTGGCCTCCTGTGGCGGATCGTCGGCGCTGTCGTAGGCCTGGTTCGCCCCATCGAGGAAGAAGTGACCACCCAGGTTCGAGGCGTACCACCGGTACGTGATCGATTCGCCGGGCTCGACGGTCGTATCCGGGTTGAACCCGACATGCATCCCGTCGCTGTCGTCGACCTCGTACGGCAGCGAGGTCATATGCATCGAGGCCGCTCGGTCGAGGTCGTTGTGGAACTCGATCTCGATGATATCGCCCTTCTCGGCACGAAGTGTGAGCGGCTGGATCAGTCGCGTATCGCCGTCGGCGCGTTTGTCCTCGGGGATCTCTTCGCAAAAGAACTCGTCGTCTTCGTCGTCGTCCTCGAAGACGACCGTGTTCCCGCAGGGTCGCTTTCCGGAGAGCTTTTTGATCTCCTTTCTATCCTCTTCGAGCGCGTACATGACGCCGACCGGCTGGTGGAGGCCGTACCGGTTGTAGACGATGTCGACGTCGATTGCATGGGCATCGAAATGCCGAACCTGTCCAGCTTCATCGGGTTCCTCGGGGACCTCCTCACGTTCGGTAGCGTCCTCTGTGGCCGCAGCTCCGGTCGAGAGTGCTGTCCCCGCTGCGACCGTCCCACTTATCGATAGGAAATCCCGCCGAGACGTTTCAGCCGAGTTGAACAGGGAGTGATCTTCAATCGCGCCATCGGGTGATGATGCATCAGTATCGTCGCCGTTTTCCTGCGACATACATACGATAACAGCCAATATACCCTATTGTAATTGTCATATTACTAAGTATAAATGGCTATAACTAACGTATAACTGCAGTTATTGCCGTGTTTTGCCCGTCTACTACGTTCGGTTTGTTATCTCGCGGCCGAACCACTGGCGAAAACTCCACTACATGATTTAAACGTAGAAAGCTGCTACGCGCGGTTTTATCGTGGTATGCTTAACATATCTTGTCACAGACACTGAGGTATGTGTGTTCAGATTCGATTACTCACAGCGATTTACTGAGGGAAACAACTACCGGAGGGTGTCGACAGCGATTTCACGACGCCGCCCCATCAGATCTGTATGGATTACACTGAGTACGAGGCAGTGGTCTACGATCTCGACGGGACACTAGTCCATCTCGCCGTCGACTGGGCGACTGTCGCCAACGATGTGATCGCGGTCTACGAGGAGGCAGGCGTCGACGCCCGCGCCGCTGATCTCTGGGAGCTGCTGGGACGGGCCGCCGACCACGGAATCAGCGAGGAAGTCAAAGCCACGATCAGCCGCCACGAACACGGTGGTGCGCGGGACTCTCACCGCCTTCCTCTGGCCGACGACGTCGCCGAGCAGTCGGTGCCGGTCGGCGTCTGCTCGCTCAACTGCGAACGGGCCTGCCGGATCGCGCTCGATACACACGAGCTGTCGGCGGGTGTCTCGGCAGTCATCGGTCGGGATTCGGTCGACACCCACAAACCCGACCCCAAGCCGCTGCTGGCGACGCTCTCGGAGTTGGGTGTCGAGTCGGGTGAGGCCGTCTTTATCGGAGACTCCGACCGTGACAGGATAACTGCCGACCGAGCGGGCGTCGACTTTCTGTTTGTCGACTGAATCGCTGTAGCCAGTTAGGCCGAATCCGTGCTCTGCTCGGCCTTTTTGTCGTCTTCGAGTTTGTATTTCGCGTACAGAAAGACCGAAACTGCGGTCAGAAACCAGATCGGCGCGCCGACCCGCACCGCGAAGCTGAGACGGGCTCCCCACGACGGGAGTTCGACGAGGATCGAGAGCCCGGCAACGATTGGTGCGCCGACGATGATGGTGACGACGAACGTCGTCTGCATCACCCAGCCGAAGTCGACGCCATCAGGATCGGTAGTTTCGACGAGATCTGCCACAGATCCATCTCAGTCTGCGACTACTACTGTGTGACGGTTCGCCACTGGAGAGAGATCGGCCACACCGGGAATCGAACTGTTTTATCGGTGCGAAACCAACTGTTGGGGTATGACCACGACCCGTGGGCTCCGCGAGCGAGACCGGCCCATCACGATGCTGACGGCCTACGACGCGCTGACTGCCCGGATCGTTGAGGCCGCCGGAATCGACGTTATCCTCGTCGGCGACAGCATGGGCACCGAAGTGTTGGGGTACGACGACACGCTCGCGGTAACCCGTGAGGAGATGCAAAACCGAACCGCGGCAGTCGTCCGCGGCACCGAAGACGCACTCGTTGTCGCCGATATGCCATTTCTTTCAGTCGGCGTCGACGACAGCGAGACGATTCGGAACGCGGGCCGCATGCTCAAGGAGGCCGGCGCCGACGCCGTCAAACTCGAAAGCGGCCCCCACACGGTCGAGATCACTGATCGACTCACCCAACTCGGGATCCCCGTTATGGCCCATCTGGGCCTGACGCCCCAGCACGTCAACCAACTCGGCGGCTACAGTCGACAGGGAACGACGACCGAGGCCGCCGAAGAGATCCTGTCTCTCGCACGCGCACACGAGGAGGCCGGAGCCTTTGCACTCGTGCTCGAACACGTTCCGGCGAACGTCGCCGGGCAGGTGACCGAGGCACTGAATATCCCGACGATTGGGATCGGGGGCGGTCCCGACTGCGACGGGCAGGTACTCGTACTCACTGATGTGATGGGGCTCAGCGAGGACCAGCCACCGTTCGCCGAGCAGTTCGGTGATGTCGAGGCCGCGATGACCGACGCCGTCGACGCCTATCGGTCAGCGGTTGAAAACGGAGAGTTCCCGTCAGCCGAACACAGCCACGTCGAAGAGAGCGTCGACGACCTCACCGAGTGAGGCGGTCGAGGAACATCGAGAGCGCCGCGTTGAACGCCTGTGGCTGTTCGAGCATCGAGAGATGGGCCGCGTCCTCGATCTGGAGTACCGAGCAGTTCGGCATCTCGGCGGCGAAATACTGATGATATCGGAGCGGCGTCAGCTGGTCGTACTCGCCGACGAGTGCGGCCGCCGGGAGGTCGATCTCGTCGAGTCGACCCAACACGTTGAACAGGTTACTGGTGCGGAAATCCCGGCCCGTGACCGGCTGGCCGGTCTCTCTCAGTCGACGTGTGGATGCCGCCAAGAGTTCGGGGTCCGGATCGTGAAACAGTCGGTCGGAGCCATGAAGAAACTCGACGGCCCGGTCGAAATCAGTCTTCAGCCAGTCGAGCAGATCCGACAACACCGGGAGCCGCGGTCCTGTGCCGGCCAACACCAATCCATCGAGATCGAGATCACGTTCGAGCGCCGCCCAGATCGCGACTGCGCCGCCAAGGGAGTGGCCGACCAGCACCGAGCAGTCGGTGGCCTCGACGACGGCTGCCACGTCATCGGTGTAGGCCGACAGTGTTTCGTAGCCCGCATCGGCGTCGATATCGTCGCTTTCACCGTGGCCGCTGAGGTCGACCGCCGCCACCGGGGTTCGGCTGGCCAGTCTGAACTGGCTTTTCCATGCTTCGTGTGAGCCACCACTACCGTGAATATAACAGCAGCCCGGGCCGGACTGACCGCTCCGGTCGCTGTATTTGTAAGCTGTCGACCGGCCGTGGTGGCTCACGGATTCCATACCTCTATTCGGGCCGAGTTGGGCATAAATCGCCGGACCTTCTCGAATACCGATAGGTAGGTGATTGCGGCTACGATTCGGCTGGTGTCGACTGGTCGACGTCATCGAAAACGAATGCCGCACCTCCTGTGTCGGCGGCCTCGACGCTCACACCCCAGCCGTGGACATCCGCGATTCGCGTGACGATAGCCAGTCCCAGCCCGGTTCCGTCGCCGGTCGTATACCCTTCTTCGAGCACCGACTCGCGGTCGGCGGGCGGAATGCCGGGACCGGTATCGCTGACGACGAGTTGCACCGGCCCGTCGGTTTCGGCCTCTCTCACCGAGATCGTGATCTCCAACCCACCATCGTCGGTGTCGCCCCCGTTCTCAGTGGAGCAGTGTTCCACGGCCTCATCAGAACCCTCCGAGTTCTGGGTGCCTGTCGAATGGTTCGAAAATTCCCGCTGGGAATTTTCGTCATCACGAGAGACGGCGTCGCCGTCTCTCGGACGACTATGCTCGACAGCGTTTCGAATGAGGTTCTCTAGGAGTTGCAGCACGTGCTGTCGGTTGGCCTCAATGTGGATCTCAGCGTCGACCGTGAGTTCGGCGTCGCCGGTTTCGACGTGTTGCCAGGCCGTTGTGACACACGACGCGAGGTCGACCGTTGTGGTGTCGACGGCGGCCGCATCGAGCCGGGCCAGCGTCAGCAGTTCGTCGATCAGTTGTTCCATGCGCTGGTGGGACTCCTGGATTCGGTCGAAATGCGCCGGATCACCGGTCTTGCGGGCCAGTCCGACGTAGCCCGAGGCGACGTTGAGGGGGTTCCGGAGGTCGTGGCTCACGACCGAGGCGAACTGATCAAGCTGCTTGTTCTGCTGTTTGAGCTGTGCCTGCTGGTGGTGTTGGTCGGTGATGTCGTGGACGAGAAAGACGCGACCCACGAGATACTCACGGTCGTCGTACAGTGGTGTGAGTTCGATCTGGTAGTGGTGGCCGTTGAGCTCCATTCGCATGCGCTGGTGGTCGGTCGCCGTGGCCACGGCATGGAACTGCTCGGCGACGCTCGGCACCGATTTGATCAGCTCCGCGAGCGGTCGACCGATGTCGGCATCGGAGAGATCCAGGAGTTCGAGTCCCCGCTGATTGGCGTCGACGAGTCGGTTCTCGCGGTCGGTGACGAACACGGCACTGTTCAGCGTTTCGACGACCGCGTTTCGCGCAATCGGTGCGACGTCCATGAACTTCGTTCGCTGGATGCCCCACGTCAGCGAAACGCCGGTGATAGCGAAGCCGACAGCCGTCAGATTGTACGAAATCGTCCGGGTAATAAAGGCAATATCCGTGAGCCACGGGGCGACAATTCCCGCGAGCAGCGCGGCGGCCTGTTTCTGATAGAGGAACTGGCTGGTGAAGACGAACCAAACCAACAGGAACGTCGACACCGCGACCAAGAGATACGAGTAGCCGATATGGAGACCGAAGGCGATGCCGTAGGTCGTCTCCCACCCCGATCCAGTGGCCGGATTCGCCACGAACGTCTCCCAGACGAGATCGGGTCGAATCCAGACGATGGCGTTGAAAATGAGTGGCCAGATCGCCAGCCCACCAATTGTCCGGCGCGTAACGTACTGGTCGTACCCCGTGTACGCGAGCACGAAGACGAACAGGCTCGCAATAACGACCGTAATTCCGGCGAACCACAGTTTCATGAAGGCAACCGACAGAGGTGTGCCCGGCACGACTGTCACAACGAACTCACAACAGGCCCAAAACCCCATCCCGAGCAGTGTCACGACGAGCGGTCGACCACCCGGCTCCTCGCGGAGCTGCCACGCCTGGGTCGCCGCCGCCACCACCAACACAACCGCAACTGCGAACGAGATCGAGTAGAGCGGATACTGCAGCGGCATTTCCTGTGGCTTCTTCGCTCATTTATAAAATCCGTTTGCCGTATCTATCAACAGTAAGAATTGGACCGCGTACGCGGGACACGACGGTCGACCGATGCTCACGACCGCAAACTTCGGTGTGAACCGCAACACAATCTAATTTGGGTACCCCAACGCCTTCATGCGGTTTTTCAGCGGTAGCTTTATATACTTTGAAGACTAACTGTGAGTTAGTACTATGAATGAACCACAGGCAGCCGGTCATGACGACCGCTTCGTGCGGCGCTACGAGTATGACGACCACTCGCTGCTCGCGGTCGACCTCCCGGTCGACGACGAGCAGGTCGATGTGGATGTCGTCGGCTCGACAGCGATTCTCGTCATCGATCACGGCGACCGTCTCACCGAGACGGAGTTTGAACTGCCCGGCACGGACCCAAACGTTGAGTTGAACAACGGCGTACTCGAAATCACGGTGAACAAATGAATCTCACAGTCAAACCACTCAAACAGAAGGACGCCGGTCGACGCCTCGCGGCGGTCGACCGCCTCGCAGCCGACGAACTCGACCTCTCAGGCGGCGATTTCGTCCGTCTCGACAGCGACGACGGCACCGCCATCGCCCGCGTCTGGCCCGGCTACCCGGAGGACGACGGGACCGGTATCGTCCGGATCGACGGTCGACTCCGCCAGGAGGCGGGCGTCGGCATCGACGACAAACTGACCATCGAGAAAGCGGAGGTCAACCCTGCCGAATCGATCACGATTGCCCTGCCACAACGGCTCGGCATCCGTGGGAATATCGATTCGCTGATTCGACGCGAACTCGGTGGCCAGCCAGTCACCTCCGGCCAAAATGTTCAGTTACCACTGGGCTTCGGCTTCATGGGCGGCCAATCGCAGGCTGTTCCACTGAAGATCGCCTCAACGTCGCCATCGGGCACGGTCGTCGTCACTGACTCGACGGAGGTCACCATCTCTGAGAAACCCGCCGAACAGATTCAGGAGGCACCCAGCGGTGCCGCACCGGGCACCTCGGGAACCCCCGACATCGCCTACGAGGACATCGGTGGCCTCGACGACGAACTCGAACAGGTTCGAGAGATGATCGAACTGCCAATGCGGCACCCAGAGCTGTTCAAGCGGCTCGGGATCGACCCACCGAAGGGCGTCCTGCTCCACGGCCCACCGGGCACCGGCAAGACGCTGATCGCCAAGGCCGTCGCCAACGAAATCGACGCCAGCTTCCACACGGTCTCCGGCCCGGAGATCATGTCGAAATACTACGGAGAGTCCGAAGAGCAGCTCCGTGACATCTTCGAGGAGGCCTCCGAGGAGGCCCCCGCGATCATCTTCATGGACGAACTCGACTCCATCGCGGCCAAACGCGAGGAGGCAGGCGGCGACGTCGAACGACGCGTCGTGGCCCAGCTCCTGAGCCTGATGGACGGGCTCGAAGAGCGCGGCGAAGTCGTGGTCATCGGCGCGACCAATCGTGTCGACGCTATCGACCCCGCGCTGCGGCGTGGTGGCCGGTTCGACCGCGAGATCGAGATTGGGGTTCCGGACCGCGACGGACGGAAAGAGATCCTGCAGGTCCACACCCGCAACATGCCGCTGGCCGAGGGGATCGATCTCGACGTGTACGCCGAGAACACCCACGGCTTTGTCGGCGCGGACCTCGAAAACCTCGCCAAAGAGGCCGCGATGCACGCGCTGCGACGAATTCGCCCACGGCTCGACCTCGAAAGCGACGAGATCGACGCCGACATCCTCGAATCCATCGAGGTGCTGGAGAGCGACCTCAAATCGGCCTTAAAAGGGATCGAACCCTCGGCGCTGCGTGAGGTGTTCGTCGAAGTGCCCGACGTCTCTTGGGAGGACGTTGGTGGCTTAGAGGACACCAAAGAGCGCCTCCGCGAGACGATCCAGTGGCCCCTCGAATACCCCGAAGTGTTCGAGGAACTCGACATGGCCGCCGCGAAAGGTGTCATGCTGTATGGTCCACCGGGGACCGGTAAGACCCTCTTGGCAAAAGCGGTCGCCAACGAGGCCGAGTCGAACTTCATCTCGATCAAAGGCCCCGAACTCCTCAACAAGTTCGTGGGCGAATCGGAGAAAGGAGTCCGCGAGGTCTTCAGCAAGGCCCGCGAGAACGCCCCGACCGTGGTGTTCTTCGACGAGATCGACTCGATTGCCGCCGAGCGCGGAAGTCAGTCGACCGACTCGGGTGTCGGCGAACGGATGGTCAGCCAGCTGCTGACCGAACTCGACGGCCTCGAATCGCTGGAGGACGTCGTGGTAATCGCCACCTCGAACCGCCCAGACCTGATCGATTCGGCACTCCTGCGGCCCGGTCGACTGGACCGACACGTCCACGTCCCGGTGCCCGACGAGGATGCTCGCCGGAAGATCTTCGAGGTCCACACCGACGAAAAACCGCTGGCCGACGACGTGGACCTCGGCAAGCTGGCTCGCCAGACCGAGGGCTACGTCGGCGCGGACATCGAAGCGGTCTGCCGCGAGGCATCGATGGCTGCCAGCCGGGAATTCATCGGCAGCGTCAGTCGGGAAGAGGTCGCCGAATCGGTCGGCAACGTCCGGGTGACGATGGCCCACTTCGAGGATGCCCTCGATCAGGTCCAAGCAAGCGTGACTCCCGAAACGCGAGAGCGTTACGAGGAGATCGAACGTCGCTTCGGCAAAAGCGAGATCGACACCGAAGACGATCTCGGCACCGCGTTCCAGTAGACGCTACTGAATCACACCGTTGCGGACACTATTTTGACTGCTGTTGAATCGTCGCAGAGGAGGCCTACCTGAGTCGGTATCCCGCGAGTACGAGCACAATGCCTGCCACTGTGTACTCGATCTTTAGTAAGAATGCATCCAGAAGATCAACAGGATGGGACCATGCATAGAGAGCGTCGATGGCTGTTCCGACGCCAATAAACAGTAACACGAATCCACCGAGAAGTACCACGAGGCCAATTTTCATCAATGCTTTTTGTCGACCGGGAGATGGTGACGCAGTGGGCTGGCCACCATTCATTTGTTATAGTCTAGTCAGATGGTTGAAAAGCGTATCGCAGCCAATGTGACATTCTTGGCCGCAGCCATCACAGCTACCGTCGACGACACCCGGTCTCTCGCCTAAACTGGCGTGAACGGTCGACGGGTTTTATTTTGGTAACTCCTGTCAATGTAGACACCCCTACCTGCGTGTCCCCACGGACACACCCCTCCAGCCACTGTCGACTGGCGTGGTCGATCTGTGGCTTGATTTCTATTCGTGAGTCGTTGGTGTGTCGACTAGCGGATGCCACCGGCTACAGTTGGTTACTCCGCGAGGCAACCACATCGAGCCCGGGACTGTAGTAGCAGACCGGCTCGGCTTCGGGTTCGGCGAAACCGTGGCTCTTGAGTAGTGTGCTGGTCGTGATCTCGGCGTCGGCCGGGTAGAGCGTCCACGGCTCGTGGTCGACATCGGTATACCGAATCGAGCCGTCCTGTGCTTCCGTATAAAATCGGTAGCGTTCGACGAGGAACTCGCCGAAGGGGTCCTCTGGAGCCGCAAACGGTTTACCGGTCGGCCAGTAGCTCGCCTCGTAGTGGGCCGGCCGCGAGCCGGGATGCATTCGTCTGCTTTTGAATTGGACCCGGCCGTCGACCCACTCCAAGCCGATTCGCGCATAAAAGTACGGCAGATGTTGGAAGACTCTCGCGCCGATGACGCTCGCGATGCCCTGCGCATCGAGGCTGAAGAAGTAGACGCTGGGGACGCCGTCGCGGGTGACGTAGGTTCGGAGATTGAGTTCCGGCAGTCGAATTCCGAGCTGCTTGGGCAGCCCCTTCGGCCGGACGTCGACGTTCGTGAAGGGAACGACCGAGAGCCACGCCGAGCCGTCGAAGGTGTCGGGGGCGAGCCCGTCGGGCAGGTGGGCGTCCATCACCCGTGGCTCGACCGGGTAGTTCTCGAACAGCAGGTGTCGCCAGCCCATCTCCAGTGGCACTACCATGTCGACTGTTGGTGGCTCGGACGAATATCACTTTGGCCGGAGACGGTAGTCGACGCCTGATAGCCACCAATCGGCGATTATCCGGGCGATTCGGGCGTGAACGGTCGACGGGTTTTATTCTGCTAGAGGTTGTCACAGTAGTCACCCCTACCCGCGTGTCACGCGACACGTCCCTCCGGCCAGTGTCGGCAGTGGGTCGACGGCTGGCCTGTTTTATTCGGTGAGTGGCAAGACTGTCGGCGTGCTGGGAGGTCGATCATCTCCCGGTTCGTTCGAGTATATAAAGCCGTTCAGGAGTATTCGATTGCCGATTCGGCCGGATTTCGTGCTCCGGCTGTGCCTATCGGATTCGATGTGGACAGTCGTTCGACGGCACTCACGCGGGCAGTCGACCAGCACGTTCGAGCACTGCGAGCCCGGCAACCGTTGCCACGAGGGCGAGTGCGCCAGCAGTGAAGACCGTACCGTACGCGTAGCCGCCTTCGATCAGCGCACCGACGACCGAGGAGCCACCCGACTGCGACAGCATCCAGGCGGTACTGAAGACGGCGTAGGCGCTGCCGCGGGTCGAGTCCGGCAACGCGGTCAGAATGTAGGCGTCGACGGCGGGAAACAGCGCGTGGATGACAAAGCCGATCAGCGCCGAGATTACCGCCAGCGCGACCAGCCCCTCTGCGGCGACCAACAGCAGCAGGCAGCCAGCGAAGGAGGCAACGATCCCGAGTAACAGCGGCACCGAGGGGAGGTCGTCGACCAGCTCGCCAGCGACAAAGAAGGCAGGCACGCCAGCCGTAAAGACGATAGTCAGCATCGTTGAGGCCGCGTTCGGCGAGAGCCCACGGGACTGCATGTAGAGTTCATAGAAATTAAAGACGCCCTGCCAGACGAAGACCGCGACGCCAGCCAGCCCAAGGGCCGCAAGGATAATCCGCCACTCCGAGCGCGCACCGGCGAGTAGCGAGCTGTCGTCCGCACCCGCATCCGGCATCTCGGTCCGCCGGGCGACGATCACGGTGGCGGCGGTCACGACGGCAGTGCCGACCGCAATAGTCCACAGCGAGAGCCGCCAGTCGACCCACAACGAGATGGCGACCAGCGGCGCGGCGGCCACCGCGGCGACTTGGTTGGCCGCGCCGTGAATACCCATGACGCGGCCGACCCGACTTGGGAACAGTTCACTCAAAAGCGGGTTCGCCGAGACGAAATAGACGCCGGAGGCGCTGCCCATGAAAAACGCCCCGATCATGAGCTGTTGAACCGTGACCGCCGTGGCAGTCGCGGCCGCCGAGAGGGTGAGAATCCCCCCCGAGACGATCACGAGATAGTGGCGTGGGAACCGCGTGAGCAGCCAGCCAGCCGGGAGTCGGAGCGACGCGCTGCCGACCCACGCGAGGGTAACGATGAGGCCAGCGGTCGCCTCGCCGATGCCGAACTCGGCGATGAACACGTCCAACAGCGGCGCGAAGACGATTCTGGCCAGATTGAGGAAAAAGACGAGCCCACACAACGACCCAAAGAGGTGGCGTCGACTCACAGCGACGCTTCGGAGCAGAGGGTCTCAAGGGTTCCGAATGCTTGATTCTCGGCTCAACTGAGCGATAGGTTCAAGCCATTGCGTAAGGAATCCTTACATACTATGAGTGCCGACGAACCCGAAGTGACAACAGTGACCTCAAAGGGCCAGATTACGATCCCGAGTCGACTCCGCGAGGAGTTCGGGCTCCAGAAAGGGACGAAACTGATGGTCGTGCCAACCGAGTACGGCCTCGTGTTGAAAAAGATCGAGCTGCCGTCTGTCGAGGAATTTCAACAGCGAGTCGAAGACCGTGCCGGTACTGTCGAGTTGTCGACGGAGGACGTCGATCAGTTGGTACACGATGCTCGGAGTGATGAATGAGAGCGGTTCTCGACACGAACGTGCTTATTTCGTCGGTGATCTCGACTGGGACGCCGCACAATGTCGTTGTCGCTGGGTTCGAGGGCGAGTATCAACTCATCGTCTCTGTGGCCACGCTCACTGAATTCCGTGAGACACTTCTCAAATATCCTGACCGGTTCCACATGAACGAGACCGAAATCCAGCAGGAAGTCGAAACAGTTCGGTACTTTGCAGAGTTCGTCACCCCGACCGAAGACATCACAGCAGTTGCGGCCGACCCTGACGACGACAAATTTCTCGAAGCAGCCGTCGCGGGTGATGTCGACTATCTCGTCTCCGGTGATCAGCATCTCCTGGATCTCGACTCGTTTCGTGGGATCGAGATCGTCACACCACGAACATTCTACGACGACCTCACCGAGTGACAGCGGGATCTCAGAAGTGGATGAGACATGTCTTGAACCGGTCAGTCAATAGCGGCTTGTAGGATGGCTCAGTCAAGCGACCGTTCGAAGAGGTAGCCAGTCAGAACTCCGACTGGAACGGTTGCCCAACTGGTGTAGACGGCAATGAAGCCGAGCAGTAGCACGAACGTCACCATTGAATCGGTGGCCGTGGCCATCGAGGGGTCGACGGCGATGCTAAAGACCACACCGAGCGGAAGCAGTATCGCGCAACTGACCACGTAGCCGACGAGTGTCGACAGCAGGCCACCAATGAACCCACCGAGGCGGAGCGATTCGGGCACGAACCGCCAGACGACCACGCCGCCGACGAACCCACCGGGGATGACGACAGCAAGCGAAGCCCCGGCAGCCGTTAGCCAGCTTACGGCAGCCATCACAGCAACCCCACCGATCACGAGTGGATTGATATCGGTTCCGACACCGAAGAACAGCGCTCCGGCTCCCACACCGGAGAGAATTCCCTGTCCGATACCGAAAATGATGGCTGCCACGGCGGCTGCGGCTGCCATCGTATACCCCGCGCCAATGTCGGGGCGGTCGCTCTTCGGGAGGCTGTCGAGATACTGCGTGAGCCACCTGTCGAAGCGATCTAGGAGGGCCATACGTTCGTGTTGGTTGGCTGTTGGTTTCGGATTTGTGGTCGACATATCCGCTACGTGTATCCGGGTGGGACGATATAGTGAGAGTAACTCTACTGCAACTCCTGTATTATTCTGTGCCATCTCCACCGTCGACCGATCCACACTCCTTTTGACCAGTCACGCGAAAGCCACACCCAATGGACGACGATCTTCGCAGCCGCGTGCAACAGGAAGCCGAGAAACACGCCCTGTTCAACGCGCTCAAACACGACAGCGACCCCGACGTAGGCGCGATCATGGGCCCACTGATGGGCGACAATCCCGACTTCCGACCGCACGGCGACGAGGTGCCGGGCGTCGTCGGCCAAGTCGTCGGCAAAATTGGCGGGCTGGACCGCGAGGCCCGCCGCGAGCGACTCGCCGAGTTGGATCAGGAGCTGGTCGACGAACTCGACGCCGAAGACGAGGTCGACGAACACACCCTGCCCGATCTGCCGAACGTTGAGGACTACGACACGGTCCGGCTCCGCGCCGCGCCCAACCCCAACGGCCCGTGGCATCTCGGCCACGCCCGCATGCCCTCGGTGATCGGCACCTACACCGAGCGCTACGACGGCGAGTTTGTCGTCCGGTTCGACGACACCGACCCCGAAACCAAACGCCCGGATCTCTCGGCCTACGACGCAATTCTCGAAGACATCGAATACCTCGGCTTCGAGCCCGACGAAGTCTACCGCGCCTCCGACCGCGTCGAGACCTACTACGATCACGCCCGCGAACTGATCGAAATGGGCGAAGCCTACACCTGCGATCTGCCCGCCGAGGAGTTTTCCGAACTCAAAAAGGAGGCCACACCATCGCCCAACCGCGACAAGGACCCCGAGACCGTCCTCGAAGAGTTCGAAGCGATGGTCGACGGCGAGTACCAGTCGGGAGAAATGGTCCTCCGCGTCAAAACCGATATCGAACACAAGAACCCCGCCCTGCGGGACTGGGTGGCGTTCCGCATGATCGACACACCCCACCCCCGTGAGGAGGCCGCCGACTACCGCTGTTGGCCGATGCTCGACTTCCAATCCGGTGTCGACGACCATCTCACCGGCATCACCCACATCATTCGCGGGATCGACCTGCAGGACTCGGCCAAACGCCAGCAGTTCGTCTACGACTACTTCGACTGGGAGTACCCCGAAGTGCTCCACTGGGGCCACGTCCAGCTCGACGAGTACGATATCAAGATCTCGACCTCGACCATCAAGGAACTCATCGACAAGGGCGAACTCGACGGCTGGGATGACCCACGCGCACCCACGCTCCAGTCGGTCCGCCGTCGTGGAATACAGGGCCAAGCCATCGTCGAGTCGATGATCGGCCTCGGCATGTCGACCTCGGATGTCGACCTCGCGATGTCGTCGATCTATGCCAACAACCGCGATCTGGTCGACGACGACGCGAATCGCTACTTCCTCGTCCGCGACGGCGAGGAGCTCCCGGTCGTTGGCGACGCAAAACCCGAGGCTGGCCAGCCACCACTCCACCCCAACCACGAGGATCGGGGCCGCCGCGAGATCCCGGTCGACGATGCTGTGCTCATCGAACCCGACGACCGGCCGAGCGAGGGCGACCGCATCTGGCTCAAAGGCTACGGCTGTGTTCGCTACGAGGACGGCGAGTTCGTCGCCACCGGCGACGACATTTCGGCCGTTCGTGAGGGCGACGTCGACGTGATCCACTGGGTTCCGGCGGACAAAACTGTTGACGTGCGAATGCGAACCCCAGATGGCGACGTGGAGGGGGCCGCTGAACCTGCCTTTGGCGATACCGAGGTCGACGAGATCATCCAGTTCGAACGCATCGGTTTCGTCCGCGTCGACCGACACGAGACCGACGAATCGGTCGTCTACTACACCCACGCCTGAGCTAGTCGGGCGGTCGACGGCCTACAATTCCTTGATCCGCAATTAGTGATAAAAATACAACACTCAGATTTATATATCTATGTGTGACAGTAACATACATGGACGAGAAACGGCGTATCGACTCGGACAAATCAGAGAGAGCTACACAACCAACAACGCCGAACAAGATGATATTCGAATCGGAGTTGTGGATGGAGTGTCCAAAAGGAAAGTAGGTGCGTTCAGTGGTTGGCAGAGGTGTATCGGCGGTTTTCGAGCGGTGAGATGCTGTTTTTGACTGTCCTTGTATACTGTCTCAGAGAGACGTGTCTGCTGATTGTGGGATTGTAGCTGACATAAAACGCTTCTTTCGGGATTAGCAGACTGGCTTGGGGTTGACGCCCATCGATTCAAGCGATTCGGTGTACTCATCGTAGGCTGCTTGGATCGCCTCGCTGGCGGCCTCACGGGCCCGGTCGAGATCATCGTCGCTCTCGGCAATCGACTCAACGAGGTCGACCGCACGGTCAAGTTGATCCTCGACATCTCCACCGAGCTCCCGAAAGACACTGGCGGTTCGGGGGTCGGCATCACCGACGAAGTAGCCGGTGTACTGTTCTTTCGACTTTTTGGCGACCAGACAGCGCCCGACGAGGCCACCGGCGCGCTCGATGGTCGACTCGAAGCCACGGAGCGTCGACTGGATCGCCGGAAGCTCATCGATGTCGCCAGCGTCCGGTGCATCATCGAGCTTCCCGGCTACCGTCTCGTAGTGGTCGGCTTCCTGCTCGGCGAGATCACTAAAAATCGAGGCCGCGTCGTCGTTGGATTCGTTGTCGGCCCACAGTTCGAACGTTTCGCGGGCGGCATCTTCAGCAATCGCTGCGGCCCGGAGCACGGTTTCGGCCTCAATGTCGCCGTCTGTCTCGGCGTACAGCGCTTTCGATGAGCCGAGTCGTGAGAGTGCGGTTTTGTTTTCGGTTCGGACGGATTCGATGAAGTCGTCGGTCATGGTCGACACCACGCCATCATGGCTCTTGAGTTTGTGCGGTTTGGAGCCGCTGTTTGGCCACTCGAATCGGGCATAAAACCAAAGCGGTTACAGAACCGTGGTATGCTGTGACAATCGACCCGTCCGATTTTACCAGCTACTCGAAAGATCTGCTCCGGTGGTTCGTGCTCACCACCACCTACTTTCTGCTGGCACTGTTTCTGATCGGCCTGATTGATCTCGGTCTCGGCCTGTTTCAGCTCATCGTCACCGGCGAATTCACCGACCCGGTGGCTGTTGTCAGCCTGATCGATACGGTCCTGTTGTTGTTGATCATACTCGAAGTCCATCGAACGCTCATTGCCTACGCAGCCGACGATCCGGTGTTGCCGATCATCGTTAGTGCGGCCATTATCGCCGTTGCGCGGCAGATCATCAGCTTCCGTGTCGACGAGTTCGGGACAACGAGAAACGCGCTTCCGGCAGCCCTCGGGCTGGCCGCGTTGCTGCTTGCTCTCGTGCTTGTCTTCCTTGCGGTTCGGTGGGATACGATGAAAGAAGGTGAATCGCCGTCCTCTCTACGGGAGTAGTCGACTCCGACTGAGAGGGCCTGGTAGCTATTTATTCGCCGCTGCCTTTCTCAATGGGCGCGCCCACGAGGTTCCCCCACTCGGTCCAGGAACCATCGTAGTTGATGGCGTCCTCGTAGCCGAGCAGTTCGTGAAGCGCGAACCAAGCAACCGACGAGCGCTCGCCGATTCGGCAGTAGGCGACCGTCGTGCTGTCGCCGTCGATGCCTTTGTCGGCGTAGAGCGCTTCGATCTCATCAGCACTTTTGAAGGTGCCGTCCTCGTTGGTGACCGCAGCCCACGAGATGTTCTGTGCGCCGGGGACGTGGCCGCCGCGCTGGGCGGTCTCGTTGAGTCCTGGCGGTGCCAGGACCTCTCCCGAGAACTCCTCTGGAGAGCGAACGTCGACAAGTGGAAGACCCTTATCGATGGCGTTGTCGACATCGTCGCGGTAGGCTCGGATGGACTCTCGTGGACCGGAGGCAGTGTAGTCGACTGCCGAGAAGTCGGGCTCCTCGTCGGTCACTGAGTAGTCGTTGTCGAGCCAGTACTCGCGGCCGCCGTCGAGGAGTTTCACGTCGTCGTGGCCGTAGTATTTGAACTGCCAGTAGGTGTAGGCCGCAAACCAGTTGGCGTTGTCACCGTAGAGGACGACCGTCGAGTCCTCGCTGATGCCGTGGGAGCCGAGCAGGTCCTCGAAGTCGTCCTTCGTGAGGATGTCTCGGGTTGTCTGATCCTGAAGCTGGGATTCCCAGTTGAAGCCGATAGCACCGGGGGCGTGACTCTCGTCGTAGGCCTCGGTGTCGACGTCGACTTCGACCAGGCGATAGTCGGAATCGTCGCTCTGGAACTCTTCGAGGTGGTCTTCGACCCAGTCGGCCGAGACCAGCACGTCTTTTGCGTAATCTGAATCTGCCATACAAGATGTCGTACTCCCTCCACTGTCTTAGTACTATTACAGACGGTGCTTTCGGCCGGTCCTGTTCGATTCCGGAGAGAATTGCCAGCGGTTCGAGGCGAGCAAACGATTTGTACCGTCAAAACAGCACTGGAGCGACCCATGACTGATTGGTTCTCGAAAGATCATGCAATATTCTCCTGTATCACAGAACCCCGGCGGCGGTCGACACCGACACAGCGTTAACCATCTCCGAGCCATACCGAACCAGTATGTCCACAAACCTGCTGGCCGACCCGGCGTGGCTCGCCGACCGGCTCGATGACCCCTCAGTTCGGATCGTCGACGTCCGTGACACATGGGAGTACGACGCCATGGGCCATCTCCCCGGCGCGGTTTCGATCCCGTTCGATAGTTACCGCGACAGCGAGTCGACGGATCCCGGCACGCTCCCGGGTGCCGACGCCTTCGCCGATTTGCTCGGCGAGGCCGGAATCTCCCCCGACGACACCATCGTTGCCTACGACGACACCCACGGCGTGTTCGCCGCCCGCTTTGTCCTCACCGCGCTCGTCTACGGTCACGACGACGTTCGACTTCTCAACGGCGACTTCAGCACGTGGCGACGCAGCTACGAGGTCACTGATGACACTCCGGCTGTCGACCCGACAGAGTACGAGTCAAAGGAGATGGTTGCCGACGCCCCAATCGTCGACCGTGAGGCCGTCGAGGATGCAATCGAGAACGGGGACACAACGCTGATCGACACCCGCGAGCAGTGGGAATACGAGGAGGGCCACCTACCCGGCGCAATCCGAGTCGACTGGATGGAACTCGTCGACGAGGAAACCCGTGGCGTCAAATCCAGCGCCAAAATCGAATCGCTGTTCACCGAGCGTGGTATCGAGACCGACCGCTCCCGTCCGATCATTCTCTACTGCAATACCTCGCGTCGACTGAGCCACACCTTCGTCGTCCTTCGGTCGCTCGGCTTTGAGCAGGTTGCGGTCTACGAGGGTAGTATGACCGAGTGGAAAAACGCCAATGGCGTGCTCCAGACCATCGATTCCGGCGAGTAGGCAGTTCCTACCCACTCTCACGAGATAGAAATATAACCGTACTCACGATCACGGTCGACGCTATCAGTCGGACAGCCTAACAGTGTGATCGTGCTATCGGGGTTATTCGGTAAAATACAGCTCTCGAATAACCATCCCCAGTCCACCGAGGATCAGCACCACAGTGAACACCGATTCGTTCCCGGAGAGGAACCGTTCGCTTCCCCAGAGAACGACCCCAAAATACAGCGCGACCCGGAACCGTTGACTCTCGGTAGCCTCCCAGAAGACACCATAAAAGACAAGCGCCGAAACATAGATCGTGACGGCCACGTCACCGATCACAGCCGGTGTTAAGCCTTCACTACTGAGCAGACTGTAGGCGGCAAACAGCGATACTGCGAGGAGAAAGACAACAACAGTTTTGACAATCGGTTTTCCGTAGGTTTCGTACGCAGTCGGCTCCGACATTGGTGGCGGTAGGCAGGCGGGGCATATCCGTCCTCCGACTCGTCGCTCGACCACTGACAGCGTTTTTTAGTCCCCAGCGCTGAGAGAGGGTAGTGACAGCGAACCTCCGCGGAGAGATTATCACCGTCGACGAGCCGACAACCGTCGAAACCGAGTACGGCGAGCGCAAACTCGCAGAGGTTCGACTTCGACCAACTGACGGGACCGAAACGGGCGGCGATGTAGCGGTTGATGTAACGCTGTGGGCCAAGTGGGCTGACACCGCCGACCACGCCGAGCCGGGGATGGACCTGATCGTCACCGAACCGGATGTCGAAGACGATCAGGGTGGAGTGACCTACAGCACCACCAAGGAGTCGTATGTTGTCCTTGAACCCGACTTTCTGGTCGACGTGACGGCGATTCGCTCGTGGGTGCAGTGTCCACGAATGTACTATCTGAACAAGCTGTCGGCGATCCCGCTCAACTACCCGGTCGTCAAGGGGACCATCGTCCACGACGTGTTCGGGGATCTACTTCGTGGCCGGGATCTCGACGCGTCGATCACCGACCGCGTCGAGGAGGCCGGGTTGGAACTCGGCCTGCTGGGTCGGGAGCTGGCGGAGGTCGAAGGCGAAGTCCGGGGCAACGCCGCCGCAATCGAGGGCTGGCTCGCCCAAGGGACCCTGACTGACGAAGATGCGTGGCGATCCGAGTACACCCTTATCAGTCCGACATTTGGGCTGAAAGGACGGGCCGATGCGCTCCGGCGTGGGATGCCGGTCGAACTCAAGACGGGCAAAAACACCTCCCGTGAGCCACGGTTTCAGGACAAGATTCAGGCGGCGAGCTACGCCTTGATGCTCGAAGAACGCGGCGTCTCGGTCGACACCGGGACCCTTCTGTATACCAAAAACACGACGCTCGAACGCACCGAAGAGTCCGGCGACCTCTCGCCAGCCAAGGAGTTCACGATGGGGAAAGGATTGCTGGAGTTCGTCGTCAGAAGCCGAAACGAACTCGCCGCGATGGAGGCCCGCGAGGAGATCCCGACAGGGTACGAAGCCGATGCGAAGTGCGAGTATTGTTTCGAACAGGACACCTGTATGGTAGTTTCGGGCCGACTCAACCAGGAGTCGAAAGCGGGCGCGGTCGGTCGACCGATCCCCGACGACGAGCAGGCGTACTTCGAGCGGTTTTATGGGGCAATTGAGGCCGAACGCCGGTCGACCCACGACGAGTACCGCAAGCTCTGGGAGCAGGGCGATCAAGAACGGGCCGACGACGACCGGGCGTTGATCGATCTCGAACCGCTGGGCCAGCGTGAGATCGACGGTAACCGCTGGGAGCTTCGCGCGCGAAAGCCACGCGAGGCCGTTTCAAAACTCCGAGAGGGCGACGTTGCACTCGCCAGCGAGGGGAACCCGGTCGAAGGCCACGCCGAACTGTGTCGGATTACCCAACTCGACGAGGAGATCGTCGTCACCGCCGACGAACCGGTTGAGCTCCGTCGACTCGACGTCTATCCCTCCGAGATCTCGGTCGACCGAATGTTGACCGCGCTCCACGATACCGTTCTCAAGAGTAGCGAGGAGCGCAAGGAGATCCTCTTCGGCCGCCGAGCGCCCGAGTTCGACGACTCCCACGAGACGTTTATCGACAACAACGAGGGACAAAATCAGGCCGTCAATCTGGGGGTCAACGCCAACGACTGCGCACTGATCCACGGCCCACCCGGCACCGGGAAAACGTATACTATCGCGCGGTTGATACGCGCCCTCGTCGACCGAGGCGACCGGGTGCTGTTGACCGCGTTCACGAACCGGGCGGTCGACAACGCGCTTGAAGCCCTCCGCGACCAAGGCTTCGAAGACATTTGTCGTGTTGGCACCGACACTGGTATCCGCGAAGATATGTTGGACGTCCAGCTCGAAACACGGGGTGACCCCAACGAGCGGGCCGCCGAACTCCGAACCGCGCCGGTCGTCGCCGCGACAACGGCGAGTTGTGGCTCACGCGTGATGCGCGAACAGAGCTTCGACGTCGCAGTGGTCGACGAGGCCTCCCAACTCACCGAACCGAGCGCGATGGCAGCGCTCAACCGAGCCGACCGGTTCGTGCTCGTGGGCGATCACGAACAGCTCCCACCTGTCGTACAGGCTGCTGAGGCTGGCGACGACTCGACCGATGGGAACCCGCTGTCGACCTCGCTGTTCGAGCGATTGATCGAGCAGTATCCCGACGCAGCGGTCATGCTCACTCGCCAGTACCGAATGTCCCAGCGGATTCAGGCCTTTTCGTCGGCCGAGTTCTACGACGGCGCGCTCCGACCCGCAACGGGCGCGGTCGCCGCCCAGTTGTTGTCGGAACTCTGCGATCCCGACTCGCTGCCAGCGGAACTCAGAGATGCGGTGACGTTTCTCGACCCCGGCGGCACGCGTGTCGGTAACACGAACCCGACCGAGGCCGACCGGGTCGCCGAGATCGTCGACGCCTATCTACAGGCCGGTGTCGACCCCGAGGATATCGGCGTCATTGCACCGTTCCGGGCACAGGTCGCCGAGATCAGCCGCCGAGTCGACGTGACCGTCGACACGGTCGACCGCTTTCAGGGATCGAGCAAGGAGATCATCATCGTCTCGTTTGTGGCAACCGGCCAGCTTGAAGGGCCGTTATTCGATGACTACCGCCGGATCAACGTCGCCCTCTCCCGAGCCAAGAAGGGACTGGTGCTCGTCGGCGACCGAGGGGCGCTCTCAACCGAGCCGTTCTACCGTCGACTGCTCGACTGGGCGGATCGCTAACTGGTCGCCAGTTCGTCCACTCAACGAAACTATCTCTTCTGTCTGAACTACACTTTTTGCCATCCTCGGCGTGGGTATGTGTATGAGTAACGAATCGGAGACACGCAGTTCAAAGGAGATCTCACGACAGTCAGGACAGATTGGCGTTCGTGAGATTTCGGTTGCCGGTCTCTCCGGCCTCATCGGGATGGCCGCCATGCAACCGATTTTCGGTGTTGCAACGATTCTGGGTGTTCTCGATCCAGTCGCGTTTTCGGGATTTGCGAACATCGTCGGCTACGGGTTGAACTTCTGGGGTGGCGTTGCGATCTTCGTGCTCGGTGGGATGACAGTGTTGCCGCTGCTGTTCATCACGCTTGGCAACTACCTCCCGCCGGCCAACAGCGTCCCCCTCCGCGGTGTGACCTTCGGGACAATCATCTGGACCGGGTTCGTCCTCGCCTTTTATACCGATCAGAGTGGCGTCTCGCTCGTCATCTATCTGGTGATGACGCTCGTTAATCACTGGGTATACGGCGCCGTTCTCGGGACCGTCTACACGCGGTACGCCTCGATTGCAGCCTACGAGGTCTGAACCGCGGTAGGTATCCCTTACTCGGCAGTATGTCGACGATGAAACCAGCTGTCCTGTTCCAAGTAGATCCCCGACAGTCAGCTATTGCGGATAGTTGCGTCTGAGTGACTATCGGCAAAAGCGGTATGTAAACAGTATGCAGTCGCTACTTAGTCGACGTTGATCGTCTCTATCAGTCTACTATAAATCTCTAAATAAATACTATTTCTATACAATTGGTCAGAAATACTATATGTGAAACCTGATCCTAACGGGATATGGCAAAACGCCATTCGGACGACTCCGGGCAGAAGGGACAGCTTAACAGACGAGATTATATGCGGCTCAGTGGTGCCGCAGTCGGTGCAGCCGCACTCGGTGGCGTCGGGGCAACGACGTCGGTCGCGGCGGCTCCCGAGACGGTCGTCGACCTCGGTCAGCAGGGATTGAGTCAGGGCGATACGATTGATCCGTATCTCGAGGAGTATGTCGACAACGGTGTCGAAGTACGCGTTCCCGAAGGCGAGTACGACTGGGATGGCGACGGGTTTACCGGCGCAACGAGGAATGCCGCCATTGTTGGCCAAGGCGAAGTTATTCTCAACAACGTCGCTGGCGACTACTACCAGACGATCAAGGCCAGTGGCACAGTCGAAATTCGGAACTTTACCATCCGAGGACGGGCAACCGGTAACAGTTCGCGATTCCGCCTCGATGCAGATGACGATGGTCACATCATCATTGACAACGTCAACTTCCCCGACGGTGGTGAAGAGGGCGCAGAGTCGAAAGCGTTCTACGCACCCCGCGACCACGCCGGTGTTATCGAGATCCGAAACTGCTACTACGCGAACTTCGACGACAACGGCATCTATGCGAGTTCGCCGGGCTACAGCGACGGAGCCGGTGGGCAGGTTATCGTCGAGAACTGCACCTCACACAACAACAATATCTCCGGCATCCGTATCGGATCACCTGACAGCATCGTCAGAAACTGTCTCGTGATCAATGATAAGGCACCCCGGACAAGCCCGAGTGGATACCAGAACTCCCGTGGGATTCGTGTCCGTGCGCCCGGTGAGAATCAGCTGATCGAGGACACCGAGATCATTCACTCCTACGATGGGGCCGGAATACCGATCCAGCTCCACGGGACTGCAGAAGGTGGATCTGGAACGATCAAAAACGTTCGCATCCTGAACAACACGAGCAACGACGCGATTCAGGATCAGGAGGGCGAGACCGCCGAGACGTGGACCGGAACGAACATCGACATTACCGGCGACGGAAACCTCAGCTACCCCTCGAACTTCGATGCCACGACCGGAAGCAGCGCCGAGGCACCAACTGGTGAGGATCCACAGGGCGACACGACGGTCGACACGTCTGACGACACTGATTCGACGGACTCGGACAGTTCGGATTCGTCTGGCAGCACCGGTTCAACCGATTCGGGCAGCTCAGAAGAGCCTGCTGAGGGTACTGACCGACTCCTCGTGACGACGTCGCCATCCGACGGCGCAACCTACGAGTTTACAGCCAGCGGTGAGATCACGCCACGATACGATCTCGAACAGTACAATGCAAATGACGACTCGGTCGGCGAGAGTGCAAGCCAGAACGACGACGGCACTTGGACGGCTACCGGCGCGCTTTCGGGAGCCGGCTCCAGCGGCGACTCCTTCGATGTCGCAGGCGACATCACCGCCTTCTCCATTAGCGGTGACAGTGATGCCGTATCGCTGTTGCTCAACGGAACCGAGGTTTCGATGGACGATCTCCTCGTCGACCAGTCCAGCGGGGACGACCAACAGACCGACGACAGTTCCTCGGACGATAGTTCATCTGACGATGGTTCATCTGACGATGGTTCGTCGGATGATGGTTCGTCGGATGATGGTTCGTCGGATGATGGCTCGTCGGACGCAGGTGACCTCACCAACGTTCTCATGCTCGATGGCACGGTCAGCGACGACCTCGCCCAGTACAAAGTCGTTGTCAGTGGTCAGATCGAGCGGAGCGATTCGATCAGCTCGACCACCGACAGTCCATGGGACGAGATCGAGGACCGCGTCGACGAATCGACCGCGACTGGCGTTGTCGCCAAAGGTATCGATGGCTACCGGTTCTCCGGCGAACTGGTCAGCTTCCAAGTCAAAGGTCACGTCGACCTCACCGTCGAACAGGCCACACAGTAGATCCATGTCCGCATACAGTGACTGGGAGTCCCTTTCGGCGGACCCGGATCCGAAGGACGACCTCGGATACGACGGCACCGAATGGGACGTCATTCGAACGACGCAAAAAGAGAGCTCTCATCTGCTCTTTTTGCCCCAAGACGAGCAACTCCTGAAACAGGAAGCGTTCGTGATTGTCAACGAATCATCGGTTGTCGACATCTCGACCCACCGCTGACTGATACCGTCTGCTGTAGACGGGTCCCGCCCAGTTGAGCGGTCAAGACGTACCTTCCGACTGCAAACCGTCTGAGCGATCCCTGGGTAGGGGTTTTGGACGGTTCGATCTTGTCCCACACTGCTGGGATCTTTGTTTTGTCTTTTAGCTAGTTTCGTGACTGACATGGATCTCGTACGGTAGTGTCGGATGTGAATGTCGACCGGGGGTCGCGGACTCCTCGACGATGGTCGCCGAAATCGGCGCGATATCGGCCGTTCGGTCGGTCGGATACCAGGCTCGACCAACCGGGATCACCACAAACCGGGCATGTCGGTCGCCAACCCACCCGAAGGTATCGCTCGGTGAGCCCCACGCCGAAAGCCCGACAGTCGCTTCGAGCCAGTCGACGAGCGCCAATGGCTCGGGAGCCGGCAGGCCGACCTCGGTTACCCCGTCGAAAACTCCTTTTGAGTCCGGTTCTTGGCGTGGATCACCCACATAACAAAGTCCTTCGAGCACGTTGGCCGCCGGGTCCTCGAAGTAGATCGCTGTCGCATCCAGAAACTCGAACCACCGACTCGGCTCGCCATCGATAGGAACCATTGGTACGCGGTCGACCAGCCAGTCGACAGCCGCCTCGGGATCGGCGAGGAGCCGAACTGCCAGATGCACCGGCGGAGTCCCGCTGTGTTCGGTGAACTGCAGGGTTGTCTCGCCAAGCCGAACCTGTGATTCTGCCGCCGGACCGCCGTCACCGAACCGCTCGCCGTACCACCTACTCAGGGATTCGGGATCAGCCGCCGGAACGCCTACCCGTTCGAACTTCATTGGTGGTGGTTCGTTTGATAGGCGCTTGTAGATGGTGGCTCCGACGCAGTAGGCAGCGACTACTCGGTTTCGAGGGCGTCGACCTGGTCTTCACCATCGATTTCAGCGAGCACTCGATCATGGAACTCTTGGAGCACCGCACTTTCGTCCTCGGCGAGCACCACATCGCTGGCCATCAGTGTCGCCAAGCCGAACGCCCGCGGGCTTGGGGAGTCGACGGTGTGAGACACGATTTCTATATCGCCATCGTCGACCGCCTGTAGGACCTGCTTAATTCCAGTTATGTTGAGCTTGTCCTCCATGATTTCCCGGTAGGTCTCCTCGATGACAGCAAACGAGTCGAGGTTCTGAGCGAACGACAGCAGCATCTCGCTGGAGACCTGCTGTTGGGCGGCGGATTTCTCGTAGCCCTTGTACCGTTTGAGAATCATCAGCGACCGAGTCGCGTTGATACGGAAATACCGCTGGAGCAGATCGGTCCCGTCGAGCGCTGACCGGAGATCAGCGGTGATCGCATCTGGATCAAGTTCCTGAATGATTCCTGCGACGTCGACCTTCCGATTCAGCGGCATCTGGATCGAAAACCCGTTGTCGGCGACCGCAACCTGAACATTCGTCGTCGCGTGTTGGGCACAGTGGTAGGCGACGAGCCGCGAGAGGCCATCGTTGAACGCCCGGCCGTAGTTCGAGTGGATATAAAATCGACGCCGGTACTCGGTGCGGTCGATCTCGGTCTCGATGACGATCCGTTGGTCGGTGCTAATCGAATCCTCGCCGAGATACCGTTGCTGTTCATCGAACAGTCGACTGATCGCCCGAACGCTGTGTTCGTCTATCGGGAACTCCCGAAGCCACGCTCTGAGCCCCTCGATCCCGCCAGCGTCGAACCGGTCGGCAAGCTCGCGCTGGAAGTCGATGATTGCCCGGCCTAAATCGTACGACAGCGGGAGTCGTTCGGAGAACCACGACGGAACGGTCGGCCGCGCGGACGTTGGGTCGACGTACACCTTCGAGCCGCGCCGGTAGCTGTATTCGAAGTTCTGGCCGCCGAGAACGAACACGTCGCCGGGGTCGATGGTGTCGAGATACCCCTCATCGAGCGTGCCAACCCACTCCTTGTCACTCCGTGTATGGACCGCACAGCTGAAGGAGTCCGGAATCGTCCCGATATTGGTCATATAAATCACGCGGGCGAGTCGACCGCGCTTGCCGATCAGCGGCTCGCCGACCGGGAACTCCTCGTAGTGATGCTCGCCATCCGGCCGGTCGTTGGTATCTCGCCAAATCTTCGCGTAGACGTTTTTGTCTTCAAGCCCGGGGTAGTCAGACGTCAAATACCGCATCAGTCGTTCCCAGTCGGTCGGATCGAAGTTACGGTAGGGATAGGCCTGCCGAAGAGTCGACTTGAGATCGTCCTCCCGCCAGACGCGGTTTATCGCCATCCCGTAGACGTGTTGGGCGGCGACATCCGCCGCGTTGTCCGGGATGAACACGCGGTCGACGAACCCCTCCTCGGCCTTGTTGAGCATCACCGCACACTCGATGAGCTCGTCGCGGTCCAAGGCGATGACGCGTCCTGTTACGGTCTGGCCGAGTTGGTGGCCCGCCCGGCCAACGCGCTGGAGGAGCGAAGCAACGGATTTCGGCGAGCCGATCTGGACCACCAGATCGATGTGGGGCATATCGATCCCGAGTTCGAGACTGGTCGAAGTGGTCACCACGTCCAACTCGCCGGCCTTCAATCCCTCTTCGATTGCTTTGCGCCGATCTTTCGAGAGACTCCCATGGTGACAGCCGGAGTTAGCCTCACCATACTCGTCTGGAAACCGTTCTCGGAGCGTCTTCAGCACGCGTTCTGCACCCGACCGCGTGTTGGTAAAGACGAGCGTGTTGGTGTGGTCGTCGACGAGTTCGTGGAGGCGGTCATAAAACCGATTCTGGATCGTCTCTCTGGGGGTGTTGATCAGGTCGTCGGTCGGACATTCGAGTTCCATATCGAACTCCCGGACGAACCGACTGTCGACCAGTTCGTACTCCCGCGGTGGGCCACCCGGCTCTTTGCGACCAACGAGGAACTCCGCAACCGTCGACAGCGGTTCGACGGTGGCCGAACAGCCGATCCGGGTCGGTGAACTCTCGGCCATCTTTTCGAGCCGTTCCAACGAGACCGAGAGATGTGTCCCGCGTTTGTTTTCGGCCAGACTGTGGATTTCGTCGACGATCACGTACTCGACGTTTTCGAGTTTCTTCTTGAATTTCGGGGAGTTCAGCAAGATTGCCAGCGTTTCGGGGGTCGTGTTGAGGATGTGTGGCGTCTCGTGTAACATCTGCTGGCGGGCCGCGCTATCGGTGTCACCATGGCGAATCGCGTGTCGGAGCTCGGTGTCGACGCCTGCCTCGGCCAGCCGGTCCGAGATCCCGTCCAACGGAACAGTCAGATTCCGGTGGATGTCGTTGGCCAGCGACTTCAGTGGCGAAATATAGAGACAGTACACCGAGTTGTCGAGGCCATCTTCTTCGGCTTGATCCCGGCGAAACAGTTCATTAATGATCGCCGCAAACGACGCCAGCGTCTTGCCGGAGCCGGTCGGCGCACAGATCAGAGCGTTTTCCTCGTCGTGGATGTGTGGAACCGCGCCGCGTTGTGGTGGGGTAAAGAAGCCGCCGTTGTCGCCGACGAACGCGCCGAACTCCTCGACCCACCACTCGCGTACTGCCGGCTCGAACAGGTCCAGCACGTCCTCGTCGGCGATGTCGACTGTCTCCGGATCGAACTCGTAGTCGGCGTCGGCTGCTGCCGTACGGAGAAGGTCGCGACCGGAGGTGGCCATCTTGCCAGAGAGTGGCGCTCGCCGCCTAAGTCGGTTGTGTTGGCTGTCCCCCCACGATCCGAACCCCTTTGCAGGACGGCGATGTTCGGATGAGTATGCAGGTTACGTTTCTCGGAACGGGAAGCGCACTGCCGACCGGGAGCCGGATGCAGACCGGGGTCCTGCTGTCGGCTGGTAGGCAGTCCCTACTAGTGGACTGTGGAAGCGGTATTCTCCACCGGCTGGCGAACACCGAGACCGGCTATGAAGGCGTCAGTAGCGTGCTGCTCACTCACCACCATCTCGACCACGTCGCCGATCTGTTGCCGCTGTTGAAAGCCCGGTGGCTCGCCGGCGAAGAACACCTCGAAATCGTCGGCCCGCAGGGAACCAAGGAGTTGGTCGACGGACTGCTATCGCTCCATGACTATCTGGATGGTCGAATCGATCTCCAGATGCGGGAAGTGACTGCCGGCCACTCCTTCGAGATTGCGGGATTCAGCGTTGAAGGGTACGAAACCAGACACTCGATGGACGGGTTGGCCTATCGATTTGCCGAGGCCGACGACGAGCAGCCACTGTTCGCGTTCAGCAGCGACACGGAGGCGTTCACCGGATTAGGGCGGTTCGCCAGTGGTTGTCGGGTTCTGGCCCACGATTGTTCGTTCCCCGACGGGGTCGACGTGTCGGGCCACCCGACTCCCACACAGTTGGGTGACGCACTGGCTGACTGCGAGGTCGACCGCCTCTACCTAACGCATCTCTACCCCCACACCGAGGGAAAACACGACGAAATGCGCCAGGCAATCGCCTGCGGTGGGTTCGACGGCGAGATCCGGTTCGCCCGCGACGGGCTGCGTGTCGACCTCTAAACTCGGTAGGAAGATCATATATCAGCGATACTGTGTTAGTCTCGGGCAGAGATATGGGGACGAGCGGGGAGCCGACAGTTAGCTTCATCATACCGGCACGGAACGAGACGTCGTATCTGCCGGCTACCCTTGAGAGTCTGGCACGGCTGAAGACCACTGTCGAGTACGAGCAGATCGTTGTCGACGGAAAAAGCGACGACGGGACACCGGAGATTGCCCGCGAGTACGACACTCGTCTGATTGCGGGAACGGGAACTGGACAGGGTGACGACCGGCATCTGGGTGTGGAGGCGGCGTCGGGTCGCTGGCTGGCGTTTATCGATGCCGACACCTGTGTTCGGTAGTATCTGGAGACGATGCTGTCGTTCGTCGACGACCACGGACTCAAAGGCGCGGGGTCTCGGTGCCGTGTCAGCGGTGGCTGGCGAACCGTCCCGATTGAGTGGCTGTTTAATCACGTCCTACCGTAGTTGTCTCCGCCGCCGTTTCCGGGGTTCAACGTATTTGTCGACCGTGCGGCCTACTTCGAAACCGGCGGGTTTCGGAGCAGTCCGAACGAAGATATGACCTTCAGCCGCAAGTTCGGCACCCGGTATCCGACCGGTTGTGTTGGTCGAAACGTCGGGTCGACGCTGTATATCGAGGACGATGGCGTCGGTATCCCCGAAGACGAACGCAACGTCGACGAAACTGTGACGTGCTCACCACGCAGAAGCCCAGGGTTACATCTCGAATAGTCCGTACCATATGACTACGTAGATATGAATATGATTTTATGACGACATCAAAAACAGTCTTTTCTACCGCGCCCGAGTGCACCAATCATTTTACTGCCACTATTTTTATTTATTTACTGACACTAATGAAAAATCCGAGAGATAAATGTTTGTATATAATATAACAAATATTTACTCAGTTCTGAATGAAAGATTTTTAGGCAGTGAAAATATATAATTGAAAAACATTATTAAATACATATTATTTACATTGGTTTTTATCCAGTGATTATTAATGTGGGTTTTCACCACTCACGGATGCAGTAATTTACCGTGCCGACAGCAGACTCTGTCGGATCCAACGGTGACATACCATGACAGGAAACCAACCGAAGATCTCGCGTCGTACTGCGCTGAAAACAACGGGCGTTGCTGTTGCAACCGGGTTGGCAGGCTGCACCGGAAACGGCAGCGAGGGCGCTTCGAACCAGTTGGAACTGTTGCACGCGTGGTCCTCCGGCGACGGAAACGCGGCCATTGCCGCACTCATCGAGGGGTTCCAGGAGGAACACCCCGACATCGAATTCGCAGAAGAGCCGGTCAACGGCGCGGCCCGCGGCAACCTCGATCAGGTCATGCAAAACCGGTTGCAGGCCAACGACCCACCCAGTACGTTCCAGACGTGGCCGGGCAAAACCCTCGGGAAGTTCGGGGGCGCGTACGAAGACATCGAGGGCGACGTGTGGAACGACGACCTCAAGGAGAACTACCTTTCGGGTCCACAGGCACAAGCCCAGTACGACGGCAGCTACGTCACCGTCCCGCTGAACATCCACCGAATCAACAACCTGTTTTACAACACGGCTGTCCTCGACGAGGCCGGCGTCGACCCCGAGAGCCTCTCGTCGCCGAGCGACGTGGTCGACGCCTGCGCGACGATTGACGAGAACACCGACGCCGTCCCCTTCGCCCACCAGACCAGCGGGGCGTGGTCGACAACCCAACTGTGGGAGACGATCCTGCTGGCACAGGCCGGGATCGAAGGCTACGAGGCGTTTATCAACGGGAACGGCGACAGCGGGCAGGTCCAAGACGCACTGCAGTCGGTCGTCGACCTCAGCGAGTACTACCCGAGTGACTCCTCGTCGATCTCACTCACGGAGGCCAACACGATGGTCATGGAAGGCGACGCCGCGTTCATCCATCAGGGAGACTGGGCGGCAGGTGCCTACGGTGGCAACGACGAGTTCAATTACGGCGAGGACTGGGGCCACGTTACCTACCCCGGAAGCGAGGGGAGCTACCTGCTAAACATGGACTCGTTCCCGTACCTCGCCAACAATCCCTCACCGGAGGCGACCAAACAGTTCCTCAGCTACTGCGGCACTGCCGAGGCACAGGTGTTGTTCAACGCCGAAAAGGGGTCGATCCCGCCGCGGAGCGACGCCGACGTGTCCAGTCTCAACCAGTTCCAGCAGGACCAGTTCGAGGACTTCAACGCCGCCGACAGCCAGCCGCCGTCGGTCGAGCACGGACTGGCCGTCTCGCCGGGGGTCAAAACCAACATCAGCAGCGCCTTCAGCGGCTTCCTCGAAAGCGCCGATCCGGCCTCGACGGCCGACGACCTCATCGGATCGTTCAACTAGTTGCCCTCTCTCACCATGCGTAATTTATTGACGCGGCTGAAACGCCGGTGGTCGGATACCGACAGGGCTCGCACCGATGGCGGCGTCGATTCGACCGCTTCCTTTTGGGAGCGGGACGTTGTCAGATCCGCGCCGTTCTGGCTGCCGCCGTTCCTCTTGATCGGGCTGTTCGTCTACGGAGCAGTCCTGTGGAACATCGTCCTCTCGTTGACGAGCTTTACGGGGTTGGGCAGTCCCGACTACGGCAGTCTCAGTCTCGAAAACTACGTTATCGCGTTTCAGGGCGGGGTTCCCTCGTGGTCGGAGCTGACTGTCTCACCGATCTGGAACTCCGCGTGGAACACGGTCGTTCTGATGGTCACCTTCTCGGTTGTCTGTCTCGCCTTGGGACTCATCTTGGCCATCTTGGTCGACCAGCAGATCCGCTTCGAGAACACCTTTCGGACGATCTACCTGCTGCCGATGAGCCTCTCGTTCGTCGTGACGGCGAAGTTCTGGCTGTATATGTACAATCCACAGACGGGGCTCATCAATATCGCGGTCCAGTCGCTTGGGTTCCAACCGGTCGAAATCGTTCAGAACCCGGACCTGAAGCTGGCGGCGGTCGCCTTTGCGCTGATCTGGCAGTTTAGCGGCTATGCGATGATCGTCTATCTGGCTGGCCTGCGGGCGATTCCGACGGGCCATTTCGAGGCTGCCCGCGTCGACGGAGCCTCGACGATCCGGATGTACTGGCGCGTGATCATCCCACAGCTTCGGACTGCCACAGTGAGCGCACTCGTCGTGCTGACGGTGTTCTCGCTGAAGGCCTTCGACTTCCTGTTTTCGATGTACGGAGGCTACCAGCCCGGTCCCTCGGCGGACATCTTGGCTACCCGAATGGTTCGGGAGGCCTACGCCAACGGGAACTGGGCCTACGGGTCGACGATAGCGGTAATTCTGTTCGTGATGGCACTGATGATCGTCACGCCGTACATCTACTCGCAGTACAAGCGAGGTGAGCTATGAGCCACGAGACAGCCACACCCGACGACACCACGACACGATCACTGCTCGGCTACCCGCTCCGCCGAATCGGACTGTATCTGGTCCTCGGGGCGATGGCCGCCTTCTACCTCATCCCGATCGAAACGGGGCTGATGACCGCCATCACGAGCCCCGAAACCTACACCGGGACCCATCCGTACTTGCCGCCGCTGGAGCCACTGATTCCGGGGACCGGCGAGTTCTCGCTGCAGCCGTGGGGGACCGCCTTCGAGGGGCTCCAGTCGGGGCTCGTCAACAGCCTGATCATGGTGATCCCGGCGACAATCCTCTCGGGACTGCTCGGCAGCATGGCCGCCTACGGGCTGACGACGATCAGCTGGCGGGGACAGATCGGGATCTACATCCTCTTTGTCGCGGGAATCTTCATCCCATACCAAGCCGTCTTGGTGCCGCTGACGCAGTTCTGGTACAACGTTGTCCCGCTACGGACGCTGTTCGAGCCGATTGCGCTCACCCTGCCGTTCGTCCAAGAGTACCACTGGAAACTCGTCGCGCTGACGATCACCCACGTGGCCTACGGGCTACCGATCTGTACGCTGCTGTTCCGGGCCCACTACAAGAAGCTCTCCGACGAGATGATCGAGGCCGCCCGGCTCGATGGCGCATCGATCTACCGGATCTACCGGCGGATCATCCTGCCGCTGTCGATCCCGATGTTCGCGGTCGTCTTCATCTACCAGTTCACCCAGCTCTGGAACGACCTGCTGTTCGCGCTCACCATCGTCCAGTTCGGTGACGCCGCAGTCGTCACCCAGGAACTGGTCGGCATCGGCGTCTCACAGTCCGGCACCAACTTCCCGCTTCGGATGGCGGCTGCACTGCTCGCGGCGCTCCCGACACTCCTCGTGTACATCGTCTTCGGCGACAAGTTCGCCAAGGGAGTCGCTGCGTAATGACACCCAGATCACCACCTCACAAGTTATGGCAGAACTAACACTCGACGGCGTCACGAAAGTATTCACAGAAGACGACGGCAACGAGATCGTCGCGGTCGACGAGGTCTCGGTCGACATCCAAGACGGCGAGTTCCTTGTCCTCGTTGGCCCATCGGGCTGTGGGAAATCAACAACCCTGCGGATGGTCGCTGGGCTCGAATCCATCACGTCCGGTGAGATCCGTCTCGCCGGAAACCGAATCAACGACAAACCACCTGCCGAGCGGGATATCGCGATGGTGTTCCAGTCCTATGCGCTGTACCCTCACATGACGGTGGCCGAAAACATGAGCTTCGGGCTCGAAGAGTCGACCGAGATGGCCGACGACGAGATCAGTCGGATCGTCGACGAAACCACCGAAATGATGGGAATCAGTGACCTCCGAGAACGGAAACCCGCTGATCTCTCCGGCGGCCAACAACAGCGTGTCGCACTCGGCCGAGCCATCGTCCGCGATCCCGAGGCATTCTTGATGGATGAACCGCTCAGCAACCTCGATGCCAAACTCCGGGCAACGATGCGGACCGAACTCCAACGCTTGCAGGAGGAACTCGGCGTGACGACGATCTACGTCACCCACGACCAGACCGAAGCGATGACGATGGGTGACCGAATCGCCATCCTCGACGGGGGTGTGCTCCAGCAGGTCGGCACGCCACTGGAGTGTTATCACACACCGAACAACGAGTTCGTCGCCGGCTTCATTGGCGATCCGTCGATGAATTTCTTCGAGATGGACGTCGACCGGAACCAACTTCTCGGAGATCTATTCGAGTACCCGCTCACGCCAGCCCAACAAGAGTCGGTCGACGAAGCCCGGGAGGTCACCTTCGGCATTCGGCCCGAAGACATCGATATCGAGGTCGACGGAACGGTCGACTCGGAGTTCGAGTTCGAGGTGACCGTCGACGTAGTCGAGCCACGAGGCGACGAAAACACGATCCACCTTACGTTCGACCGGGACGTCGACGACCCCGAGACGTTCACCGCGACCGTCAGCGGGCTTCGCCAGCTACAGGCCGGAGACGCGGTCGTCGCAACGTTCCCACCGGAGGCGATCCACCTGTTCGATGTCGACTCCGGGGCGGCGCTCCACAATCGCTCGCTGGACGTGCCCGAAGCGACCGAACAGCTCGTTTAGCAAGCGTAGCCTCCGGCTACTGTTTTGTATAGCTACTCTAACAGCCCGATATCTTTGGCAACCAGATCCTGAATTTGGGATTTGAGTGCAGGCTCGATTTCGGCGCATTCCTCACCATCGTGTCGGTTCTCGTTGTGGGTCTCCAGTTGGTCGCCAACGTCCGAAAGCGGAACGCTCGTCTCGGTGCCGCACTCCTCACAAATAATCGGAACCTGTGGGTCGGTGTCGTCAGTCATACCGACCAGTTGCCCTGTGGGATGAAAACCGGTCCGGTTTCGGGGAACGCCTTCCAGCCTCCCGGATGGCATCCGGCAACAATCCCTTCTACGTTGTATTCGGCGGTGTTATTCGCCACTTATATTAGTGTCTGTAGCCAGCGTTGAGTCGATGAAAGGGTGCTATCCGTGCGTGTCGTGTCGACACCAAACGTTCAACGAGTACCGACCGACCGTAGTACAGGGGGTGTGGTGAGTGGTCTCCCAAACGGCGGCGCTCGCCGCGACCGTGGTTACGCTGGCCACGTTTACCGCCGCAGGGCTGTGGTATGCTCACGGTCGCGTCGGATCAGTCGAGGATCTGCTGACTGCCCGAAACTCGACGGGGACCGCGATGACCACTGCGACGTTGATTGCGTCGACGATGGGTGCGTGGATCCTGTTCAGTCCCGCCGAGGCCGGAGCCGCCTTTGGTGGCCTGCCTGCCATCCTCGGCTATGCCATTGGGAGTGCGATCCCCCTGCTGTTGTTCATTCCTGTCGGCGTCCGTATCCGCGAACTGATGCCGACCGGCCACTCACTGACTGAGTTCGTCCTCGTTCGGTTCGGTCCGGTGATGTACGTCTTCGTGCTCGTGGTCTCGGTGTTCTACATGTTCATCTTCCTCGCAGCGGAGATGACCGCGATTGCAGGCTCGCTCGAACTGGTCGCCGGGATTCCAGCGTGGCAGACCGCAACTGCGGTCGGCCTGTTCGTCCTCGTTTATACGGCCTACGGTGGCCTCGTCGCTAGCATCTTCACCGATACCATCCAGACGCTCGTTATCCTCCCCCTACTGGCAGTCGGCTTCGGGGCGGCGGTCCTCGCGTTGGGCGGCACCGGCGAGATCCATGCCACCGCGCTCGCCACCGATCCGAGCCTGCTCGATCCGGGTTTCCGTCCGGGACTGGAGTTCGGGCTGTATGTCGTATTCGCCATTTTGGGTGCAAATATGCTGAACCAGGGGATCTGGCAGCGCGTGTACGCGGCCGATGGTGAGTCGACGCTCACCCGGTCGTTTGCGGTCGCCGCGCTGACGGTCGTGCCGATGGTACTGCTGGCGGGGCTGTTCGGGGTTGTTGCCTCGGGTCTCGGCTTGGTGACGCCCGAAACCCAAAGTGTCGCTTTCTTTCTCGTTGTGATTGAGGTTCTCCCTGAATCGATTGCTTTCGTGGTCGTCCTGTTGGTCGTCCTCTTGGTGATGAGTTCAGCCGATACGATGCTGAATGCGATTTCGAGTCTGATTACCGTCGACCTCGCCCGAATTATCGACGTCGACAACGACCGTTCGCTTCGACTGACCGGTCGGGGTCTCACGGTCTTGGTTGCCATCGGAGCGATCATCATCGGCGCACAAGGCTACAGCGTCCTCCGGCTGTTTTTGACCGCTGATCTGCTTGCGGCCGCGGTTTTTGTCCCGCTCATCTGGGGACTCTACTCACGGAGCTTGACCGAACTCGGCGGACTGGTCGCAAGCCTCGCTGGGCTCGTGGTAGGCATTGCCTACTTCCCGATGCTCCGGGGGGTCGTGATGCTGGTGCCCGGTGTCGGACCGCTGCTTCCAGAGCCAGCGTTCCTGCCCGCGTTCCTCGGGGCCACTGCAGTCTCGACACTGGTGACCGGTCTCGCAGTCGCTGTCGGCTCCGCGAACTTTGAGTTCGATTCGCTGACAACCAAGATTCGGTCGTTCGACGAGTCGACCACCGAGGACCCATCAGCGGCCGCAGCTGGGGAGGTGTCGGACTGATGGCGGTCGGGTCGACGCTGTTTGCAGTCCTGATCTGGGGATCAGTCGGCAGTGTCCTCGCCGTGTTCGGCTACATCTCGTGGCTGCTTATCAGGCTTCGGCGAACCAAGTAGCGCTACTCACGTTTTGAGACTGTTTATACCAACACAATTCTCTTTACGTATTTAATATCGGTTTCAATATTCGTCGGGAAGCCCGCTCATTTAAGTCTGCGTGGCAAGCATACTACCGTATGAGCGAGCCACTCGCAGACGAGTTCGGACGGGAGGTGACCGGGGTCCGAATCTCGTTGACCGACCGCTGTAACTTCGACTGCATCTACTGCCACAACGAGGGGCTCGGCGACACCCGTGGACCGATGGAGCCGTCCGACGACGAGATCACTGCCGACGAGGTCGTTCGGTTTCTTGAGGTTGTCGAGGAGTTCGGCGTCGAAAAGGTGAAATTCACCGGCGGCGAGCCGATGTTGCGCGCCGACCTCGAAGAGATCATCCGCCGCACGCCCGAGTCGATGGAAGTCTCGCTGACGACCAACGGCACGTTCCTTCGTGGACGCGCCGAAGATCTCAAAGAAGCCGGCCTTGCTCGCGTCAATGTCTCACAGGACGCTCTCGATCCCGACGAGTTCGCGGCGGTCACGAAATCCGGTGCGTACGAAGAAGTCCTCGACGGGGTCGAAGCCGCCATCGAGGCCGGATTAACCCCCGTAAAACTAAATATGGTTGTCTTCGAGCACACCGCTGGCTACGTCGAGGGGATGGTCGACCACGTCGCCGAAAACGAAGGCCTCCAGCTCCAACTGATCGAGTATATGCCGGAACTCACCGGTCGACCGGAGTGGAACATCGACATTCAACGGGTCCACGACTGGCTGGAGGATATTTCGGATCGGGTCGAACACCGCGAGATGCACGACCGGAAACGCTACTGGGTTAGCAGTACCGACCGCGATACCGCGACCGACAGCGAGGGCGACGACAGCAACTGCGGAATGGTCGAAATCGTCGACCCCGTTGAGAACCCGACTTTTTGTGCGAACTGCCATCGCGTACGCGTAACACATGAAGGATATCTCAAGGGCTGTCTGAACCGGAACGACGACCTCCGGTCGATGGGTGAAATGAGCCGCGAGGAAATCCGCGAGACGTTTCGGGCGGTCGTCGACAACCGAGTGCCCTACTACGGCGAGTATCTGATCGAGGGCGACGACGGCGAGTGGGAACTCAACGAGGAGTATATCGGAGCCTGATGCCGTAGGATGTGCTTGATCCGCCCGTAGCTACCGACTACTTATTATGTGGTACTGATAGCTGTGACTGTGAAGCTGACCGTCTTCGGCGCGAGTGGACCAACTGGCCAACAAGTAGTCGACCAGGCAGTTGGCCGTGGTCACGAGGTGACAGCCGTCGTCACGTCGACCGCCCCGGAGTCACGGTTTCCTGACGAGGTGGATGTGGTCGAAGCCAATGTCTACGAGGGTGAGAACATCGAGGAAACCCTCAACGAGTCGACGGTGGTGTGTAACGTCATACGGCATTCGAAGAATAGCCCACCGGATTATCTCACTGTCTGTGGAGCACACATTCTGGATGCGATGGAGGCCGCTGAGGTCGGCCGGTATCTGACGGTCGTCCCCGCGGCCGTGCAGCGGGATGGCGAACAGTTCGGAGTCGGTGAGTCGATTGGGACCTCGGTGTTCCAGTTGCTCCGCCCCACGGTCACCGTCGACGCCACCAATCACGTCGCCGATGTGACCGCACGTGATCTCAACTGGACAGTGATTCGTGTGCTTCGGCTCACGGAGGGAACGACGACTCGTCAGTACACAACGGGAAACATCAGTCTCGGCATCGGCAGTGTCTCCTACGGGGATGTCGCTGCCTTCCTGCTGGACTGCTGTGATCGCGGAATCTATCTTCGTATGCAGCCGAAAATCCGAACCTGAGTGGACGGGAAGTGGCCGGTCGGTAGCGTCAGTTGGTAGGTGTAAGGCGGCGAGCATCGAACCCGTCGACAACCGCTCGCATCGCGTCGATAATCGATGGCCGGTACGTCCAAAACCCGGTGTAATCGCCGGGAGACTGTTCCTCTGCTAGGAGGGCCGCATGGGAGCTGTTCTCTGCGGTGCCATCGAAGATCACCCACCAGTAGTCGGTGTTGCTCTCGACGTCCGGATCGTAGGCCTCGATACCGCTGTCGGCTGGCGGCACCCAGTCCGGCTCGCCGTACAGCGATACCGTGACAGCCGATGGCAGCGCCTCGTAAAACGATAGTTGCGGTTCTGCCAACGATAGTTGCTGGAAGCCAGCCGCCAGTCGACCGTCGCCGACTGTCGCCGCTCGGGTTTCGATCAGCCGTGAGGCAAGCAGGAGCTGACGTCTGTTCGAGGACCGAAACACCGTCTCGTCGAGTGCCCCGAACAGTGATGGCTGCTCGTCGACAGCCGTCAGCTCCGACTCCCACGCATTGAGGTAGTTCGCGACGGTTTCGATACTGTCCACCGAGAGCACCTCCTCGCCGTTCTGTACAGCGACCGTCGACTCGGGGAACCGCTCGTCAGTGGTGTACTTGATGAGGACATCGTGTACACCGACGTAGTCGATGATTCGATCACAGTAGTCGGACTGGGTGTCGACGTTGTAGAACACCACTCTCCGGCGTTTTCCTCTTACCTCCGCAAGGATCTCACCGAAGACCATACAGCCATAATCAAACACATAATGATGAATATTCCGCTTGTGGGAACGCAATCGACCGCTTGCCTGCACTGTGTTAGCGGCTGTAGCCGGCACCGTGGTAGGCGTCGACACCCCGGCAGCTATTCGTGATGTTTAAGTGGTGGACACGAGTTCATTCGACCGTAGTACTGTAGGGGCGGATGTCCCGAGTCCGTGATGGGCGACAATACGAACGCGTGTTGCGGTAGCCAAGCATGGCCCAAGGCGCAGGGTTGCTAACTCTGTGGCGTCACTGCCTCCGGGGTTCGAATCCCCGCCGCAACGCTCGCACAACTGACAATAGCTATGAGTGCAGAAGAACCAGAAGACGGCTTGACAGAGGAGGAAGAAGAGAACCTCCGCTACTTCGTCCGGATCGGACAGACCGATCTCGACGGCACGAAGAGTGTCGAGCGCAGTCTCACAGACATGAAAGGCATCGGACAGCGGACGGCACGCATCGTGTCGGACGCTTCCGGGGTAGACCGAACGGCAACGTTCGGCCTACTCGACGAGGAAGAGATCGACGCCGTCGTCGACGTCGTCGAAAACATTGAGGACCACGTCCCAGAGTGGATGCGCAACCGGCAGCACGACTTCTACACCGGTGAGAACACCCACATCGTTGGGAACGACCTCAACCAACAGCGGCGCCAAGACATCAACCGGATGCAGATGATCGACTCCTACAAGGGCGTTCGACACAAGCGCGGACAGAAAGTCCGCGGGCAGCGCACCAAGTCCACCGGTCGTACCGAGGGGACAATCGGTGTCAACGTCGAACGGATCAAACAGGAGCAGGCTGAAGACGCCGCAGCAGCAGAAGAGGGTGACGACGAATGACGACCGGACAGAACACCAAACTGTACGAGACGCCCAACCACCCCTACCAGGGCGAGCGGATCGCCGACGAAAGCAGTCTGCTCGGTCGGTACGGGCTGGCAAACAAAGAAGAACTCTGGCGAGCACAGTCGGAGCTTCGCTCGATTCGACGCGAGGCCCGTCGACTCATCGGCGAGTCACAGGGTGACGTCGAGGCCGCCGAAGAGGCCGGCATCGAGTTCCTGACCAAACTCCGCCGCTACGGGATTCTCGGAGACAACGAGACGATCAGCGACGTGCTGTCGCTCGACGAGACCGATATCCTTGAACGACGACTCCAGACGGTCGTCTACCGGAAAGGACTGGCTACCACGCCACAGCAGGCCCGCCAGTTCATCACCCACGGCCACATCACCGTCGACGGTGCCCGCGCAAAGGCTCCCTCACGGAAGATTGAGGCCGGCCAAGAGGACCTCGTCGACTACGACGAGCGGAGTCCCATCGCTGACGAACTCCACCCATCACGGGCGGAGGCACAGGAGTAACTACCAATGAGTGAAACACAAGACGACAAGTGGGGCATCGCCCACGTGTTTTCGTCGTTCAACAACACGCTCATCACGATCACCGATCTGACGGGGGCCGAGACCATCGTCAAATCCTCCGGTGGGACCGTGGTGAAGCAGAACCGAGACGAGGCATCGCCGTACGCCGCCATGCAGATGGCCGAAACCGTCGCCGAGGAAGTCAAGGCAGCGGGCATCGCCGGACTGCATATTCGCGTTCGCGGACCGGGCGGAAATGGAAACAAATCCCCCGGCCCCGGTGCCCAAGCGACGATTCGCGCACTGGCACGAGCCGGTATCGAGATCGGTCGGATCGAAGACGTGACGCCGATCCCACACGACGGCACACGCGCACCGAAGAACAAGCGAGTTTAACGACCTATGGCACCAGAATTCGACGTTGAGTTCATCGAGGCCGACGAGCGGAACGCTCGCTTCCTGGTCCGTGGACTGACACCGGCACTCGCAAACGGCTTCCGGCGCGCGATGATCGCCGACGTGCCGACGTTCTCGATGGACACCATCAGTTTCGTCGAGAACACCTCGGTGATGTTCGACGAGATGATCGCCCTGCGACTCGGGCTCATCCCGTTGACCACGCCGCTGGACGACTTCGAGATCGGTGACACCGTCACGGTCGCACTCGATGTCGAAGGGCCGGCGACCGCCTACTCGGGCGATATCGAATCGTCCGATCCGCTGGTCGAGCCAGCCGATCAGAACGTGCCGATCATCGAGCTCAAAGAGGGCCAGCGCCTGGAGTTCGAGGCCGAGGCAGTCTTGGACCACGGCAAAAGCCACGCCAAACATCAGGGCGGCGTCTCGGTCGGCTTCCGTCACCTCCAGCAGGTTGAGGTCGGTGACGACATCGGCGAGTTCGACGACCAAGAGCCACAGATCCTTCGCGGGGTTATCGAAACCGAAGACGGCGAACTCGTTCTCACCAACGAGTTCGACAACGATCTCACGAATCGGTACCCCGGCAAGGAACTCGAAGTGACCGACGTGCCCGGAGCCTACGTCTTCCACGTGGAGACTGACGGCTCCTTCTCGGTTGAGGAACTAGTGCTTCGCGCCGCCGAATCGATCGGTGCCCGCGCGGACGAACTACACGACGCAGTTACGGCCTAACGAAACCCACATGACCACACCACTCTCGATCCAACTGGCCGCCCGCGCTGCTGGTGAGACACCTGTCTCGCCATCGCTCGGGGGTCGACACGGTCGCCTGATGACAGGCCGACAGTGTGGGAGGATCGAAAGTGGTAATAGGTGGAGTGGAGTACACCGGAGTGCGAGCAGGGATAGCCAAGTCTGGCCAACGGCGCAGCGTTCAGGGCGCTGTCCTGTAGAGGTCCGCAGGTTCAAATCCTGCTCCCTGCACTCCGTTTTCTATCAGGAGCATTATAATGAGCAGTAAGACGAATCCGAGACTTCAGAGTCTCATCGCCGAGCTGAAGACGGCCGCGGGCGACTCCGATGCCGCAGTCTGGCAGGACGTCGCCGACCGTCTCGAAAAGCCACGGCGCACCCACGCAGAAGTCAATCTCGGTCGCATCGAACGGTACGCCCGTGACGATGAGACCATTGTTGTTCCAGGAAAGGTCCTGGGCAGTGGTGTGCTTGAAACGAACGTCACCGTCGCCGCCGTCGACTTCTCGTCGACAGCCCAAACGAAGATCGGGCAGGTCGGCGACGCAGTGAGCCTCGAAGAAATCATCGAGTCGAATCCAGACGGAACGAACGTCCGGGTGATTCGATGAGCGCAGCCGAGTTCGAGGTCGACGTCGTCGTCGATGCCCGAGACTGTATTCTCGGTCGCGTCGCCAGCGAGGTCGCACAGAAGGTCCTCTCCGGACAGCGTGTCGCGGTGGTCAACGCCGAACACGCCGTCATCACCGGGAACAAAGAGGATACACTGGACACCTACCGAACACGCGCAGAGCTTGGTTCGGATCGCGGCCCGTACTACCCGAAACGGCCCGACCGCATCTTCAAGCGCGCGATTCGTGGGATGATCCCGTACAAAAAGAAACACGGCCGTGAGGCCTTCGAGAACGTCCGCGTCTACGTCGGCAACCCGTACGACGAAGAGGGCGAAGTTCTCGACGGCACCTCACTGGACCGCCTGTCGAACATCAAATTCATTTCTCTGGGAGAGGTCTCGGAGAAACTGGGAGCGAACGTCACATGGTAACTAACACATCAGGCAAAAAGAAGACGGCCGTCGCTCGCGCCACCGTGCGCGAGGGCGAGGGTCGTATTCGTATCAACTCCCAGCCAGTCGAGCTGGTTGAACCGGAGATGGCACGTCTCAAGATGCTCGAACCGTTCCGCATCGCGGGCGACGACCTTCGTGACAGCGTCGACATCGACGTCACTGTCAACGGTGGCGGCTTCAGTGGTCAGGCAGACGCCGTTCGGACGGCGCTGGCCCGTGGACTTGTGCAGCATCTTAATGATGCTGAACTGCGTGAAGCATACATGCAGTTCGACCGCTCGCTGCTGGTCAACGACGTTCGGCAGTCCGAACCCAAAAAATGGGGTGGCCCTGGTGCCCGTGCCCGCTACCAGAAGTCCTACCGCTAAGGTGACCCAACTATGATGATCCCAGTCCGGTGTTTCACCTGTGGCAATGTCATCGGTGAACACTACGAGGAGTTCGACGAACGGTCCGAGAGTGGCGAAGATCCCGCTGAGGTCCTCGACGACCTCGGCGTGACCCGTCACTGCTGTCGGCGCATGATGGTGTCGCACACAGATCTCGTCGACGTTGTTGCCCCCTACCAATGAGAGGCCAGTACAACCGCTACGAGAAAGCCCGCATTCTCGGGGCGCGCGCACTGCAGATCTCCTACGGTGCGCCGGTCCTCGTTGAGACCGCCCAGAGCGAGCCCATCCTCATCGCGGCAGAGGAGTACGACGCGGGCGTGTTGCCGTTCACGGTCAAACGAGACTAACCATGACACAAATCAGCTCAGTTTCCCTACGACGTGTGCTCGACTCCCGTGGCAACCCCACGGTTGAAGCGGATGTACTCACCGAATCCGGCGGCTTCGGCCGTGCGGCAGCGCCCTCGGGCGCTTCGACCGGCGAGTACGAGGCAATCGAACTCCCGGCCAACGAGGCGATTGCCAACGCGAGAGAACATGCGGTCCCCCGACTCGTCGACACCGTCTACGCTGGCGACCAGCGCGCGGTCGACGGCGCACTTCGTGCCGCAGACGGCACGGATAACTTCTCGGAGATCGGCGCAAACAGCGCGGTCGCCATCTCGATGGCCGCCGCAAAGGCCGGCGCAGACGTGCTCGGTGCCCCGCTGTACCAGCACCTCGGCGGCGCGTTCCGCGGCGACAACTTCCCGATTCCGCTCGGGAACGTGATTGGCGGCGGCGAACACGCCAAAGACGCCACCGATATCCAAGAGTTCCTCGCCGCACCCGTCGGTGCGCCGAGTGTCGAAGAGGCCGTCTTCGCTAACGCGAAAGTCCACGGCGAGGCTGGCAACATCCTCGACGAGCGTGGCATCGGCGCAGGCAAAGGCGACGAGGGTGCATGGGCACCCCCGATTTCGGACGCCGAAGCCTTCGAGATCATGGAGGAGGCGACCTCCCGCGTTTCGGAGGCGGTCGGCTTCGAGATCCGATTCGGACTCGACGTTGCAGCCACCGAGATGTACGACGAGGACAGCGACTCCTACGTCTACAGCGACGAAGAGAAGTCGACCGACGAGCAGATCGAGTATATGGTCGATCTGGTCGAGGAGTACGACCTCGCGTATGTCGAGGACCCACTCGACGAGAACGACTACGAGGCGTTCGCCGAGATCACCGAGCTGGTCGGTGACCGGACGATGATCTGTGGTGACGACCTGTTCGTGACCAACGTCTCGCGGCTCGAAGAGGGAATCGAAACCGGCGCTGGCAACAGCATCCTCATCAAACCAAACCAGATCGGTTCGCTGTCGGATACCTTCGACGCGATCGAACTGGCGGTTCGAAACGAGTACAAGACGATCATCTCTCACCGCTCGGGCGAAACCGAAGACACGACGATTGCACACCTCGCGGTCGCAACCGACGCCGACTACATCAAGACCGGCACGGTTGCGGGCGAGCGAACCGCCAAGCTGAACGAACTTATCAGAATCGCGGAAGACGCAGTATGAGCGACAACGAAACCGAAACCGTAGAGACACAGGACGAGCCCGACGAGGTCGACGAGGCCCCAGTCGACGACGAGCCTGTCGAAGCCGAACCGGACGCCGAGGAGTCTGCCGACGAGGCAGCCGCCGAGGCCGAACCAGAAGACGAGGAAGAAGAGGAGTCCTCGCCGTTCGATGACAATGTCATGCCGGACGACGATGTCGACCTCCTCATCCCCGTCGAGGACTACCTCAGCGCAGGTGTCCACATCGGGACCCAACAGAAGACCAAGGACATGGAGCGGTTCATCCACCGCGTCCGTGACGACGGTCTTTACGTCCTCGATGTGAGCCAGACCGACAGCCGCATCCGCACGGCGGCTGACTTCCTCGCGGGCTACGACCCAGAGCAGGTGCTTGTCACCTCCTCGCGGCAGTATGGTCGATTCCCAGCCGAGAAGTTTGCCGAGGCAATCGGCGCACGCGCTCGCACGGGTCGGTTCATCCCCGGCACGCTGACCAACCCCGACTACGCAGGCTACATCGAGCCTGACGTGCTTGTGGTTACGGACCCAATCGGTGACGCCCAAGCGGTCAAAGAGGCGATCACGGTTGGCATCCCGGTCATCGCAATGTGTGACTCGAATAATCAGGTCAGCAACGTCGACCTGGTTATCCCGACGAACAACAAGGGTCGACGCGCGCTGTCTGTCGTCTACTGGCTGCTGGCCAACGAGACGCTCGACCGCCGCAACGCTGGCACGATGTTCGCGCTCGAAGACTTCGAAGCCGACCTATAATCGGTTTCGAACTCCTACGATTTTTTTGGCGTAGTAATAGTCTGAATAGTCTCAACTGTTAACAACCAGAAAGCCCCGGCAGGCTCCAGTCGAGGGCCTCGCTGCGGTCTTCACTGCGTTGCGGTCCTTGCATCGGCCGTCTTCCCGGAGCCTGCCGCCCCTTTCAACCCACCCACAGCAGGTAGATCAGCCACAATGGGTGGGACTGAAAGGGGCCGCCGTCTCGACGAACCCCGACGACGTAAGCACCGGAAGAGCGAACGCAGTGAGTGACGAGGAGCGCAACGAGTCGCGGGAGTCGAGACGGCGGGGGCTTTCTGGTTCTCTAAAATCTCTATGGCTGAATTTAGATCTGTCACACTAAACTCAGATCAAACACGAACCTTGTTCGATGGCCAACAGTCATATCTGTTGACTCCCAACGCCGGGACATGGATGGGCAGCTCCCGGGAGCCACCGTCGACTCCGAGGACCGAATCATCCTCCACGTCGACATGGACTGCTTTTATGCCTCCTGTGAGCGGCTGCGAGAGCCCGCCCTCGAAGGGAAGCCTGTCGTCGTTGGGATGGGATACGAACCCGGCGAGGGCCACGGCGCGGTGGCCACCGCCAGCTACGAAGCCCGCGAGTACGGCGTCGAGAGCGCCCAAGCCATCGGCCAAGCCCTCGACGCACTCCCCCATGCACCAGACGTCGACGATGACCACGATGGCCCAGTCGGCTTCTACCGGTCGGTCGACATGGACTTTTATAAATCGGTCGCGGGCGACGTGAAGGAGATTCTCCACGACCACGCCAACACGGTGCGGGAGGTGAGCATCGACGAGGCGTATCTCGACGTGACCAACCGGACGAGTTGGGACCCAGTCGACAGTGGTGACCGGACCATCGCCGAGGGCTACGGCCGCCATATCAAACAGCAGATCAGCCGCGAGGTCGGCGTCCCCGCCAGCGTCGGGGTCGCGCCGAACATGTCGACCGCGAAAATCGCCAGCGATTTCGACAAACCGAATGGGCTGACGGTTGTCCGACCCACTGAAGTCAGTGCGTTTCTCGATCCGCTGCCGGTCGACGAGATCCACGGCGTCGGCCCGGTGACAGCGCGTGAACTCCGTGATCTGAGTATCGAGACCGCGGGTGATCTGGCCGACGCCGATCAGGGGGTGATCGTCGACCAGTTCGGCCAGCGCGGTCGGGAACTCTACGCTCGCGCTCGCGGCGAGGACGACCGCGAGGTGACGCCACAGGGCCGACCCAAAAGTCTCTCACGGGAGTCGGCGTTCACCGAGTCGACCGCCGACAGCGAGGCCAAACGGGAAAAAGTGGGCGCACTGGCGGCGGATGTGGCCGCCCGCGCCCAAAGTCGGGGTGCGATGTACCGGACGATTGGCATCAAGGTCGTGACGCCCCCGTTCGATGTCAACACGCGAGCGTCGTCGTTATCGGGGCCGGTCGACGAACCTGATCTCGTCGAGTCGGTCGCACTGGATCTTCTGACCGAGTTCGCTGACGACAAGGTTCGGAAACTCGGCGTCCGTGTCTCGAACCTCGATTTTGAGGGCCAAGATCAGGCTCGACTCGATGGGTTCGAGTCGACTGGCGGAGGGGGTGCGATTGAGAGAGACGTGGAGTCGGTCGAGACCGTCGACACCTCGGGAGGTCAGATTACGGATTGGGTTGAGGAGGGTGAGTCGACGGAGTCCGATACAAAACGGAGGGTGCGTGACGGACAGTCGTCGCTCGGAGAATTTGAATAAGTGTCTCTGGTCACTCCTCGCTGGGTCGACTCGGTCGACGGCCAAACACATCGAGGACGGGTTCTGGCTCCGACAACAACGGAACACGGTGTTCGATATCACCGAGTTCCACCACAACCGTTTCGGTGCCGAGCCAGTCGTCAATCCATGTGGTTTCGACGCGGAGCCCGCGTTCGTCCCACGCGTCGACGCGCCACTGCGGTCCCCCAAGCAGGCGGTCGTGGCCGACGATGGTGGTGTCCTCAATTTGGTACTCCATCCAGCCATACCGAATCCAAGTGTCAAAGGTAGAGGTGATAACCGGGAGGCCGACGCTTGCAAGCAGTAATCCGACACCAACCATCCGAGCACCGTCAGAAAAGAACGCAGCTGCGAACAAGAAACCGAACAAGAGGATACTCGGCGTTTCGGGAATTCGGCTGGCGTTGACGATCCCGGACACAAAGAGGTTCCGGCGAGACGGTGCCAGTCGCGTGGTGACATCCGCCAGTGGCTCGATGGGTTCCGGTTCGGGTGGGTTGGTCGACCAGCCGAAGATCCCTCCGTTTCGCCGGTCGAATGCGGCGAGACGATCATCGTAGTGGCTGGCCAGGTCGAAACCGAACTTCAGTACAACAATAACGACGAGCAAGGCCATTCCCTGTCCGATATTCTCGCCGAAGGCTTCGGCGGCGAACGGAAGCATCACCAACACGATGAGGAAGGTGACGCCGAGTTGTTTGAGCACGCTCATCGTTGCCGTCTGAGCACTGTGGTCACGGTACTCCCCATCGCCGATGTAGGTGATCCCAGTGGCGATTCCATGGCTCACGAAAATCCCAGCAGCACAAAGCATGACCGCAGAACCGGCAGCCGGGGAGACCGTCTCGGTGGTACTCGCGCCGACCGTGACAGCGCCGACGAACAGCCAGAGAAATCCGAGGAGTGGCCCAGCGAAACAGACGACTGGAACCGACGTGGGATGGATCTGGAGGCTCAAATAGGGAATCTTGATCGGCGTTCGCTTCCGTCCGATAGCACCGAGGATAACGTGGTTGTCCTCCAGCTGGGACGGTCGACCGGCCAAAAGGGCCCGAACGAGCGCCCAGCAGGTCGCACTCCCGAACTCAAGCCAGTACAACATCAAAAGCGCCGCCGCGTTCCAACCGAGGGTGACGACACCGACCAACGGGAGCAGCGAGTTCACCACCAGAGCCACGAGTTCAACGCTGGGGCGGGTTCGCCATCTCACCTCGGCTAGCATAATCACTCATACAGATATGACACGACCAAATACAATCTTTCGATCACAGGATCGAGATCGCGGACGGAGGCTTTCATTTTAGTTTCTTGCGGGCAAATGTGGGGTGTGTCCGACACAATGCACGCAGCAGTTATCCACGAGGCAGGTGGCGAGTTCGAACTCGAAGAACGCGAGATTCCGACCCCAGACTCAAACGAGGTCCGAATCGCAGTCGACGCCTGTGGCATCTGCCACAGTGACGAGTTTGTGAAAGCGGGAACCTATCCCGGAATTTCGTATCCACGAATCCCGGGCCACGAAATCGCGGGCCGAATCGATGCGGTAGGAGATGGAGTCTCGCAGTGGTCGACCGACGACCGTGTCGGTGTCGGCTGGCACGGCGGCCATTGTTTTACCTGTGAGGCCTGTCGACGCGGCGATTTCAAGATGTGTGACAACGTCGAGACGACCGGTGTGACGTACGATGGCGGCTACGCCGAGTACGTCACCGTGCCAGCCGAAGCCGTCGCTGCGATTCCCGACTCGCTTGATGCGGTCGACGCTGCACCGTTGCTTTGTGCGGGCGTGACAACGTTCAATGCCCTGCGTAACAGCGATGCTCTGCCGGGTGAGTTGGTTGCCGTGCAGGGTGTTGGCGGGCTGGGCCATCTCGCGATTCAGTACGCACACGCTGCTGGCTTCGAAACGGCTGCGATCTCCCGAAGCCCCGACAAAGAGGCGCTTGCGATGGAGCTAGGCGCAGATCACTTTATTAATGCGACCGAAACCGATCCCGCAGAACAGCTCCAAGCACTGGGTGGCGCAAAGGTTGTTCTCGCGACAGCACCGTCGAGCGACGCTATCGAGTCCATCGTTGGTGGCATTGGAACCGACGGCACTGTCCTCGTCGTCGGCGTCCCTGATGAGCCGGTGTCGGTCGACGCCAATCAACTGGTCGGCAGCCGTGGGGCGGTCGCTGGCTGGGCCTCCGGCGACGCCCGGGACTCACAAGATACACTTGAGTTCAGTTCCCTCCGGGAGGTCACACCCCAGATAGAAACCTACCCACTGTCGGAGGTCGAGAGCGCCTACGAGCGGATGATTCAAAACGACGCTCGGTTCCGCGTTGTGCTTGAACCATAGTCACGGCTCGACAAGCAGGTCTCCGGGCTGAGAAACTCAGTCGTCGCTCGGGTGGTCGACGCTGTCGGCCTGCCACTGACACGCAGCAAGCAATGCGAGCGGGATTCCGAACAGTGCAGCCGCCATCGCGCCACCGACAGCAATCACCACAACAAGCCCCCACAGCTGTCTGTCGAACGGGACGAACACCACCCCCGCGAGCATGACGGTGGCACTCGCGCCGCCGAAGGCGAGTAGCGTCGACCGTCGACTCCCACGTGCTTTGGCGCGTGTCACCGCAAGGCCGAACGCCGGAGCGACCGACAGCGGGAGGAAATACACCAGCCAGTCGAGCTGTTCGACTGGGTGGGAGCCGAGGCCAACCCCCATCAGCACCCCGGCAACAGCGACGAGCCCGACGATCCCGACTGCGAGCGTGCCACGAACCGACCGAAGCCACCGTGGGCGGTACATTCCAGTTCCCCCAACAACCAGATAGAGAACACCGAGACCGCCAAACAGGATCGTGAACGTCGACTCTCCGACCGTTGCAATACAGAGACTGAGACCGCCGAGTCCAGCAATGGCGACTGAGATTCGGTCGACCGTGTCAGTCATTTCGGCGGCCGCCCAGCGCGCAGTGGCGCTGACACCGGTGAGACAGAGCCCGTAGACGAGGACTGCGGGGAACACGTATGAGGTCATATTACCGAGCCAGATCGGAAACGACGCAAGCCAGACGGCGGCGTCGACGCGTAGCGATCCACTGTTGGGTTCTCCGTACGCAAGATACACATCGTCCTCTAGGACAGTCTGACGGTCTTGTGTCGTAGTACGGTGCCACGTTGCATTCCCACCAGTCACCGTCGGAACCTCGTCCGTGGAGGTGTATTCGTCGATGATCGTCGGCCGTAGATCGTTGACGACGACCGTCTCGGGAGGGCCGACAAAGGATATGCGATCCGTATTCAGTATCCATCCTGCACCAGTACCTTCCGAGTGGAGATAGTCGACCACCACCACGCCGAACTGGGTACTGCCAGCATCCGAATCCCGAAACCGGATCCGAACCGTTCGGTTCTCTATGGTGGTCGACTGGACAGTTATCTCGCCGCCATCGAAGGCATGTGGGCGTTGCCGTCCGGTCGTCTGGGCTTGCACCAACTGATCGAGTTGCTGTGGGGTTTCGGACAACTGATCGGCAGCGTCCTCGTCGACCCGATTTGTCACGAGCCACGTCGCCGAGCCATTGGCGTGAATCTGGATGGATATCGTACTCTGTATCACGGTCACTGCGAGTCCCTGTTCCTCGGCGGCATCTTCGAACGAGGAGCCACACACGTTACAGATTTCCTGTGGCTGTGGACTCGCCCCAACTGGCACAACGACTGCGAGGAGACTCCCACCAAGCAAGAGCACTGCCAGCAGGATGACAGCACGCTTCATTACGGATTATTGTCGTCTTACCTGATATATGTCTTCTGTACAGACAGTCGGCTATGGAAGTACAGGAGTCGACCGACGGTTCGCCACGCACGTCGACGCCGGGAGTCGGCTTACAGACTGGCTCGAAGCCGACGGTTCGACTGAGTCAGCGGTCGACGACCGCCGCGAGGGCCAATCCTCGCTCGGGGAGTTCGAGTGAGCCAGCAAGCGGCGGTTCGGGTTCCGAAACCGGTGCCGGAATTATAAGTGAGACGGCTCCAGAGAGTTGTACAGACGTGTCTACAATCCAACGACTCGCGGCCGGGGCGACCGACGACTCCCTTCGCGTCGCAATCGCGGTCGGGCTCGCCTCGGTCCCGGTCTCGCTACTGCTCTCGTGGGACTCGCTGTCGGGCGAGACGGCTGCTACTGGCGCGCAGTTCGACGGACTCGCGGTTCTCGTCGCTGGCGTGATCGTCGGCTTCTACTACCACGACCGGTCGACGTCGACCAAGCGGGCCGGGATCTGGACCGGCCTGACCGGCGGCCTCGCGGCGGTGATCGTCTTCGGGTTTCCGACGCTCGGGGCGATCACCTCGCCGTCCGAAACCCACAGTATTATCGTCGTGTTTGCCCCGGTTGTCGCCGTCCTCGCAGTCGGGCTCTCTGTCGGCATCGCCGTCGTCACGGCCCTCGGCACCGACTGGGTTCTCGGACGCCTCGACCGCGACCATCGGAGACGGGAGCCGGTCGACATCGATGGCCAACCCACCGGCTCACGATGGTGGGTTGCTGTAGCCCTCTATGCGGTCGTCGCGCCGGTGTGGCTGGCGGTCCTGTTGTGGCCCGACCCCGACACCTTCGGGTTCGGCCTCTCATTTCTAAGCGCGTTCGGTCTGTTTGCCTGCTCGGTCGTCGCGTTCATCGGACTGTTCCTCGATGCGACGACCCCGCGAGCCGTCGACACGTGGCAGCCGACGTGGTGGCTCTACGTGGGAGTTCCACCGGCGGTCGCCGGTTTCGTCTACCTCGCCGCGACGGTCCGGGACTCGGTCTATCCGGCTGGCGATGCGACGTTCGGGTTTTATATTGGGCTTGCGGCAGTCGCGGTCGTCTACGCCGTGGTCCGACACCGCCAGACTGGGACCGATTCGTCGTCGACCAACTTCGAGTAGTGGGTAAACGGTTTTACCAGTCGACCGACTCATCAGAGTGTGAAACGATTCGTCGGCCTGCTGTCTGTCGCTGGGGCCGTGCTGTTGGCGTTTGCGGGGGCGGTTGTGTCGACTGCCGAGTTCACACTTGGTCCAGCGATGATTGGTGGCGTTCTGACCACGGAGCTACTTATCAAGGGACTGTTCGCTGGAGCGGTCGTCCTTGGACTCTGGGGGGTACATCTCCTTGTCTTGGAGTTCCTGTTGCGGACCGCGTCCAAACGCCGCGCTCACGACATCCGCAACGTGCTTCGTCTCGTCTTCGGTGCAGCCGGAATCATTGCCCTGCTGGGCGTTCTTACCGATCAGTGGGTTGGCGTCCTGCTGTCGCTGGGTGTGGTCGGCTTTGCGATCACCTTCGCACTCCAACAGCCACTGCTGTCGTTGCTTGGCTGGCTCTATATCATGGCCAAACGACCCTACGCAGTCGGCGACCGGGTCCGCATTGGCGAGACCAAAGGCGACGTGATCAAAGTCGACTTCCTCGTGACGACGATCTGGGAGGTCGGCGGCGAACTGGTGTCGACCAACCAACCCTCCGGGCGCGTGGTCACGGTCCCCAACAGCATGGTACTGGCCTCGGAGGTCACCAATTTCGGCGGCGGCGGCTCGGAGTACGTCTGGAACGAACTGGCGATCCAGGTCTCCTACGAGACCGATCTCGATGTGGCCTCAACGGTGATGATCGAGGAAGCCGAGGAGGTGATCGGCGAAGAGATGGTCGACCGCATCGCCGACTTCCGCGAGCGACTCGCCGAGACACCGGTCGAACTCGAAGTCACCGACCGCCCGACGGTGAACATCACGCAGGGCGAGTCGTGGGTCGAACTCCGGCTCCGGTACGTCGTTCACCCCCGACGCGGGACGCGTGTCAGAAACGAACTGTACGAGCGAATCCTCGACCGATTCAACGAGAACCCCACAGTGACGAGTTTCCCGGTGAGTCGGAACCGCTGAAAACAGGTTTAAATATCGGCTCGCTGAAACCAGAGCAGAGATGCGAGAGTACGCCGGGTCGATGCCACGGAGTCGGACAGCGCTCTACGAGCAGGTCGACACCCACTGGTTTCGGATACTGTTGCTCGGCTCGATGCTGCTGGTATCTGTGGCGACCATACTCAGGTTTGCGGACAACCCCTTTTATGTGAACAAGGATTCGGCGCTGTTCCAGCACGCGGGGTGGTCGATCCTCAACGGGGCTGATCTCTACATCGACATCTGGGACCTCAAACCGCCGTTGATCTACTTCGTGACGGTCGGTCTGGCGGCGCTCTCGTTCGGCAATATGGCGGTGCTGCACGTCCTCAGCGTTATCGTCGCGGTCGGAACAATTGTCGCCGGAATCACGCTCGTCGGCGTGTTGACCCACCGGCTGACCAACGATGGCTTTGCCAGCGTCGTTGCCGGCCTGACCATGTTTATACTGACCTCTGTGTACTCGTTTCCGTACGCCGGAATCCGGCCGAAGTATTTCGTCTTCCTCTGTGGCGTCGGGGCGCTCCTATTGGCGGTCGACGACCGACCGTTTCTCGCCGGTGCGGCGGGCGCGGCGGCCGCCGGCTTCTGGCAACTCGGCGCGCCCATCGCGCTGCTCGTCGTCGGGATGAGCCTTCAGCGCAACGGCCGGGACGGGATGTGGAGAGCAATCGGTGGCGGGCTGACCGTGACGGTGCTTACTGTCGCTCCATTCGTGCTACAGGGCCACACGACCGCATTGTTCGTCGAGGCCGTCCTCGCACCGATCTATGGCGTCGAGGGGTACACCGTAGTCGGTCGACTGCTCATGTTCGTGATTCAGATCGGTTACGGCGTGTTGATTGTCCCGTTTGCGATCTATGGCTGGGGACAAGCCATTGTCGACGACTACACCGAGTACTGGTGGGTGGCTGCTGGCGGCGTGATCTACAGCTACCAACTGTTCTTGGAGTTCCAGGGCGCTATCGAACTCATTTTGCTGTTCATGTTCCTTGCGTTGGGTGTCGGGCTGCTCGTCTCCTACAGCTCGACGCCCTCTCGCCGGTCGGTGATCGCCGGCTGTGTCGTCCTGCTGGTCGTGACAAGCGGCTACTGGAACCTCGCGTGGGCGATCTCGGGTTCCCCCGAACCACCGCTGCAGAACGCGGTCGAAGACGAACACGACCGGTGGGACGTACCGAAATACGACTCGCTGCCAGAGGACCCCGAGGGGTGGCCGTCGATGGAGACGATCTACTGGGAGAAACTCCAGCCCGACCAGTGTCACTACCGGTTAGGACTCAAACAGCAGTACTTCGAGCAGGAGACAGGGGGTACTCTTTATAAGTCGACCTGTGGACAGTGGCCCTTCGAGGAGCCACCCGCAGAGTGGCTCCTCGGCAGCCTCTCGCCGTTCTGACGCAGCACGTCTCCGTCCCACAGTCAGCCGTGTTTTTATTACTTCCTTTCACCAGAATTAAGACCCGGACCCGCGTCAAACGTGTATATGGATAGTCATTATTCTGTGTTTTTGAAACAACTGACCCGGCGATGCCTCACAAGACACCATGAGTGAGTCACTCGGCATCGTAGTTCCCGCCTACGATCCGGATATTGAGGCTCTTTTGGCGTATATCGAGGATATTCGAGCAATACTCGATCCGTCGACGGTTCGGGTTGAGCTCGACACCCCAAGCGACGCCGTCGCCTCTCGGATCGAGCCAGTCGTCGACGAGCTAAACGTCGCAACGCAGCGGCGTGGCAAGGGCGGCGCGGTCATGGACGGCTTCGACGGTCTTTCGACGGATATTCTTGCGTTCGCCGACGCCGATGGATCGGTGCCCGCCTCGTCGCTGGCCACCATCGTCGACCACGTCCGCGGGGAAACCGCCGACGTGAGTATCGGGTCGCGCCGCCATCCCGACTCGGAGATCGTCGACCACCAGACGGTCGGCCGGCGGTTCCTCGGCGACGTCTTCGCTTTCACCGCACGGCAACTGCTCCCGACGAAATGCTACGACTACCAGTGTGGCGCGAAGGCACTGCGGGCCGAGGCCTGGGACGAAATCGGCCACCACTGCTACGAGTCTGGGTTCGCCTGGGATCTGGAGTTCGTCTCGGTGGCGGGCTCGCTGGGCTACGGGATCACTGAAGTCCCCGTCGAGTGGGAAGACCACCCCGACTCGACGGTCGACCCGGTGTGGACCACAGTCGAACTCGGACGGGCGCTCCTAGACGTTCGGCGGCGGGCAAACGCCATTTCGGACAGCCCCCGGTATCGGGACATCCAGCCGACCCCCCGGTCGAAGCTCACCTACACCGGGAACAATGGCGACTGAGTCGCCGCTGGCGGCGCTGGCCCATCGCGCCCGGATCGGGAAGTTCGTCTCGGTTGGCGCCCTCGGGGCGACCATCGAGACCGCTATCGTCGCCCTGCTGACCACGACCGCGGGCTTCGGACCGCTGGCCGCGAAAGCCGTCGGCGCGGAGGTCTCGATCTCGACGATGTTCGTCGTCAACGACCAGTGGACCTTTGCCGAGAGCGGCAAACTCGGAGTGGGTGCGTTCGCTCGACGCTGGGTGAGATCTCACCTCGTTCGGGCGGTCGGGCTCGGCGTCGGCTTCGCCGTCCTCTACGTGCTGACGAGCGTCGTCGAGTTCTCGCTGCCGGTGGCTGGCCTCGAACTGTGGCCGACAGTCGCGAACGTGATCGGGATCGGCGTCGGAATGGTGTTCAACTACGTCGCCGAGAGCCTCTTTACGTGGCGCGTCGACTGACGGTCACACCGAAACGGAAAAACAGCCACACGCCTGAAAAACGGTAATGGAACAGGGCGTTATTCGGCTCGACGATCTCGATGGGAGGTTCGATCTGCAGTCGACGGTCGAAAGTGGCCAGAGCTATCTGTGGGACCGCGCCGACGGCGAGATGTACGAGACGACGGCCGCCTACGGTGGGTCGGCGTGGTACGAGACGGTCGTCGCCCCGATACCAGGCGTCTCCGACGAACAGGCCGTCGTTCGCGTTCGACAGGACGGCGAGGAACTTCAGTGGGAGTCGACCACGGATGCCGTCCCGATTCTCACACACCTGCTGCGACTTGACGACGACCTCGATGCCATCGAAGACGCCACACCCGACGACCCACTGCTTGACCGGGCGTTTGAACAGTATTCGGGGATGCGACTCGTGCGTGATCCCGTCTTTCCCTGTCTGATCTCGTTTATCTGTTCGGCCCAGATGCGGGTGGCACGGATTCACGGGATGCAGCGTCGACTGGCTCGGGAGTACGGCGACGAGATCGAGTTCGACGGCCGAACGTACCACGCGTTTCCGACCCCGGCCCAACTGGCCGAGCGAACCGAAGCCGAACTCCGGGAGCTGAGTCTCGGCTACCGCGCGCCATACGTCCAGCGCACCGCCGAGATGATCGCCACCGGCGAGGTCGACCCACTCGATGCGATTGATCTCGACTACGAGGATGCCCGCGACCACATGAGTCAGTTCGTGGGTGTCGGTAACAAGGTCGCCGACTGCGTGTTGCTGTTTTCGCTTGGGTTCACCGAGGCAGTGCCACTGGACACGTGGATTCAGACAGCGATTGCAGATCACTATCCCGACTGCGACCGTGGGGGGTATGTGTCGACCTCACGGGCCATCCGCGAGCAGTTCGGCGGGCAGTATGCGGGCTATGCCCAAACCTACGTTTTTCATTATCTCCGTAACGGCGGAAACTGACAGAGGGCATGGCGGTGACACTCCTTATTTTGAGAATGTAGGCGAAGTTTCATACCCTCCGCGAGGCTAAATAGAAACACTATGGACTGCCGAGTCGTCGTCGAGGCTGCGGTGCCCGTGTACGATGTCGAGACCGTGGACGAGGCTGTCCGGATCGCGATCTCGAAGACCGGAGAGATGCTGAATCCGGATCTCAACTACGTCGAGATCGAGATGGGAACGCGCACCTCGCCCGCCGGAGAGGAGCTACCGCCCGCCTTCCTCGCGGCTGACGAAGCACTGGTTGCCCTCGAACTCGAACTGATCGTCTTCAACGTCGAACAGGAAGAACACGCCAGCCGAATCGCCCGCAAGGAGATCGGCCAACAGTTGCACAACATTCCACTCAAGGTGTTGTCGACCGAAATCATGCCCGAAGACGAAGACAGCGAATCGGATGAATAGGGCCCGTGTTGAGCGGAGACCGCTCCAACCGACTTTTTGAGGTTATATATACCGTCCGACGCAACGCAGTGTATGGAGACACACATCGTTCCGGTCGGGTTCGACTACGACCGTCTTATTGCGCCACTTATCCGCGATCAGTTCGATGTGGACCACGTCATTCTGCTTGAGGGCGCGGTCGGCAGCGAGGCCAACGTCGAATACTCCCGTCGACTCGCAACCAAACTCGAAACGGATTTCCGGAACCTACTGGGTGCCGAAACCGAACGCATCCGCCTCGAAGACGTCTACGATTACGACGCCGCCTTCGAGGGGGCGTTCGAACTGATAAACGAACAGCTCGACAGCGGCGCGGAGGTCTGGGTCAACGTCTGCTCGATGCCCCGCCCGGTGAGTTTCGCCTTCGCTACAGCCGCCCACTCGGTGATGGTCGAGCGTCAAGAGGACAGAGACCGGATTCACACCTACTACACGGCCCCAGAGAAGTATCTCGAAACCGAACTCGCCGAGGAGCTTCGGGCCGAACACGACCTGCTGACCGATCTCTTGGAGGCGGGCGACCTCGACCGCGGCCGGATGGAGACCAGACTCGATAGCATCAGCGAACTGCTCTCGGAGTTCGACGAACGCGGCGTCACCATCGGGGCAAAAAAGATCGGCGACAGCCACATCGTCGAACTCCCCGTGGCCTCGTTTTCGAGCGTCAAACCGTTCGAGGAACTCGTCCTATTTACCCTCGGCGAACACGGCGAGTTCGAGTCAGTCAGCGAGTTGGCCTCGACGCTGGCGCGGGACCTCAACGAGGAGTACACCGACAGTTTCCGGTCGAAGGTGATCTACAACGTCGACCGACTCGGTCCCGGCGGGAAGGGGTATATCGAACAGGAGGAGGTCGGCAAATCCTACCGCACGAAACTCTCCCGGATCGGCGAACTCTGGGTTCGCTCCCACGCCGACAACAACCGAGAGTGAGCCTCGTCAGTTCGACGAGCGGTCGATAGCTTTGAACGCCGACTCGAAATCGTTCAGCTCGGTCATCAACGACTCGGCCTCGGTGCGCATCTCGGTCGTCATTGTTTTGAGCCGTTGATACTCCGCGGAGCTACTGAGTTCCTCGTTGCTCATCTCGGACTCTAACACAGTGAGTTTCGAGGTTGCCCGGAACAGCTCGCTCACGGTCTCGTCGTACTCTTTGGCTGTAAGCTGTTGTTCGATTGCTTCATACAGTGTCTCTTTGTCGACTGGTTTGCAGAGATAATCGTCGAACGGCATTTCGATGATATCGAACTTGGGGTCGACGGCAGTCACCATGATCACCCGACAGTCGTAGCCGTCGGCCCGAACCTGCTCCAAAACCTTGTTGCCCGAGAGATCCGGCATCCGACGGTCGAGCAACATCACATCGACCGTCTCGTCGACTGCGTCGATAGCCGCTCGACCGCCGTACACCGTCTCGACAGTGTAGCGCTCGTTGAGTTGGAGCGTATAAATGTCGGCGACATCCTGTTCGTCGTCGACAACCAGAACTGTTGGAGGATCTGAAACCGTTGTAGACATAGATTGTGCCCGTGTCATTTCTCAAATAGTACTCGTAGAAAATATAATTTTTGGTCATTTATTACATGTATGTATCCTATATATACATTCTGGCTGATTTCCTCGTTTGCAACTAGCAACTGTATACTGTGGTATCGCCAGCTAGTGACACACTGTTGCTGGAGAGACAACAGACGGCCCGAAACGGGCGGTTCTCCGATCTGGATAGGTCGTCTACAGCATCAATCCGAGTAGCTGATAACCGAAGCCGACTGCGAACGCCGCGATGAGCAGGAGTGTTGTGATGACGACAATCGGTGAGAGCTCGGTCTTGCCGTTGAGAAAGTACTGATCCATACAGACGAGTCAACAGTAGAGTGGCTTAACAGTTTAGGAGTCGCCATCGAGACGACCGAATCGACGGTGGTCTCGGATCTTCTCGGGACGTAGCGAGTCGACGGTGGTCTCGGAAATCGCCGAGGCGCACGACCGGGAGATATCGGTTGACCACACCACACGCTTCGATATAACGGCCGAATAGGGAGTACCTACTCTCGGCTTCTGGGCGTCTCGTGTTCTTCGGACTGGTCACGTCGGTCCTGTCGACCGTCGAGCTGGTCGGAGGCCTGCCGAAACACACCCAACAGCGTGTGGACCTCCCTATCAGTCGGATGGGCACGGCCGATCAGTCGCCGAAACAGTCGCTCGGTCTTGTCCTGTTTTCGGTCGTTGTACGCTTGCGCGTCGAGGAAATCCGCAAAGTAGTCGTACAGTCGTTCGATGTCGGGTTCGTCAGCCCGCAGGTGGTCGACGTCCGGAAGCTGTGTCTCGTCGACAGTCAGCTCGCGGAGTTCGTAGAACAGGATAGTGGCTGCCTGACCGAGGTTAAGCACAGGATACTCGCCGCTGGCGGGGATCGAACACACCTCGTCGAGCCGTTCGATCTCGCTGTTGTGGAGGCCTCTCCCTTCGCGGCCGAACACCAGCGCGGTTTGGGTTTCGACGGTCGCCAGCGATTCGCGGAGTTCAACCGGCGTTTTGAACGGAAACCGGACGTGTCGACGGCTGTCTTCGCCCGTGATCGCGGTACAGCCCACCGTGTGGTAGTTGTCGACGATCTCATCGAACGTCACCTCATCGGCGTTCGGCAACACGTCTTCGCGGGCGTGGCCAGCGAAACCATAGGCCTCGCCGTCGGGGTCGAGTTCGGGTGGGTCGACGAGTTTGAGATCCGTGAGACCGAAGTTCTTCATTGCGCGGGCGATGGTGCCGACGTTTCCGGGTGTCTCAGGTTCGACGACGACGACGACGGGCTTCTGCTGGCGGGGGCTCATTCGTCGGTCGGGTAGCTCGTGTCGAGATCAAGCTCCCCGAGTTCTTCGTCGGAGATCGCCTCGGTGTCAGGCTCGGTCGGCTCGTCGAGGTACTCCCGGAGATCGATCTCGCTTCGCTCGTAGTCGGCTTCGAGCCGCTGTTGGAGTTCCTCCGGACTTGGGGGGTCGGGGAGTGCCTCCGGATCGGTTTCGACGTGGTCGACGCCGCCGAACCCCTCGGGTGCCCGGTTGCCGTCGGCGAACCACTGGTGAAAGGCGTCGGCGAACTCCGGTTTGCCGCGGAGGTCGCTGCCACCGGCGTTCTGATACCAGTAGACGAACGCCGGCTCGTGGTCCGTACAGACCACGACTTCATCCATCGGCTCGCCGTAGACGAACGCCGACTGATTGCATCGCTGTTTGTCGGCCTCGCCGTGAATCAGATAACAGGCGTCACACGGCTGTTCGATCAGCCGAGAGAGCCGAAGCAGCCGCTGGCGTGGATCCTCGGGAATCTCTTCGAGCGGTTTGAACTCCTCGCTGTCGGTGAAGATCTCGCTTTCCTCGAACCGCCAGCCACGAAGTCCGACGCTGACTTTTCCCATAGGTCAGCTAGCGGGTCAGTCGATAAAAATAGACTGACTCCCGTAGCGGATCGCACTGCCTTTGTCGGCGGCGTCCCGAATGACCGTATGCGAACTGTCGACGCCGCCGGGTTGCCGATTGGTGACGATCATCCCCCTCGAATCATGGGTGTGTTGAACGTCAGCTCCGAATCGCCCTACAAACCGAGCGTGTTCAACTCACCGAGCGAAGCCGCCGCCTACGTCGACGAGGACCTCATCAGCGAGGGTGCAGACATCGTCGACGTCGGGCTGGAATCGGCCAACAAGAAATTCGAGGTCCTCAGCGCCGCCGAGGAACTCGACCGCCTCGATACCGCTCTCGAAACCATCGAGAGCGTCTCCGGGGATGCCGTGTTCTCGATTGAAACGCGCTACCACGAGGTCGCCGAAGCCGCCCTCAAGGGTGGGTTCGACATGGTCAACGACATCTGTGGCTTTGCCGATCCGAAGATGCCCGAGATCTGCGAGGACTACGATGTCGCAGTCGCCAAAATGGCTTCGCCGCCGGATCTCGAACGCCCCGGCGCAGTCGAGGACGTGGATGATATCTACGACGCACTTGAACTCAATGGACTGACGGACAAAACGATAATCGACCCCGCATTCGGTGGTTGGAGCGAGGACAAGACCATCGAGGACGACCGCGAGACGTTTCATCGACTCCGCGAGTTCCGTGGCTACGGCCAGCCCATGTTGGTCTCGATCAACCGCAAAAACTTCCTCCGGTCGGTTGCCGGTCGAGACACTGAGGAGGCGCTGGCTGTGTCGCTGGCGGCGACGTCAATGGCGGTCGAACGCGGGGCGCACGTGATCCGTACCCACGACGTTGCCGAAACGCGGGACGCGGCACTCATCGGCCACGAGTTCTCCCGACCGCGGCTCCACGAGACCGTCGACGGCATTGCGGTCGAAGAACTTGACATCACGACCCCCCGCGAGGCGCGTCGACATTTCGACCGATTCGATCTCGTGGATGAGACCGACAACACCGCAGACCGAGCTGTTACACACGTCTTCAAGCTATCAGGCGTCGACACTACCATCCAAAACCAACTTTCGGAGGCGGCTGAACCAGTAGGCGTCGACTGCGTCAGACGACCGTCTGACAGAACCATGGTACTAGTTGGCACAAAAATGGGTTATACGCAGCTTACTGAGCGTTTGAGTGGGGTTTCAAGCGATATTTCGGCCATTCTGGAACGTATCAGAAAGGCGTGCTGTTAAGAGAAAACTTATGCCGGATCATGTAAAAGCAGACAATGGACGCCGGAGGGGCATTCGGGTAGGGGTACTCTGTGCCAATCCGGCCCATACAATATTACAGCCACCGAGCCACAGGCTCGTTTGGCCTTTTATCAGAACCAAATGAGGAGTAGCGTGAGCTTTCCAGCGTGGGAACCGATCTACGAGGCGATTTGTTCGGATCTCGGCTTCGACCGCTCGGCCGACGAAACTGCGCGAGACGTGGCTGGCGAACTGGCCCAGCCGTTCGACCACAGTCGACTCTCTCATCTCGATGGAGCCACCGTCGCCGTCGTCGGTGCTGCACCCTCACTGTCGACCGACCTCGCGGGGTTCGATCCGACGGCTGTCGACGCTATCGTTGCCGCCTCGACGGCGGCCGATGTGTTGGCCGACCACGGTATCGAGGTCGACCTGATGGTGACCGATCTGGACAAAAACGTCGACACGGCCCGCAGGTTGACTCACGGTGAGACGCCAGTCGCGGCCCACGCCCACGGGGACAATATTCCCACCCTCCGCGAGTGGCTGCCGGAGTTCGATTCCGAGTGGACGCTCGTGACCACGCAGGCCGAGCCACGCGGCCCTGTCGAGAACTTCGGCGGGTTCACTGATGGCGACCGGGCAGCGTTTATCGCCGATGCGTTCGGCGCGGCCGACCTCGAATTTCTCGGCTGGGCGTTCGACGATCCCTCGGTCGACCCACTGAAGGCACGCAAACTCCGGTGGGCCGAACAACTGCTCTACTGGCTCGAACGCCGACGTGGCGAGCGGTTCGGCCTCTTGGATGGTCGACGCGACTCGCTGGCCGAAGACCCGTCGATGTTTTCGACAAATAAACCGAAATGAATCGTCTCTCGACAGTTACTGCGCGGCAGCGGCCTGTTTTAAAACGAGTGGCGTAATGACGGCATCAAACAGTGCGATAAGATAGCCGACTAGCTGTGTGATCCCTGTAAGAAACAGGAACGAAATCACAGCAATCATCAGTCCACCGGAGATGCCGATTCCCCATCGCACAGCAGGATTACGAAGGACCATGTCGGATACTCTTCAGAGATGATAAAAAGACTGACTATTTGTTCTGCCCGGTCGTTTCGCGGACTCCACAAGTTTCCTTATCAGTGCGTCCGTTGTGGGAGTATGCAACTCCACTGGCACCGACGGGACCTACGTGGCGCGGACAATCGGGCACTGGCGGCCGCGGCTAGGGCGGTCGCTGCGGCCGACGGGACCGCTGCCAATGTGGACGGTGGTGTCATCTCGCTTTTCGTCTTCGATGAGTCGGTGCTTGCACATGCCGGAGCTCCGCGCGTCGACTATCTCTTGGACGCACTAGCCGAACTCCGTGAATGGTACCGCGAGCGCGGCGGCGAACTCCTGATTCGTCACGGCGATCCGCGAGAGGTCGTCCCCGAGGTTGCCCAAGCGATTGAGGCCGACCGCGTCGTCTGGAACCGCGACTACTCCGGGCTCGCTCGCCAGCGTGATTCGGCGGTCCGACAGGCTCTCAACGAAGTCGACATCCCCCGCGACTCGTTCCACGACGCCATCTGCCATGAACCCGGATCAATCACAACCAACCAAGGCGACCCCTACTCGGTGTTTACGTACTTCGGTCGCAAGTGGCAGGGCCGCGAGAAAGACGATCCCTATCCAGATCCTGACACCGATCTGCTCGTCGACAGCGACACCGCAGGCGTCGAGGCTGGCTCGCTTCCGACGCTCGACGAGCTGGGATTCGAGAAGCCGGAGGCCGATCTGTTGACTGCTGGCAGCGAGGCAGCCCAGAAGCGACTCGAAGCGTTCTGTGAGGACGGCATCTATCGCTACGAGGAAGACCGGGACTACCCGACGCAGGAGTCGACCTCGCGGCTCTCGGCGGACCTCAAATACGGCACCATCGGCATCCGCGAAGTCTACTGGACGACAGAGAATGCACGCGAGGACGCCAGCGAAGCTGAAATCGAATCTATCGAGGAGTTCCAGTCCCAACTCGCGTGGCGCGAGTTCTACACTCACGTGCTGTGGTTCCACCCCAATGTCGTCTCGGAGAATTACAAGGAGTACGACAACGAAATCGAGTGGGAAACCAATGAGGAGCATCTGCAGGCGTGGAAAGACGGGAAGACGGGGTATCCAATCGTCGACGCCGGAATGCGCCAACTCCGCGCTGAGGGATTTATGCACAACCGAGTCAGAATGATCGTCGCCGCCTTTCTGACGAAGGACCTGCTGATCGACTGGCGTGAGGGCTATGACTGGTTCAGAGAGAAACTGGTCGACCACGACACCGCCAACGACAACGGTGGCTGGCAGTGGGCCGCCTCAACCGGCACCGACGCCCAGCCCTACTTCCGGATTTTTAATCCTATGACACAGGGTGAACGCTACGATGCCGACGCCGAGTATATAAAAGAGTACGTCGACGAACTGGAAGATACCGACCCACAGATCATCCACGACTGGCACGAGGCATCACTGACCCAGCGGCGCAACGCGGCTCCGGAGTATCCCGATCCGATTGTCGACCACAGCGAGCGACGCGAGGAAGCGATAGCGATGTTCGAGGCCGCCCGCGGCGACTGAGTCGGCCGTTCTCTCAAGGTCCCACACAGTCGCCTAAAGTGTTAACACACCGAAACTTTAGGTCGGATTCGACCGTTGTCTGAAAGGCATGACGTACGAACTACCAGACCTCCCGTATGACTACGACGCACTCGAACCGCACATCGATTCGCGGATCATGGAACTCCACCACGACAAACACCATCAGGGCTATGTCGACGGCGCGAACGCCGCCAGAGACGCCCTCGAAGGGATGCGGGACAGCGAGGACTTCGGCGACATCAAGAGCGTCAAACGAGCCCTCGCGTTCCATCTGTCGGGCCACGTCAACCACACCATCTTCTGGGAGAACATGCATCCCGACGGTGGCGGCGAACCCGGGGGCGAGCTCGCCGACCATATCGAGGCGGACTTCGGCTCCTTCGAGGCGTTCAAATCTGAATTCGCAGCCGCCGCCGGTGGCGTCGAAGGCTCGGGCTGGGGGCTGTTGTGCCACGACGCTGCCAGCGACGAACTGATTATTGCGGCGGCCGAAAACCACCAGAACCAGACCCCGCAGGCGACCACGCCGATTCTCGTTTGTGACGTCTGGGAACACGCCTACTACCTCCAGTACGAGAACAACCGCGGCGAGTACGTCGACAACTTCTTCGAGGTCATCGACTGGGATGACGTCGCCCAGCGGTTCGAGCAGTGTCACGGGAACACGATCTAATCGGATCACTGTTCTACTTTGACATTATTTCGGAATCTATTTCCCTTACGTAGTCATCCGTTTGTTATCACAATACATTATTTGCCGGTATCTGTATGTGATACGTTATCAAACTACTCCTCAAGGTTTAACAGTATCCCAGACAATATAGAAATAGAGGTATTACACATGAGCTACGAATTAGATCCACTTCCATACGACTACGACGCCCTTGAGCCGCACATCGACGAACAGATCCTGACCTGGCACCACGACACCCACCATCAGGGCTACGTCAACGGCTGGAACTCGGCCGAAGAGACGCTGGCCGAGAACCGTGACAACGGCGACTTCAGCTCCAGTGGTGGAGCCATCCGGAACGTGACCCACAACTCCTCAGGACACATTCTCCACGACCTGTTCTGGCAGAACATGTCTCCAGAGGGCGGCGACGAGCCATCCGGTGCGCTCGCCGAGAGAATTGAAGAGGACTTCGGTTCGTACGATGCCTGGAAAGGCGAGTTCGAAGCCGCAGCCAAAAACGCCAGTGGCTGGGCGCTTCTCGTTTACGACTCGTTCTCGAACCAGCTTCGTAACGTCGTGGTCGACAAACACGACCAGGGCGCGATCTGGGGCGGCCACCCGATTCTCGCACTCGACGTCTGGGAGCACTCCTACTACTACCAGTTCGGACCCGACCGCGGTGGGTTCATCGACGCCTTCTTCGAAGTCGTCGACTGGGACGAATCCGACGAGCGCTACGCACAGGCTGTCGAGGCTTTCGAGTAATCCGGGCAGTTCATCCATTTTTTGCGACGCCACCCACTGAGCGACAGCTATACTGCCGCTGTCGACGCCAAATCCCTACTGTTTTCCCCACCAGCGGCCGTACCACTGCCCATGCCACGACCGAAAGACGATTTCGAGGAGCTGTATCCCTGTGATTTCTACACGCCACAGGAACTCCTCGATGAAGAACTGATGTACTCCGTCTACGAGATCGCCCGCCTACTGCAAGGACTGGAAGTCGACGCCGAAATCGACGAGGGCGTCGAAGACATCCTGCTGGACTGGGCGATCCCGTGGATCATGCGCAACTCCGAGGAACTCGTCATCGCCGAACCGCCGAGCGACGAGGAACCGGGCTACTACGGGCTCGCACCCGAGACTGTCGACGAGGAGTAGTCGGTTCCTAACTGGATACACAACTTATAAATGAAACTGTTAGTCGCAGGTGACGCCCGTGTCGACGCTGGAAAAACGACGTTCGCCGCCGGCCTGCTCGCTTCGCTGTCGGATGCTGTTGGGTTTAAACCCCGTGCAGGCAACGACTACTGGTTTGACCACGACGACGTGGTCTCGGCAGTCAATGGGGGTCGACTCTACGGCAAGGATATTGCCACGCTCACGGCGGCGGCCGTCGACAGCAGCGACCGTGAACTCAACGAAGAACAACTCAATCCTGTCCACCGCCTCTGGCGGCCGACTCCCGACCGAACAGGGCTCCTCGGTGAGCAGGGTCGGACCTTTCTGGTCGACCGTGTAACGACACCTGAGGGGCCGTGGTTCGTTGTGAACGGCACCGCCGAGGACGCTGGACTACTCCCCGACCACCTAATTGAAGCTCTCCCACTGGATGGTGCCCCACGAGTCCGGAGCGTCGACGGCTTCAACGAACTCATGACCAACCGGTATCTCCCGGCTTTCGAGCGTGTTACCGACCGCATAACCGAGACTGAGCCTGCAGTAGTCGAATCCTACAGCGATATCGCGCTCCCCGTCGACGGCATCGAGTTCGATGCTGTTGCGGTCGTCGGGCCAACACGGGCGAAGATCTACGATGGTCAGCGGTATCTAAAAGCCTGTGCGGTCGCCAGTGGGAGTGCCCGCGAGGGACAGTTAGAGGAGCGCGTCGACCGCGTCGTCGAAATGATCGAGCCGCTGTCGACACACGACCTGCAGCCACTCACCGGCGCGGAACGCGCCGATCCCAAACGAGTTGCCAGCCAGTATGAGCCAGTCTATGAGGCTCTGCTGGAGGTGGCTCTCAAGTAACTGTCAGTCCAGCGTTTTCGATACCCGATTTCCAAAATGACTTGTAGACCGGGTTGTTTGCTACTGATAACAGCCGCGCTCTCAGCGCAGATAACCCACATATGCAGCAATATCTCGATCTCGTCGACAGCACGCTTGCGGGCGGCAACTACAAGCCGAACCGAACCGGCGTAGACACGATCTCGTCGTTCAGCCAACAGTACACCGTCGACCTCCAAGAGGGGTTCCCACTGTTGACCACCAAGGATCTCTCGGGGTTCCGGTGGAACTCCCTCATCCACGAGTTCAAATGGTATCTCTCCGGCGAGGAACACATCCGTAACCTTCGCGAGGAGACTGGGATCTGGGATGCGTGGGCCGACGACGAGGGTCGGTTAGACACTGCCTACGGTCGATTCTGGCGGCGGTTTCCGGTGCCCGAAGAGGGTCTCGACGGCGAGGCATGGCCCGAGGATGACCACCGGTGGCGGAACGACGACGGCACCTTCGATCAGATTCAGTACGTGATTGATACGCTTCAGGAGTCGCCGAACTCCCGTCGACTCGTCGTCTCGGCGTGGCATCCCGCCAACGCCGCGGTCAGCACGCTGCCGCCCTGCCACTACACCTTTGTGTTCAACGTTCAGGGCGACCGACTCAACTGCCATCTCACCCAGCGCTCGGGCGACATTGCCCTCGGCGTCCCGTTCAATATTGCCGCCTACTCGCTTTTGACCCATGCCGTTGCCCAAGAAACCGGGTTCAAGCCGGGGAAGTTCGGCCATACAGTCGTCGACGCCCACGTCTACTGTGGCAAAGGCGACCGCGGGGCATGGTACGACGACAATCTCGCCGAATTACAGTCGCGACTTGGCGAGGTCGACACCAAGGCCGAGTATCTCGATGTTCGCGAGTGGCTCACCGAGACAGCCCCCACAGAATCCGACGAAAGCGATGGCTACGACCACGTTCCCGGATTGCTAACACAACTCTCGCGGGAGCCACGGTCACGGCCAGCCATCGAGATTGCGGACAAGCCGTTGGACGAACTGACGTTCGAGGACATCCAGCTCACCGACTACGACCCCGCCGACGGGATTCAGTTCTCGGTTGCAGAGTAACCATGTCGACTGACGACCACCACCCCACAATCGCGCTCATCGCAGCGGTCGCCGAAAACGGTGTCATCGGTGTCGACGGCGAGATGCCGTGGCATCTGCCTGCTGATCTCAAGCATTTCAAGGAGACGACGATGGGGCATCCCGTCATTATGGGTCGACGAACGTACGAGAGTATCGCCGCTGACATCGATGGCCCGCTACCGAGCCGGACGAACATCGTGCTGAGTCGCGGCTCGCCAGAGGTGCCCGACAGTGTCGTTGTCGCGGATTCAGTCGACGCAGCCGTTGAGGCTGCCCGGCAGGCCGCTGGTGACACCGAAACGGTGTACGTGATCGGCGGGGCAACGGTTTATAAACAGTTTCTCCCGCAGGCCGACCGACTGGTGCTTACCGAGATCGAGTCGACCTACGCGGGCGACACATCGTTCCCCGACTGGGAGCGCAATGATTGGCAGGAAGTGAGTCGAGACGAGCGAGATGGGTTTGCGTTCGTCAAATATCGCCGATAGTAGTCGGTGACTAACGCCAAGGGATAGCTTCACAGTCACTGCCCACGAACAACAGCCAATGACACTCCGGCTGAATCGAGGGCCATCCAGAACGGTACTCCTCGATGTCGACGGGACGCTGTGTGACAACACGCCGAGACTCATCGAGTACGTCAAAGCCGAATGTGGGGTCGCACTCACTCGCGAGCAGATCACCGAGTGGTCGTTTTCGATTCCCGGAACCGAGCTGGATATCGGTGATCTGCTCCACCGCGCAATCGACGAGCGGCCCGAATGGTTTCTACTGGGAATGGAGCCAATCGATGGCGCGGCTGAGGCTGCCCGATGGTTGAGCCAACAGGGCCACACCGTCCGGATCGCCACCCATCGCCCCGCCGAGAGCCACCCGATCACCGCTCAATGGCTCGACGAACACGACGTGCCACACGACGAAATCATCGACGACGTACCCCGGAACAAGGGTCGACTGGCTGGTGACATTTTAATCGATGACTACCATGTCAACGTGAAAAACGCGCTCGCGGCTGGGAAGGCGGCTGGACTGTTCGTTCAGCCCTACAGCGATCCAGCAGTCTGTGGCGAGGCGGTCGTCGCCGAAACGTGGTCCACAATGCTCGCGGAGTTAGGCCGTATACACCCGGTTACAAACGGCGATTAATCAGGAATTACGGGCCAACAGCTATCTGTCATACTCGGATGATGACACCCTGATTTGCTCGGTAGCAAGGGTTTTTCCTGTCTGGACCCATAGATTCGACCAGATGAATCAGTACGGACGTCGGTTCACACGCGGAGGGGCGCAATGAGAGGTAACGACCAGCAGGCCTACGACCGAGGGACCTCGCTGTTTTCGCCGGACGGGCGGATCTATCAGGTTGAGTACGCACGCGAGGCCGTCTCGCGGGGTGCACCGAGTGTCGGTCTCCGAACCACCGAGGGCGTCATCCTCGCAGCCCAGAGCCGGGCCGGATCGCCGCTGATGGAGTCCGAAAGTATCGAGAAGCTCCACAAGCTCGACGACCACGTCGGCGCGGCCAGCGCTGGCCACGTGGCCGACGCCCGCCAGCTGGTCGACTTCGCTCGCCAACAGGGCCAAGTCAACCGGCTCCGCTACGGCGAGCCAATCGATGTCGAGGCACTCACCAAGGAACTCACCGACCACATTCAGGAAAACACTCAGCGCGGTGGCACCCGACCGTACGGGGCAGCCCTCCTCGTTGGTGGCATCCAGAACGGCACACCGCGGCTGTTCGCAGCCGATCCCTCCGGCACACCCAACGAGTGGAAAGCGACCGTCATCGGCGGCTCCGGCCGTGAGATTCAGGAGTTCCTCGAAGACGAATGGACCGACGAGGTCGACCTCCAGACCGGGCTCGGGCTCGCCGCACAGGCACTGCGCGTCGCCAACGACGAACTCGGACCGAGCGAAGTCAGCATCTCGACGGTCACTGTCGACGATGGCTACCAGTCGCTGTCAGTCGACGAGATCGAAGACGTCTTCGCCGAGGCAGAGATCGACCTCTCCGAGGACGAAGCCGACGAGTAACGCGTCTTTCTGACGGGACGTTTTTCAAACTGCCGTCGAATGAGTAGGTATGACAGATATCAGTCCGACAGTCGACCGACTAACGATCTATCCGATCAAATCGTTGGACGGATGGTCGGTGGAGTCGGTCCCGATTGTCGACAATGGCGGACTGGCTGGCGACCGGGAGTTTGCGCTGTTTGATGCCGAGGACACCTACGTCAACGGGAAGCGAGAACAGCAGATCCATCAGATTCGTGCTACTTACCAGGGCGATGGAGCCAACATCGATGCCGTACAACTCTCGACAGTCGAGACGGAGCCACGTCGGTTCACGGTCGACGAACTTGCAGACGGCCACGCTGTCGACTGGCTCAGTGATCACGTAGGCTACCCGGTCTCGATAGCTCGCGATCAGGCCGGTGGCTATCCCGATGACACTACTGCCTCGGGACCGACGATCATCAGTACCGCAACAATCGAGACAGTGGCCTTGTGGTTTGATGGGATCAGCACGGACGGAATGCGTCGACGCCTGCGGCCGAATATCGAACTCGGTGGGGTGCCTGCGTTCTGGGAGGATCACCTGTTCGACGACCGGAACCACCACGTGATGTTTTCAATTGGCGACGTGTCGTTCCGGGGCATTAACCCCTGTCAGCGGTGTGTGGTTCCATCACGTAATCCCGATACCGGCGCAGAGTACGATGGCTTTCAGTCGACCTTCGTCGAGAAACGGGAGGAGACACTCCCCGACTGGAGCGGCGGCGACTGGTTCGATCATCATTTCCGGCTGATGCTCAATACGATGGTTCCAGAATCTGAGTGGGGCAAGAAAATCAGTGTCGGTGATTCGGTCGAGGTGGATCAGGCAGTCCCTGCCGACGAGTAGGCACTGGCTACCCGGTCGTTAGTTTGTTCGAAACGAGTAGTCGAGCGTCTCTGCAGAGTGGGTTAGCGATCCCATCGAGATGATGTCGACGCCGGTCGCCGCGTAGTCCGTAACTGTGTCGACTGTAATGCCACCACTGGCTTCGATGAGGACCTTCCGGTCGGCGTTGTCGATTGATCCAGATAGGCTGTCGACGACATCACTCAGTTCGGTTGGTGGGAAGTTGTCGAGGAGAACGATGTCGGCTCCAGCGTCGACTGCTCGTTTAGCCTGAACGGCTGACTCGGCTTCGACCTCGATTTTGGTGGCAAAAGAGACGCGCTCACGGAACTGCGAGACAGCCGTTTCGAGCCCGAGTTCGGCGATGTGGTTGTCCTTGATCATCACCATATGTGAGAGATCGAGGCGATGGGTGTCACCGCCGCCAGCGACTACTGCGCGCTTTTCGATTCCCCGAAGTCCGGGGGTCGTCTTGCGTGTGCCCGCAATTCTGACATCGGAGCCGACCTCCTCGGCACGGTCGACTGCCTGCCGTGTTTTCGTTGCGATGCCGGAGGCATGACCGGCGAGGTTAACCGCCACGCGTTCGGCTCGGAGCGTCTCACGGGCCGTGCCTGTGGTTCGGAGAAGGATATCGCCTGCCTCAATTCGGTCGCCATCCGAAACCGGTGTCTCAGTGGTCACGTCGAGATACTCGAAGACGGCTGCGGCGGCCTCGATTCCGGCTGCAACGCCGCTTTCTTTGGCGACGAGTCGACCCGTCGTCTCGCCGGGAACGTCGTTGGTTACGTCGTGGTGGCCGACGTCCTCGCGGAGCCAGCCCTCGATCTGGTCGCTCGTGAGCATTACTCTGGTCCTGCCTCGGCTGGCGGGCTGGTAGCCTCCTCTTGTGGGGGTTCAAGGTAGTGACACCCCACGCTTTCGTCGTTTTCGGCAGCTGCAGTCGCAATGAGGATGGCCACGACAGTGGCGTTTCGGAGTTCGTAGAGTCCCCGCGAGGTTCGGGTCCGCGTATAGGCGTCGACCTCACCTTTGAGTCGACGGAGAACTCCACGCGCACTGGCAATGCCGTCAGTTGTTCGCCGTAAGCCGAGTTCTCCACTCATGATCGTCGTCAGCCGGTGGAACTTCTCACCCGCGAACCGTTCCGGAAGCGCTGGATCGCTGTTCTGGAGCCGCTGGACCTCGATACTCTCGGGGTCGTATCCGGTTGCATCCTCGCCAGCGCGGAGGCCCCAGACGAGGCCCTCCAAGAGGCTCGTGGAGGCCAGCCGGTTGGCCCCGTGGACGCCGGTGTGGGCACATTCGCCGACCGCATACAGGCGGTCGAGACTAGCTCGACCGTGGCCGTCGACGTCGATCCCACCACAGAGGAAGTGTTCACAGGGCGCAATCGGAATCCCGGCGCGCCAGTCGATTCCGTGCTCTTGGCAGGTGGCCGCGAGGTTCGGAAACGCCTCGTCGAACGGTTCGGCCAGCGGCGAGACATCGAGGTGGACCGAGCCGGTGGCATCGATCTCGTCTAGCACTGCGCGAGCGACGACATCGCGGGGTGCGAGTTCAGCGTCTTCGTGGTAGTCGGGCATGAACCGCTCGCCCTCGGCATTGCGGAGCACGCCGCCCTCACCGCGGACGGCTTCGCTGAGGAGGAACGGGTCGTCGACTGCGGCGGCGGTCGGATGGAACTGGACGTACTCCATATCCTCGACGTCGGCTCCGGCGAGAAACGCCATCCCAATTCCGTCGCCCGTCGAACCGGGGGGATTGGTCGACTGCTCGAAGCAGTCGCCGATCCCGCCCGTTGCGAGGATCGTTGCGCCAGCGAACACCGGTTCGCCGTCCGGTTCGGTATCGAGCAGTGCGCCGTGGACCCGTCCCTCGTGGCGGATCAGTTCGAGCGCAGTCGTGTCTTCGAGGATCGTGACGTTGTCGACCTCGCTTAAGTAGGATAAAAAGGGCCTGAGGATGTGTTGGCCCGTCGAGGCGTCGACGTGGAGAATTCGATCCTCCGAATGGGCTGCCTCGCGGGCGAAGTCGTACTCCGCTTCTTGGCCGAGGGTATCGAAATCAATACCGAGGGTGTCGAGTAGTACGTCGCGGACCGCGGGGGCCGCGTTGTCGACGAGGACGTCGACTGCGGCCGGATCGGCCGTGTCAGCACTGGCTTCGATGATATCGGTTTTAAGCGATTCCGGGTCGCCACGAGTGGTAGCGATACCACCCTGTGCCCAGTCTGAAGAGGCGTCTTCGGGCTCGCTGGCTTTGGTGACGAGCAGTATCTCCTCGCCCTCGCGGGCGGCGGCGAGTGCTGCCGCGCAGCCAGCGATTCCCGAGCCGACGACGAGCACGTCAACTGTGCGCGGCTCCGGCTCCTTGGACGTCGGCTGGTTCGGGGTCGACTCACCGGCCATCTTATAGCTCCAGCATGCGGTCGAGGGCGACCCCAGCGAGTTCCTTCTCCTCGGGGGCGACCTCGATGACGTTGTGTTCGCGGCCCGCTGCCAGTTCTTCGAGTACCCACGTCAGATAGTTGGGGTCGATCTGTCTCATCGCATCACAGTCCATACAGGCGTCGCCACAGAGCGGGAAGACGTTCACGTCGTCGTGCCAGCGGTCGAGGTGTTTGGCGAGATGGATTTCGGTCCCGATGGCCCACGTCTCGCCGGGGTCGGCCTCTTCGACGACCTCCGTGATCGTCGCGGTGCTGCCGACGACATCGGCGGCCTCGACGACCTCGCGTCGACACTCGGGGTGGACGACGACGTTTGCGTCTGGGTATTCGGTGCGGACCTCGGCGATATGTTCGGCCGTAAAGCGTTCGTGGACCTGACAGTAGCCGTCCCAGAGGACGATTTCGCTTTCTTCGAGTTCGTCGGCGTCCTTGGCTTCGGGGTCCCACGGGTTCCACTCGGCAATGGACTCGGCCATCCCGAGTCGGTGGGCGGTGTTCTCGCCGAGGTGTTTGTCGGGCAAGAAGAGAATCTTGTCGCCGCGTTCCAGCGCCCACTCGAAGGCTTTGTGGGCGTTCGAGGAGGTACAGACGAGGCCTCCCTGTTCGGCGCAGAACGCCTTCAGGTCGGCGTAGGAGTTCATATACGTAATTGGGATGATCTCGCTGTCGGGGTCCGCAGCGGTGATCTGCTCCCAAGCAGCGTCGACCTGCAGAGCTTCGGCCATGCCTGCCATCGGACAGGAGGCTTCCATACAGGGGAGGACGACCGTCTGGTCGTCGTCGGTGATGATGTCGGCGGATTCGGCCATGAACGTCACCCCGCCGAAGACGACGTACTCGGCGTCGGCCTCTGCGGCGTGCTTGCTTAGCGCGTAGGAGTCGCCGATGAAGTCGGCGTGGTCGACGATCTCGCGGCGCTGGTAGTTGTGGCCCAGAATGACCACATCGTCGCCGAGTTCATCGAGTGCGGCCTCGATCCGCGGCGTTCGGTCGGCTTCGGTCAACTCCCGGTAGCTGGCGGGCAACTGCTCCAAATTGTCGTACTTGAACAGACTCAGTTCAGTCTCGAACGTCGCTGTTTCCATGTTTGGCATTCGGTCGACACCTAGATGGTATAACCACGGTTGGCCTTATTGAAGGATTTTTCTATTCGATAGCTAACTCCGATCAGTATTCCTCGTGAATCAACGACTCAGATACTCCCACCGTTTATTTCACCTAGTGCGTCAGTATATTATATACAATAATGTTGGTTGTGATCAATCAACATACAGTAGCAGCATGGGGACAATCAGGAATGAATGTGGTTTCGTAGCGATGAGACGGGTCGCTGGCGTCCCGTGTTTTTGTGGGTCGACAGCCCAACACACGGGGGCGTCCAAAGCGCAACTGTTTTGTTCACCAGCGGGATACTATGCAATGCGTTCAGCAGAACGCGACAGCACGCTCTGATGGTGTAGTCCGGCCAATCATATTACCCTCTCACGGTAATGACCGGGGTTCGAATCCCCGTCGGAGCATTGTAGCGAGCGTCACTCTGTGACGCGCGCAACGGAGTGAGCACGTCTCGGCAAGCTCGAATCTCCGTAAGCATGACACTTACGGACAAATCACTCATTTTCTTCACATTCGCTAACATTTTCAGTCTCGCGTCCCAGCACAGCAGCAGTCAGTATGCCTTGACTAACTGGATTCGAGGACCGAAACAATCTCTCCCAACGCAACGAACTGGAGATTATCACGCTCTGTTGCAGCTTCTTCGACTGAATTCTTGAATCTGGAGTGACTGAATAGAGCGTATTCGTACTCCGGAGTCCCACCAGTGTTCGTCTTCCAGTCAATGTGGTCTGTCGTGTTCTCAAGCTTGGCGAGCACATCGTATCCGAGCGGGGAATTCGTGAACTTTGCTTCCCCGACAATCAACGTACTCTGATCAGTTGTCGCGACAACATCGATTTCGTGGTGTTTGTACCACCACTGTGCAGGCAGCTGTGTCAGTCTGTATTCTGGGTAGAGCGTGGGAAGTACCTCGTGACAGAGCAATTCGAACGTCTCTCTCACAAAATCTGGAAGTTCCGGTTCGATTAGATCCGCATACGCGTCGGCCCCGCACAGTTCGTACTGTTTTGCAGTTAGAGTTTAGACTATTATAGTTTAGTCTATAATGGTTGGAACTATAATATGTGGGATTGGAGACCCTCACTGATATAGAATCCTGGGTTTGCCTGTTGGTTTCCAATGGTGTTTATACAATTAGCAATAGTTCTTTACCAAGTAGAATGGCTGTTTAGACGACTTCTCCGGGTTCGAGTTCGAAGACGTAATCGAGGATGTATTCCGTAATCTTGGCTACGAGAACGTTCGACAGGCCGACCGTCGGGCTGACGAAGGCCGAGATGTCCTGATAGAGGAAGTCGTCGACGGAACCCGCCAAGCAGTCATCGTCGAATCCAAACACACCGACACCGTTGGTCGACCAGTCGTTCAGAAGCTCCATTCAGCGATCGCCACGTTCGACTTCGACGGCCCCCAGCGAGGGATGGTTGTTACAATGGGGCGATTCACGGGACCAGCCGAAGAGTATGCCGTCCGCCTCCGACAAAACGCCGATCTCCATCTGATCGACCTGATCGCCGAGCTTCAACCTCACGAGAGTTCGTCTGAAACCCGGACCGCGACCGACTTCGATTTCGAGCGGTCGCCGCTTCAACCTCACGAGAGTTCGTCTGAAACGCCATTATCATCTCCGACAACGGCTGTCCCGGAGTCGCTTCAACCTCACGAGAGTTCGTCTGAAACTGTCGACAATGCGTTTGGCGATATCTCGGTTCAATCGCTTCAACCTCACGAGAGTTCGTCTGAAACTCGTATCAATCGCTGAACTCGCCCGGCCGGTCCACCACGCGCTTCAACCTCACGAGAGTTCGTCTGAAACTATGATTCAGTATCTGTGACATTCACCGCTCCGAAACGCTTCAACCTCACGAGAGTTCGTCTGAAACCTTTCGGGACTGTCTCAGCTTCGGTGACGTGCCCACGGCTTCAACCTCACGAGAGTTCGTCTGAAACTTCGTCGAACAGCACCGACGTGTAGATCGAGGGGCCGCTTCAACCTCACGAGAGTTCGTCTGAAACCGGGACCGACGGGAGCGACCCGACGATTGAGAGGCTTCAACCTCACGAGAGTTCGTCTGAAACTACTCGGCGTGGGTGTACTGCATCAGCTTACTGTAGCTTCAACCTCACGAGAGTTCGTCTGAAACCGTACAGAAGCCACTTAGGAGGTGCTACTATCTCCGCTTCAACCTCACGAGAGTTCGTCTGAAACGGGATGCCACACCCCGAGGAGCAGACGAGCAATCGGCTTCAACCTCACGAGAGTTCGTCTGAAACTCTCCTCGCTCTCGGCCTCGACCGGGATCACGTCGGCTTCAACCTCACGAGAGTTCGTCTGAAACCCACCGACACCATGCAGAGGGATAGATGACTGATCGCTTCAACCTCACGAGAGTTCGTCTGAAACAGACTGTAGATTTGCAAATCTCCGAGTTAGAGTTTGCTTCAACCTCACGAGAGTTCGTCTGAAACCCCAGTGCGTCGGTGACCGTGTCTCGGACTCCGTAGCTTCAACCTCACGAGAGTTCGTCTGAAACTGCCCCTAAGGGGGAGACCAATGCGGGGCTGGCAGCTTCAACCTCACGAGAGTTCGTCTGAAACGCACGCTCTCGACAGCGCCGAGCACCGAGCCCGGCCGCTTCAACCTCACGAGAGTTCGTCTGAAACAACAACACGCCCCCTCTTGAGTCGAATACTCGTCGGGCTTCAACCTCACGAGAGTTCGTCTGAAACTGCCTCTTTACGGAGCGCCCAGGATACTGCCCCCAGCTTCAACCTCACGAGAGTTCGTCTGAAACCCGGTTCGAACGCCACGTACGCGACGACCACGCGACGCTTCAACCTCACGAGAGTTCGTCTGAAACCATCGGCGCATCGCTCCCCGCCAACGGCGCAGTCACGCTTCAACCTCACGAGAGTTCGTCTGAAACCCTCGCTCGTTTCAGCCGTTTCGCCGGACTGATTGCTTCAACCTCACGAGAGTTCGTCTGAAACCGACGTCGCGAACGCCGCGGCGGGGTACCGGCAGCTTCAACCTCACGAGAGTTCGTCTGAAACCCTGGCCGAAGACGTCGAGCCCTCCGTGCGCTCGGGGCTTCAACCTCACGAGAGTTCGTCTGAAACGCCAGCGTGACGTCCTCCTGGTCGGTCGTGAGCTGCTTCAACCTCACGAGAGTTCGTCTGAAACCATGCCGGATATACCGGCTACAGATGCTATAATGCGGGGTTTGCACAAAGATGTTCTGTCGACCTCCAATACCCCTCTCACCCCGGGGAGGTCGACCGAAACCAGAGACACCGTCGAGATTCTTGGCCCAAAGGCCCTACCTCTCGGTCCACGACCGGATCTCAAGTGATGAGTTGTAAACCGTGAGTAGGGAACCGAGGGGTCTGTTAAACGAGGAGCGGTCGACCGTTGTCCAAGAGTGGATCGGTCTCCCAGACGATGTTGCCGCGTTCCAGTTCATCGAACACCGTCACTGCACGGGCTCCATCTCGTCGTTTTGGAGCTCCTCAAGATGTTCCTCGCCGTACTGCTCGTCTGCAGCCTCGTGATACTGATGCACCGATAGGCAGCTTGGAGTCGTTCCGTACCGTCCGTGACCGCCCAGTATGGGCGTTTATGCCGGACGAGGCCGCGCCTTTCAGTCGCAAGAGGATCGCACTAACGGCGTCCGTATCTACCCCGAGTTGCTCGGCAATCGTCGCTGCCTTCCACGCACGGTCGTCCTTCTCGTCGAGGTGTCCGAACCCGTCGTCGAGGCGGGCTACTTCGAGCGGTCACGCCACACCACACTGGGGAACTCGTCGACGCCCTCAATATCTCGCGGGCAACATTCACCCAACACCTGCGGGCCGCACAGCGGAAGCCGTTCGACTCCGAAATTCACAAACGGTGACATCTCACACTTACGGATAGGCATCGATGCCGTCAGGAGCCTCGCTCGGATTACAGCCCCGCTGGTCCGGGACATGGCCTTGGCCGGCGAGTGACCACATGCCGAGTTCCCAATCCTCCAATATATCCGTTCTGCGTGCCATGCGCAATTATGGTGGAAGACATACCCGGCGACACCGTCTCGAAGACTGACGCCAATTCCAACAAAGCTGCGATGATTGCTGCAGGGATCGCAGGCGCCGCCGCGACCCTCGCTGGAAAACAGCTTGTTGGTCGACTCACAGGCGGCCGGTTCGGCGGTCCCGAAGATTACAATGTAGCGAAAGTCACAGTCTCGGGTCCGATTCAGCGCACTCGGAGCCGATCCTCACCAGTTGCGGGACGAAACGCGTCCACTGCCGACGAAATCGTCGAGCAGATCGAGGCGGCTGACGACGACGAGGCTGTCGAAGCTCTCATAGTTGAACTCAATACGCCCGGTGGAGAGGTCCTTCCGAGTGACGATATTCGCCGTGCAGCCGTCGACTTCGACGGTCCGACACTCGCATATGCAACCGATACGTGTGCGTCTGGCGGCTACTGGATCGCAACTGGCTGTGACGAGCTGTGGGCCAGAGATGCCAGCCTTGTCGGGTCGATTGGTGTCGTCGGTTCACGACCCAACGCGGCTGGATTGGCCGAAAAACTTGGGCTCACGTACGAGCAGTTTACAGCAGGTGAGTTCAAAGACGCCGGCGTTCCCCTTCGCGAAATCGAGGACGACGAGCGGGAGTATCTCCAGAGTATCATCGACGGCTACTACGACCAGTTCGTCGAGACAGTCAGCGAGGGCCGGGATATGGACCCCCAAGATATTCGGGATACGGAAGCCCGCATCTATCTCGGGAGCGACGCTCTAAAGATCGGACTCGTCGACGAACTCGGAACCGAGTCGGATGTCGAAGATAGAATTAGCGATCTCATCGGAGCCGATGTTGAAACGCATGCGTTCGAACCGTCTCGAAGCATTGCCGAGCGACTGAGCCTCGGTGCCGAACGGGTTGCCTTCGCCGCTGGCAACGGTGTCGCAAATGTCGCAGTGAGTGACGGTCGCGATCTCGAAGTTGAACTGAAGTAATTGCCGTTTGTACTCTTGTGCCTCCACGTCGACCCACAGGATGGAGATCTCTCACGGCTGTTCGGCGTCGACGATCAGCAAACGGACTCCGTCGACAATATTGTTCGATATATGATCTGTCGACCGAACGGTGACTTCGATGTCCGGACTGTCGAGGGTGTCGACATCATCCCAGAGCACAACATGCTGTCGGATATGGCAGAGTACCTCCAGCGAGAGAAAAATCAGGCCGAGGCAATGGGCGAGGCCTTCGGTATGCATGCCCAACTCCTCCAGTATATTTCTGTATCGCAGTATATGGTTTATACCCGGCTGTATCACTGATAGATCGTCCTCAAAACCGTCCTCAGATGGATCATCGAGTTCGGGTCGTGACCCACCATCACTGACGCCGTACCGAGGCGGTAGACACCATCGCAATGCAGTCGACTGTTGCAGATTACGGCGGTGGGATAGCTGATTGCTTCGGAATCGCCTGTAGCAAATCAAAACACACCGGATTGCAATACATGATAGATTTACTAGGTTACTAGGGCCGTTCCTATAGTCGGCGGTGGCACAAATCGCTACAAACACCGGCGATTCAGTGGTGTTTCACTGGTTATCTCAACGGCGTGCGGCGTGTCTGTCGACCACACTGAACCCGGAGCGTCTGTGCGGTCTTCTCCCATGTGGTCAGCATAGCCTGTTCTGCCCAGCCTGGTTCCGGCGAGTCGACGGCGTTATCGACGCTGCTAGTGTACAACTCCTCGCCTTCGAGCGAGAAAGCGACGGATTTTATCACAGTCGTGCCGGCATCAATGCCTATCAGCGCCACAATCATAATGATTAATTGTGTAATAATCTACTTATAAAGGAAAGGGTAGGAGAATTATTTACTTGTGAACGATTCTTCTTATATAATACTTGCGCACTTTTCAATGTGGATATGCGCCGCGTGACCCTCGGGAGTGGTCACGCCTCCACAGCGGAAGCCAGTCCGACGGCCCGCTGGTCTTTCGTCGCAACCGGGCCGTCATCATCAATCATGAAGATACTTGTCACAGCGAACCTGTCCTCGGCGGCATTGTCCCGTCTGGAGGACGACTACGGCTTTGACGTAGAGTATGTCCCCATTGGGGACCGAGAGAGCCGGCTCCCTGAATCGGAATTCATCGACCACCTTGAGGGCGTGGAGATTCTCATCGTCGGCTACGAGGGCGTCTCCGAAAACGTTCTCACCCAGGCCGAGGACTTGGAAATCATCGCTTGCGCTCGGGGCGGCCCGGATGCCAACGTCGATATCGCCGCGGCCACCGAGCGGGGGATTCCCGTTCTCTATGCCCCTGGTCGCAACGCGGTCAGCGTGGCCGACTTCACATGGGGGCTAATTTTGGCCGCCGGTCGACAGATTGCTCGCGCACACCACCTCCTGCATACGGGGACCTATACCGGCGACCCCATCTCCGACGCGGCCGGCGGCGGTGAACGCGAGGACGTGACTTGGGGCGTCGCGAAGGACTCGCCCTTCGCAAACCTGAAAGGGCCGGAACTGACGGGCAAGACAGTCGGTATCGTCGGTATGGGCGCCATCGGGCAAGCGGTCGCCGCCCGCGCTCAGGGCTTTGGCGTGGACCTGCTAGGCTATGACCCCTACATTGACGCCGACGAGATGGCTGACCACGACGTGACGAAAGGAGATCTCGACGAACTACTCGAAAAGAGTGACGTCGTTACCGTCCATGCCCCAGTGACCGACAGCACGCGAGGCCTGTTCGGCACCGAGGAGTTCGCCGCGATGAAAGACAGCGCCTTCTTCATCAATACGGCCCGCGGGGCTCTCATCGACCAAGACGCGTTGGTCAAGGCTCTGCAAAACGACGAACTCCAAGGAGCCGCCCTTGACGTGTACGATAAGGAACCGCTACCCGATGACCACCCACTGCTCGACCTTGACCGAGTCGTCACAACGCCGCATCTGGCCGGGGCCGCAAACGAGGTGGTCGACCGCCATTCGAAGATGATCGTCGACGATATCGATGCGTTGCTCAACGGTCGTGAACCGACCCACGTTGCCGACAAAAGCGTTGTCGACGACTTTGGACTTACAGCCGACAACTGAGATCCACCATGACTTCACAGAACCAACCCGACCTACCGAACCGCGACGCAAGAGAGACCGTCTGTACCTACGGCCGAGAGATGCTCGAGAAGGGGTTGACAAAGAGCACCGGCGGCAACGTCAGCAGCCGGACCGCGGAGGGCAACATCGCCATCAGTCCCTCGGGGATGCCATATCCAGAGATCGACCCCGAAGAGGTGCCGATCATCGACCTCGACGGCAACGTCGTCCACGAGGGCGAGAAGCCGTCCAACGAGGATACGATGCACCGACTCGTCTACGAGGCCCGCGACGACGTCGGCGGGATGGTCCACACCCACTCACCATACGCCAGCACGTTCGCTAGTCTCAACGAACCGGTTGAGGCCTCCCATTACCTCATCGCCTTTATCGGCGACAAGATCCCCGTCGCCGGTTACGAAACCTACGGGACCGAAGCGCTCGGTCAGCGAGCAGTCGAAGCACTTGGCGACGAGTATAACGCCTGCCTGCTTGCAAACCACGGTGTCCTCGCGCTTGGTGACTCGCTTTCGGACGCCCTAGAGACGGCCGAGATGGTTGAGTACTGCGCCCGCATCCATTATCAGGCACGGTCCATCGGCGAACCGGACCTGCTACCTAACGAGGAAGTCGACCATCTTCAAGAGAAGTTCAAGGGCTACGGCCAAAACAGCTGATTTCTGACTCGTCGGGTTTGTTGTCTCTCGGTTCTTTCTCTGATTTTCCGTGACACGACGAGGCGAATTCTATTGATTCACAGAGGCCTATTGTTCGACTCTAAATTAGAGGGAATACCTATATGATAGAACAAACACCGGATGATATGGAAATCACAGATTACGAACTGTACTTGGTCCCCCCACGGTGGGTATTTTTAAAACTCGTCACTGAGGACGGTACTGAAGGCTGGGGTGAGCCGATTATAGAAAACCATGCCCAGACCACGATGAGTGCCGTCAGAGAGATTCTCGATAACTATCTTGTCGGTCAAGATGCCACCGAAATCGAACGTCACTGGCAGGCCATGTATCGTGCTCGCCACGTCCGGGGCGGCCCCATTCTTATGAGCGCTATTGCCGGTATCGATCAGGCCCTGTGGGATATCAAAGGCAAGCAGTACGATGCGCCAGTCTACGAACTGCTCGGCGGACGTGCTCGGGACAGAATTCCGGTTTACCAATGGGTGGGTGGCGACACACCCGAAGAAGTCGCCGCAGCAGCACAGATAGCAGTCGACCACGGATACAGGGCACTCAAAATGGCTGCTGTGTCGTCTCTGCGAAGACTTGATTCTCCGTCTACCATCATGGAAGCCAAACGCCGTGTCGGGGCTGTTCGTGATGTCATTGGCGAGGATATCGATCTTGGTGTCGACTTCCGTGGTCGAGTTTCCAAAGCGATGGTCCGATGGCTGGCAGCGGAACTCGACGAGTACGGTGCAATGTTCTACGAAGAACCTGTCCTCCCAGACAATATCGAACTGCTCTCAGAAGTGCGTCCTCACACTCGTACGCCACTCGCATCGGGTGAACGACTCTATTCACGCTGGGATTTCGAGGAAATCCTCTCGGAAGGCCTCGTCGACGTTATTCAACCAAACCCGTCACACGCTGGCGGTATCAGCGAAGTCCGAAAGATTGCAGCCCACGCCGAAACCCAGGACGTGGCATTGGTACCGCACTGCCCAGTGGGGCCGATTGCCCTTGCAGCGTGCGTCCAGCTTGATACTGTTATCCCCAACGCCATCCTCCAAGCACAGTATCACGAGATTCATGCCCCAGAGAACAACGAACATTTGGCTTATCTCAAGGATCAAGATGTCTTCCAGTACAGTGATGGGTTCATTCGTCCCCCCGACGCACCGGGTCTCGGTATTGAAATCGATGAGGAGTACGTTACAAATCGACAAGAGCCTACACTCGATTGGGAGAATCCAGTCTGGTACCATAATGACGGGAGCGTTGCTGAATGGTGAGAGGAGTCTCTCGTTCGGAAACAGTGAACAGCTTTTAAACGTGAGTTGGTCTGACTCCCTGCCAGTTCCACTCAATCCCTATCGAGTTATCCGTGATCGGATTCTTTGAGCGGCTATCGTCGTTCAGTCACTCCGAACAAGAGTTAATTAGGGGGCTACCTTTGACAGTGATATGCCTACTCTGATACACCCATTAAGTCGACGGCTACCAGTTTCCGTGTTCTCGAAGGTCTTGTCGAACGTGACGGAGCTGGGGTCTCCGAACTATCATCACATCTCGATATGGCCAAGAGTTCCGTACACAATCATTTGAAGACACTCGAACAGCTCGGATACGTTGTCCGTGACGAGTCTGGGTCGCGAGTCAGTATGCAGCTCTTTCAGTTGGGAACGTGTCTCCGTTCACGCAAGGAACTATACAAATGTGCTCGCAGCGAAGTAGATCGTCTCTCATCTTCTACCGGTCTCAATGCTGGACTTGTTGTCGAAGAACATGGTCTCGGATACTGTCTCTACAGTCGGGCTGGAAAAGACCTTGATTCGGTTGTAATTGAAGAAGGCGAAGAGATACCTCTGCATGCAACCGCTGTTGGCAAAGCCATGTTGGCAGAAATCCCACGCAAGGAGACGGAACAAATTCTTGATCAACACGGCACAGACTTGTTCACCGAAAAGACAATAACAAATCGAGAAGAGTTGATTGATACGCTCGAAACAATCAAAAATCACCGTGTAGCCTTTGAGGAGAATGAATTTCACGATAATGTTCGTGCTATCGGTATAGCCATTACGGGCAAGAACGATCGACTTATTGGTGGACTCTTTGTTGCAGGAGATAGCGAGTCGTTGACTGGAAAACAACTTCATCAAAACAATCCTGGCCTTCTTATCAGTGCGAAAAACCGATTAGGAAATCCAGCGCAACCACCGACGAAAGAGTAGGTACGTGTAGTGTTCATTGGTGATGAACGGCTTCTTTACCGATATTAACATCGATAATATGGGTATTGTAAGGAGTAGTCTCTGCCAGATCTACTCTCGAAGGTTTCTGTTCAGCACAGCTGAACGTGTTCTCTTCGAAGAACATTCGACGAATTAAGTATTACAGACATATGATTGTAACGTAAAGTCGACAACCTAGGCCTCGTTTGTAGTGGATAACGTTCCCTTCGTCGACCAAATCAGAGTTCTGTATTTCCCTATAATGAACGAGGGGCACTAACAGAGCCCGAAGAGTGAGGCTACGGGATGACCGTTGAGTAACTGTGTATTGATTCCCACAAGATCTCTCACAACCAGTTATGAGGGTATGTACTCTCCAAAGCCGATCTCGCCGAGACCAAAATAGATTTAGTTCGTTTTAATTCATCCTGATCGAAGACACTCATCACTATGACATACACATCTATGTCATAGATAAGACCGGGCAGACAAAGTCGACCTCTCGGCGAACGATGAGTCGACATGTTACCGGGTAACATCGAAACAACAGTAGACTCCGAACAGGTTGATAGTTCGCCACAGTTGTTCGGTAATACCGAACAGAAGAACGCAGTAACCTACGTTTCAGAATCCTAGTTATGCTATTGATGGCCCGCTATCCGGAATCATCTCTAGTGGATGACCATCCAAAAGAGGTCTGTTGGTGACGAATCGAATCCTCGAATAGACATCCATTCGGTTATTGCGAACAACCCGTCAGACGTGACGCTACTCGAGAGAGTCGACTGCCACGTTGTCGTTCGAGACAGTTCGGTCCGTCTGTGGGACTGCCCAGCGGACAGCGTTGTCGATCACATCGAGCACCACGGGTTCGTGGTAGACCGGATACGTCTCGTGGCCCGGTCGGAAGTAGAAGATCCGACCAGTGCCGCGCTGGTAACAGCAACCCGACCGGAACACTTCACCACCCTCAAACCACGAGACAAACACGAGTTGGTCGGGTTCGGGAACGGAGAACGGCTCGCCGTACATCTCGGTTTCGGGGATCACGAACGACTCCTCAAGCCCCGCCGTAATCGGATGGCTCGGGTCGACGGTCCACACTCGCTCGCGCTCTCTGGATTCGCGGTAAGTCAACGAGCAGGGCGTCCCCATCAGTCGCTTGAAAACCTTCGAGAAATGCGCCGAGTGAAGCGGGACGAACCCCATTCCGTCGTAGATACGGTCGCAGACGCGTTCAACGATTTCGTCGTCGACGTCCTCGTGGGCGCGGTGTTCCCACCAGACCAGAACATCGGTGTCGTCGAGAACCTCCTCTGTCAGTCCGTGGTCCGGTTCGTCGAGGGTCGCTGTCCGCACGTCGTGGCCGCGCTCGCGGAGTCCAGATGCAAGAGTCTCGTGAATCCCATCCGGATACACAGATGCAACCTCGTCGTTCGTTCGCTCTTCGAGATACTCGTTCCAGACGGTAACGGATACCATACACCTACATTCTCGGCCCGTTGCCTAAACCTACCGCCTGTCTCAGCCTCGTTGGTCGGCATGCTGGCTGTCGACTGCGCCTTCGGTGTCGTGGATGATCGTTCATGGGGTTAATTTACACTATTTTGCATGTGCAAAATATTTATTTATACCCGGCTCAAAGCTGTAGTTGAGTATGTTCGTCAACCTACCCAAACTCGACGCAGCAGCATCGATTGATGATTGGACACAGGCAGTCGCCGAACAGAACGACGTCGACGAGGCGGTCGTCGAAGCCATCGTGAACGAGGTTCAGGGCCGAGAGGACACCCAGACCCCGACCGAGACGCCGTGGGACTCCGAGAGTTCGGGCATGACCTACATGTGGCCGGCCAACGAGCACGGCGACTTCTAAGTCGTGCGCTATACCGGGCACTGTGCTAAACCGGGCGCAGACCTGAACCGGGCACTTTGACATCCTCCCCGCCGTGAACGGCGAGGCTTTCTCCTTGATTCTCCGTAAAAAATAGTCGACACGGGAGGAGTTCCGGGTTCAGTCCTGTTGGACGTCGACAGCACCGTCTTCGACAAGCTGGTTCCATTTGTCGACGCCAGCCTCGGCGACTTCCTGATCTTGGGAGACTGCGCCGCCGGAGACCCCAATAGTGCCGACAATCTCACCGTCGGCTTCGAGCGGATAGCCGCCGCCGAAGACGACCATTCGGCCCTCGTCGCGGGTATCGAGACCGTACAGTGAGTTGCCGGGCTCGCTCGGTTCGGCGAGTTCGTGAGTTGGCATATCCAGCGCGGCCGAGGTGTAGGCCTTGTTTTTCGAGATGTTGACCGACGCGAGCCACGCGCCGTCCATTCGATGTTGAGCGATGAGGTTGCCCTCGCTGTTGGCTACTGCGATAACCATCGGGTTGTCGATCTCCTCAGCCTTCGCTTGGGTTGCTTCGATGAGTTGCGTTGCTGTCGCCAGCGGGATAGATTCTACCATGCAAGTTGTAGATTATTTCAATGTAGTATAAGTGTTCGTATTTTCTCTATAATCAGAACATAAAAGTTGTCAGTCGACTCGATACTCGTCCGTCGACAGCTGTCGTCGCTACTGAGAGGTCGGCGTTTCTGTGCTTGGATCGGCAGCCATCCGCCCGGCGACGACAGCGGTAGCCAGCGAGACACCGCTAGCGGATTTCTCGCGGGCGATATCCGCACCGCCGACGACCGACCCAGCCGCATAGAGGTTCGCAAACTCCGGCTCGCCATTGGCATCAAGGGGTTGCATCGACGGGTTGGGTCGCACGCCGAACCGCGCGTAGGCGTGATCGCCGAAGGCGTCGTCGACGAACCAGTCATACCGATTGTCCGGCTGTGGAATATGGCAGTCGAACACCGGCTCACGAACCCGGTTTCGGTCGGAGTCGAGTCCCTTACCGACCAAGCCGCCGGTCGCCAACACGAACTGCTCGGCGCTGTAGGGTACCTCTCGTCCCTTGTGGTCGACCCAGACCGACTCGATGCAGTTGGGATCATCCGCCCGCGTCTCGTAGCCGACCACTGGGTTACCCGTGACGAACCGGACGCCTTCGGCGTCGAGTGCATCGTACAGTTGATCTTCGAGCCGGAGTCCGAGCAGGCTCGGCGGTCCCATCGGGATCTCAAAGACGTCGACGCCCAATCGGTCGCCGAGATCAGCCCGCACCTCGGCGGTGTGATCGTCGCCGAGCAGCGCGGGAAAGCCGACGCGCTCGGCATCACCGATATGCGGCTCGACGGCCTCAACGAGTGCCTGTCGAGCCGGTATCCCATCGATCCGCTCGTCGTGATCCAGAGCCTTGGCGAGTCGAGTTACCTTGGCGTCGGCGGGGAACGACTCAGCGAAGGCGATCTCAGCGCCAGTCACCTCGAAAGGAACGTCGGCCCGTTCGAGGCTGTCGGCAACCATCCCGGCGTCGAAATCAGTGAGCGAGCGAAAGCCAACGATAGCCATCGGTCGACTGTCGCTGGCCAGCCCGGCTTCGACCGCGCGGGGATAGCGGGCAGTGGGTTTGATCGTCCCGCCGAAGGTCGGAACGAGCGCGTTTCGCTCGGTGTGGTCTCCGAGATACATGTCGCCGGTCATCTCGTCGAACAGCGCCAGCCCATCGCGGAGTGCCTCGGGGCCGAGAATCGAGTAGGGGTGGGACTCCGGAAGCTCGTCGAAACCATCAAACGGGCTGACGAGTGGCCCCGTATACTCGCCGCGAGTCGACCGCACGGTTCGGAAATCCTTCCGTCGTTGGGTGATCGCGTCGGCCTCGCGTGGCTCGCTGCGGGCGGGCACGTAGCCCAGTCCGTCGACCAGCCCCGAGGCCTGTCGGAGCGAGGTTCGCTTGTGACAGACCAGCCGTACGTCGGCTCCCTCGCGGGCGGCCGCAATCGCGCTCGTGATCCCGGCGAGGCCACCACCGACGACCAGCACCTCGCTTTCAATGGCCATGGCTCTCCTCCCTGATCGGTTCGGTGCGACCACTGTCGAAGGCGTCGTAGTCGACGCTCGGGCCACCGACCGCGGGGTCGGCGTCGTGGTTCATCGTCGTTGCGTGTAACAGATGATTGAGCATCGCTTGAGAGAGTTGTCGACCCCACAGCGTGTGGCGCTGGCCTTTCCAGCGCTCTTGATACAGTTCGTCGAGGGCGTCGCGGGCGTCGACCGCGTCGTGTTTCGGATAGATCTCCGCACTGATCCGGTGCGAACAGAGCCCGCCCTGACAGTTACCCATCGAGGCGCGGGTCCGAAGCCGAATCCCGTTGGGGTCCGCGCCCACGCCGTCGATGGCGTCCTGGATCTCCGCGCGGGTGACGGCTTCGCACTCGCAAACGGTGGGGTTCGGTCCATCGGTATCGAGGACTTCCTCTGCACGGTCGCCGAGACGCTGTTTGCTTCGGCGGGCAATCGGTGACCGAAGCCCGAAATCGTCCATCTGGTCTTCGAGCACCGAGATATCGCTACTTCCCGGGAGTGGTTCTTCGTGGGTTCGACACTCGGCGTCGACACCCAACACCTCACAGACGTGGTCAGTCGCGGATTCGGCCATCTCCCGGTAGGTCGTGAGTTTGCCGCCAACAATCGAGCTGAATCCCTCGATACCGTCGCGGTCGGCGTGATCGAGGACGAAGTAGTTCCGGGTTACGTCGCCGGATTCTTTGGTCGACTCGGGATCGGGGTCGTACAGCGGTCTGACGCCCCAGTAGGCCCGGATCATGCGGGCCTCGGCGGTGATCGGCACCATCTCGCTTGCGAGGTCGATCATCAGGTCGACCTCCCACTGTTCTTCGGGATAGTCATCGGGATCGTCGACCGGGTCGTCGTTCGCCCCGAGCAGGACGGTGGTTTCGTGCGGGATGATCGTATCGCCCTCTCCCTTGGGCAGACAGCGGTTGATCACGGTGTCGATCTGCCGGACGTTGGTGACGACCATCGCGCCCTTCGAGATCGCCATTTCGAGGTCGACATCCGCCATTTCGGCGATCTGGCTCGCCCACGCGCCGGTCGCGCTGAGGACGTAGTCGGCCGCGATGGTCTCTCGCTGGCCCTCGCTGCCCTCCCCGAGGTAGTTCGGACCCTGCCGCTCAATTTCGACGCCGGTGACCCGGCCGTCTTCGACGACGAGGTCGACCACTTCGGCGTGGGTTTCGACCCGTGCGCCGTGGTCGACGGCGTCGGCGGCGTTGGCCACACAGAGACGGAAAGGGTCGATGGCTCCGTCGGGCACGCGGATGGCACGCTTGACACGTTTTGTGAGGTGTGGCTCCTGTCTGCGGGCTTCCTCACCCGAAATAACCTCGGTCGGAATGTCGCACTCCGCACAGCCCTCCAGTTTCTGCTGGAAATACTCGTCGGAGTCGCCTTCGAGTTGGACAAAGAGACCACCGGTGTCTTCGATACAGTGGCCGGCGATCCGGTGGAGAACCCTATTTTCTTCCATACAGTCGACCGCGCTTTCCTGATCGCTGACGGCGTAGCGACCCCCGCTGTGGAGGTGGCCGTGGGTGCGACCGGTGGTGCCCTCGGTGAGGTTCCCGCGCTCGACGAGCGTTACGTCGAACCCCCGCATCGCAAGGTCGCGGGCGGTGCCCGTACCGGTCGCTCCGCCGCCGATAACGACGACTGAGTGAGTCATGTACATTCGAGGTTAGAGAGTGTCATCATAATTGTTGCGGCACTGCAACAGGATCGGTGTCGACTCGCGACGAGAGCCGCGGCTGAGAGGAACCCACAGATTGCCGGTCAACGCGTTGTTGCGATGGGTGTGTGGTTCGTTCAGTGGTCTTGCCCGTAGTCCGCGAAGCGGTCGAGCAGCGTGTCGATCTCCTCATTGGGCAGGAGGTTCGGTTCGCCGATGTTGCGGGCCTGATAGTGGATGCGGGCGCAGTATTCGACCATCAGCGCGACCTCGAAGGCTTCGTCGACAGTCTCGCCGGTCGCGAGGACGCCGTGGTTTTCGAGGAGGCAGGCGTTGTACTCGTCGCCGAGGGTTTCGAGGGCGACTTCGGCGAGTTCGGCCGTCCCATAGGTCTCGTAGGGTGCGACCGGGATCTGATCGCCCGCGAAGGCAATCAGGTAGTGGGAGGCCTCGATGGGTTCGTTGAGACTGGCGAAGGCGCTGGCGTACGGCGAGTGGTTGTGGACCACTGCGCCGACATCGTCGCGCTCCCGGAGGATGTCGGTGTGCATCCGAAACTCGCTGGATGGCTTGCGCTTGCCAGCGATGTGCTCGCCATGGAGGTCGACGACCGAGACGTCCTCGGCGGTGATCTCGTCGTATGGCATCCCCGATGGGGTGATCGCCACGAGATCACCGTTCTGGGAGCTGATGTTGCCGCCAGTGCCCTCGGTCAGGCCTTGGTGGAGCATCTTTCGACCGAACTCGCTGACGGCCTCGCGGTTGGATTGTAGGTCGGTGAGTCGGTCGGTCGACACGCTCACACCGGTATCCGGCTCGGCTCCCTCGTCGTCAGTCGACTGGCTCTGTCCGTAGTTCGCAAACCGGTCAAGCAAGGTGTCGATCTCCGCATCGTCGAGCAAACTTGGCACGCCGATAGAGAGTGCGTAGTAGTGGACGCGGGCACAGTACTCGACCATCAGCGCGACTTCGTAGGCCGCCTCCGCGGTGGGTCCCGTCGCAAGCACGCCGTGGTTTTCGAGGAGGCAGGCGTTGTACTCGTCGCCCAATGTTTCGAGGGCAACTTCGGCGAGTTCGGCAGTCCCATAGGTTTCGTACGGTGCGACCGGGATCTCGTCGCCGATGAAGGCGATGAGGTAGTGGGAGGGGCCGACCGCCTCACCGATGCTGGCGAAGGTGCTGGCGTACGGCGAGTGGTTGTGGACGACCGCACCGACGTCCTCGCGCTCCCGAAGGATGTCGGTGTGCATCCGGAACTCGCTGGAGGGTTTCCGGTCGCCCGAGATTTGGGTGCCGTCGACGTCGACGATTGGGACGTCGTCGGGTTCGATCTCGTCGTAGGCCATTCCCGAAGGACTGATCGCGACGTTACCGTCGTCGGTTTTGACGCTCACGTTGCCGCCGGTACCTTTCGTGAGTCCGTCCGCAAGCATTCGTTGGCCAAACTCACTGACTACCCGCTGGGCAGATTGGTCTGTCATGGTCCGTACATGCCCATTTGAGGAGGGGGATGATTAATCTATGCAGTCTTTATCTGTCATGATCGCTGCGAGAGCAGTCGACTACCTACTGAACGAATAACAATTCAAAAATTGATGTCCAGTAGACAGTAACCACATATAATTATATATCAGGGTTGTTCATTGCTAGTTGCGCATGAGCCGAGTACTCATCGGTGTCGACGCAGGCACCTCTAACCTGAAAGCCGCAGCATTCAATCTCGATGGCGAGCAGATCGAGATCGCAACAATCGAAAACCCAGTGGAAACGCCCCAGTCCGGGTGGCAAGTACAGAACATGACCACCAACTGGAAGAAGACGGCCACCGTCATCAGCGAGGTCGTCGAGGATATCGAGGACGACCACGAGATCCTCGGCATCGGGATCACCGGCCAAGGTGACGGCTGTTGGCTCATCGACGAGGAGGGCGATCCAGTTCGGGATGCAATCCTCTGGTCGGACGGTCGCGCCTCCGAAATCGTCGACGACTGGGTCGACAACGGGAAGGCCGACGTGATCCGGGAGGCCACCGGCACCGACATCTTCCCCGGTGTGACCCTGCCGATCATGCAGTGGCTGGTCGAAAACGAGCCCGAAACCCTTGAGGAAGCCGAGACGGTCTTTTACTGCAAGGACTGGCTAAAGTTCAAACTCACCGGCGAGCGAACGATGGACTATAGCGACGCGACGTTGCCGTTTCTCGACATCGAAACGCGGGAGTACTCCGAGGAGGTCCAAGAGTTGATCGACTTCGATGGTGTCGACGACCTGCTGCCGCGGCTCGCGCCGCCGACCGAGATCATCGGCGATGTGACTGGCGATGCCGCAGTCGAGACCGGGCTCCCCGAGGGGACCCCCGTGATTTCGGGCGTCTTCGACATCCCGGCCAACGCCATCGGCAGCGGCGCGGTCCAGCCCGGCGAGAGTTCCTCCATTGTGGGGACGACCTCGCTGAACCAGACCGTGCTGACCGAGCCACCCGAAGAGCTACTGGGTCGGGGCTTTACGCTCGCGGTCGACGAAGAGTTTTATCTCCGGTCGATGGCATCGATGGCGGGCACACCCAACATCGACTGGTCCTACGAGAACATCGCCAACAACCGGGAGTTCGCTGACGTCGAGAGCGAGATTGAGGAGCTCCCGGTCGGCTCCGAGGGACTGCTGTACCATCCGTATCTCAGCTCCTCGGGAGAGCGAAACCCGTTCCTCAAGACGAGTGCCCGCGCCCAGTTCATCGGGCTGTCGCCGGAACACGGCCAGAAACACATGATGCGGGCGATCTACGAGGGCGTCGCCTTGGCGATGCGTGATTCGTTCGAACACATCCAAGTAGAGTCCGACCGGATCATGATCGCTGGCGGCGGCTCCCGCTCCGACTTTTGGTGTCAGATGTTCTCCGATTGCCTTGACGCGCCCATTGTCCTCCCGGAGGGCGACGAACTCGGTGCGAAAGGTGCGGCTCTGCTGACCGGCGTCGCCCTCGGCGAGTACGACGACCTCGAAGCGGCGGTCGACCGGACCGTTCGGACCACGGATCGGTTCGAACCTGACCCGGAGAAAGTACCCAAATACGACGAGTGGTACGAGTTCTACCACGACGCCTATCAGGCGATGTTCGATGTCTGGGACGACCGCGTCGAGACGCTCAACCGCCTCCGCGACAAATAGACCAAGACCACGACGCCAGTCGACCTGTGATCCAGACAGAGGCACCCCCATCACACGAACCCCTGTAGGCCTCACTTGACGGATCCCTGTAGGTCTCACTTGACGGATCCCTGTAGGTCTCACTTGACGGATCCCTGTAGGCCTCACTTGACGGATCCCTGTAGGCCTCACTTGACGGATCCCTGTAGGCCTCACTTGACGGATCCCTGTAGGCCTCACCTGACCGCCACACACCCGACGTGATCGCTCGCTGTCGGCGGGCAACCGACAGTAGTCGACTCTCGGTCAGCACAACCTATTTCCTCGATAGCTTCGTTGTCGGCGTATGGAAATCACAGGCTACGAACTGTTTGCCGTGCCCCCACGGTGGCTGTTTCTCAAACTGGAGACAGACACGGGACTCTGCGGCTGGGGCGAACCCATCGTTGAGGGCCATGCCAAGACCACTCGCGCTGCTGTCGAGGAGATCCTCGACAACTATCTAATCGGCAACAACCCCATGGAGATCGAACGCCACTGGCAGGCGATGTACCGGGGGCGACATTTCCGTGGCGGGCCGGTTTTGATGAGCGCAATCGGCGGCATCGATCAGGCACTCTGGGATATCAAGGGCAAACGGTACGACGCGCCGGTGTACGAACTGCTCGGCGGGCGGGCCCGCGACCGGATTCGGGTCTATCAGTGGATCGGCGGCGACACGCCAGAAGAGATCGCCGACGCGGCCGAAGCCGCGGTCGACAACGGCTACCGAACGCTGAAGCTCTCGGCGGTCTCGCAGTTCCGGCGGATCGACTCACCGGCGGCAGTCCACCACGCCCGTGACCGACTGGCAGCAGTCCGACAGCGAGTTGGCGACGAGATCGATATCGGCGTCGACTTCCGCGGCCGAGTAACGAAAGCGATGGCCGACTGGGTGGCCGCCGAACTCGATCAGTACGATCCAATGTTCTATGAGGAGCCCGTGCTGCCGGAGCACGCAGACGCCCTCGGTGACATTGCCTCCAGCACGAAGGTTCCGCTGGCTATCGGCCAGCGGCTCTACTCGCGGTGGGATTTCGCACCCCTGATCGAGGACGGCGTGGTCGACATCATCCAGCCGTCGCCCTCACATGCGGGCGGCATCTCTGAGGTCCGGAAGATCGCGAGCAGTGCCGAGAGTGCTGATATCCTGCTGTCACTGCACTGTCCGCTCGGACCGATCTCCTTTGCAGCCTGTATCCAACTGGATATGGTGACACCGAACAGCATCGTTCAGGCCCAGAGCCTCGATATCGACCAGCCAGCCGACAACGAGCTACTGGACTATCTCGACGAACCTGGGGTTTTCGAGTTCGCCGATGGCTACGTCACTCCCCCGGAGGGCCCCGGTCTGGGAATCGAAGTCGACGAAGCAGTTGTCCGGGAGCAGGCCCAGTCCCAAATCAACTGGCAGAACCCGATCTGGTACCACGACGACGGGAGTATCGCCGAGTGGTAGGCTCTCGATAGCTCCTGATTCGCTATTAGTGAACAAATTTATATGCAGTTGTCGGGACCTCTTTGTATGGTAGACGGCTCAGATCTCCCGGTGGCGGCGACACAGACGAGTGTTCGGATACTCGAGACGCTCATCGACCTCGATGGCGGTGGTGTCACTGCGGTTGCCGAGGCGCTCGGTCGGTCGAAAAGCTCGGTCCACAACCATCTGGAGACGCTGACCGGCCTCGGCTTCGTCGTCAAAGACGACCACGAGTACCGTGTCAGTCTTCGGTTCCTGCACATTGGATCATATGCACGCCAGCAGTACCCGATTTATACTGCTGGGATCGACGAGGTCGTACAGCTGTCGACTGCCGCAAACTGTTCGGCCGGGATCGTCGTGCTTGAAGCCGACAGCGTCATCTGTCTCCATCATCGCCTCGGTCCGAACACCGGGACACCGCGAGTCGGTGCTGGCGACCAGTTGCCGCTCCACACAGCCGCCGGGAAGGCGATTCTCGCGGCGCTGCCGGAGGCCCGCCGTGAGGACCTGCTTGCGGACCACGCGTTCGACGCCGGAACCGAACAGTCCTATTCGAGCCGGGCAGAACTGGATGCCGAGCTACAAACCGTCACCGCACGTGGTCTCGCAGTCGACCGCGAGGAGTGGTATCCCGATATGCGAGGGATCGCGGCAGCCGTTGAAGCTCCCGATGGCTCCGTTCGAGGCGCAATCTATGTGCTAACTGACACGGAGAGTCTCTCGGGCAAACGATTTCAGCAAGACCTTCCCGGACTTGTCATCAGTTCGGCAACCCAGATCCAGAACACGCTCCGAGAGTCCGAAAACTGAAAATCGGCAGCGCCTCGAAACTGTGTTCGGTATTTGCGAACCGAAACAATCCATACCGGACGCCTCTCTCTGCACGTTTAAATAAAGCTCGAATCTCACATTATTAATACTGCTATATTATTCGGCAATACCGAATTTGGTTTGGCGGGGTCACCGCCGACCCCGAATAGGAACTTGTCGTTCTATCGCCGACAGTACCGAGTAGTGGTGTTAGATCGATTCGATTCGGGGGTAGCTGTCGTCGAGCGCTCGTGCGTCTTCTTCCAGCAGTGCAACGACGAGGTAGTCGGAGTAGCCACCGAGGTAGTCGACGAGCCGTGCGATACGGTCGGCGTCGATGGCCTCCACGGAGTCCAGCAGCATGAACGGAACGTGGTCGTACACCTCGTGAACGAGATAGCCAGCTAACGCGAACACGAGGCCGGTGAGTTCCCGCTCACTTTCGCTGAGATGGTCGACCACGTCCTCGTAGACCGTCCCCGAGTCAGTGCTGCGGACCACGTGTAGCTCGAACTGGTCTTTGCTGATCTTGCGTCGACCCTCTCGTACTTCCTTTTCGGTGCGTTCGATCCAGATCCGTTCGAGGTTGTCGTAGCCGAGTCGATCCAAGAGGGAATCCATATGGGAGTTGAACTCGTCGACGGCGTCGGTTTGAAGATCCTCGATCTTCGTTCTGAGCCCTGCAAGCTCCGAACTGAGCTGCTCTCGCTGGGCTTCGAGATGGTCGCGGTCGTCGAGTTGCGATTCGATGTCGGAAATTTCGGCCTCGATGCTCTCGAGATCAGCCGTAAGCTGCTCGATTTCGACTTCGATCCGACTCGTCTCCTTTTGAAGGTCGAGTATCTCGCTTTGTTCGACGTTCTCGAAAGCGTCGACCTCGGATTCGAGTGTGTCAATCCGCGTCTGTATGTCGGCTTGCTGTGCTTCGAGGCCGTCTAGTTTCGCTGTGCGATCATCGATTTCTCTCTCGACGTCTGCAAGTTGCTGCTGAAGTCGATCATGGGTCTGTTGTGCCTGTTCAAGTGATGATTTCTCGGCTTCCAACTCGTCGACTTGGTCTTGGAACGTCTGTCGCTGGTCCATCTTGTCGTTCCGTATCGCCCGGAGTTCGTCGAGCGTCGAGTCGATCTGTGTCGTCTCAACGTTACTGCCGCAGGTCCAGCAGGTGACCTCGGTCGAATCACTCACCAGTTGCTCGGTGATCTCACTCCCAGACGATTCAGGATCATCATCCAAGGTCTGGAGAGATGACGGCTGGTCTTCCGCAAGGAACTCCTCGTTGAACTGGATAACGGACTGCAGATCACTGACAGTCGAATTGATCTGCTGAATCTGTCCGCGGAGATGCTGAACTTCCCCGTCGATCTCCGAGATCCGTGACTCAGGGACTGCGTCGTACTCGGCTACCTGTTCGGCGATCTCATTTCGATCAGTTCGGAGACTCTCGATACTCTCCCGTTCGGAGTCGATCCGCCTCTCGATCCGCTGGCGCTCCTGCCGTGCCTGACTCAGTGCATCGAGCTTCGATTCGTATGCGTCCTTCTGTTCGCGGGTCTCGTCGACGGTGGTATCCAGCGATTCGATTTGACTGTTCTTTGCAGCCAACTCGGATTTCTTCTCGGCGATCTCGTCTTCGAGTGCGTCCCGGTCGGCCTCCAGCGTCGGGAGCTGTTCTTCGAGCGAATCGAGCCGCTGTAGCTGTGTGTCGATCTCTTCACGCTCGGACTGGCGCTCCTCGATCTCCCGCTCGATTGCCGCCGTGTCGACCGGTCGCATCAGTATTTCGCGGAGGTTATCCCCGCGTGCGACCGCCTGACGAGCCTCGTTGTCCTCAAGCAGGAAGGCAAACAGGTCGGCGAGAATCGGATCGTCGAGATACGGCTCTCCGTCGTACGAAACCACACCGTTTCGTCGGCTGATCGTGCGTGTGTACTGCTGGTCTCCGCTCGAAAGTGTGACCTGTCCCTGATCGGCATCCGCCTTGAGTGTCGCCTGCTCGCTTCCGCAGACGGCCATGAGCGCCTGCAGAAACGAAGTCCGGTTCGTCGCGTTTTTGCCAGCGAGAACGTTCACACCGGAGTGCAGAGTCAGCGATGACTGATCGATCCCACCGATGTTGGTGATCTCGATCTGAGTAGCCTGTTGATCGGGACGTGTGTGACTCATTCTTCAACACCTACAGGATGAATTTATTAAAAGGTTGGTTTACTGTCCGCTATTATGACGTCTCTATGGCTGTCATACCTATTTCATACTCTACTCGTGAGACTCACAGCTACGTTTTCAGACAGCTGTTGTGTGTCTCAGGAGGTGTCGCACTGACAGCGACCACGGTCGACCAAGGTTGGCAGATCGAACTGTCGACCACAGTCAGTACACTGGATCTGAACCGAAGACAGCACCTGAAACTCTCCCAGATCGAGACGGTCCCTGTTTTGGAGTGTCGACACCGTCTGTTCGGTTACGGCTTGCTGTCGACTGTTGAGTCGTTGGAGTTCTTCGAGCCGCCGGTCGACGATCTCATCGGGATCGGGTTCGTCGTAGCTCTCCTGGCGGTGTTTCGTTAGATAGGTGTGGATCGCCTGTCGACTGACGAAATCCGACTCCAGAGTCTCGGTATCGACCCCATATTCACCCAGTCGGTTTTTCACTTGAATCCGCGTTCCGCTGGTCACCTCGTCGTCAGTAAGCAAGCGATACATGTTCTCGATTTCTCCGGGAAGCACGTCGATTCGCTGCTGGTCGAGCCGTGCTTCGAGCAACTGCCTGTTGAAGTAGTCCGCGAGGTCGCGGAGACTCATACGGTTGGCTTCGGCTGTCCACCGCTCTACTAACTCATCCCCGACCTCTGCAATGGTATCGTCGCTGAGAAGACGTGCTACTTTTCCGGTTCGACCGGACGCAGCGTTCGGTGTCGTATCCATTGTCTATGGGTTGGACTAGGTGTTTAAAAATGATTGTGACGTGGTGGGGACAGTGTCCGGTAGCTTCCGACGTAGATTGCCGACAACAGGTCGACGGAGAGTGTTGGGTGGAAGTCGAAGACGACTCATCGCACGGTATCTATGACAACTCTAATATCGTCATAGGAAGGGTCGACAAATCGGTACTCGGAATCCGTGTCCAAGATGGTCACGCTGAATTGGACTCATCCTCACACAGGTGCCAGTACGTTTATTTTCCTTCCATCTCTACAGCGGATATGTTGAACGAAAACACGCTTCGGCGGTCGCAGTTGGGGATCCCGGGCAACGAGTCCCGACTTGTCGGGGAGGCCATGGGGAGTGCGGCCGACGAAATATTCCTCGATCTCGAAGATTCGCTGGCACCCGGCGAAAAGCAGTCGGCACGGTCGGAACTCATCGACATCGTCGAGGCCCATTCGTGGACCGACAACGTTCTCAGCTATCGGATCAACGGGACCGACACGCGCTGGTGGTACAACGACATTATCGAGGTCGTCGAAGCTGTCGGCGAGACCATCGATACGCTCATCGTACCAAAAGTAAGCGGGCCAGCGGACATCCAGACGGTTGCGACACTGCTCTCATCAGTCGAGACCAACATGGGGGCTGACAGTGGCCCAATCGGACTCAGCGCCCAGATCGAAACGGCCGAGGGGATGGACTCGATTACGGAGATCGCCCATGCGTCCGAGCGACTCCAAGCGCTCATCTTTGGCCCGGCTGATTATGCGGCCTCTATCGGTGCGTCTCACGGTGCCGCGGAGTATCCGGGACACTACTGGCACTACCCGCTGTCGCGGGTCTCACAGGCGGCCGCAAGCGCCGGGTTGCTTGCTATCGGCGGTCCACATACGGACCCACACGATTCACAAGGGTTTCAGGAGGCCTGTACTGCTGAGAGCGCCCTCGGCTATGACGGCAAAATCGTCATCCATCCGGACCAAATCGAGACTGTCAACCGCGTGTTCTCGCCAACCCCCGAGGAGGCCGACCGGGCCCGCCGAATCGTCGACAACTACGAGTCGACGGCCTCAAACGATGTCGCCGCCATCGATGGCAAAATAATCGATCAAGAGATGTATCAGATGGCCAAACGAATTGTGTCGAAAGCAGAGCAGTCGAATCAACTGTAATCCGCGTTGGAATTATCGTAGTGTTCTATCCTCGCAAACACATTTGTCAAACAGACTGCTGTTCGAAACTGGTTTCTGCCAGCCCACACGGTTCGTTTCAAGAGTTGATTGGGTGAATCAACCATCAGCTCCTGTTTTTCTGGACGAACCGCGGAATAGTTGCGTCGCGCAGTTCACAGGGTTCGTGGGTGTGGTGCTACTGTTCTACTGTGTAGAACACAGATGTGAGGAGAGACCCACAATAATTATACCAATCACCGTGCGAAGAGATACCATGACCTACGAAGCGAACCGGCCCGTGAAAACGAGTCTCAAGACGTTTGCAATAATAGAACAGTTGAGCCGAACGGACAGGGTACGTGTCTCCGATCTCGCAGCGGACCTGGAGACGAGCAAGGGCATCATCCACAACCACCTAAGTACACTCCGGGAACTCGGCTACGTTCGGAAAGCCGATGACGGCTACCAGCTCTCGCCGAAACTACTACGCGTTGGGTTTCGGACCCGGTCTAACTCTCGGCTCTACACGTTTGCTCATGACTTCCTTGCAGCCTTCGCCAATCAGTTCGAGACGAGCGTTCTATTGGTTGAAACCGCCGGCTCCGACTGTGTCGTTGTCGACACCCACGATATTCCGGATACCACAGTCGACGTCGGCACAGCGATCCCGAGGTCGACGTCGCTTCCGGGGCAGGCGATCTCGGCGCAGAACGAGACCATCGACCACGGTGAGTCAGTCTCCAACGACACGGGTGCGATGGGCGACTCCCTCGACGAGCAGGGGTACATCGTCGGCCCACTCTCCGATGAGATCACACACCGCTGTGTCGCCGCCCCGATAGTCGACGATGCGGACGATTGCTATGGCTGTCTCGCGGTACTGCTCCCTACGGAGCTGTCGGACCAACAGCGACAACGGATTACTGAGGCAACCGTTCGCCTCCGAGAACGGATCGAAACCCGATTTCGCTCGGGGTGGGACGACACCAGATCCTTTGCCACCGAGAAACACTCCTGGATCGAGTAGCTCTGGTCGAACGATAGCCCAAAAATGTTAAATACTGCGGGTTGATCTCCAACTGTATCCAACAAGATGAACGATAACTCCCGCTCGGTAGTCTTATTCACCGGAATATCCCATGCAATCGTCCATACCTACGAGCTCTCGATACCAATTTTGGTCGTTATTTGGCTCATGGAGTTTCCAGTGTCGACGGCGATACTGGGCGGCGTGGTGTCGATAGGCTACGCGCTGTTCGGCATCGGCGCGCTTCCCGGTGGCATCCTCGCTGATCGGTTCGGATCGCGAACGCTCATCTTGACCTGTCTCGGTGGAATGGGACTTTCTTTCGCTCTGCTGAGCTTCGCCGACGGGATCGTGACCATCGCCATTGCGCTGGCTGCGTGGGGGATCGCCGCAAGTGTGTATCACCCCTCCGGGCTCGCACTCATCTCAACCAGTGTCGAAAACCGGGGCTCCGCATTTGCCTACCACGGCATGGCAGGGAACATCGGCATCGCCTTCGGCCCACTGATTACGGCACTGCTGTTGATCACCTTCGACTGGCGGATCGTTACCAGACTGTTGGTGATCCCTGCAGTGATCGCTATCGGCTACGCCATGACTACCGAGTTCGACGAGACCGCAGCCGTCAGCGTCGACGGTGGGACCGAGGAGTCGAAATCGATGTCGCTGTCGGAGTTCATCGGGAGTAGCCGCGCGCTGTTTACCGCAGGGTTCGCCCTGGCGATGGTGATCGTGATGATGAACGGGCTGTTCTACCGGGGGATGTTGACGTTCCTCCCCGAAGTGTTCGACCAGTTCCTTCCGCCAGTCACCGACTTCGTTCAGCTGTTCGAACCCGGGAGTCCGATGGCCGAGGAGTTCACGCTCTCGTCGTATCTCTACGTCGCCCTGTTGACTATCGGGATCGCTGGCCAGTACGTCGGCGGCAAACTGTCGGATCGGATCCCGTCGACGACCGGGCTGGCAGTCGTCTTCGGAAGCCTCGTGGCTGTTACCATCGCCTTCGTGCCAGCAGCGAGAGGCGGCGTCACGACGCTGCTCATCGTGAGCGCGTTGTTGGGATTCCTGTTGTTCGCCCTGCAACCGTTGTATCAGGCGACTATTGCCGATCACAGCCCACCGGACGGACGAGGGCTCTCCTACGGCTACACGTACCTCACGTCGTTCGGGGTGGGTGCGACGGGAGCAGCCATCGCGGGCTACCTGCTGTCGGTGACCTCCGTCGACGGCACCTTCCTCGCGCTGGCAGCGTTCCCCGCTCTTGGGTGTGTGTTTGCCCTCGTTCTGAGTCGACGCGGGAGTCCGAAACAGGCAGTCGACGCATGATGGATGGTGTTGCGACCAAGGCCACTCCGTACCGGGCGGACGATTGTATAGCCGAAGAGACCATGACCTAACAGTACCAGAGACAATTCATGTATGATCAAACGCGAACCGGGCGCCCCCCGACGAGAGCACAGCACGGACTCGTGACGAGTCCCCACTACCTTGCGAGCAGTACGGGCACCGACATCCTTCGGAACGGTGGCTCGGCAGTCGACGCGGCCATCGCGACCAACGCGACGCTCTGTGTGGTCTACCCACACATGGCTGGATTGGGCGGCGACGGCTTCTGGCTGATCGCTGACGGTGACGATGACGTCGAGGGGATCAACGCCAGTGGCCCCGCTGGCCAACAAGCAACCCGCAGCTACTACGAGGAGCTGGGGTACGACGAGATTCCCGAGCGTGGTAGCGCCTCGGCACTGACCGTACCCGGGGCCGTCGACGGCTGGCGACTTGCCCACGAGAAACACGGCAATCTCCCGTGGGAGCGGCTGTTCGAGGACGCCATTACGTATGCCCGCGATGGGTTCGCGATGACCGCCGACTTCACACGGTGGATCGGTCTCGACGCCGACGTGTTGAGCCAGCAGTCGACCGCAGCCGAGACATTTCTCACTGACGGGACAGCCCCTGAGACGGGAACCGTGCTCCGCCAGCCAGCGCTCGCTGACTCGCTCGAAGTAATCGCCCAACAGGGACCTCGTGAGGGGTTCTACGAGGGACCGCTTGCCGAGGCGTTCTGCAAGGGGCTTGGTGAAGAGTCGCCGCTGTCGACGACGGACTTGAGCCAGTACCACGCCGAGTGGGTCGAGCCGCTCAGCGTCGACTACCGGGATGTCACTGCCTACTCGTTCCCGCCGAACACACAGGGGATCGCCGCACTCCAGATCCTCGGCCTCCTCGATGGGTTCGACGTCGACTCGTGGGGGGATGGCACCGCAGACTACTACCATCACATGGCCGAAGCCATCAAAGTCGCCTTCGCCGACCGCGATGCATGGGTGACTGACCCCGACGTGGTCGACCTTCCTGCCGAACAGTTGCTCTCCCCGTCGTATCTCGACGAGCGTCGGGAGTTGATCGATCCCGACAGCTCCCTTCCGGCTGCGGTCGAGCCGGGGCTGACACCCGAGGGAGTGACACCACAGCCACAGGATCCGGGGGGCGACACCTGCTATCTCTCGGTGGTCGACAGCGACGGGTTGGCGGTCTCGCTGATCCAGTCGATCTACTTCGATTTCGGCAGCGGCATGATCGCAGGCGATACCGGCATCATCCCACAGAACCGCGGGTCGTTCTTCTCGCTCGATGCGGATCATATCAACAGCCTCGAACCCGGCAAGCGAACGTTCCACACGTTGATTCCCTCGCTGCTAACGCGGGACGGCAAACCGTGGCTCGTCTACGGAACGATGGGTGGCGAAGGCCAGCCTCAGACGCAGGCCGCACTCGTCTCTCGGATCGTCGACTTCGGCTACGACGTCCAGCAGGCCATCGAAGCCCCACGCTGGCTCTTTGGCCGGACGTGGGGCGATGAATCCCGGTCGCTGTCGCTCGAAGGCCGGATCCCAGACGGCGTGGTCACTGAACTCCAGCGACGGGGCCAGTCGGTCGCGATGGCTCGCCGCTTCGACGACACGATGGGCCATGCCGCGGCAATCTGCATCCACGAGGATGGCACGCTCGAAGGTGGTGCGGATCCCCGCGGCGATGGGGCTGCAATCGGCTACTAAGTTGCTCTCCACTGTCTACTGAGTACCCCATCAGAGAACCCGATCAGTCAAATCTGCACGGACAAACAAGTTTATACATCTGCACCAATCACCGAAATACAAGTAATGAGTAGAACACTAATCGATCAAAAATGGATGTATGTCGACCAATTACGAGGGGAAAGTAGATGAGTGATACAAACAGCGCAGTCTCCGAAGGGAGCCAGTTGCCCACACTTGGGTCGATGGCAGGGCGGTTCGCCATCCCGATTTCAGTTCTGCTCGTGGTGGCTGTCTGGAATCTCGCCGCCAGTGCCACGCCGTCCTACATTTTCCCGACGACAGGACAACTGTTCGTCGCAATGCTGGAAGTATTCGGTTCTGGGGCGGAGTTTTCGGTCGTCGAGAACTACGGGATGACGCTGCTTCGGGTGCTTATGTCGACGATACTGTGTCTGGCAGTCGGTATCTCGGTGGGAATCCTGTTGGGAACGAACGAGCGGGCCGACGACTACTTTTATGTCTACCTGCTGGGGACGTTCGCGTTCCCGTCGGTCATCTGGGCGTTTCTCGCAGTGATCTGGTTCGGGCTGACGACGTGGTTCGTCGCCGTTTTTACGGTCTTCATGATCGTTGCGCCGTACGTCGCCATCTCGATCAAGGAGGGAATCGAGGAACTCAATCCAGATCTCACGGAGATGGCCGAGTCGTTCGACGCCTCGTCGTTTTTGGTCTGGCAAAACATCTATATTCCACACCTCTATCCCCACATCTTCGCCAGCACACGCCTCACGCTGACGCTTGCCTGGAAGATCACGCTCATCGCCGAGATCTTCGGTACAGAGGTCGGCCTCGGTGAGATCATCAACTACTACTTCCAAGCCAATCAGAACGACATGATCATCGCTTGGGTCCTCCCGATGATGGTCCTGATGTTCGTCATCGACAGAGTACTCCGTCGAATCGAAACCGAGCAGTTCTCGTGGCGGTCGACCAGCGAACCAACCCAAGCCGCCTGAGCCAGTTCAAACGACATGGGATTTTTCGGGACTTACCACCACTGAGCGACCGCTTTTTGACTCCGAGCGACTGCTTCAAGACTCGGATCCATCGCTTCCTGACCACGAACAGCTGCTCCCGGATGTGTGTCGACAGTGCCGTGCAGGGGCTGTATTAGGAAATATAAGAATATAATGTGTGCACTCTTCTTAATACACTATATTGTGACCAAACCTGACCAAAAGTATAAGAATGTCTGTGTCTGTGTCCTATATGTAATGCAAAAAAGCAGATTTAGTAGACGTTCGTTCGTAAAATCGGCTGCAACAGTTGGTACTGCTGCCTCAGTTGGCGTTGCAGGCTGTCTCGGCGGCAGCGGCGAAGAGGCAGACGGAGAAATCGGTCTCCTCACGCCGGAGGGGAATCTCAACATCATGCATTTCCTTTCGGGGACCGACGAGGGGTTCTGGGAGGACGAAGGCCTCAACTTCAGTCCGGAGGTCGCCGCCTACGGTCGGTTCGTCAATGCCCTTCCCTCGGGCGAAAACGACGTTGGACTGCTCGAATACAACAACCTCGCGCAGTACACCCAAGCCGGCGAAGAGCTGGTGCAGTTCGGTCCCTGTATCACACAGATCAACTCGATTTTCGTCCCCACCGATTCGGATATCGAGACCGTTCAGGATCTACAAGGGATTCGCTTCGGCCATCCGGGCTGGTCGACAGGGACCGGCACCTACACGCAGGCGATGATCTGGGAGCAACACGGCTTCGACATCCGCGAGGAAAACGAGAGTGTCAACTCCGATCCCGCGACACTGTACGATCTGATGGTCGAACAGGGAGAGGTCGACGCGATGCTGCAGTTTACAGGCCAGACGGTTCGCGGCCTCGCCAACTCCGATGATGTCCGACCGGTCTACAACGCATGGGAGGAGTGGGAATCCGAGACGGGTTACCCACCGCTTATCACGCCGTGGTGCGCAAAGCGAAGCTGGTTGGAAGAGAACTACGACACAGCGCTCGCGTTGGTCGAGGGCTGGGGGAGTGCCCAACAACACATCGAGTCGAACGCCGAATCGGTCGTCTCCGAGTACGGCCAGCTTGCTGGTGTTGGCGAAGACGATCAGGATGCGGTTATCGAGCTTGCCAACTCCGGCGCACTGCACCTACCAATTGACGACTACACCGACGAGCTGATCGACTCACAGTGGCGGCTCATCGAGGCGATGGCGGATCTCGGCTCTATCGAGGCGATCCCCCCACGCGAAGAGCACGTCATCTCCATCGATGATCTCCGGGCGGAGGCCGGTGAATGACCACCACGGTACGAGACACCAACCGTGCTATGTGCATCCGCGATTCGACACAACTCACTGACCAATGACCACTGTCGGGACCACACACATGAGCCAATCAGACGACACCACGACTGACACTCAGGTCGACGGCACGGGTGACGCCCAAGTCGACGACACGACTGCGAGTGGGACAGGGATGGACGGCACCGAGGAGCTAATCGAGTTCTCGAACCTCAGCAAGTCCTTCGACAACGGTGAGGAGACGTTCACTGTTTTCGAAGACCTCGATTTCGAGATCGCCGAGGGGAGTTTCACGTCGATCATGGGACCATCCGGCTGCGGGAAGTCGACCCTACTCAACGTTATCTCCGGGCTTATTCCGCCGGATAGCGGCGAGATCCGGCGCGATGGGTCCACCATCGATCCGGGCGAGTTCTTTTACAGCTACGTGTTCCAGGAGCCACGGCTGCTGGATTGGCTCACTATCGGCGAGAACATTCGGTTCGCCCTTCGGGCACAGGAGGTACCCCCTGAAGACCAAGCGGGGAGAATCTACCGCTATCTCGAACTCGTCGGCCTCGAAGACAAGATCGACAGCTATCCACAGCAGCTGTCGGGCGGGATGCGACAGCGCGTCGGAATCGCCCGCGCGCTGGCGGTCGACCCCGAGATTCTGTTCATGGACGAACCGTTCAGCAGCCTCGACGAGTTCACCGCCAAAGAGCTCCGACAGGATCTCATCGAGATCTGGGAGGAAACTGGCAAAACCATCATCTTCGTCACCCACAACAGCAGCGAGGCGGTGTTCCTCTCGGATTCGATCCTGATCTTGGACGACACCGGGGAGCTGTTCGATCACGTCGAAGTCGACGTGCCACGGCCGCGTGGTATCGGTGACGAAGCGCTGATCGAGACGGAATCACGGATGATGGAAGAGTTCTTTGCTCACCTCGACGAGACTGGGGAGGCGGACTCCGACGAGACTGAGCCTGACGACACATGAAACGAGCCAGCCGCATCGCCGTCTCGATCCTCGTCTTCGTCGTGGCGTGGTGGTTGTTGTCGGTCTACAACACTCGGATGTTCCCCTCGCCCGTCCTCGTCGGGAGCTTGATCATCGAGTTCGTCTTCGAGGGCGATATCGACAACAGTTCGGCGCTCTACCATCTCTGGGTGACGTTCAGTCGCGTCCTGCTGTCGACCGGCCTCGCACTCGGGATCGCACTCGGGATCGGGGTCGCAATGAAAGCCAACGACAGCGTCGCGAAGGTCTTCGAGGCGTGGCTTCCGGTCTGGATGACGCCGCCGGATGTCGTGGTGATTTTGGTCGTGATGGTGATCGTCGGCTTCAACACCCAAGCCGTCGTAATCGCAGTCACGTTCGCCTACACGCCGTTCGCCCTGGTGACGATCTGGCAGGGGTTACAGGAGATCGATTCGGACCTCATCGAGATGGCCGACGCCTTCGAGGCCAGTCGGTTCGAGATCTGGCGGCAGATCTACATCCCGCATCTGCTGTCCTACATCTTCTCGTCGCTTCGAAACCTGTTCGGCATGACCTGGAAGGTCGCGGTCATCGCCGAGGTGTTCGGCATCAGCAACGGTGTCGGATCCAGAGTCCGTTTCTGGTTCCTGCAGGGTGAGATTCCCGAAGTCCTCGCCTATGCGGTGTTGTTCATCGGTGTCGTGCTCGTCATCGAGTATGCGGTACTCAATCCGATCCAGCATCGCGCCTTCGCGTGGCGACGGGCCTGACGCCCCCTACTCGTTTTTGACGGCGACGACCTGCAACTCCAGCCGTGCGTCAACCGCCAGTGCGGAGACAGCGACCGTCGTCCGGGCGGGCTTTGGGTCGGGCAGGATCTCGGCATACGTCTCATTAAATCCCGATAGGTCATCCATATCTGTGAGATACGCCGTTACCGAGACGATGTCACTGAGCGAAGCGTCGGCTGCTGCGAGCAACTTTTCGACGTTCGACAGCGCCTGTCGAGTCTGGGTCTCGATGTCGTCGCCCACGATCGCCCCTGTCTCGTCGTCGGGAACCTGTCCGGCAAGCGAGATGGTCTCGCCGTGAACGAATCCCTGTGAGTAAGGGGCCGGATCATCGTACACACGGTCGCTGTGCAGCTGTTTCTTCATATCTCTCTTTTCGTGTGTTTCGGACTAACTGTTCCGGTCGACCAGTGCAAAACCGTGCTTCGTATTGGTTCGGTCGACCAGCGTGTTTCGGTGTCGCTCGGTCGACCAGTGTGCCTCGTTGTATTTTTGTCGACCAGTGTGGTAGTCGTCTGCTAGTTGAACTCCGGCGGTCGACGCAGATCAGTTGCTGCCTCGTAGGCCGACGCTAACGCAACGAGTCGACGGTCGGAAAACGGCGCTCCCAGCAGTTCGATGCCGACCGGAAGCCCATCGTCAGTGAAGCCAGCGGGCATCGAAATCGCCGGACAGCCCGACTGGGAGGCGATGAACGTGTTGGTTGGCACGTCCGCACGCGTCAGTTCACCCGTGTGGTATCCCTCAAACTCCGGTGGGATGACCTGCACGTCGGGGAAGGCCAGCGCGTCCAACTCCTGGTCGGCCAGTGTGTACTGAATCCGCCGCCGGAAGGCGGTCTGACGGGCCAGTCGCCACCAGTACTCTCGGTCGACGGTCGGATCTTCGGGGGCCGCCGCGATTGTCTCGATGTGTTCAAGCCCGTCGTGATAGGCTCCCGCGTCGTAGATCTCTTCGAAGGAGTCGACCGGTGAGTCAGCGAGCCTCTCGAAAAAGGCGTTGAGATCGCGTTTCGCCACCAGTCCGTACAGCGATGTGTCGGCGAGGAACTGATCGAGTTCGTCGATCTCGACTGGGTCGACCAGCGTCGCTCCGGCGGCCTCGATCTCGGCGAGTGCTGCGTCGACTGTCTCATTTACTGCGGTGACCCGGTCGGCGTCGTCGTCACCGAAGGTATTACGGAGCACACCGATCCGTGCACCCTTGAGTGCGGTCTCGTCGAGGGCGTCGACGAATGAATCATTGGTCGACCGGTCTGTGGTGACCGCCGTCGCCTCGTCGTCGGGATCGAAGCCGACGAGGACGTCGAGCAAACGAGCCAGATCGTCGACGGTCCGGCACATCGGGCCGGGGGTGTCCTGTTCGGCAACGAGTGGCGACATCCCGGTTCGACTGATCAACCCTGTCGTGACGCGCATTCCGACGAGGTTACAGAACGAGGCGGGAACCCGGATCGAGCCACCGGTGTCTTCGCCAATTCCGACGAGCCCGAGGTTGGCCGCGATACCAGCCCCTGTTCCGGCACTCGACCCGCCGGAGTCACGACTGAGATCGTAGGGATTGCGTGTCTGTCCACCCACCGACGAGTAGCCGACGAAGCCCGCGGCGAAATCTGGCAGATTCGTCTTGGCGAGAATTATTGCACCGGCGTCTTCGAGTCGGTCGACGATGGTCGCATTGCGGTCCGGAACGTACTCTGCGAAGGCCTCGGAGCCAAACGTGGTTCGAAGCCCCTTGGTCTGGGCTTGATCTTTCACTAACACCGGAACACCGTGGAGTGGGCCCTCTATGGTTCCTGCTTCCATCTCTGCATCGAGTTCCCGTGCGCGGTCGACTGCGCTGTCGTTCACGGTGAGAACGGCGTTGAGACAGCTCCCGTTACGGTCGTGTCGTTTGATTCGGTCGAGATAGTCTCTGACGACTGCTTCGACCGTGAGGTGGCCGTCTCGGAGTCGGTCGTGGAACTCAGCGATAGTTAGCTCCCGTATATTTATGTTACCCATATCTGAACGTGCCTACTACAATACTCTATGCACATTCAAATTATAAACTTTCTCATGAATAGAGTGTGTCTTTGCTCAGTGTCACAACTGAGGGTGTCACAACTGAGAGAGTCACAACTGGGAACACTAGCTGTCGACTCTGTGATTGAAACAAAACCCGCCGCTATGCTGCTCCCGTTATTTATCGGCTGAGTCGACGACCGTGTTTTCGAGCGTTCCGATACCCTCGTAGGTGATCTCGATGTGGTTCCCGGGCTCGATGGTACCCGGATTCGCCGGACTACCGAAGGCGATTGCATCGCCGGGGAGGAGTGTACATCGGTCAGAGAGATAGGAGACGATTTCATAGGGGTCGAATATCATTTGATCTGTGGTTGCTGACTGTCGCTGTTCGCCATCGATGATCGTCTCCATCTCGATACCGTGGGGATCTATGTCCGTCTCGATCCACGGACCCAGTGGTGCAGCCGTATCGAACGCTTTCCGGGCTGTCCGCCCCTGTTGGTCGAGTGCGTCGACATCGTTCAAAATTGTATAGCCACGGATCAGCTCTGGTACGTCTTCGGGGTCGACAGCAGAACACCGCTTGTCGACGACGGCGACGAGTTCGCCTGCATACGTGAGTTCGTTCGTCCAAGACGGGTACCGAATCGGTTGCTGTGTGCCCGTGAGTGCTGTTCGAGGTTTAATAAAGAAATCCGGTTCATCGGGCGTGTCGTACTCCATCTGGTCGATGATGCCAGCATAATTTTTGCCGATACAGTAGACGGTAGATGGGGAACACGGGTACGTCAACGTTCCATCTCGACCGACAATATACTCCCCATCGTCGCTGATGACTGAGCCATCGCTGTATTGGCCAGAGACGATCCCATCTGGAGTCTGTAATCGTACACGTTTCATACCTCTAAACCTCCGCTAAGTTAGATAGTAATTTCGGTACTGTTGTATTGGCGTGTATTCAACTCGGAAACGCTCATGATCGCCAATTACAGGTTTTCGAAGCCGGTGTATACCCTGTGGGAAGTTATCAGTGCCCGTCGCTGAAGATGCCGCTGACCTGTATCTCCCCATCCTTGCAGAGTCACTTCAGTATGGATCGAGCCCCGCTTTTTGCGCTGGCTTAAGTTAGATGTTGTGGAACGAGAGCCGACACCGAGCGAGCTGATGGTACTCGGTATTCGATTGCACCTAGCTAAATTATCACTTTCAAATACTATCTTAGAACTTGAGAGTTTTGGTGTAAAACGGCCATCGAAACCAGTTCACGACTGGGTTCAGAAAACAGATCTACAGCCCGCCAGCGATGCGAGCCCGAATTACATTGCGTTAGACGAGATAGTGATGCAGGTCAATGGTCAGCGATATTGGCTGTACGCAGCGGTCGATCCAGTGACGAATCAATTCCACCATATCCGGCTGTTTACGACAACAACAACGGCATCGACACAGAAATTTTCACGAGAGCCCCGTGCGAAACACGATGTTTCCGGGGCTATATTTCTCGTCGATCACATACATTATCTTTCAGCTACATTGAATCGAGTAAGACTTCGATTTCAGACTGTTCGCCATGGAAACCTGAATGCTATCGAACATATCTTTCAAGCAATAAAACGACAGATATATCCATTTCTTAATATTTTCAGTATAGTAAGTGCACTGGCTGGATTGATAATCGCTACGAGAACACTCTCGTATTACTTTTAACATACACTTGCGATAATACAATGTCGCCGTGACTTTCGGTCATGTTTGGATACGATTGAACTCGTGTGATACTCTGTAAGTTCTCATCAGTTCCGGTCCCGCGACTCGCTGTCGACAAAAATCGGGGATTTTCGATACTAGTTAGACGGCCGTGATGAATCGCCATACTGTGCGTTTACAGTGACTCCATTCGACGGAAGTGGCGTCGATTCGGGTCCAGTTCCAGACACGGTCAGTTTTGAACGGCGGCTATTTTGGTGAATATTTAGAGACATATAGGGTTTTTTCCGAAGATAGCGAAATGGTCTTGTCTGTTTTCTGTTAGAACGTATCGTCCAAGACTGTGGACGAAAGTAAAGCAGGCCAATAAAATAGAACAGAAATCGGCAACGGTGTCACTCCGGTTGATACGGATTCGTGGCCGTGTCGAGACGGTCGACATCTTCGGCCGCATCGAAACCATCGTCGAACGCATACAGATAGCCGACTCGTTCGGTTTGCATATAGGCGACAATACAGGCGTCGACGAAGGAGAACCGTTCGTACTGTCGAAAGAGTGCCTTCGCCGTTGCCAACGTGTCGGCAGTCAGCGAGTCGATATGGAAGCGTGTGTTTTCTTCGAGTCGGTCGAGGAAGTCGACGGCCGACTCATGGCCAGCATGTGTCGTCAGTCCGTTCAGCGTCTCTGCAAGCACATAATCGAGGACAACCGCTTCGGGGAGCCCGGCGGTATCGATTCCGTGGAGGATTTCGAGGCCCTCGTCGTGGGCTCCGTCGCGGGAGTAGGCTGCTGCAAAGAGGACAGTCGTATCAACAAGCGCACGTGGCATCTATTCGATGTCGACGCCCCACGCGTTGTGGTCGTTCGTGACGTCGGTTTGTTGGTTGCCGTCGTACCCCTCAAACTCGCTGAACGTCCCAGTATGCTGTTGAACGATCTGGACACGAAGTGTTCCATCGTCTTGGATCTGCCAGCGGAGTTTGTCCCCATCGTCGATATCGAGTTCTCGACGGATACGAGCGGGAATATTCGCCTGATTCCCCGATACCTTGCTCTCGGAGTCGACGCTTTCACTGCTCATACACAACCAAGATGGTTCGCTTATTTAAATACTAGTGTGCCAACACACTACTTCGCGTATCTGATCGATAGAGGCTCTGAAGAGAGCATTGAATCAGCAGTCCGTGTCGACGAGTTCATCCTGTATGCATGAGCGAACAATCTCAACGTCTGTATTGGGCTCCGACTGTCCATGCCGACGGAACAACTGGTAGGGAAGCCACCGCCGCCACCGTCAGCACCGGTAGCGCTGGAACCCACCGTGACCTCCGACCGAACGTCGTTCCCGAGACCCTCAATCGTCGCTGGGGATTTCGGCATCGCTAAGCGAGGCGTCGGGCTGGAAGACAATACTCGGATCCAGATCAGCGAGCGGTTCGGCCGCACGGACCCGATTGGGCCAGTCGTGGTTGGCGAGCGCCCCGGTCCCAAGTGTAATCAGGTCGTAGCCGTCCGCCAGTGCTTCCCGTGCATTCTCCGGGTCTCCAAGGCTTCCGTTGGCGATCACGGCGACATCGTCGTCGACATACTCGATCACCAGTTCGGCGAGCGTTCGGTCAGTGTCTGGCACCTCCGGGGCAGTCGCGTCGCCACCAGTGACGTGCACGTAGTCGGCACCGGCATCTGAGAGTGCCTCGAACAGCGCGGCGGCGGTCTCTTTGCCGTCGGGCCAAACCCGCTCCTCGTCGGTGACTGCCGCCTGGGAGGTGCGCACGCCAACGACGAACTCATCGGGCGTTGCCTCGTCTATCGCGGCTGTCACCTCGGCGGGGAATCGCGCGCGGTTCGCCGGAGAGCCGCCATACTTGTCGTCACGGTCGTTGACCAGCGGGTCGACGAACTCATGGAGGAGATAGCCGTTGGCCGCGTGGACCTCGATACCATCGAAGCCGGCGTCAACCGCGCGTTCGGCGGACGCAACGAATCCCTCTTTCACCTCCGCGAGGCCGTCAGCATCGAGCCCGTCGGCCTCCGGGAACTCGCCTGACCCGCCGTAGAGCTCGGACATCTCACCCGGCGGGCGGTAGGTTGAGGGAGCGACCGAATCATAGCCATAGCGATTGCCCTGTGCTTGCGCACCGGCGTGCATGAGTTGTGCGAAGATGGGGCTCCCCTCCTCGTGGACGGCGTCGACCACGCGCTCCCAGGCCGCTGCCTGCTCGTCGGTAGCGAGGCCGGGTTGGTTGAGGTAGCCTTGGCTGTGAGTTGCGTCCGGGTGGACGCCCTCAGTGACGAGGAACGAGAAACCGCCGCGGGCGAAGGAAGCGTAGTAGCGGGCCATTCGGTCGGTCGCATGGCCTTCATCGGTCGCGCTCGTGCGCGTCATCGGCGCGAGCCCGATACGGTTGTCAAGAATATGATTATTTAGTTCAAATTCGTCGAAGAGTAGGTCATCAGTCATCGTAGTTTCGTATTGTGGTTGGAACCATAAGGAGTCGGCGAATTTCGTACTTGATCACATAACTCAATAGGATTACATTTCTCTGTCTGTGGGTTAGTCTTCGAGAGCTTCGATGCTCTCTTGAGCAGTTGAGTTGATCCGACCGAGACGGGGCCGCCAACCGCTCACCGTTCTCGGGAGCGACGGGGTCATCGACAGCCTCGGCGTCATCAGTTATCTCGAAGCCGTCGGTCATCGCCGACCACCCTGCTGTCCAATCGGTGCCACACGTCGACCGAGAGCACTCACGCTCTCCGATAGTATTCTGAACAGAAGGAAAATGGGAGGGTGTGTGGTGGGTGCCTCTGAGGCGAGTCAGGTTAGAACGTGATGACTTCGTAGCCGTCGGCGACGAACTCTCGGATACTGGGGTGGCCTTCGTACTCGTTGACGAGGGTCAGCCCGGCCTCGTCGACGGCCTCCTCGACGCCGAAGGCGCTGGCGCAGTAGTCGCAGACAACGGCCTCGTCACGGATCGCCAGATACAGCTCGTGGTAGTCGCTCTCGGCGTCGATAAGCTCCGGAATCCATTGCGTGCCGCCGCCATCGAAGACGACCGTGACCTCGTCGCCGTCGGTTTCGACGAACTCCTTGGCGGCTTCGAGCCCGTTTGCCAGTCGACCGTAATCGGCGTGCGATTCGTTACCCGTTAGGATGAAGATTGCTGCTTTTGCCACACATCCCTCTACCCTCCGAACCATCTTATATCGACGGCTGTTGTGTGTTTTCTTCACCAATCCGATCCGTGATAATCACGAACACACACGTTAGGTTATAAATGGGCAGATAAGCGATCATGCCACTCAGGAAATGTTGCTTCCCGAGCAGTGGTCGCCCCTTCGGCACCACCAGACTGCGGGAGCCCACAGGCCGCTGGCGGTCGCCAGGCACCGTAGGCGACCGCGAGGTTCAGCCCGACGAGCACTGCCAGCCCGAGGCCGATGGCGGCATTAAGGGGCGCAAACAGGTAGTCGACCACGCCGAGTTCAAGCAGCACAATCGGCTCGTACTGGAACGGTCCCATCGACTCGAAGAGCCGCGAGAAAGGCTGGTCGACGACCGAGATGCCGACCGATCCCGGCGTCACCGACTGCGCGAGATCACCCACCGCAACCGAGTACAGTAGGAGAGAACCGAGGACCGTCCCCACGAACACGGTTTGGCCGTCCCGGCGGGAGAGCACACCACCCACCCCCCGGCTCACCCGGCGCGCTGGCCGACCGAGCCGCCCTTTGAGACTGTTTTCAGTCGACATAGCTCATCCCCGGGTAGAACCCGCACCACGCGAAATGCATCGCGTCGAACGCGACCACGCGATCCAGCGGCAGCTCGGTGGCGTCGGCCGACTGGCCGTCGACGCTGTATTGGCCTCGGCGGCCGTCCCGGAGCTGTTCCGAGCCGTCGAGATCCACGGCCACCTCCACTGGGACGGTCTGTTCTCACAGAACCCGCCCGTCGACGACCTCATGGATCTCCCCGAGCGGAAACCAGAGGAGCTGTGGGTGATCCAGATCAATCCCCAGGAGTTCGATGGCGAGCCGACGACGAGCGAGGTTATCGCCGACCGTCGCAACGAACTGGCGGGCAACATCTCGCTGAATCAGGAACTGCGGTTCATCGAGACGGTCAACGAGTGGATCGAGACCGGCAAACTCCCGGCCGACGAGTTCACCAAAACCGAGATCCATCGGATCCAGATGGGCCAGCGGTTCCACTGCTCGACCAAGGTCGACCGGAGTGCGGCGTTTATTACAGATTTACAGCGACTTGGCGTGACACAGGCAAAGGAGTTCCTCACCGAGCGCGGATCGGACTACTCGCCGTAGGTGTGGAAGTCGACGGCCTCGAAGTGCTCGCCTAATCCGCACGACTATTTTATATCGCCACTTGAAGGCTGAGATTGTTCAGTGCCGGACCGAACCCGGCACCGAACGTGATTCCGAACAGCAGCCACCGTTCGGCGCGGCTGGCGTCGTCGGTCCGGGCGAGCAGCGTCACGATTCCGACTGCCAAGCCGCATTTGACGAGGACGAACAGCCACGTCGTGCCCAGCAGGTCGGTCAGTGGGAGTCGGGCCGTCGACTCGATGATGAGCCGCGAGAGAAACACCTCCTCGGTGAAGCCGAGCCGGTCGATCCCGACCAGTGTCGTGATCGCATCGAGCACCTGCCCGAAGATCACGAGCCCGCCAACCCACCCCGTCTGCTCGGTGACATCGGAGAGTCGGAGCCGCATGGCTGCCCAGAGACCCACGGTGAGGACCACCGCCGAGAGGGTCGACAGCAGTGGCCAAAACAAGCAAAAATCGGCCCCGAACACGGCGACAGGTAGACTCGCCACAGGAGTGGATCCGAGCCCAGTGTACAGAACCCTTGGCTGGTTTGGCCGCCGCGCCGCACAATCCCCGAACCCTTAGCCATGCTGTGGGCCTCCCTGTCTGTATGACCGCGATTCCCAACTTCGAGTTGCCGAACGTCGGCGCAGGTCCCGATCCATTCGATCTGGCAGCCGCTGCAACCGACGCGTCGACCGACGCCATCGTCCTGCTGTTCCAGCGGGACCACCACTGCCCGAAATGTCGACAGCAGGTTCAGGATATCGCCGCACGCTACGACGAGTTCGAAGCCCTCGACACGCTTGTCGTCTCGATCCTTCCGGAGTCCGTCGAGAATGCCGCCGAATGGCAAGCAGCCTACGATCTCCCCTACCCACTGCTGGCCGACGAATCGAAAGCCGTCGGCGACGAGTTCGACCAGCCGACGCGGTTCGGCGCGCTGGGTGGCCTCCACGACATGATCGGCCGGATGCCGTTTGCGATGGTCCTCGATGTCCGGGACGGCGAGCCGACGGCGATCTTCACTCATAAGGGGTCGATGCCTGCGGATCGGCCGTCGATTGACGACCTCTTAGAGAGCGTGCGGTCGCAGGTTTCCGAGACGCCAGCGGCTTCGGTCGACGACTAATACGGAGTTAACAACGACCAATGAATACGATCCGAGTCAGTCGTCGACGCTGGAGGGACACCCGTGAGTACTGACGGGACAGCGAACGAACAGGTCGACGAACGCGATGGAGGCGATCAGAACGATGGGGACGACGAATCGTTTCTCGGCGCACTGTCGATCATCGGCGCGATCAGCTTCTGCTGTATCGGCCTCGGCACCGTCGTCGGAACCGCCGCCCTCGCTGGCGGGCTGAGCGGGACGACCGTCGCCATCGGGGCCGCCAGTACCCGCGGGTCGATCATCAGCGGGCTGGTGACCGCGCTGACAGTCGTCAGCGTTGCGCTCGTCGCCCGCTGGTACTACAGTTAGTACAGTTAGGGATCGCGACTCGGCCGCAGCCGTCGATGACTGTCCCGAATACCACAGATATGAATCGTCTGCCTGAGTGGGGTACGCCGTCGTTACCAGAGCCGACCGACCACCTCGTCGGACACAACCGTTAGGACCACCGCGAGCCTCCGGTGAGCTATGTCATTCGACTCCGACCGCGTTTCGACAGTGACCTTTGATTCCTACAGCACGCTGGTCGACGTTGAGGCCGCCGAAGCGGCCCTTGCCGCCCGCGTGGCCGACCCGGAGCCAGTCTCGAAGCTCTGGCGGTCTCGCTCGCTGGCCTACACGTTCGTCGCAAATCAGCTCGACGCCTACCAGCCGTTTTACGAGATCAACCGCGACGCCCTCCAGTACGCGCTGGATGCCCACGGCGTCGACATCACGACCGACGAGCGCGACGAGATATTGGCCGTCTACCATGAACTGGACGTCTTCGACGACGTACGAGAAGGGATCAAACGCCTCCAGGAGGGTGGATACGACTGCTATGTCGTCTCGAATGGCAATCCAGAAATGCTCGATTCGATGGTCGACCACGCCGACATCGGCGATCTCATCGAAGACACGATCAGCGCTAACGAAATTCGGACGTTCAAACCGAACGCCGACCTCTATCGCCACGCCGCCGGACGAACCGACACGCCAATCGAAGAGATTGCCCACGTCACGGCGGGCTGGTTCGACGTGATGGGTGCGACCCACGCCGGGATGCAGGGCGTGTGGGTCGACCGAAAGGGATCGCCGTGGGAGACATTCGGCACCGATCCAGACCTCACAATCGAGACGTTCTACGAGCTGGCCGAGACGTTAGGTGTCTGAATGATTGTGATCACGAACCGCTTCGACGGTCGCGCCCGTCCCGAGTTCGATGCCGATGAGTTCCGTACCGGGGACGGCCATCCCCTTGGCGCGGCTCACGTGGAGGGCCGAGTTGATCAAGCCAATGTGGCTGAACGCCTGCGGGAAGTTGCCGAGCTGTTGGCCCGTCGACTCGGCGACCTCCTCGGCCAAAAGGCCGACCGGATTGACGTAGCCAATGAGTTCTTCGAGGCGGGTTTCGGCCGCTTCGACTCGCCCGGTTAGCGCGAGTGCGTCGACCAGCCAAAACGAACAGAGCAGAAACGTCCCCTCGCCGCCCGGCAGCCCATCGGGGCCGTCGTAGCGGTAGACGAGCCCGGTCTCGGAGGTCAGGCGGTCGTCGACCGCCTCGATTGTCGCCCGGACCCGTGGGTCGTCGAACGGAAGAAAGCCGACGAAAGGTATCATAAGGGTTGCCGCATCGAGCACGTCGTCTTCCTCGAAGGAGCGGACGAAATACGAGCCCGTCGGATCGAGCCCCTCGTCGAGGATCTCGGTACGGATCTCCTCGCGGTGTCGACGCCAGCGGTCGAGCGGGGCCGAAAATCCCTGCTGTTCGGCGAGGTCGACCGCCCGGTCGAGCGCGACCCAACACATCAGCTTCGAGAAAACGAAGTTGAGGGGCTCGCTTCGGACCTCCCAGATCCCCGAATCCGGTTCCTGCCAGATTTCGGTAACGTAGTCGACGATCTCACAGATCGCCTGCCAGTCGGTCTCGGCCAGTGTGATTCCCGAGCGTGTTGCTTCGAAGACGGCCAACAGGAGCTCGCCGTAGATGTCGAGTTGGCGCTGGTCGGCGGCCTCGTTGCCGATCCGGACCGGCTGGGAGTCCCGGTAGCCCGAGAGATGGCCCAAGGTCTGTTCGGCAAGTCCTGACTCGCCGTGGAGGCTATACAGGGGTTGAAGATCCGCCGGAGTGGTGGTCCGACACAGATCGAGAAACCACGAGAGATACTCGCGGGCCTCGGCGGTATGGCCGAGATTCGAGAGTGCCTGGACCGTGAAGGCGGCATCTCGAATCCAGTTGAATCGGTAATCCCAGTTGCGAACGCCGCCGATCTCCTCGGGCAGTGAGGTCGTCGGCGCGGCGGCAATCGCGCCAGTTTCGTCGTGGGTCAGCAGTTTGAGCACCAGCCCCGACCGGACGGCCAGGTCGTGCCACGGCCCGCCGAAGACACACTCGGCTTGGTTCCCACAGGAGTGGCTCCACTCGCGCCAGTAGTCGACTGTCTCGACGAGCGCCTGCTCGCAGGTCTCCGTTGTGGGAGCCACAGCCTCGCCGTAGCTCACACCGACCCACTCCTGCTGGCCCGCTGTGAGCGTGGCTGTGGCCGTCGCGTGGCTGGCCGCAGTGTCGATCTCGAACGGCTGGGCGGCGAACGTGGTCCAACAGCACAGCGGTGTTTCATCACCGGTTGCGTGAACTCCCTCGGTCGTGGCCGAGAGCGTGGGCTCCGTGCGGGCGAAATCGAATCGTGGCTCAAAGACGATACGGAGGTCGACATTCCCCTCCAGACAGTCGAGTTTTCGGAAGAGCGTTCGCTCGGAGATCTCCGACTCGCCGTCAGTCATCGGTGCCATGAAATCCGTGAGCCGGAGCGTCCCGCCCTCGGTTTGAAACGTTGTTTCGAGGACGTTCGTTCGCTCGCGATAGCGGTGGGTCGACTCGAAGGGGTCGACCGGCTGGATGGCAAAACAGCCGCCACCGCCGTCGAGCAGTCTGCTGAAGGCGCTCGATGATTCGAGATGTGGGATCGGAAACCAGTCGACCGATCCCCGGCGGCTCACGAGGGCGCAGGTTTCGAGGTTACCGACAACTCCGTAGTGTTCGATCGGTTCGAACGTCTTATTTGATGGATCGCGATTGGTTGGGTGATCGTACTGTGACATATGGTATCGCGGGATTCGCTACCTACTAGTCGTCCCACCGGTCAATCAAACCCGTTCGTTGCCATCGAGAGAGTCAGTCGGGTTTATAAAACGAGTCCGAGCCATGGTCGTCCTGCGTGTCCGGTCACTTGCAGTCACGGATAATTTATACGGCCACCGCCCATCGCGTAGCGTATCGTGTCAGTAACGGTGTCATATGGATCGCTGGTTTCGTTTCTCGACACACGGGTCGACCGAGAAGACCCAGTACCCACCACAGAGACGACGGGCCTCTGTCTGGTCGCTGGCGGCATCGTTGGTGACAACCTCGAAGAGGCACTCGCCCGGCAGGGAATTCCAACAGCGGCCCTCGACATTTCGACAATCGAGGACACTGCGAGCCGCCTGCTCGACTCCCATCACAGCCGTCACACTGACGACCCCGCGTCGGTCGACATCCTCGACCAACAGCTCTGCGAAGCCCTGCTGGTCGATACGATCACCACCGCCTCTGACTCCGGCTCGGTCGAGACCGTCGACAGCCTGCTGTCGGGGTTCGACTGGGCCGGTCGACCCACGCTTCGAGACACGCTCTGGCGAGAACTCGACCGCTACTTTCGGATGACCGATGCCGGTGAGGACCACGCCGCAGCAGTCGACGTCGCCACCGATCTCGCTGCACGCGACCCCTATGCCGGGAGTCGCTCCCAGCAGGCTCTCGATGCGTTTCAGGAACTCCATACTGCCCTCCAGCAACGAACCGAAGACCTGCCGGAGGCTGCGTATATCTCACGAAGCCATCTCGTCAGTGCCGCCCGCGAGGCGCTGGCCGCCGAGTGGGTCGACTGCTATCCCGACGTCGAGTGGGTCGCCGTCGACACAATCTCGGTCCTCGACAACCCCACGCTCCGCTTTTTCGAAACACTCGCCCACCTCGACGACGGGCCGGATCTGTATCTGTTCGGAACCGAGACGGGCGCGGGGGCGACGCTCTACGACCGACTCAACGCAACGAGTCTCGATCCGGATCTCACGCCGGGTGAGACCGACGACCCCGAAACCCCACACGTTGCGGGACTGATGGAGACGGTCCGAGGAGATCCTCCCGACTCGCTCCCGAACGTCGAATTTGTGGAGGCCCCCGATGGTCGACGGGAACTCGAATATGTCGCCGGAGCGATCCGAGAACTGACGGCGATGGACGTCGACAGCGATGAGTCGACCGAGACGACCTGTGGAGATATCGTCATCGCCGCCAAGGACGTGATTCCCTACCGGAACCGGATTGCCGACGTGTTCACCAGCCACGAAATCCCGACGCATATCGAGGCCCGCCAGCCCCTGATGCAGACGGTTCCGTATCGGTATCTGCGGGCCGTCGTCGACCTGCTGGCGGCCATCGAAAACGGAACACCGATTACCACACAAGAGCTTGTCGACCCGCTTCGACTGGGCTTTTGTCCCCCCGACACAGCGACAGCCTCGGAGGTGGAGTGGCCAGTGGATGGCCAAACAGCTGCCGAAATTGAGGCTCGTCTTGAAACAGTTGCCACGGCAGTCGACGAGGAGGGCCAACCATTGGCAGACTGGATCGAGACGATTCAGACCGAACTCTCGCCGACCGAACTGCCAGTAATGACCGCGTTCATCGAGTGGGTCGACGAGACTGCCGACTCGGCCCCTGAGTCGGACGAGGCGGTCGTCGACCTGATCGAATCGGTGCTCGATGCACATCTCAGGCCACTGACCAGCCGCGGCGTTCGTCGACCCTCAGGTCCCGGTATTGATGGAACACGAACCGCACTCACCACCAAACACGACTCTCATGTCGTCGCCCGACTTCGGGCACAGTCCGACCGCGTTGGCAGCTACGTCGACCGAGCCATCGAGACCGACCTCGCAGCTCCCGGCTGGGAGGTGGCCGCCGAAGCCGTGAGACAGGTCTGTGGCAGTGGCTCCTACTGGCCGCAGAACGCCGACGGTAATGCGGTGCGGATCATCAACGCCGCCAACGCACACTACATCGAGGCCGACCACGTGTTCGTCATTGGTCTGGCCGCCGAGGAGTTCCCTGCCGACCGTAGCCAACCAAATATCTTCCACGAGACGTTTTACGGGACGATCCGCGAGATTTCGGCGGCAGCAGACGATGGAACCCCGACTGCGTATCTCCACGCGCCGACCAATCAGAGCCAGTTCGAGGGCGATATCGACGAATACCGCGCAGCAGTCGATGCGGCCACCGAGAGCGTCTGGCTCTGTCGACAGTTCAGAACCAAAGAGGGTGAGACTGTCCCGTGGTCGGGATTTGTCGACGCCTACACCTCGGGGGCCGACGAGGAAATCCACCGTATCGCCATGGATGAGTGGCTCCCAACAGCCGACCGCGAGAGCGATTGGGAGACCACAATCCGGACTGCAACGCCACGGGACCGGCTTCGACTGCTTTCGGCGACGTTCCCCGATGGGATCAATGGGCCCGCCGGTCGGTCGACAGGTTCGCTCACCGACCGAGACGCCATTGTCGACCTGCTGTCGCGGGTCGATGGCGACGCCTACAGCCGGGAGATCGAACCCCGACGACGGCGATATCTGGGCGATGACATCCAGTCGATCACTGTCAGTCCTGACGAACCGCTGTTTTCGGCGGACAGCGAGACAGCAACTCCAAAACAGTCGCTGGCAGAGATTACGGGTCCACCGATCCGACCCCACGAGCTCGATTTATATACCAACTGCCAACTCAAGTTCTACTTTTATCAGTATGTAAACACAGGCGGCATCGACAGAGACCGGGTTGCTGACCGGGCGACACGGCTCGGCAAGCAGTATCCCGATCCAGCGTTCACTGACGGACTCCGTCGACTGATCTCGTCGACCGGCCGGCTCGCGGATCGACAGGCTGCCCTCAGCCGGTACGACTCGCTGGGGGCGTTCCGTGATCAGTTGGCCTCGTGGATCGAGACCGATCCGGCACTCGATTCGAGTCTGATGCAACCGATGCTCGGTGAGTATCAGGCCGTCCAGCAGGAACTCAATGCAGACATCAACAGGGAGTGGCGGTGGGAACCAGCAACGACCGTTCAGATCGATGGGCATGCGGTTCGGGTGCCCGGCCACCGTGTCGACGTGCTTCCGGAGTCCGGATTTTTGATCCCAGTCTGGTACACCGGTGCCGAAGGGACCGCCAAACAGCTCGTAAGTCAGTCCCTCCCGTCACAGAGCGCGGTTACCGAACGCGACCACCGACTTCTGGGTGGTGCCGAGATGGCCGACACATTCGGTGGTACGCTCGTCTATGATCCTACCAGTGCGGCCGCCTCCGCACCGCGGGGACTTCTCATCGGCGGCGATCTCAACCCGATCCCTGCGGCGATTCCGGACACGTCGAATCTCACGCGAATCAGCCGCTCGGAGTGGGACGAGTGGCGCGATTCAGCTGCTGGCTCTCTCGAACCGATGACTGCCGTCGACGAACCGATCACCTACGACGTCTCCGACTCGTTCGTGGACAACGGCGGCTGCGTCGGCTGTGGTTACCGTGATCTCTGTCAGGTACCAGCCAGTCGACAGCGGGGTGGCAAATGAGCCAAGACACTCGGTCGACTGCTGGCGAGTCCAGCGACATCGACCTTCAGTTGTCTCTTGAAGATGGTGAGGGACCGCCCCATCCGCCGGTCGACGACCAGCGAGCGGTGTTGGCGAGCTACTTTGAAGGCACTGGTCGGGTGGTGGTCGACGCTTCCGCAGGCACTGGGAAGACAACCACGCTCGTGGTGACGCTGGCCGAAACCATCGTCCGAACCGCCAGCGAGACCGACAATCCGCTGTCGGATATTCTCGTGACGACGTTCGGTCGGGATGCGACTGCCGAACTCAAAACCCGACTCAAAGGACTGCTTCGGCATCACGTCGACAACGGGGGTGGGCTTCCGCAGGACGTGTTCCGGTGGATCGAAACCGAGAGCAACATCCAGACGCTGGATGCGCTGTTCGCGGATCTGCTCCGGGAGATTGCCATCGAGGCGACTGTACCGCCGGATTTCAACGTCGACGACCGACTCGAACTCCAGCGACTCCGTGAGGAGATTTTCGCGGATCTCCGCCGGGAGTACCGCAGCGAGTTCCGGACGCTCGAAGAGGCGTATCCGGCCGAGGAGTGGCGCACGTATCCTCCGGATACCGTCGAAGAGATGCTGGCTTCGGCCCAACAGAACTGCCGTGAGTTCGGTATCTCGACGGCCGAGGCTGCCGAATCGCTTCGGGAGAGCCTCATTGTGGGTTATGGCGGTGACGGCGGCCACTGGCTCGGTGAGACTGACACGGAGACCAGACCAAACTCGGTTCCACCGGAGACGGTCGACGACATCACTGCAATTCTCAGGGCGGTCGTCAGCGAGGATGCGGAGCTCTCGGTCGACTCCGAGGCCGACGCCCAGCAGCTACTGGCACACGTCAGAGCGACCTACTTCGAGACCGAGGCCGCCATCGATGCGTTTGCCACCCTATTGACGGCTTACGAGCGGGCGTACGACAGCCGAACGCGGCGGGCCGGGCAGTTCACTTTTACCGATGTCGCACACCTGCTCAACAGCTATCTCGACGACTGCGAGCCGACCGCTCCGTTCCGGCAGACACTGGGCCAGCGGTTCGACCACGTCTTCGTCGACGAGTTTCAGGACACGAGTACGGTCCAGTGTGCCGTGCTTCGTCGACTTGTCGAGCCTGAGGACGAGAGTGGTGGTACCGACGAGGATGGATCGAACCTGTTTCTGATCGGCGACAGCAAGCAGGCCATCTACGAATGGCGGTCGGCCGACCCCGCGCTGTTCGCCGAGATCATCGAAACGACACAGGCTGTGGCCCCCGACCCGGCGACGATACCGCATCTCAACGTCAGTGGTGTGCGCTACCACGCGCTGACGACGGTGTTTCGGCATCATCCCGACATCGCCGCGGCCGCGAACCACGTCTTTCAGCGGCTGCTTGGGGACGAGGGCCGCGGCGCAGTCGACGGGTCGGGACCGTCGTATGTCCCCGTCGACCCCTACGGCTCGCCGTGGGAAGCCAATACAGAGACTGCTGAGACCACTGAGAGCGATAACAATGATGACGACTCTCACATCCATGTCCTCAATGTGGGTGCGACCAGCGAGGATCTGAGTGAGTATATTGCGGCCGCCGACTGGGCGGCTGCCGAGTCGACGCGCGTTGCCGAGACGATTGCAGCGATCACCGACCCCGATACGGAGGAGCCACCAGTGACTATCCAAACCGCCGGGGGCGAGGAAGATACTGACGACGAGCCTAGCCGACAGCCCACACCGGGCGACATCACCTTGCTGTTTCGGTCGACACGCCAGATGGAGCGCTACGCAACCGTCCTCCGCGAGGAATACGACATCGCTGCCGAGGCGGTTGCGACCGGCGACCTCTTCGAGCAGCCCGAAATCCAACTACTGATCGATCTGCTGTCGTGGATCGCCCGACCATATGACATCGATCTCCGTCGACTGCTCCGGTCGCCGCTGGTCGCCCTCTCCGACGAGACGATCCGAACGGTTGTCGCCACAGACTCCGAGTTGGAGACGCTCGTCGACGCGTGGCCGGAATCGCTTCCGGCCGACGACCGCCAGCGACTCGCCGGGCTGGTGTCGCTCCGTGAGGATCTCAACTGGGTGCGCGAAACCTCGAAGACGGCGCTTATCCACCGCTTGCTACAGCACTCCGGACTGGACGCGGTGCTGCTGAGCGACAGCGACGGGCTTCGGCGCTACGGCAACGTCTGGCTGTTGACCGAACTCGTCGACGACTGGGAAGTCGACGAACTGCTTTCTTACCGGGAGTTCCGCAGTCGACTCCGAGCGCTTCGAGGCGGAACCGACAGCAGCGACCCGCAGTTTTCGGTCGCCGACCGCGATAGCGAGCGTGGCGATGCGGTCACGCTGACGACGGTCCATCAGGCCAAGGGCCAAGAGTACCCCATCGTGTTCCTCTGTGATCTGCCGAAACCCTCGAACTACCCCCGACTCCAACACGACCGACTGGTGATGAGTCGACGGGATGGTTTCGGGCTCCGGCCACGCCCCGGCACGCCCCCGAGTCCGGAGGGTGTCGAGTTCCCAACGCCAGATTCGGATCGCAGTCGGCCCGTCTGGTTCAACGACGATTTGGACACCGACTACCCCGATGCGACGGGACCGATCTGGCTTTCGGATGCCCGGACCGAGACTGGCGCGTTCCGGTACCCCAACCCACTGAATAGCCATTTAAAAGCCCACGAGGCGGAGTTTTGGCGGCTGGCCTACGTGGCGTTCACCCGCGCCGAGGACCACGTCTTTCTTGGAGTGGGTGATCTGGATACGAACTCCGACTACTATGACCAAGCGCAGTGGACGACATGGCTCGCGGCGTTCAACGAGACGCTAGCCCCCGACGCTGGCTGGGATTCGATCACCGACCGCGACCCTGCGGATCGAACAATTTCGCAAGATCTCTCGTGGCGCGTCGACGCGGACCAAGAAATCTCGGAGACCGTTTCGATTGGCGTCGACGAGATACCACCGCAGTCCCCCAAACCGACACCCGAACTCGATCTCCTCGACGAGTTGGGTCGACTGCCGGGCAGTGGCGACGAGATCGACACCCAGACATACCGGCCACGAACCGTCTCAGCGTCATCGCTCGCCACGCTTGCGTCCTGTCCGCGTGCCTTCCAGTACCGTCACGTCCAAGCAATCGAAGCCGTCCGCCAGCCGTCTCGGTCGGGTCGGTTGGATCAACCGGTCGCGTCGACCGCGTCGACACAACCGCCGGGTTCCCTCGCCCCCAACGAGTGGGGCGACATCGTCCACCGGGCGATTGAGCTACGGCTGAGCGACCCCGAGCGCGCAGGGCAGTATATTCGAGACCAGCCGGAGGCAGTCGAGAGCCAACTGCGAACAGTCCTCACGGCGGTCGAGTCGTCCACACTCTTCGAGCAGTGTCAGTCGACGGCTGGCGAATGGGTCACTGAGTACGATCTCTCAGATCTCGTCTCGACCGAGGGACGCGAGCTCCGTCTGACCGGAACCGTCGACCTGCTGTATCGAAGCGAGGGGGCGTGGCACTTAGTCGACTGGAAAACCGGCCAGCGGCCAGCAGACCCAGCGGACTCGGCACACAGCCAGCAACTCTCCGTGTACGCATGGCTCCTCGAACGGCAGTTCGGAATCACGGTCGAGACCGCGACTCTCGGCTACATCGATCCCGCCGCGGAGCCAGTCCTCACACCGGTTGCTGTGACAGACAATCTCGATACTGAGTGGGTCGACCGAACAGTCGTCGACGCGAGCGACGCGCTCCCGATTCCCTCCGCGGATGGTCTCGAAACTCGTCCGGACCCCGAGACCTGTGGCAGTTGTCCCTACGCAGCGAGCGTGGGTGGACCGTGTACTGACGACTATCACGCGACTGACGCGGACTCCGAGTAGCATACTATCACCAAATAGTTATTATCTACACCGGTGATTTATCGGTATGACCGAGGATCTTGCGGCGGCATTTTGTCGGTTTGTCGAGGAGGACTGTACCAGACGAGTTGGAAGCCCCTCACACTGTGTGAACGGCTCTCGCTGGAGATCGATGCGGGTTCTGAACTGCTCAAACTGGCCAGCGACGCCTGCGAGGAGCAATCAATAGTTTTCATCCCGTGACTGAGAGTCAACCGACAGCAGACGAACGGTTGAGCCGTCGAGAGTGAAGAATTTTATTCACTGCGGGAGACCGTAGTATATGAATCAGACTGTCGTCGACTTATTAGCGCGGAACGTCGACCACGCCCACGAATTCAAAACTCGGTTTGACGACGTTCAAGACGCCCAGTATCCGGGTGCGGTCACGGTCTGTTGTTCGGACTCACGGGTGCTTCAAGACCACATCTGGGGCAACGACGAGCCCGGACAGCTGTTTTCCTGTGGCAACATCGGCAACCGCGTCATCCAGCGAACTGACGAGGGCGATGTCGTCTCCGGCGACGTGCTGTACCCGATTGCCCACACCGGGACGAAAACCGCCATCGTGATGGGCCACACCGGCTGTGGAGCCGTCACTGCGACCTACGACGATCTGACCGAGGGCCTCGACGAGCCAGCCGGGATTAGTCACTGTCTCGACCTTTTAAAACCACCTCTCGAACCCGCGCTTGATATGCTTCCCGACGATGTGAGCCGGGCTGGTACAATAAATCGGCTCGTCGAGTACAATGTCGACCGACAGATCCAGATGCTCTTAGAGAGCGAGGACGTGCTCGACGATGTCGACTGTATTGGTGTCGTCTACGACTTTCAGGACGTCTATGATGGCGAGCGCGGCGAGGTCCACGTGATCAACGTCGACGGTGAAACCAACGTCGAGACGCTCCAAGCAGCCCATCCGGAGCTCGAGGCACGGATCGAGCGGCTCTGGGAGTACTGAGCGCCGTTGGCTACCCATCAAGCGTAGCTATTCGTGGCTGCCGACGGTCAACACCGGCACGGGGGCCGTTCGGAGCACTCGTTCGGTGATACTCCCCAGAAGGCGCTGATTGAGACTGGTCCGGCCGTGGGTTCCCATCACGATGAGGTCGACATTCTTCGTGTCTGCATAAGATCTGATTTCGCTTCGAACTGAACCTTGCTGCACAGCGGTGGTAACGTCGGTACATCCTCGCTCGGCTGTGATCTCGGCAGCCTCATCGAGGAGGGTCTGACCGTCGGCTTCGAGCCGCTCGGTGGCCGCCGCCGAGCGTGCATCGATTCCCAGTGGCTGTTCGTCGACGACAAACAGAAGATGGAGTGTTGCCCCATGGTAGGCGGCGATCTCCGCACCGCGTTCGACGGCCGCCGACGCGTGGTCGCTGCCGTCAGTCGGGACGAGGACGGTTTCGTATGGATAGGGTGCGGCCTCGGCGGCCGCTCTGACCGTCACGACCGGAGTTTCAGTTGTGGTAACGACCTGATCGGTGACGTTTCCGAGGACGTACTCCCCGAGGTCGCGCTGGCCGCGGGTCCCCATCACGATGCAATCGATCTCGTAGCTCTCGTCGTACTCAAGGATGGCTGCTGCTGGTTCGCCCTGAATCACCTCTGTCACCATCGAGACGTCGCGTTTCTCGCCACGCTCGCGGGCTTCGGCGACGATGTCTGCGCCCTCTTGGACCAGCGCGTCGACCACGTCGACGCCGATCCGGGTCAGACTGGGAACGTTGGTGTCGGCCACGTTGATGAGATGGAGTGTCGCCTCGTGGTCCGCAGCGATATCGAGGGCGTGGTCGAGTGCCGCGGTCGCCGGGTCGCTGCCGTCGACGGGGACGAGAATCTGGTCATACATGAATAGTAGTTTGGCGGCGACTGACTTACACGTGTGGCAGGTCCTTTTTAACCGGTGACGAGCCGATCAGTCGCTGGCCTCATCGTTTTCGTCGTCGGAGCGACTTTCCTCGCTCGCCTCGCCCTCTTCGGTCGACGTGTCAGTCTCGTCGATAGCGACCGAGGTGATTCGCGCGCCGTCGACGCTCTCGACAGTGAAGCGGTAGCCGTCGACCTCGATTCGGTTGCCAACTGCGGGGGCCCGACCCAACCGATCCAACACGAGTCCACCGACCGTGCCGAACTCGTTGGTTTCGAACTCGGTGTCGAGCGTCTCGTTGACCATCGAAATCGTGAGGCTGCCGTCGGCGACGTAGGTGCCGTTTTCGCGCTTGCTGATCGATGGCTCGCTCTCCGGAACGTCGAAATCGTCCCGCAGATCGCCAAGGACGACTTCGATAATGTCCTCAACCGTGACGATTCCTTCAAACGCGCCCCATTCGTCGATCACGGCGGCCATCTGCCGCTGTTCGGTCTGGAACTGGTTTAAAAGGTCGGTGACCTGTCCGGTTTCTGGAATGATCGGCATCTCACGGGCGAGATCTCTCGCCGTGATCTTGTCGGCTCGCTCGGCGTCGAACTCGCTTGCTCGGAGCACGTCTTTGACGTCGACGAAGCCGACCATCTGGTCGGACTCGGACCCCTCGACGACCGGGTATCGGGTGTGGCCCTCCTCGATGATGGTCGACCGGAGCTCCGACAGCGACAGATCCGCCGACACGCTCACCACGTCCGGACGCGGGATCATGATCTCTCGGACCGAAATATCGTCGAGATCGAAGACGCGTTCGATCATCTCGACTTCTTCGGCGTCGATATGACCTTCGGTCCCTGACCGGGTCAACACAGTCAGAATTTCTTTCTCAGTCAGCGTCTCATCGGTCTCGGAGGCTGGCGGAACACCGATGAGCCGTGTGAAGAAGTTCGCGGTCCCGTTGAACACGTAAATACCCGGTCGAAAAATAACGTAGAAGAACTTCATCGGCGCGGCGACGAACAGCGACACACGTTCGGCCTGTGCGATAGCGATTGTCTTCGGGGCAAGTTCGCCGAAGACGACGTGGAGGAACGTAATCACGCTGAACCCGATGGCGAAGGCAGCGATGCTGATCGCTTCCGGTGAGAGAAACGGCTCCATGAGGGGCTCGATAAGCGCCGCCACCGCTGGCTCCCCGATCCAACCCAATCCAAGCGAGGAAATCGTAATCCCGAGTTGGGTGACCGCGAGGTAGTCGTCGAGGTTGTCGAGGGCCTCATCCAAGAGATCCGAACCGGGTTTCCCCTCCTCAACGAGTGTCTCGACAGCTGTCGACCGAATTCGGACGTAGGCGAACTCCGCGGCCACGAAAAAGCCATTTAAAAATACGAGGAAGATGGCCGCAACGACTCGACCAGCCGAAAGGGCGAGAGTGGTCATTGGGTCCCTTATTCGTTTCTTCCCTAAAAATACACCCGTCGAGTACCACACCTGTTAGGCGTCTCGCCGTTATTGCACGTCAGAACTCGATGCCCGAGAGAGCAGCGAGACGGCAAGAGCACCGAACGCGAGATCCAAGCCGAGCAACACGACCACGGCCGGAACGACACCGTCGAGGGTGCCGCCGAACCACGTCACCTCGATCACAGTCATCACGTCCTGATCGAGCATCAGCGAGCGCGCGGCGTCGACCCCATACGTAACTGGATTGAGCCGGGCGAACGTTTGAATCCATCCCGGGAGCGCCGACAGCGGGAGAAATGCACTCGACAGAAAGAGGAGTGGGAACTGCAGGAGATTCGCGCCGATGATCGTCGACTCTTGGTCCCGAGTGAGAATCGCCAGCGTGTTCGAAAACGCGACGAACCACAGCGAAAACAGGATGCCGACCGCGATAATCCCGAGCGCACCGACGACGCCGGTGATGATCTCCGCGCCGAGGACGAGGCCGAGCCCGAGGATGATCGAGATCTGAACCGCGATGCGAAACACTTCGGCGGCGGTTTTGCCGACGAAGACCGCAGTGCGGTTCATCGGCGTCACGAGCACCTTCTCGAACATCCCGTTCTCGATGTCGTTGACCAGCCCGATACCGGAGGTGATCGCCGCCGCGAGGGCAACCTGAATGGTAATCGCGGGCACGAGATACGTCTCGTAGGAGATGCCGGGAATCCCCTGATTGACCGCCGAGCCAGCGACGGTACCGAATACTTCGGTAAACAGGACCAGAAAGATGATCGGCTGGACCAGCGAGACGACCAGCACAAACGGATTCCGGACGGCCTTGAGGTTCCAGCGTTTGAAATTCACCCAGACATCGCCGAGGAAGCTGTTGCCGGAGCGGTCGAGGCCGTGGCCTGCAGGGGTGGCTGTCTCAGTCGACTCCTCGACGTCGGTACTCATTGTGAGACCTCCGAGGCGGTCGACGCTGGCGTCTCGTCTTCCACAGCATCAGTCGACTCGGCGTCGACCGTATCGCCGGTGATGGCGAGGAACACATCGTCAAGCGTCGGCGCTCGAATATTGAAGCCAACGACAGTCAGCCCGGCATCGCGGAGGGCGACAAGTAGATCCGTCCCGTGTTGGCGGACCGACTCGGCGGTGACAGTGATTCCCTCGTCGGTTTCGTCGACCGTCGCATCGGGGAACGCTTCGAACTCACGAGCAATCGTTGCGGCACGGGCGCGAACGTCGACCCCACCGTCCAGTTCGAGATCGAGGACGTCTCCACCGACTCGTCTTTTTAGGTTGGATGGACTCCCGTCGGCGACTATTTGTCCGTCGAGGATGACCGCCAGCCGGTCACAGAGTTGGTCGGCCTCTTCGAGATACTGGGTGGTCAGAAAAATCGTCGTCCCGCGGTCGTTGATCCGCCGGAAGTAGTCCCAGAGCCGGTTTCGAGCTTTTGGGTCTAATCCGGTCGTCGGCTCGTCGAGAAAGACTAGTGGTGGCCGGTGGACCAACGCGGTCGCCGCATCGAGTCGCTTTTTCATGCCACCGGAGAACTCCTCGGCTCGCTTGTCGGCGACGTCGGCGAGGTCGACGAGATCCAGCAGTTCGTCGACTCGCTGGTCGCGGTCGCCTCGCGGGACGCCGTAGGCCTCACAAGCGAAGCGAATATTCTCCTCGGCGGTGAGTTCCGGATCGATGCTCGTCTCCTGGGCCATGTAGCCGATGGTCTCCCGAATCTTTCGCGGCTCGGTGCGCACGTCGAATCCATTGACGTGGACCGTCCCACTGGTGGGTCCGAGCAGCGTTGACAACACTTTGATGGTCGTCGTTTTTCCGGCTCCGTTGGGGCCGAGGAAGCCGAAGAACTCGCCTTCGGGGACGGTCATATCCACCCCGTCGACGGCGGCTGTTCCATCGCCATATACGAGTTCGAGACCCTCGACGTCGACGGCCGCGGGGACCGTCTCGGTCGAATTCGGCGGTGACATACTGGCCTTAGTACCGCGTACGGTATGTACGTTGGCTGTGTCGACAGCGACGACCGGATACGGAACTCACCGACAGTCACCAGCCTGTTCTGTGTGAGGGCGGTATCGCCACGCATCTCGCCATCTCTTTATGAGTCGACTGTGTGTTTGTCTGTGTGGTTGGAGAAGGACCAGATACACTCATCATCGTCGCGCTCATCCTCGCTCTCGGCGTGGCCGCACAGGTTCTCGCCGACAGATTTCGCGTCCCGAGCGTGCTGTTTTTGATTTTGGCGGGGGTGGCTGTCGGGCCAAAGGGGTTGTCGATTGTGACGGTCGACGTCTTCGGTGATTCGCTGACGACGATTGTGGGAATCAGCGTCGCGATTATCGTCTTCGAGGGCTCGTTCCACCTCAAAGTAGACAAACTGCGTGAAGCCCCCTCTGCGGCACTGCGTCTTGTGACCATCGGTGCGGTGATCTCGTTTGTCGGGACAACGGTCGCAGCTAGGTACTTCCTCGGTGCCGAGTGGGGGATTGCAGCCCTCATTGGCGCGCTCCTGATCGCGACCGGGCCGACAGTGATCACCCCTATTTTGGCCGTGGTTCCGGTTCGGGATCGTGTTGCCGCGGCGCTCGAAACCGAGGGGATCGTCAACGACGTCACCGCGGCGATTCTTGCCGTCGTCATTTTCAAACTCCTGACCGCACAGGAAGTCGCACCCACGCAGTATCTGGTCGAGTTTATCCAACGGTTGAGTATTGGGGTGTTTTTCGGACTGGTCACCGCAGGTGTACTCTGGTTCCTCTTCGTTCGGATGGAGCTGTCGACGGGCTGGACCCCACAGAATGCCCGCCTGATGACGCTTTCTGGAGCGATCTTAGCGTTCGCCCTCGCAGATACAATCGCCTCGGAATCCGGCGTTGCCGCGGTGGCGACCGCCGGGATACTGCTTGGCAACGCCGACCTCCCCTACGAGGAGACCATCGAGGAGTTCAAAGGGGATGTGACGATCATCGTGCTTTCGTTCGTCTTCATCGCGCTGGCAGCACTGATTGAGTTCGATACCTTGCTTGCACTCGGTGTCGGCGGCCTGCTTGTCGTGGCGGCGATAGCACTGCTGGTCCGCCCGTTGTTGGTGTTCATTTCAACAACTGGCGACCGGTTCAAGCGGAACGAGAAACTGTTTATGAGTTTCGTGGGACCTCGCGGTATCATTCCAGCCAGCGTCGCCACGTTGTTTGCGATCCAACTCCAGACGCCCGAGGCACCGTCGAACCCCGAGGGTGCGAGCATTCTTGCGGGAACGGTGTTTCTCGTCATTTTGCTGACTGTCGTCTTCGAAGGTGGATTTGCCAGACAGATAGCTGAGAAATTACAGGTCATACCAATGCGTGTACTCGTTATCGGCGGCGGCCGTGTAGGAAAAGAAATCGTTGAACGACTCGAAGAGCGGGGCGAAAACGTCGTCATCATCGAAGATCGAGGTGACACCGCAGAGGAACTTCGGAATCAGGGCTTTACCGTCCGTGACGGCGATGGAACCAACATCGAGACGCTCCGTAAGGCCGGGGCAGAACGGTCGAAAATCGTCGTTGCCGCCACAGGCGACGACGATACGAACCTGCTTGTGGCACAGCTCGCAAGCTCCAAGTTCGATACGCACAAAGTGATCTCTCGGGTCAACGAACCCGACAACGTCGACGCGTTCAACGAACTCGGCGTCGAGACCGTCTCGGCGTCATCAGCCACAGCATGGGGGATCGACAACCTCATCGAACGCCCCGCGCTCTCCCGGTGGATGACCGAACTCGGCCGGAGTGGCGACGTCCAAGAGATCGAAGTCACCGACGAATCGCTGGTCGGTAAAACGGTCGGTGACGTCTCCGAGATGCTCCCCGGCGGATGTATGATCGCACTCGTGAGTCGGGATGACGAGAACACGGTGCCAGACACCAATCAAGAGATTCACTACGGTGATCACCTCACCGTGCTCGGTCGAACCGATGCCGTCCACGAAGCCATCGAACGACTCCACCCCCACGACTGAGTTGCGACCGACGGTCGAGGGCAACGGAAGGGGATGTTGAGCCCGTATTCGGATCTCTTCTGGCGACAGAAAAAATAGCAGAACAGAACCACGTACGGTTCTCGTAAATATATAAGGCCGGTAGCGAAAATGCGAATGTGAGTAGTTTCCGAAACGCCGGACTGTTTCTCCTGTTATCGTTTCTGTGGGGAACGTCGTTTATGGCGATCAAAGCGGGCCTGGAGTTCATGCCGCCGGTCCTGTTTGCAGCGTTTCGCTACGACCTCGCCGCCGTCGGAATGCTTGGCTATGCGGCATACGCGACCGACTACTGGCGACCGCGCAGTCAGGCCGACTGGACGGTCGTCGGAATCAGTGCGATCCTCATTATCGCCTTTTATAATACGTTCCTGTTCGTCGGCCAGCAGGGCGTCACAAGCGGGGTCGCCGCGATCCTGATTGCGATGAACCCGATTCTGGCGACCGGCTTTTCACGGCTCCTGCTCCCGAGCGAGCAGTTGGGAGCCGTGGAGTCGGTGGGACTTTTCGTCGGCTTTCTCGGCGTCGGACTGGTCGCTCGGCCGACCTCTTCGGGGGTGCTGGCGGCGGATCTTCTGGCACCGGGGTTCGTCCTGCTGGCGGCGGTTTGTGTCGCCCTCGGCAGCGTGTTGATCCAGCGCGTCGACGGCGGACTTCCGGCAGAGGGGATGGTGGCGTGGTCGACCGCGTTCGGGGCGATCCTGCTGCACGCGATGAGCCTCGCCCTCCCGTCGGAATCGATGGCCGATATAACAGTGACAACCGAAGCCGTCGTGACACTGGTCTATCTCGCGGTGTTTGCAAGCGCTGTGGGCTACGTCATCTACTTCGACCTACTTGACCGACTGGGAGCCATCGAGATCAATCTCGTCTCGTATACCGTGCCGATCTTTGCGGCGCTGTCGGGCTGGCTCGTGTTGAGCGAGTCGGTCGACGTACTGTCGGCTGTCGGCTTCGCCATGATATTTGGTGGCTTCGTCCTGCTGAAGCGCGGGGCGCTCGGTGAGAAAGTCGACTGGCTGTGAGCAAAGCGTCGTTACTCGATCAACTCGGCTGGCTCGATGGCACCGTGCTCCAGTAGTTCGCCATCGAAGGTGACCATCGTGGCGTCGACATCCTCGGCGAGAGCAAGGAGGACGCAGTCAAGCGTGTACAGTAGCGTGTCTTCTTGGAGACTGTATGCCGAAATCTGATCACTGATTTCCGGCGCGTAGATGTCGACGCGTCCGTAGATGTCAGTCAGTATATTTTCAACTTGCTCTTGTTCCACACGCTTCTTTTTCGTCAATACCGACCGAATTTCCATCAGGTTGAGAATCGACGTGCAGAACTCATAGTTCTCGTTCAGCAGTTCGGTCGCTATCTCACCACGTGCTGGTTCCTCGGTTATGCTGGCAATGAATACGTTTGTATCGACGAATACCTTCATCAACGCTCTCGCGTGTCGCGCACTGCTTCAACAGAGTCGATGTCGACAGCTGCCAGTCGTCCAGACAGTACGTCACCGAGTTTGGCTGTCGACTCGTCGTCTTTGTTGAAATCACTGATGTTGGCCGTCGATTCGTCGTTCTCGTCGTTCTCGTCGGTTGATATCGGCCCGTTTGGCGACGTTACGCGACTTCCCATACGTACCATACCGGAGCGAATACTAAATCAGTTTGGTGGTCCTGCACGATTCGGAGAAAAACAAACGCGTATAGCGGTCGACTACCGGTTCTGTCGCTGTTCGACCTTGTTCAACTCGATCAGCAGTCGGAATACGGCCTTGACGAGGTTCGAGTCGACGTCGAACTTGTCGGCGTTCTCCCCAGCGCGATCCATGACCTTGTCCTCTTGGCCTTCATCAGTCGTTGGCAGATCTCGCTCGGATTTGACCTCCGCAATCGTGTCGGCAACATAGGTTCGGCGGGCGATCAACTCGACGATCTCCCGGTCGATGTCTTCGATTTCGGTACGCAGCTCGTCCAGACTCTTTTCTTCAGTGCTCATTGGATTCGTGCTCCGGTGGTTTGTGTCGACGTCTCAAGAAGGCTCCCATCGCGCGCGGCCCACTGCTCGCGGACCGCCGCCAGCGACTCACCAGTGCCAACCGCCACGACACTGGGGCCGGTGCCCGACAGCGAGACACCCTCGGCGTGGTCCATCGCCTCGATAGCTGGATCGGTCGAAAAGCCGAGCGCCGCCGAGTAGGCCAGTCCATTGACGGTCATCGCCTTGCCGTAGCGACCGTCGAGTGCCAACTCCTCGACGAGGTCGGCCATCTCGGTGATCTTTCCACAGCGGTCGACGTCGGCGTCCGCGCTGTAGGCCCGCTCCGGCGGCGTCCAGACCAGCACCTCCCAGTCGCGGGTTTCGCGGGCCAACAACTCGTCGGTGTCGTTGTCAGTCACAACAACGCCGCCGACCATGCTCGCGGCGGCATCGTCGAACGCGCCGGTGATCGTGACACCCACGTCACGGGCGGCTTCGACGCCGAGTCGACAGGCATCGAGAGAGGTGATTTCGTCGGCTGCGGGGTCGACCCCTCCATCGCCATCGAGTTCACTTTCACCAGTGGGGTCGACGACGTCGACGCCGAGGGCATCGAGCGTGGCCAGAATCGAGGCGTTGGCCGCCGCGCTCGAACTCTTGAGTCCGGCAGCCATCGGTACCTCGCTTTCGGTGCGGACGGTGCCACCCTCGCCGTCACCGAATCGCTCGGTGACGAGGTCGACACAGCGTTCGATCAGTCGGGTGTCGCCATCCGGTTCGCCATCGATTTCGCCGGTGACGGTGTCGCCGCTATCGAGGTCGACGGTGGCGGTGGTGTCGACATCGATGGCGAAGGCCGACCCTGTGTGTGTCGCCAACGCGTTAAGAACGGTGCCGGCACCCGGTGCCGACGCGACTCCCTTCATACCGGAACGGTGTCAGGGGTGATAAAAGAGGTGACGGTTCGCACTGTAGGAGTTAGTTGAGTGCCGAACTCAGCGCCGAGACGAGGCTCCCCATAATCGCAGTCGGAATCCCTGCGACGAGCATGGGGACCAGTGCCTGACCGAAGGAAAACGCCTGTGTCGCCCCATCGCCTTTCGAGAGGACGAGCACACCGAGTGCGATCACACTCATGATGTAGAACCCGACGAGGCTCCCGCCGCCGCCGGTGATAAGTGCGGTTTTCGGACTCGAAAACACCGAGCCGAGGAGGCCGCCGACGAGTGCGGCGATCACTGGGCCGAGGAAGAAGATGATGACAGCGGTCTGGAGATAGGCGATGGCGATGAAGATCGGCCCGAAGTCGGTGGCTCCACCAGCGTCGGTGACGAGCTGTGACTGTGCCCACGAACCGGAGACAAAAGCCAACACCCCGAGAGCAATACCGAAAAGGGTGAAGAGCGATATCATGAAACCAACTGCTTGCAGTGTCTTTTTCATAGGTGTAGTCGGATGTTATGGGTTCAGCCACGTGCCGCTGAGGAGTTCAGTCCACTCATCGCTCCGTTCTTCCCACGGGGTCGGTGAGGGGTCGACCGCAAACAGGTAGGAGTCTGCTCTACAGAAATAGGCGTAGAACCGCTGTCCGTCCTTGGTGTAGAGCACCTGATTCCACGTCTCATCGCCCCAGTCGACTTGGGATTCGATTTCGAGGTCGAACGCCTCGGAAGCAACGACCGTTTCGAACGCCGCCTCGGCGGCCGCGAGATCAGCGTACTGCTGGCCGTAGACTGCTAGTGGATCGGTTTGGGTAGGATCGATACGACCGCTGGTTCCCACATCGTGGAACCGAACGTAGAGTTGATAGCGCCGGTCGGTCGACTCCGCGAACGGTTCGAATCTATTGTCTATCGACGACAACAACTCGTATCGCCTGCCGCCCATCGGCCGGTCAAGATACTCGATCTCACGGCTCGAATCATTGACGACATAGACGCCGTGTCCGGGAAGCCGCTGATCGGCATCGTCGTGCTGATCGGGATCATCGCTGCGGTGTCGAATCTCGAACATCGTTCCGGGTTCGTCTCCGGCAAGCCACTCGTGAAGTCGGTTGTCGACCGGATTGGGCGAGTAACGCTCTTCGGTCGCTTTGACCGTGGACGCCTCGCCGTAGATCCGAGCGACGTATTCGAGTTCGCGTTCGACTCGGTCCCAGTCTTTGCGATTCCTGAACTGTTTGGCCACGGGAAACCGATCGTCGTTGACTGCCGAGAAGTTGATATGACCCGTGAACTGTGGTTTCGGAATCTCGATGACCGTACTAGCCACATCGTTTGCGAACGCCTCGACGTCTTCGAGCGGTTGTGCATCGAGCCGCCCGTCGGTGGTAAGCGTCTCCAGTAAGGATTCTACCTCGGTGTAGACATCCCGAAGTCGACCCCGATACGTTCGCATCGTCCTGTCGTACTCGGTTTCGAACCACCGGAGTTCGTCGTAGATCGAAGCCGTCTCCTCGGCAATCCGGGAGTTAATCGGATCTCCGGACGGCTCTTCGGATTCTCCCGGACTTTCATCGCCATTCCCGGAGGCGTCCGGTTGTCCGTCGGACCCATCGGTCCGTTCCGGATAGGTGATGTTCGATCCCGATGACAGACAGCCAGCAACCCCAGCGCCGATACCGACACCTGCAATCGCAAGGCACCGACGGCGTGTTGGTTGCATAATCCTGATTGGTCGTTAGTGGATAATAAACCCAACGCTCGGTGGGGGTGTGGCCGGACAAACGGCGGACTTTTTCGGGCCACTCCCATAGCGACAGTATGGCAGTTCATAACGACGTTCCCCCGCGAACACTCGGCGTCGAACTCCGTGAGGAGGGTGTCGTCGTCACCTACGCCGACGGACGGACGACCATCTACCGCGGCGTTCCCAAAAAGGTCAGTGGCTCACTCAAAACCGCTCCCGGCAAGGAGACACACGTTCTCGTCACAGATCCGACCGAAACCGAGGGCGTCCTGCTGTACGTCAACGACCTCAAAACCGCCGACGAAATCCTCGAAGACACCGGTGTCGGCCGAATCCTCCTCTCGGAAAACGACCGTGAGGACGTGTTCCCCGGCGTGACAGTCTCCCGAACTGGCGGTCATCGAACGACTGTCGAGGCCGACCCCGAGGAGGCTCGGGGCCGCGTCTTTGTCTTCGTCGAGGACGACTGGGGCGAAGCCAGCTACGAGTTCGTCGACGAGTCTCGACTCGATTAGTCGCTCCCTAACTGATACATGAGTCTCAGAAAACAGTGGCAAGCCTTGGATCGGTCGACCGTTGCCAGCGCCCCCGAGCGCTACGGTCTCTACGAGTTGGGCGACCAAGAGGGCACCAGTCTCGGCGTCGGCATCGGCGTGCTTCGGGACGAACTCAAGGAGGCGCTATCCTACGGGAGACCGTCGGGCTTCGAGTCGACCGAAGCGGGTGGGACAACCGGCGAGTCGACCGAAGCGGGTGGGGCAAACGGCGAGTCGACTGGCAAGCCAACACAGGTTCGCTGGGAGACCGCCACATCGAAAGCCCACGCCGAGCGGCTGCTCGAAGAGCATCGGTAGCCCAATTCCTGTTGTCCGTGCATAATAAACCGGTAGCGGCCTAACCCCCTCTCATGAGTGACGATCCCGGTGTTGAACTCACCGTTCGCAGTGCCGAAAAGCGGGATGCCGGACGCGGAATCGCCCGGCTTCCCGACCGAGCGATGCGGGAACTCGGCGTTCTCAGTGGGGATACAGTCGTTATCGAGGGCGCAGCCTCGACGGTCGCCAAAGTGTGGCCCGGTGGCCATAGCGTGGCCGCTGGCTCCGTCCTCATCGACGCCGACACACGCACCAACGCGAGTGTCAAAGTCGGCGAGACCGTCCGAGTGAAAAAAGAGCCGGTATCGGATGCCCGCCGCGTCCGACTCATCCCGCCAAAGGAGTTGGCCGCAGCCGACATCTCACACGAGACCATCGAAACCGCGGTCGAACGCGATATTCGGGACCGACCAATCCGCGAGGGTGAGGGCGTTCGCATCGAACGCCTCGCCGGAACGCGGTTCACCGTGGCGTCAACCGACCCCGAGGGGACGGTGCGCGTCACCGACTCAACGCGTGTCACTGTCGACCCCGTCGCGCAATCACGGTCGTCGAATCAGACGAGCAACCCGACGGAGCCGATCGACAAAGCGATCGACGGGAGGGCCAACAAGGTCGACAGTGACCCCCAATCCCCGACCGGTGTCACCTACGAGGATATCGGTGGCCTCGACGACGAACTGGAACTCGTTCGGGAGATGATCGAACTCCCGTTGTCCGAGCCGGAGGTGTTCACCCGACTCGGCGTCGACCCACCGAAGGGCGTCTTGCTGCATGGCCCTCCCGGCACGGGGAAGACGCTCATTGCGAAGGCGGTCGCCAACGAGGTCGACGCCACCTTCCTCACCGTCTCGGGGCCGGAGATCATGTCGAAGTACAAGGGCGAATCCGAGGAGAAACTCCGCGAGAAGTTCCAAGAGGCCGCCGACAACGCCCCCGCCATCGTCTTTTTCGACGAGATCGACTCCATCGCGGGCAAACGCGAGGACGGCGGCGATGTCGAAAGCCGGGTTGTCGGCCAACTGCTGAGCCTGATGGATGGTCTCAACGCCCGCGGTGATGTAATCGTGATCGGGGCAACGAACCGCGTCGACTCGCTCGACCCCGCCCTGCGGCGCGGTGGGCGGTTCGACCGCGAGATCGAGATCGGCGTTCCCGGCGAGGCAGGTCGCCGCGAGGTCCTCGACGTCCACACACGGCGAATGCCGCTTGCCGATGACGTAGATGTCGACAAACTCGCCTCACGGACCCACGGCTTCGTGGGGGCTGATCTCGAATCGCTGACCAAGGAGGCCGCGATGACCGCGCTTCGCCGGACCAGACGCGCTGGCGAGCCGCTGGGGAACATCACCATCTCGCGGGCCGACTTCGAGAGCGCGATGGCCGCCGTCGAACCCAGCGCGATGCGGGAGTACGTCGCCGAAACGCCGTCGACTGATTTCGACGACGTGGGCGGGCTCGACGAGGCGAAATCACAACTCGAACAGGCAGTGACGTGGCCGCTGATGTACGGGCCGCTGTTCGATGCCGCCGACACCGCCCCGTCGGCCGGCGTCCTCCTCCACGGGCCACCCGGAACCGGAAAGACACTTCTCGCACGCGCGATTGCGGGCGAAAGCGAGGTTAACTTCATTCAAGTGCAGGGGCCTGAACTGCTGGACCGCTATGTTGGCGAATCCGAGCGAGCGGTTCGGGAGGTCTTCGAGCGCGCCCGACAGGTCGCCCCCGCCATCGTCTTTTTCGACGAGATCGACGCCATCGCCGGCGACCGAGACAGCCTCGGTAGCGACTCCGGGGTCGGTGATCGCGTCGTCTCTCAACTCCTGACTGAACTCGACCGCCTTAGCGACAACCCGAATTTGGTCGTTCTGGCGGCGACAAACCGCCGCGGCAGTCTCGATCCAGCCCTGCTCCGGGCCGGTCGACTCGAACGCCATATCAACGTGCCCGAACCCGACCGCGAGGCCCGGCGGGCAATTTTGGCGGTTCACACCCGAGACAAACCACTGGCCGAAGACGTCGACCTCGATTCGGTTGCCGACGACACCGAGGGCTACTCGGGGGCCGAACTCACCTCGATCTGCCGGGAAGCCGCACTGTTGGCAATTACCGATGTCGCGGGTCGGTACGAGGGTGAGACCGCAAACGACCACGTCGACGAGCTGGTGATTACGGACGATCAGTTCGAGACCGCACTCCAGTCGATTGCCGCGAGTCGGTAAGCCGGCAGGTCAGCCCCACGACCCGTGGTTTCAAATCGCCCGCATCCGTACGGGTTTATATGAGCGATGAAGAACCAATGAGCGAGAAGCCACTGACCGAAAAACGCGCCGACCAGCTTAAAACCGCCTGCCGGAGTGCGGTCGGCGACAACTGTCGGTCAGTTACCTACTTCGATGCGACCAACTATATGCAAGTGTATCTCCGCGGCGATCTCGAACAGGATGCGGATCTGATGTCGTTTATCGGCCACGAATGGCACGACTACAAGACGACGACCGATGCCTACGCTGGCTCGGAGCTTGGCAACTACGAGTACACGATCCGAAACTTCGAAAACGGGTTTCTGGTCCGGGTCGGTGTCGGCGACAGCGGCGTCTTCGTGACGACTGACGGGCTGAAGCTGAAAGATTTCGACTCACTCGTCGCCACAATCACTGAACTCCTCGAAAGCTGGGACTGAACTGAGATCAAGAATGAACGACTCTCGTCACACGTAAGTTACTGTGTACCGTTCGGTCTGCTAACGTGTCATCCCGGTGGCTTCAGGAACTCTGTGACCTTCCCGCGACCGCGGTCGGCTGGTGGCGACGAACGACAGCCACCAGTCCGGCCGAACACTGGCTCGTCTTAGCTGGGCTGCCAGCCGTACTGGGGATACTGTGGCTCCTCTCGCCAACCGATGGGCTCGCGTTTAGTTTGGCGGCTGATTCGGTATTTGAGAGCTCACGGACGCTGTCGACCGCCTTTACGGCCAACTACGTCCACGCTGGTGGTCGACACCTTGCTGATAACCTGCTCAACTTCTGGGTGACGCTGTTCGGCATCTACCCGCTGGTCGCAATTGCTGGCTGGCGGCAGGAGTTCCGCATCTCGATGGCGGTCTACCTCCTGATTGCTCCCTTTGGTATTGCGTGGCTAACGTTGGCTACGCTGGGTTCGATCACGAACCAGCCATCGATGGGGTTCTCCGGAATCACAGCCGCGTTTCTCGGCTTTCTCCCGGTCGTATTGGCGGCAGCCGTCTGCGAAACAACTGATGGTGAACTCGACACCGCATGGGCGGCAGTCCCGTTTCTGCTCTCGCTGGCGATTGTGTTTGCGGTTCCGTCGGTTTCGTACTTCCCGGTCCAGCCAGTCCTTGCGCTCGGATTGACGGTCTGTGGTGTGTCGGCGGCTGGCGCACTCTGGTGGATCGACCCACCCCACAAGCTTGGCGCGTACAACCGTCACCTCGATCCGGACCGTCGACTCGCCTTCCTGATCGGGTCGACGGTGTTCGTCTTCGGGGTCGCCGGCGCACTGCTGTTCGTCCGACCCGGAACCAATGTCTGGGGCCATCTGGCCGGGTATCTCGTCGGCTTTACGGTCCCGTATCTGGGCTTCGTAATCTGGCCAGTAGTGACAAACTCACTCCCAGACTGATTGGGTTCGGGCGTACTGTTGCTCGGCGGCCAGAATATCCCGGTCGAACTCCGCCTCATCCTCGCGGACGTTGGTGATGATGCGGACGGCTGTCTCGGGGGCGACGCCGCGGGCCGCTATGGCGATGATTGCGGCTGCTGCGGAGCGAATTGGGACATTGAGTGGGTTGCAACTGCTCGCTACGATGCCTGAGTAGACCTGTGGCAAAGGGGCCGTGCAGGTGTTATGATTACATCTCAATTGCGTCCAGCGTGAATAGCGTGTCTGCAACAGTATCGTGCTGCGGTTGGCAGCCGACACCAACCGTTCAGCGTACGACTGAACCAACGACCGAGGTTATTATGAGACCGCAAACTGAACGATTAGACGCAAATGCCAGGGAATTCGGTGTATGATTTCGTTATCTCTTCGTCGGTTCGGGTTGATATTTTGCAGCGACTAGCCGCAACTACGCAGCCGACGGATCAGCTCATCGACCACCTGGATGCGAGCACGTCGACGGTGTATACCGCACTCGCGGATTTGGAGCGTCGGGGAGTGGTTTTTGATGGAGACGCTGGCTGGACACTCACGGGACAAGGCCGTCTGGTGGTAGATCTCATCGAACGAAAAAAATCCACCGTTCAGACAATCAACTATGATCAGGAATACTGGGAGACCCACCGAACCGATCATCTTCCCCGAGAGTTTCGCCGTCGACTTCCTGAACTGGGGCAGTACGAAGTCGTTCGTTCCGAACCACCCACTGTTCGAGCACATGCCAGCGCAGTTGTCGACCTGCTTGAGCAAGCAGATAGCTGCCGTACTGCCGTGCCAATCCACGCTCCAGAGTATAGTGATGCGTTCCCGGATGATCCTGACTCTCGGCTTATTTTGCCACCGAGTGTTGTCGACCAGTTACAGGCGGACGTCGAGGCGGGAACCCGCGACCGGATTCGTGAGATCGACACAGCCCAGTACAGAGTGACAGATATTCAGTTTGGATTCACTGTTGCTGATTCGTATATGATGATGGCGCTCCGACCGATGACCCAGTCGCCGGTTGAGTCGGTGCTAATCTCCGAGGCAGAGTCCGCTATCCGCTGGGCCTCGGACCTCTACGAATCGCTCTGGCAGGATGCCGAACGCTTGGATTCGTATCTGAGTCGGGGATAATCAGTTTCGTGAGTGTGCTACTAACTGCTTTTGGGGTGTCGTTGCCCACGGCACCAGAACCAACCGAACAATATCAGATTTCATATGGATAAAAATATTTTTGCCACAATGAAACAATCCGGCAGAACAAAAAATTTTTTCTCCAAGATTCTTTGGGTTTTATTACCTGAACCATACACTCTGGGATATGGCTGAAACGACCACAGCGACAGGCGTACAGACATTCAGTACACCGGAGAATCCCGCTGGGTATCTTGCCGTCCTGACTGCACTCACGACTGGCATCTTGCATCTGTACCTCATTCCGGGGGCAACCGCGACTGCAGGTACTACTGGGGGCGTGTTGTTTGCACTCAACGGGACAGGATTCATCGGCGGGACGGTGCTGTATCTCTCGAAATACTGGCGGAAGGGACTGTTCCTTGTGGCAGCGATCTATGCGGTACTCTCGATTCTAGCAATGTTTATGGTACACGGATGGGGGATAGAAGCATTCTACAGAGGCGGCTCCCTCGCTCACTGGGCAGTAATAACAAAGACCGCGGAGTCGATCCTCGCCGTCTGTTCTCTCTACTTGTATTCGAATAGCTAGTCCCACCAGACACAACGCTGATGAATGACTCTCCACACTACGTTTGGGCCACCGCAGTTGTGACCGCGATTGCCGAATCACTGAATACGCAACCCACCACCAGAGTTAGTCCCAAAACGACTGCGTTCGGGCGTACTCGCGTTCCTGTTTAAGTAGATCCCGATAAAACTCCATTTCGTCTTCGCGGAACTTGCTGATAATCCGGGCGGCGTTGTGGGGGCCGACACCGCGGGCCGCCAGCGCGATCACGGCCTGTTTGCCGTGGCTCTGGACGAGGTTCGCAGCTTTATAAGCACGTCTCGTCTGTTTCTTCTGGTCGCCGTCCTTGTCATCCGCTCGGACTGCCGAGACGACCTCGTCGGCCCACGGATTGAGCGCGGCGACGCGTGTCGACCCACAGTCGGGGCACTCCGGCTGCTCGCGGATTCGCCGAACCTTTGTTGTATGATTCCAGTCTTTGCAGTGGCAACAACACAGCAGGACGCGGTCGTTCTGAATCCGGGTTTTGATCGCCTCGATCACGCTCGCGTCGGCCTTTTCAGGGACAAGTAGCTCCTGGCCACTCGGCCGCGAACTCGTCCCTATCGGTGTCTCATCGCCAATGAGAACGAGATCCAGTTCGCCCGACTGCAGTCGACTGAGCACGTCGGCCGTCGCGTCGACTGCCAGATCACGGTGAAAAATCTCCCGCAATGCTTCGTCGTACATCGGAGTGCCCTCCAGCGCATCCAGCAGTCGGTCGCCGCCGAATCGGTTCCGGCCCTGATACCGCTTCAGCGAGCCGAACTTGGCGGCCACCTGCGCAAGCGTGAATTTGAGTGTTTCCGAGTTCTTGAGTGCGAGTTCGAGATAGCTTTCGAGATGGTCGGGATCGGTCGACTGCAGAATATCTCGGAACACGCCGCCGTTGACGCCCTGTGGGACCTCGAAACTGATTCGGTAGGGGTCGACACTCATCCCAATCGAGGAGCCGGTTTGCTGGCCGACTAAGGCCGAGAGCAGTCGACCCAGCGTCTCGTTAATTTCGTGGCCGAACGCCGCGGTGACTCTGACTGTCCGCCCACGAGCCTCGATACAGAGTCGCTGGTCGGTTGGCATCGGAAATCCCGCCTCGACGTGGCGTTCGATGGGATCAAGCGCAGTCTCAAGGGTCGACTGGTTGGTTGGATACCGCCCGCAGAGATCGGCCGCGACTGTCGACGCTGTGGCCCCATGCTCGAACTGCGATCCAGCAATCCCCCGAATTTTACCCACCTCTTGGGCGACTGCGGCGGGGACTGGGATCTCTTGGCCGACCCACGAGGGCACCTCGCCTGCGGGGTCCTCGATGGGGGCGACGTTGACCCGGCTTTCCTCCTCGTCGGTGTCATTGATTCGCCACATCTCGCCGCGTTGGATGAACACCTCGCCCGGCGCGGCGAAGTTGATGACAAACCGCTCGTCGAGGGTGCCGACCTGTGTTCGGGAGGACATATCGTGGACCTCGTAGCTCTCCTCATCGGGAATCATCGAGAGGTTGGCGTAGTAGTACTGCCACGTCCCGCCCGACTTTTCGAGTTGGTCGGCGTCCTCGTTGAGCCAGCAGAGCCGATTGCTGTGAAGCTCTCGCACGACGGCCCGGAACTGGTCTTCGGTGAGGTCGTGGAACGGTTTGGCTCGCGTGACTGTCTGGTAGGCTCGCCGGGCACTTACTTCACCAAAATCCATCACGAGGCCGACGATCTGGTTGGCGACGACGTCGAGACTCCCGGTGTGGATTCCGGCTGGTTCGACCAGTCCCTCGCCTGCGCGGCGGGCGATGGCGAGCGATTCGAGCGTGTCGTCGGGATAGCTCGTGATGATCGTTCCGTGGGAGACCTGATCGTGGCGGTGGCCAGCGCGGCCGACCCGCTGAAGCAGGCGGGCGACCTCGCGGGGACTGCCGTACTGGACGACGTGGTCGACTCGGCCCACGTCGATCCCGAGTTCCATCGAGGACGTACAGACCAGCGCATCGAGATCCCCTGTTTTGAATCGGTCCTCGACGTCGACCCGAACGTCACGCGAGAGTGAGCCGTGGTGGACTTCGATTGGGTCGCCGAGCTTTTTGAATCGGGAGCCGAGTGCTTCGGCGGTCTGTCGAGTGTTGACGAAGACGAGCGTCGACTCGTGGGTCTCTACGATCTCACGGATCACTCGGACGTGGCTGGCGATTTCCTCGGTGGTTGCGAGTTTCCCCGCCAGCCGGTCGTCTGCGGTGGTGATCTCGGGCTGGGTGACGGTGAACTCTATTCGGCTGCCGACGTCGACCTCGACGATGGAGAAATCGCGGTCGGCGTCGGTCTCGCTTTCCGGCAACTCGTCGACACGGGAGCCAGTCAGAAACGCCGCCACCGCCTCGGGGTCGCCGACGGTCGCAGACAAGCCGATTCGCTGGAACGACCCCGAAAGCAGCCGTAGGCGTTCGAGGCCGACGGTCAGTTGGGCACCGCGCTTCGAGGCCGCGAGTTCGTGGACCTCGTCGACGACCACGTGCCGCACGTCTGAGAGCGCGACTCGCAACTTCGAGCCGCTCAACATTGCCTGCAGTGTTTCGGGCGTCGTCACCAGCACGTCGGGAGGATTGTTGGCCTGTTTCTGTCGCTGGTACTGGGTGGTGTCTCCGTGGCGGACATCGATCTCGATACCGAGTCGCTGGCCCCACCACTCCAGCCGCTGGCGCATATCCCGGTTCAGTGCGCGAAGCGGGGTGATATACAGGGCACAAAACCCCTCTGTCGACCCTTCGCGCTCGCGGTGTTGGACGATAGCATCGAAGACGGGCAGCATCGCGGTCTCGGTTTTCCCGGTGCCGGTTGGGGCGATGACCAGTGTGTTGCGACCCGAAGCAAGCGGCGGAATGGCTCGCCGCTGTGGCTCGGTGGGGGTTGAAAAACCGCGGTCAGAAAGCGCGGCTCGCACCGTCTCACCGAGATGAGAAAAGGCATCGACGCCCGACTCTGCGTCCGCAGAACTCATTGTTCAACCAAGCAGCGCGAGCGGATTAAGCACATCGCCCTCGTGGCTGGGAGAGTATAGATGACCACATTTGCGTCCGGCTCAGACCTGCTGGTAGGCACCCAATCGCGTCCCATCGAGTAGATATAGCTCTCCACTGCGAAGCGCGTCAGGGAGAAACGGAGCCAAGAATCCCGCTTCGTCGACATTGATCCATGTCCCTCCCGACCGGTCGTTGAACGCTGGCATGACGATGAGTTCGGGATCTGCCCACTCCAGCGCCTCGGGGTCACAGCCGACCCCCTTGGCAAGCACCGACCGGTCGAGTCGACCGCGGAGCCACGCCTTCTCGGTTCGGTAGCCACCCACGCTATCTTGGAGTTTGACGGTTGGATGTTCGTGGGCCATACAGATCACGTCGGCCGACAGCAGCGATTGGTCCGGCCACGTATGGCCATGGAACACGCCCACCAACCCTGTTTCCTCGGTGGCGAGCAGTCCACCCGACGGCGATAGGATGTCGACGCCATCGCGGTCGCCCCATACCTGATCAAGCCCTCCGTCGTGGTTGCCGGGGGCGACGGTAATCGGTACCCCCAAATCCTCGACGACCACCGAGTACAGCGCGTCGAGTTCCTCGCGCTCGACCTGCTCGACAGTACCGATTCGGTGGCCGAGATCACCGAGAATCACCAGTCGGTCGACGCCGGTCTCGTTGACCAGAGTCTGCAGACGCTGTCGACGCTCCGCGCCGTTGCTCGGGAGTTCGACACCACGTTCGTAGCGAAGTCCAGCCTCGATTCCGGCGTGGTAGTCACCGACTACTAGTGCCTGCTCGTCTCCGAGGTCGACCGTCGCGGCCGGGGCGTTGGGAACCGGCTCGACACGGGGTCGGGAGCCGAGGCCCATCAGATCGCCTTCAGGACTCCGTCACCCGGCTCGTAACACCGGCCGCCCATCAGCGCGTCGGCGATGGCCCCCTCGACGGCTTCCTCGTCGACGCCGTAGGTGTCGACGATCTCGGTCACGAGGTCTGCACGGTCGACGCCGTCGCCGTCGTCCAAATCGGCCATCGTCTCGACGACTGTCTCTTCGAGGTCAATCTCCTCAGCTGGTGGCTCGTCGGCTTCGGCGTCCGCCGAACTGTCGTCCGAGGCGTCGACCGCCGGTGATTCAGCAGCCGCTTCTGTGTTTGGCTCCACTGCAGGCGCGTCATCAGTGACGGGTTCGGTAGTCGTGGACTCGTCGTTATCGAACTCGTCCAACCCGTCGTCGAACTCCCCAAGCGTCTCTTCGTCGTCAGTTGTCTCTGTCTCTGCGGTGGCTGACTCTTCAGCCTGAGACTGCTCGGCCTGCTCGGCCTGCTCAGCGAGTTCGTCGACATCCGGCACGTCGATGTCGGCCTCGCCAGCCGGGTCGACGTCGTTACCGCTGGAGAACCCGGTGTCGAAATCTGATTCGAGTTCCTCGCGTTCTTGCTCGTCGAGTTGGTACATTCCGGTCTCCTCGGAAGCACCCTCGTCAGCAGACTCCTCGGCGGCCGGTTCAATGGCATCGTCACCGGCCGGAGCCACTGTCCCGGCGTCCGCATCTGGATCTGACGCCCCGTTTGCGGCTTCCGTATCCGGCTCTGCTGCCTCGATGCTGTCTCCCGTCTCAGTCGACTCGGTCGACGTCTCGTGGTCGGCTGGATCAGTAGCCGACGTATCCGACGATTCGGCTGCCGCTTCGGTAGTCGATGTCTCGGATGTATCTGCAGTCGCTGTGTCGGCTGACTCCGAGGCTGTCGTCGGTTCCGCGTCGGCTGGCTCCTCTGTTGAGGCTGACTCTGAAGCAGATTCCGCCGCTGACTCGGAGGCAGGCTCCGGCTCTAGCCCTGGCTCCGAAGCTGGCTCGGCAGCGAGATCGATGTCGACGTCTGGGACCGCGCCGAGACCCGTCTCGCCGCCCTCGTTGGGTGCGATATCCAGCGCGCGTACCTCCTCGCGCTCGTCGGCAACGAGTTCGAGCGCGTCGATAGCGACCTGCCGCAGTGCATCGAGATATGCCGTCGTCGTCCCGTAATGGTCGAGTGCGCGCGGAATGCCCACCGCTAGCGAGTCGTCGACACCGGCCTCGCTGAGGGCGGCCTGTAGCTTGTCGCCCCGCAGCGAGGAGTCAAGCGCGGCCGCACAGACCGCAATTCGGTGGAGCGTCGCTTCGGCCGCCGAGACCACCCATCGGTCGCGGGTGTCGCTGTCGACCTCGCTGAGGCTCTCCGGCCGAACCGAGGTGAACACCCGGTCGGAGTCCTCCGGCTCGAAGGTTCGAGCTTTGCCAGTGATCGCCACGAACGCTGGTGGGGTGGTCTGGTCGAGGAACGCCTGTGCTGGGGGTTGATACTGGCCAGCGTAGGTGACGAACGCGCCGGTTGGGTCGACAATCCGCCCCCGAAGCGTGTCCTCGTTGATCGATTCGACCTCGGTCAGCACCCCGACTGCGAACAGTCGGTTGACCCGAAGGCCGGTCGGCGTAACAACGAAGTTCGGCGCGCGCTCCTCGTCGCTCTCGGAGTACGACAGCGAGGCGTCGTCGAACTCCGCAGCAAATAGTCGGTAGGCGACCTCGCGTCGCCCCGGTCCGGAATCTCCCTCGGCGCTCATTGGCGCACCTCCGCGAGCGCGGCCGTCGCAAGCGCGGCCGGATCCTCGCCGGCCACCTCGAACTCCTCGACGTTAAGATTCGCCCCGTACTCGTCGACTGACAACGAGCCGCGAACTCGATAGGCCCGACCCACCAGTTGGCTCCGAATCGTCTCGGCGACGACCTCCTTGTCCATCGCCTCACGGGCGGCCTCCTTGGCGTCGTCGACGTCGCCGCCGTAGATCTCCTCGGTCAGCTCCGAGCCGATAATCGCCGTGACGGTGTCGGTGCCGTCGTCGAGAATGGCCTTGATTCGCAGGTCGTCCTCACCGTCGACCGTTCCGTGAGTCCGACACTGGTCGTTCTGGATGACGCGGCCACACTCGGGACAGCGTTCGATTAGCCCGGAGCCATCCCGGACTTCGAGGACATTTCCGACGACCTCGACGTCGAACAGCCCGCCGCTGTCGACCGTCTCGGCCAGCGAGAGCCGTGGAGCGGAGTCGGAGACCGTCACCGGCTCCGAGAGCGGCTCGACAGTCGAGAACTCCGAGAGATTCACCGACGGCGAGCCGCGGAACTCCCGGACGTACACGTCCTCGATTCGGAGATTCGCTCCTGCTTCGAGATCCGGATGCGGGTCCCAGTCGGTGAACGGGAGTCGGGCGGTTTCGTCGGCGACGACACCTGAGAGAATAGTCGTCTCACCGTCTCTCCCGTCAATCGTTCGGGATTCGACCTCTTGGACTCGGACCTCGACGTTTCGCCCCCGGTCGCCCGGTTTGAGATCGATCAGATCGCTGTCGCCACCGATGGGCTGGTCGACCGCGACCTCTTCGTCGGCCATCGACACTGACGTCGACTGGCCGAGGTTGAGTTCGGGATGACCGTCCCACTCGCGGACGCCGGCGTTGCCGATGACGAGCGAATCGCCCGCCTCGAAGCCGAAATCCTGCCACGCGGTGTAGGAAATCGTCCCCGACGAGTCGGCGAGTTTCCCCTCTCGGATCGTGACGTCCTCACCCTGATACCGGATCGTCCGCGTTCCCTGTGTGAGGACTCTGACGGTGACGTTCACCGAATCCTGTGTCGTCGATATTGACTCGATATCGAGGGTTTCAGGTGTCGACGACCCACCGCTGGCTCCGCCGTGTTTCCGGCGGACGCTCTGGGCGGCCTCCTCCAGTGGCACGTCGAACTCCAGCAACGATTCCAGATCCGCTTTGACCTCCTGTTTGGTGACACCGAGAGCGGAGGCAAGCTCCTCGGCTTTGTTATCTACGTCCATCATCTCTCCGTTGGTCAGCCGACAATAAAAACTGTTTGCGCCGAGCGGGGGTCTGGACGGGCGAACTCGGGGAACTGATAAGTGGGTTGCTCACCCACATTGGGTATGAGCGATTCCGAGACGGTCGACGAGGAGCCGGAGTTCGAGTACACGACTCGCATCGAAGATGGTCTCACTGTCATCGACGTGACCGGAAACCACGATGTCGCGTTCGTCATTCAGTCTGACAGCGGCGAGCGTATCTATTTCCCGCCGGAAGAGATGTCGAACAAATCGAAAGACGAACGCGACAGTCCCTACCAGAGCCGCGATAGTCCGTATCAGTCCGACAGCCCATACCAGTCGGCCGACAGCCCGTACCAGCCAAGCGACGACCCCGAAGTGAGCACTCGCGGCGTCAGCGAAACCCGAACCGGGTTCCGTATCACCCACCCGGAGCCAGCCTCCGAAATTACGCTGTTCCGTGAATCGGTCGCTGCAGTCGACGCGTAACCTGAGAGCGGCGGCACGCGAGGATCTGCGATCCAACTGGGCCGAAACGGTATGAAAAGCTGTGAGTAGAGGCCTCACCCGTCGTCGGTTCCGACTACGTTAGTCGTGTTTTTCGTACTTCTTTTTGTACTCCTCGTATTTCGCCTTGTGTTCTTTCATCCGTTTTTTGAGTTCCTTTTTATTGTCTGGCTCTGGCGGTTCCGGCGGCTCGGGTGGTTCTGGCGGTACCTCCGCACAGGGGGCGTCAGTCGCCTGAATGTTTCCAGCGAAGAGGGTTTCATCCTCGAACACGATCTCGATACTCGATGGATCGAAATCACCAGGAAGTGCGATTACACCCACACCGTCAGCGTCGACTATCACATCGTAAGTCGTTGAAATATCACCGACAAACTCAACGGTGACAAAGAGTGTCTCACCAGTTTCGATGTTGTCGGTCGTAATCGTGATCTCTTCACAAGTCACGTCGATGGCATCGATGAGGGGGTCTTCGGGCTCAGGTGGCTCGGGCGGCTCGTCGGTACAGGGGGCATCTTCGGCGACGATATCTTGCTCACCGAGCACGCTATCCCCGAACGAGAGTACGAAGAAGGTCGGATTGAGATCACCGGGGAGGTCGAATGTGGCTGTATCGTCTTCAACCGTCGCCTCGAAGGTTTCCTCTGACTCCACGCTATCCTGATCGAGGAACGTGACCGTCGCTGTCAGTGTCTCGTCGTCATCGATGTTTTCGGTTTCGACAGTGAGTTCCTCGCAGGTCACCTCGAAGTCGACCAGTGCGGGCGTCGGATCGCCACCACACGAATAAAACGTCGCGTTACTGATGTCGGGCGACCCCGGTGGAAGACAGAACGTCGTGTTGTCATCAACCGATGCTAAATAGCAGTTCAACCCTGCTTTGAGGGTGATGTAATCGGCACCGTCCGGGATCTCATCCGGCGTGAAACACTGGCCGGTTAGTCCGGTAAAAAGCGGATTGAGTGGGTTTACCTCCTCGTCACATTCGGCCTCAACGCACGCAATACATTGTTGATCTTGTGGCCCCGGATTGAAGAACCCACAAAATTCGGCGACAGTCGCCTCGTCGTTGACATCTTGGGGCGATTCTTGTTGTGCACTGGTCGATTTCGCCGCGAATCCACCGAGTCCAGCGACCGCACCAGCGGTAGTAACGCCCTTGACATATGTTCGACGGTAGATTCCAGCATCGTCTGATCCATCTGTTGTCATAATGCAGTTCCCAGATTACTACCGAATAGTATTGTAATAGTGACATAAAAACCTCAAATAATTTTAAATATTAATACTTACACAACTAGGCATATACTAGAGCTACTATTGTTGATCCCACAGAAACCATCATGGCCGCCGGTTCCAGCTCTGTGCTGTTAGATGATCGTTACAGACAGTAATCGATGTATACCGTTGTTAGATTAGTTGAACGTGACTAGTCAGTCGAATGCAGTGTTGTAGACCGCAAGCAAGTCGTCGGCGACCTCGTCCCACGTTCGCGGCTCGTACTGTGGCGGCCCCTCGCGGGCGAGTGCTTCGTCGATCCCACGAGCAATCGAATTCGAGTCGGTCGTCACCTCGACGAGACAGCCGTCTGGGAGTGTCTCTCGGACACCGCTTTCGGTGGCGACGACCTGTGCGCCCGCTGCGAGTGCTTCGGTGATCGTGAGACCGAACGGCTCGGCCCGCGACGGCGAGATGAACACGTCAGCGGCCGCGTAGTAGTCACCGAGCTTTTCTTCCGGAATGTAGCCCGCAAACTTCACGCGGTCTTCGATCCCGAGCAGTTTTGAAAACATCTTCAGGTGGTCGGTCTGGTGGCCGCTGCCGCCGAGAACAAGCGTCGCATCCGTATTCTGGACCTTGTTCATTGCATACAGCAGATGACTGATCCCCTTCTGGTCGGTGTGTCGACCGACGAAAAACAGCATTGGCCCTTCGATGCCGAGATCGGCCTTCACATTAAAGCCGGTCGTCTCAAGCGATGAAAACCCATTGTGGACGACGTGTGAGTCAGCATCGTACAGGTCGAGGACGTTCTGTCGGGTGATGTCGCTGACCGAAATCAGGATATCGGACTGGTTTGCGACACGGCGTTCGGTTTCGACTTCCCGTTCTGGGGGATTGATGTTGCGGTCACTGGACAGCGAGTGGAACGCCGACACCCACGTGGCGTCGGTTTCGCGTTTGGCCCGGAGTCCCGGCCCATAGCCGAACCAGTCGTTGGTGTGGGCGATGTCGGCGTCTTCGGCGAGTTCGACGAACTTGTCGCTCATTCGACCAACGCGGGTGATGATGTCACCGTCGCCGGTTGGGGCGCTATGAATACCCTCCCGATCAGTCGGAGCATACTCCTCGGGGAGCAAGAGCTGCATATCTACGTCCTTTGCTTCGAAAGCTTCGAACACTTCACCGACCCACGTGTCGAGACCGCCGGTGACGTTCGGTGGAAACCCCCAGCCAAGCATGAGTATGCGCGGAGTCATACTGTTTGATTCGCTCAGCCCCCACTTATCAGTTGGCCCGTTTGAGCTGTGAAATCGTTGCCACATTCCCATGTGGCCGACAGCCACCCCCGTCGACCGGACCAAAACGCCGATACCTCCGCCGTCTCATTCCACCGCATGGATGTCGTTATCAACGCCGCGATGAGCGTCGACGGTAAACTCTCGTCGCGTCGCCGCGAACAAATAAAGATCAGCGGCCCCGAAGACTTCGACCGCGTCGACCGCATCCGGGCCGACGTCGACGGCGTCGTGGTCGGAATCGGGACCGTCCTAGCCGATAATCCGCATCTTACGCTCGATGATCCCGAGCGACGCCAACGGCGACGCGACACCGGTCGATCCAGCGATCCCGCACGCGTGGTGGTTGACTCCCGTGGCCGCACGCCACCCGAGGGGCGGATCTGTGACGACGCCGCCGAAACCTACGTACTCGTCTCTGATGCTGCCCCCGAGGAACGCCGACACGCGCTCCGGGAGGCCGGAGCCGAACTGATCGTCGCCGGAGCACAACGGGTCGACCTCCCAATGGCGTTCGACCAGCTCGAAAAACGTGGTATAGACCGCCTACTGATCGAAGGTGGTGGCGAGCTGATCTTTTCAGTTATTGAGACCGATCTTGTAGACGAACTGACCGTGTTTGTGGGATCGCTCGTCATCGGCGGCCGTGATGCGCCAACACTCGCCGACGGCGAGGGGTTCGTCACGAATTTCTCCTCGCTCTCACTGGAAACTGTCGAACAGGTCGACGGTGGCGTTGTTCTCAGCTATATAGTCGATGATTAAATAATATTCTTTTGATAGTGTCATCTGAGTGAGAGGGGGAGGGGGTTGTGCGAGCTACTGACACATTCCTGCAACTGTTATACCATTTGACCTCGTAGAAACATGTATGAGTACCACAACTGCTTCCGAGCCGATTCACGTCGAGGATGAGAGCCATTTCGAGGAACTCATCGAGTCACATGGGGTTGTCCTCGTCGACTACTACGCCGACTGGTGTGGTCCCTGCAAGATGCTGGAGCCGACCGTCAAGGAGATCGCCGCCGAGACCGAGGCCGCGGTGCTCAAAGTAGATATCGACGAACTCCAGGAGTTCGCCAGCGCGAAAGGGATCCGAAGCGTTCCCACCCTTGAGTTCTACCACAACGGCGAATCAGTCGACCGCGTGATCGGTGTCCAAGACAAAGACGACCTGCTCAACGCGCTCGACGAAATTACCGGCTAAGGCGCTCGGACGCCATTCCGACTCTCCAAACCAACGATTCTTTTTGTGGACGTAGTGACCAACGGTAGTGCTCTTGCTGTGGCCGTGAAAATGGAGACTACAATTGGAGCGACGCTGACCTACGCTACCTGTTTAAAATCCAACCGATGTCCGGTGATCGCTTCGTGGTCGACCGCCTGTTGTTTGGCTGTCGAGGCACTCTCGACTAGTTGTTCTTTTGAACAGTCACGACAGACGAGGTGATACATGCTGGACTCAGACATTACGCATCAAGTCGTTGTTGGATTGTTTAGTTACGAACCGAATGTTCCATTGTAGGGACTGCCTACTGACCGGGAGTTGCTCACTCAGTGTTCCAAAACTGTGTGAACTGACTGCCGAGAAACTCCGGCGTCAGTCGACTGAACTCCCGTTGTTCTTGGGCAGCGAAAAACGGCGCGACGGACCGGGGTCGGTCAGGGAGATACCGCTCGCCGACCAGCACCCGAACCCCTCGCTCGTCGGGGCCGCGAAGCACGCGTCCGATGGCCTGTCGGACCTGTCGGACCGCGGGGATAGTCAGTGCATACGTGAACGCGTTGTCAGTGCCGAATCGGTCGCCGTAGGCGTGTCTGACTGCCTGCACACGGGGAGAGCCGATGTTGACAAGCGGGACGCCGAAGACCGCACACGTGTGGAGTTTCTCGCCGGCGTAGTCGACGCCTTCGGTCAGCGTCCCCCGAGTACTCGTGACCAGCACCGCATGCTCGCCACTGAAAAACTGCTCTTTGAGGCGCTGGGTTTCCTCGTGGCTTGAGGAACTGTCGAGGACGACGGGTTTGTCGACTTCCTTGCGGAGCCGACCGGCGGCCCATTTGGCTTCGGCGTAGTTGGGATACGACAGCAGAATGTTGCCGTGGCTCCGGGCAATCTCCCGGGCGACGTAGGCGTAGCGCTCTCTGGTCTCGTTGTGGTTGTCTGAGGTTGGTTGGCCCCGATTGCGGGCGGTAAACGGCATCACGTCGACCACCCAACTTTCGCGGTTGGCTGCCGGAAACTGCAGCTCGTAGCTCCGGCGGTCGACCCGTCGTTTGGCTCCGTCATCATCTGTGGACGTCCTCGTCGACAGCGATTCAAGCCCGCTGACAGTCTCAAAAATCGAAATTGGCTCAAGGGTCGCACTCATCAGGATGCCGCCGCCGAACTCTCCGAGGATGTCACGGACCTGCTCGGAGGGGATACAGTTGTACATCACCAGCGAGGCGTTGTAGGCGTTAAACCACGGATACTCCGGGTTTCGGTAGTCCAGATCCGTGGGTTCGAGCGTGATCTCCCGAAAGAACTCGGTGTGGTCACGCTGCCACCACTGACTGAACCGGACCCCGGTGGCCGTACAGACACAGTCACGGTTGATCCCCTGCTGGCTCAGTGTGTCCTCGACAGCGCTGCCAACAGCGCCGAGTGTGCGGAAAAAGTCACCAGTGTAGCCTGCTTGTTCTTCGGCCCACACCGTGAAGGCGTCTCGCTCGTCGGAATCGGGTTCACGGAGTTCGAGTTCGAGGGTTTCGTCAGGCAGGGCCTCATCAATAAAGCCGGTGCCGTAGCGCTCGAAGCGGTCGGTGAGTTCTGTTTCGACATACTCATCGAGCCACTGAATCGCCTCGCCGTAGAACTGGTGGGCCTGTTCGACCGCCTCGTACGGCACGTCGTGGTCGGCGAGATGCGACTCGATGAGTTCCTTGTTGTCAGGATGCTGTCGGGCGCGTTCGAGCAGTGTCTGGAGGTCCTGTTGGGCCTGTTTGAGCGTTACCCGGCCCATGGTCTCGCTGAGCAGATCCCTGACGCGCTCTTCGAGCCGGTGGGCCTCGTCGACGATCACGAGCGTCCGCTCGTCGAGGATCGACTCGGTGAGATGGCGCGTCTGACTGTCAAATAAGTGATTATAGTTGCCGACTACGATCTCCGCATTTTCTAGTAGGACGCTCATAACCCGGTGCGGACAGGTGCCAGCCTCAACTGCGGCGGGGAGAAAATCGTCCGTCGAGAGGACGTGGTCGACGCCCTGTTCGAAGCCGACCGGCGAGCCGGTGTCACGGGCATACCAGTCGGCCTCGAACGGACAGTACAGCGGCGTGCTCTCGCTATCGGTGAACTCCGCAGGGGTGGCTGGCTGTGCGGTCCCGTACGGCGCGGTCGCGCCGGCGGTCCGAAGCGGTTCGTCGTCGCTGGCGGCCTGATCTTGGCGCGCAGTCTCCACGAGGCTGCGGGCTCGGTCGGTGTCCCACCACTGCTCGGCGTCGTCAGTGGTTCCCTCGATAATCGCCGCTGGCTCGGGGTCTGTTTCTGGAGTGGTTGTTGATGAGTCGACGGCTGTCGACCCGCCGCTGTCGCCTCGGTGGCCGCCGGAATCGTCCTCACGGACGAGATCTGCGGTCGTCTCCCGCAGCTCCTCACACCGAGTTTGGACGCTGGTGTCGTCGGGAAATACACCTTCGCGCCCGTAGGGGCAGAGATCCGATTTCCCGACGAGGCTGACACCCGAAAGCGGCTCGTCGAGACCGCGGTTGATCGTTCGGAGGTCTTCGATGAACTGCTGGCGTTGCTGTTTGACCGGCGTCGCTATCACGACGTTCTCGAAGCGGTCGGTCTCCCGGAGCAGAAACGCCGCCGCGGTAAGGGCGGCCATCGTTTTGCCGGTCCCGCAGGGACCCTCCATCGCGAGATATCCCTCTCGGCGGACGGTTTCGATTGCGGCCTCGATGGCGTCGGCTTGGTTCTCGTAGGGACGCTCGAAGCCGAAATACTGCTCCCAGCCCGGGCTCTCGTCGGTCGACACGTTCACTGGCTCTCCTCCGTGACCGCATTTATATCCTCGGTGTTCCCACCTGCCCGCGGTGAGAAAACACAAAACATACATCCGAAAATAATTTATGTATGAATGACATAAATAGATTCAATGACGCTGATTTGGAGTTAAATTAGGGAACCATATGCCGATGTGGTTGATCGAGACCCGATAATATTAAATAACAGTTTCCATATTATACTATACTATAGATGAACTCGAATTTACTCGAACAAGACATTAACGATATCCTACAGACAGTGCTCACTGAAGCGACGGATGATCTGCTACTGATTGACCCGACCGAAGGGGCAATTCAGGCACTGGTCGACGTCGCCACCGGATTCGATGGTGAGCTCCCCACGATTCGGATGCTCGCAGAGGAACGTCCACTCAAGGAGACGATGGAAGACTTTCTGGTTGCGAGTCGCGCTGCCGACCTGATCGACGCTGGTCAGTTGTCGATCCGGACGCTCGATGATCCGGCGGCTAACTCGCTGCTTATTTCGGGAGCGTCAGTGTTGGCACTCGTCGCGGCTGGCGACCGGATCGCCGCACTGACGACTGATGACAGCGAATTCGTCGAGAGCGCCCGAGACAGCTACGACGACCAGTGGGAGGCCGCCGAGCCATTCCGCCTCCGAACGCCGCCGATCACGCGCGTTCGGGAGACGCTGGCCGCCGATATCAGCGAGGCCGCCCGCGAGGATTTCGATGCAGTGCTGGCCAAACTTGATACGGCTCGCGGCGACGGCAACGGGCTCGATGAAGTAACGATTTCGCTACTGGTCGCAGCGAGAAACGAGGTCCTCCTCTACGATATCTCCAAATGGGGCGAAGATGTCGGCATCGCCAGCAAGGCGACCTTCTCGCGGACCAAAACCAGACTCGAAGACATGGGCCTTATCGCGACCGAAAAGGTTCCCATCGATGTCGGTCGACCACGGCTCCGACTCCAACTCGGCGACGACCGACTCCGAGAGGCCGAGGCAAGCGAACTGGCTGGCGTTAGTCAGGACCTACTCGACTGAACGCAGTCGTTGAGCCATCGCCGTGTTATTTTACCTCCCACCCGCAGTGTGAGCTATGGAACTTGGTCTCGTTGGCAGCGGTCCCGCTGTCGAGGCGCTCACCGCGGCCTGTACTGATGTCGACCTCTCGGTCGACCGGATTGCGCCGTCGGCGCTTGGTTCGACGGCGGATGGAACGACACAGCCCGACATCGGGGCGGTCGTCGCACCCACCGGTGCAGACGTCTTTTCGGCCGCCTCGGCCGTCTTTGACCGATGGGTTGCGGTCGAAATCGGCGGCGTTGGTGGGGTCCCACTGGCCGACGTCGACGCAACAGTCTTGCTGTATGAACCCGGCACGGCCTGTTATGGGTGCCTCCGCGCCCGCGTTGCAGCCAATCAGGAGGAGCGTTCTGACGCACAACCCAGCGGCTCCCGGAGTGAGGTTCGGTTAGCGGGGGCGGTCGCCGGAGCCGAACTGATCGATCTGGTATCGGGGTCGACCACTGGTGGCCGACTTATCGAACTCCCCTGGCAAGAGCGTAGTTTTCTGCCAGTGCCGGATTGTGAGTGTGAGACGGCCGGTCCCGACCGCTCGCTTCGGCTTTCCCATCGGTCGGTGAACGTCGACGCCTCGCTGTCGCGAGCCGAACGGGCAGTCGACGACCGTGTAGGCCTTCTCAGTCAGGTTGGCGAGCGCGAGTCGTTCCCGGTTCCCTACTACATTGCAACGACAGCCGACACGGCCGGCTTCAGTGATGTCGCGGCCGCCCAGTTGGCCGCTGGCGTCGACCGCGACTGGGACCGGGCGTATATGAAGGCCATCGGCGAGGGCCTCGAACGCTACAGCGCAGGCGTCTATCGGCGCTCGAAACTCGATGGCGGCTCAGAACGAACCCGCAAGCGGCCGGTCTCGCCCAGCCGGTTCGTCCGCCCCGAGAGCTTCGAGACCCCGGACCCCGAACAACGGATCGAGTGGATCGAGGGGTGTGATCTGGCGAGTGACGAGCCCGTTTCCCTGCCGGCGGAGTTCGTCTGCTTTCCGCCGCCGAGTCGACGGTATCGGCCACCGATCACGACCGGGCTCGGCCTCGGGAACTCGACGGTCGAGGCCGTCCTCTCGGGACTGTACGAAGTCATCGAGCGGGACGGGACGATGCTGGCGTGGTATTCGAGTTTCGAGCCGTTGGGCCTCGCGGTCGACGACGAAGCCTTCGCGGAGCTAACGAGACGAGCCAGCGCGGAGTCGCTCACCGTCACGCCGTTGCTCGTCACGCAGGATATCGACGTTCCCGTGATTGCGGTCGCGGTCCACCGCGAGGGTGAGTGGCCACAGTTTGCGGTCGGCTCGGCCGCAGGGCTCGATCCGACCGCCGCCGCCCGGTCGGCGCTCGCCGAAGCGCTCCAAAACTGGATGGAGCTTCGGGCGATGGGTCCCGACGACGCCAGCCAGCAGGGCGGTGCCATTGGGAAGTACGCCTCGTTCCCGGCGGCCGCCCAGGAGTTCGTCAAAACCGAGAGCCGCATTCCGGTCGACTCCCTTGGTAGCCCGGGCCTAACGGGCACAGAAGAACTGGATGCGGTCGTCGACAGCGTGGCGGCCGTGGGCCTCGATGCATACGCCTCGCGGCTCACGACGCGGGATGTAGAACACCTCGGCTTCGAGGCAGTACGGGCAGTGATCCCGGCCGCACAACCACTGTTTACCGGCGATCCGTACTTCGGCGACCGTCTGCAGGAAGTGCCTCGGTCGCTCGGCTTTGAGCCACAACGCGACCGCCCGTACCATCCGTATCCGTAGCTATGACGAGTCGCCGTCGGTTGCGGTCGACCCATCCGATTGTGGTCTCTCATCGGATGACGGGATCGAGCCACCGAATTCCCCGTCAGTCGGCGAAGATACGGGGTCGGCCGGGCTGGTCGATTCGGTGGTTGGCTCGGTCGACTCCGCGTCTCCAGCGGCATCCGGTGAGACGGGGTCGGTGGCTGCTGTGGCGGCAGCCTCGCGGATTGCGACCTGCGCCTCGCCGCTGTTGTCGTCGAAGACGAGCTGTTGGTGTGGGTAGGCCATCTCGACGGTCGCGTCGGCGGCGGCGAACGCCTCTCGAATCTTGGTGCGGACCTCGGAGTGAACGGTAGCGATCTTGTACGGTTTCGTCACCCAGTAGCGGAGCCGAAGTAAGATTCCGTTATCGGCGTAATCAGCGATAAGACAGCCCGGATTGGCGGGATACCGTGCGCTCCCGACCCGGATATCGGGACCGCCCTGAATTACATCGGTGGTGTCTCTGGCCGCCCGCTCCATCAGTCGACGGGCCTCAGGAATGTCGGACTCGTAGGTGACCAGTACGTCCAGCGAGAGTCGGGTTCGTTCGTCCTCGGCGGAGTAGTTGGTCACGTCCCGCTCGCGGATGTTCCCGTTCGGAATCACCAGAAAGGTGTTATCGAGGGTGAACATCTTCGTGTATCGGATCGTGATATCGTCGACGAAGCCGCGGGTCTCGTCGTCGAGTTCGATCATATCGCCGATCTCGAAGGGCTGGTCGGCCAGCACGAAAAACCCGTTAAGGATGTTGCCGACGATGGGCGCGAGGATAATACCGACGACGGCCGAAAAGACCGTCACCGAGAGGACGATATCACCGATTCGAAGTCCGACCAGCGAGCCAGCCACGATGATCGAGCCGCCGATAGTGAGGCCGCGAACCCCGCCGAGGACGGTCTGGGCAACGCTCTGTCGGGTAAACCGGCGGGCGATGGGTCGACCCAACAGCCGCACCAGTAGTTTCGAGAGCCAGATACCGGCCGCGACCACAAGCAGGGCCATCAGCAGTCGGTGGCCCGGGAACTGGAGCCAGCCGGGCAGTAGCTGTGCCAACGCGTCAGCTTCGGTCTCTCCCGAAGTCGTCTGTAGCAACTGCCCGAAGCGGATCATACAGTGACGTTATGGGCTGCCTGAAAAAGGGTTTCTCCCTGTCTATCGAGGGCTCGAAGATACAGAATTACGGAACAGGGTGCAACTCAAAGTATAGTAACTTACAAACCTACTGGCTCGCCACGGAGTAGTATGGCAGATGACCTCCGACAGACGCTGGATGCGGTCGGCGACCGGTTTAATTTGGGCGACTACGAGATCGATGCCTATCTGGCCGTCTTGGAACACGGCCAGCTCACTGCCAGTGAGATCGCTGACCGAACCGACATCCCACAGCCACGAGTGTACGACACCGTGCGGAGCCTTTCCGACAGACAGCTCGTCGAACTCCGGGAGTCGCGACCGATGCAGGTTGTCGCCATCGATCCCGAAGACGCCTTCGGTGAGATCCAGTCGTCGTTCACCGAGATGGTCGACGAACTCACCGCCCGCTATACGGCTCCGACGCGGGAAACGGAGGCCGTGTCGCTGGTGAAATCCCGGTCGACGATCATCCGACATCTCCGGGAGTGTATCGAGTCGGCGGAGTTCGAACTCGCCCTGTCGCTGACCCCGGAGCTACTGACGCAGTTCGCCGAGGACCTCCAGCGACAGATCGCAAACGGTGTCAGCATCGACCTGCTGCTCACCCCGGCCACCGCGGCCCCCGATCCCGAGACGTTCGACTACCTTTCGGTCGCAACCACGGTTCGGGCCCGTCGCGGCATCACGACACCCGTATTGGCGGTTGCCGATGGCGAACACTCGGTGTATGCGACCCAAGACGCCCTCCGAGACGATCAGGACCGGTACGGCGTGATTTTCAACCGTTCGGCGCTCGGCTTCCTGATCTCGGGGTTCTTTGGCACGGTGCTGTGGACCACCGCAGAAACACTCGCCGTCAACGGGACGGAACGACCCTTCCCCCGCCGGTATGCATCGATCCGCCGAGCGGTCAAAGACATCCGAGAACTCGGCGGCGATTTCTACGCCACCGTCGAGGGTCGGGACATCGAAACCGGCGAGCCACGCATCTGCGCCGGCAAGATCGTCGACCTCGCCTTCCAAGACTCCGAGGAGATCGCCGCACTGACCGTCGACACCGAGTCAGGGCCGGTCGAGATCGGTGGTCTCGTCGCCGCACTCGAAGACGTCGAGGGCCAAGAGATCCACATCGGCCGCGAAAGCCCACCCGAAATCTGAGCGGCGGTAGCCACCGGCTACTAGCAGCGTAGGGGCCAAACGACGAGTTCGGCTGACAGTCAGGATAATCAGAACAATTACCTAGGCTGCAGTGTGTTGTATTATTTATGAAGGACTCGGTTCGAATCCTCCACGTCGACGACGAGTCGTCATTTTTGGATCTCACTGCGGAGTTCCTCTCTCAGGAAGACGACCGCTTCGAGATCACAACCGAGACGAGTCCGGCCGATGGGCTCGACCGGCTTGCAGACGAGGCGTTCGACTGTGTCGTGAGCGACTACCAGATGCCGTCGACGACGGGAATCGAGTTTCTCGAAGCCGTTCGGGAGTCGTATCCCTCGCTCCCATTTATTTTGTTTACCGGCGAGGGCTCCGAAAAAGTCGCCAGCGACGCGATCTCGTCGGGTGCGACCGACTATCTCCAGAAACAGACCGGCACCGAGCAGTACCAACTGCTTGCCAACCGCATCACCAACGCCGTCGAAAGCTACCAAACCCAGCGGGAACTCGAACAGTACCAGTTGCTGGTTGAGGCGGTCGGCGACCCGATGTATATTCTCGACAGCGAGGGATCGGTCACCCTTGCCAACGAGGCTCTAGCCGAGATGCTCGGCTGTGATCGGGAGATCGCACACCGGATGCATGCTGATGACTTTTTAGTAGAGGGTGGCTACCGGACCGAGAGCGACCGGTTGGACGAGATTCTGGTCGATCCGACCGTCGACTGGTCGACCTACGAGGCGTGTGTCGAAACAACCGATGGAACGGAGATCCCGACCGAAATCAATATCGCTCCCGTGGCCAGTGGGACCGACAGCTACGCGGCAAGCGTCGGGGTTGTGCGGGATATTTCCGCCCGAAAACGGCGGGAACGCCGGCTCGAAGCACTCCATACGACGACCAGAACGCTGATCGACGCCACCAGCTTCGAGGAGATCGTCGATATCGGTCTTTCAGCCGCCGAGGACGTCCTAGAACTGGAGCTTGCGTCGTTTTATGCACCGCCGGCCGAAAACGCGGATCTGCTCGTTCCGATAGCGTCGACCGAACAGACCGAACAGCTGTTTGGGACGATTCCATCGATGGAACGTGAAGAGGGGTTGATATGGCAGGTGTACGAAACGGGCGAAGAGATATTCCGGGCCGATATCCGTGATCATCCGGAGGCGTACAATGCTGAAACGCCCATCCGAAGTGAACTCATACTCCCGGCCGGAGATCATGGTGTCTTCATCGCCTCGGCGACCACTGTTGATGGATTCAATACAACTGACAAGAAGTTAGCACACGTGTTGGTTGCGACGCTCACGCGCGCACTCGAAAGCGGAGAGACTCGTGAGAACTGAGCGAACGGCCGCTACTCGACGTCTCGGTACTGGTTCAGCCGCTGTTTGAGCTGTTTGGCCGACTGACCAGCCGCCTTGGCGAACTGCTTGCCCCGATCCTCGCCGGCATAAATAATCCCTCGCGAGGAGTTGACGAGGCCGACACCGTCACCTCGGAGCCCATGCTCGACGGCGGCCTCGGCATCGCCACCCTGCGCACCGACGCCCGGCACGAGGAACGGCAGGTCGGGCACCGACTGGCGGATCGTTTCGAGTTCGTCGGGGCCGGTCGCGCCGACGACGAGGCCGACGTTGCCGTGGGTGTTCCAGAGATCGGCGAGTGCGGCGACCCGTTTATAAAGAGCTTCCCCGGAGTCGAGTTCCAGATCCTGCAGATCTTCTCGGCCGGGGTTCGAGGTCCGACAGAGAATGAACACGCCCTTGTCGGCGCGATCCAAAAACGGCTGCAGCGAGTCCCGCCCCATGTAGGGGTTGACCGTGATCGCGTCGACCTCCTCTAAAACCTTGGCGTACTGCCGGGTCGTGTTGCCGATATCGGCGCGTTTGGCATCCAGAAGCACGGGAACATCTTTCCCGTGGGCGTAGGCAATCGTCTCCCGCAGCGAGCGCCAGCCGTCGGCTGACTCGTAGAAGGCGGCGTTAGGTTTGTAGCAGGCGGCGTGTTCGTGGGTGGCGTCGATGATTCGCCGATTGAACGCCCACTGCGGGAGATCTTTGTCTTGGAGGTGGTCGGGAATGCGAGTCGGGTCGGTGTCAAGCCCGACCGAGACGACGCTGTCGACGGTAGCGATCCGGTCGGCGAGCCGGTCGAAGAAGGCAGTAGCCATTACGTTACGGGTGTCACGGCACTCTTAAGTCTCCTTCCCTGTGCGCAGACACCCTGTATCTGTTGGTAGTGAGACACTACCAGCCGGTGGCGGCGGCTAACAAAACCGCATGCTGTGGGAGACCCGGTATGTTTCGCTCGTCCGGCGGTTCGATGGGTCGGCTCCACCGGCTCCAGCCTGCATTGTGGCTGGTTGCGATTGCGTTTTATGGTGTCGGTGATCTGGTGACGACGGTCATCGGGCTCCGAATCAGCGGTATCATCGAGGCAGGGCCGCTCGTCGGTCCACTGATCGACCAGTACGGCGTGATGAGCCTCTTCGTGCTAAAATTCCTTACAATAGGTGTGAGTTACGGCGTCTGGCAAGTTATCCCAACCCCCCACCGCACTGGCATCCCGCTCGGGCTGGCCGTCCTCGGCGTCGCTGTCACTGGCTGGAACACGGTGGTCGTGTCGACGGCGCTCTTTTTCTGAGACTCGCGGACCTAACAGTAAACAGCTCCCGTGGGCGTGCTACAGCGACGCCATCTGAGAGCATTACTCCAGTTCGCGTGGAACAACCGCCATCGGTCGACTCGAGTGGAGCAACACCTGTTCGGTGACGCTGCCGATAGCGACCTTGCTCGTCGACGTCGGTTTCCTGACACCAAGGACGATCTCGTCGGCCTCAACCGTTTCGGCAAACGAGAGGATGTCTTCGGCCGGGACGTTGCCCCGAACAAACTGGTGGGTTTCGACGGTCGTCATCGCGCCGAGCCGCGAGTAGATCCCGTTGAGCGCGTCCTCGCCGTCCCGGAGTTCGTCGTCGGTTGCCGACGCCTCGTCGAGATGTGAGTTGATCGCGTGGACGGTGTCGCCATCGTCGACTCGATCACCGAGATAGTCACAGATCGCTGCACTCGTGTGAACCGAGTTCGTTGCGACCACGAATATCGTCATAGCTGAGTGAATAACGCCAGAGGTGATAAATCCAAGTCAAACACTTAGAAAACACAGGCACACAAAACACACTTACTGGGAAGTAAAGGTAGTATGTATTTAATATATTCAAACATTTCTATAGCTTCTAACACATATTGGCCTTACAGTTTGTTTTATTACAAAGAAGCATCTCAACAGAGATAGACAATAGATGCGATACTGGTTATTTTTTCTGGGCACCAACAGATGTGACCCACTGTTCGACTATAGAGGGCGTGAGCAGCTGTGAATACGAATGATACACAGAGTAGCGATCGATTCCAACAGCTGTTCGAACAACTCAACGACGCGGTCGTCGAGTTCGCGCTCGTCGACGACGAGCCGATAGTCCGTGATGTCAACTGTACATTCGTGACAATATTCGGCTACGATGCCGAGGAGGCAATCGGCGAGCCACTCAACGAGTTGATCGTTCCCTCAAGCGAGCAGGCCGAAGCCGAGAACTTCGACCAACGAACCGCAGACGGGGAGTCAAACGCAGCCGTCGTCAGGCGGGCCACCGTCGACGGCAACCGAACGTTTGTCTACCGTGGCGTGGCGTACGCCGAAGATTGTGGGTTCGCAATCTACTCCGATATTACCGAAGAGATGCAGCGTGAACGCTATCTCGATGTGCTCCAGCGGGTAGTCCGGCACAACCTTCGGAACGACCTCAATATCGTTCTCGGGGTCGCCGATACAATCCTCGAAAGGACCGATGATAGCCAGATCACCGCAGCCGCAACGACGATCAAACAGACTGCTGAGGGTCTCGCGCGGCTCAGCGAGGAGGCGAAGATCGTCGACAGCGTGCTTGGCGAGCAAACAACGGTCGAACCAACCCCACTGCGGCCTATCGTGAAGACTGTCCTCACGGAGTATCAACAGCAGTTCGAGACGGCAACGATCAGTGTCAATCTGCCAGCGGACCTCTCAGTCGCCGCTGACAAACGACTCTACACGCTACTTCGAAGCCTCGTCGATAACGCCCTCGTCCACAACGATGCTCCGACACCGAAGGTAAACATCCGCGTGACGACAGCCGCCTCGGAGGTCCAGCTCGAAGTCCTCGATAACGGACCGGGGATTCCAGACGCCGAACAGGCTATCGTGTTGGGCGCAGCCGAGATCACCCCACTGAACCACGGTAGCGGCCTCGGCCTCTGGCTCGTCAAATGGATCACCGACAGCTACGGTGCGGAGGTCGAAATCGAAACCTCCGACAGCGGGAGCCTCGTCCGTGTGCGACTCGACCGAACTGATAGTCCACCATCGTAATTACTCCGCGACCCAACCATAGCCCAATGACGACCGAGTGTCGACGTCGACTGACACCGGAACAGCGCCTCGTCGTGGGACTCGCGGTCGACGACCAAACCCGGTGTGCCCACTACCACACCGACCGCGACGTGATCGCGGTTCAGTTCCCCTGTTGTGAGACTTATTACCCCTGTTTCGAGTGTCACGCCGCCTGTGTCGACCACGACGCCGTACAGTGGCCCCGCGACCGATTTGACGAACCAGCGGTACTCTGTGGCGTCTGTGGCAGCGAACTCAGTGTCCGAACGTATCTCGACTGCGAGCATCAGTGTCCGGACTGTGGAACAGCGTTCAACCCGGGCTGTCGACGCCACGCCGACCGCTATTTCGCGGTCGACGAAACCGTCACGACGGATTCGGACCGGTGATATTTAGCCATCGCCGCGGGACAGTCAGGATATGACCAACGACTCGCTCGAATGGGAGACCAAGGCAACGGAGATTGACTACCGCTGTCCGGGATTCGATATCCGTCGCGATGCGGTCGAACTCCCCGACGGCACCGTCACCGACTACCACTACGTCGACGAGTCACCAGCCGTGGTTATCCTCCCCCTAACACCCGACGGCGATGTGGTCGTCATCGAGGAGTGGCGACAGGCCGTCGACAGCGTTAACCGCGGGCTGCCGGCCGGCTCGGTCGAAGGCGAGGAGGATCTGTTCGATGCCGCTCGGCGGGAACTCCGCGAAGAAACTGGCTACGAAGCAGGCAGTCTCGAACACCTGCTAACGACTGAACCATCGAACGGGATCGCCAACTCGGTTCACCACCATTTCGTCGCCCACGACTGCGAGCCGACTGCCGAGCAGGAACTCGACGACAACGAGTCTATTCGCGTCGACGTGACTGACTACGACGAGTATCTCGCCAGTGTCGTCGACGACGAACTCGACGACGGACGGGCCGCACTCGCCGTTACCCACTACGAACTCACTCACCGGTGAGGCCCCCTGCGGCTACCGACAGCCGACAGAAACACCGAACGCAATCCTTACCGACCAGCCACGGATAGGGCTGGCATATGCGCGATCATTTCGAGATTCGGGATGCCGACGGTGCCGGGCGGATCGGCAGACTCGACGTCCCACGGGCGGGCCGCACGGTCGAAACCCCGGCTCTCCTCCCCGTTATCAACCCCAATATGCTCACTATCGAGCCCTCGCGGCTCGAATCCGAGTTCGGCGTCGACATCCTCATCACCAACTCCTACATCATCCGCCAAACCGAGAGCCTCCGCCAACAGGCCCTCAACGACGGCCTTCACGAACTGCTGAATTTCGATGGCGCGGTCATGACTGACTCGGGCTCGTTTCAGCTCTCGGAGTACGGCGACATCGACGTGACGACCGAAGAAATCCTGAAGTTCCAACACGAGATCGGCTCCGACATCGGCACGCCGGTCGACATCCCCACGCCGCCGGATGTAAGCCGCGAGCAGGCCCAGTCGGATCTCGAAATCACTGAGCAGGCACTGGCTGATGCCGAGAGTCTCGATCTCGGCGAGATGCTGATCAACGCCCCCGTTCAGGGGTCGACGTATCCCGACCTCCGCGAAGAGGCCGGTCGACACGCCGCCGCGACCGATCTCGACGTGTTCCCGATTGGAGCGGTGGTTCCAATGATGAACAACTACCGCTACGACGATCTTGTACATACAGTCGCAGCAGCCAAACGTGGGCTGAGTGTCGACTGTCCGGTCCACCTTTTCGGCGCGGGCCACCCGATGATGCTCGCGCTAGCGGTCGCGCTGGGCTGTGACCTGTTTGACTCGGCGGCCTACGCATTGTACGCCCGCGCGGGCCGATACCTGACCGTCTCGGGCACCCAACAGCTGGATGATCTCGACTACTTCCCCTGCTCGTGTCCGATCTGTGTCACCCATACGCCCGAGGAGATCCGGCAGCAAAACGACGACGAACGCGAGCGACTGCTGGCCGAACACAATCTCCACGTCACCTTCGAGGAGCTTCGCCGAATCAAGCAGGCGATCCGGAGCGGGAACCTGCTCGAACTGGTCGACCGTCGCGCTCGCGGCCACCCTTCGATGTACGATGGCTACCGTGCCCTGCTGGATCACGCCGACCAACTCGAACGCGAGGACCCCGTCTCGAAAGGCACCTTCTTCTACACTTCGCCCGAAAGCGCCCGTCGACCCGAGGTCCTGCGCCACCACGAGCGGCTTGATCGGTTGTCGACGCCCGACCGGCTCCTGCTGACCGAGGCCGGGGCCCCCGGCTCTGATGAGTACGACGCCGCATGGCGCGTTGTCCCGCCGTTTGGTCCGTTTCCCCGCGAACTCTCCGAAAGCTATCCGTTTACCGCGGCTGTCCCTGACCGCCCCGACCGGGGCGGACAGATCGCGGCTGCCGAGGGGGTTCGGCGGCTCGTCGAGACCAACCCTAACACCGAGTTCACACTCGCAGTCGAAGCGTGGCATGCCGATGCCATCGAAGAGATTCCGGACCGAGTAACGGTCGAATCGATGAAAGACGTCCGCGAAGGGTTCGGTACTGAGTAAGCAAACGGGGGTCTGATTCATCCGTTTGTGGGTCGAATCAAGACGACAGTCGACGGCGCTGTATAGTACAGTTCGGACAGAATACATAATAGATTTTGGTGGTTTTTCAGTTATTTGTGGGACTGTAGTCACTGTGCAAAAAGGATATAGTCGGCTCGCCGTATCATGATCTGTACAACTCATGTATCCCTACATTCCCGCATGCGAACACGTGTTCAGTCTCGGGATCTCTCAGTCGGCTCGGTATCAACAGGCGATGTTCGATCTCTGTTTTAGCGACACTGAGAGTACGGACCGTCGCTCCGACCACCCGTCAGATCGGGTCGACGATGCACAACTGCCGTGGGAGACAGCCGGGCAGTATGGCGGCTGGGGCGGCCACGAGTGGTTCGGGACGGCCCCCGGAACGACACAGGTTCCCGTTGTCTTCGTTCATGGCAATCAGTGCGATGCCTCGGACTGGACCGAGACCTGCGAGCAGTTCATAGAGGCGGGCTATCGAGGAGACGATCTGTGGGCGATTACGTTTGCCGAGTCGACGCCAACCCACGCGGAGATGGCAGCCCAACTCGACGAGTTCGTCGCTGAACTCCGCTCGGACACCGGTGCAGAATCGGTAATGGTGGTTGCCCACAGTCTCGGCGTGACCGGCGTCCGCTACTGGCTCTCCGAGCGTGACCGCTACGACTGGGTCGAGACGTTCGTCGGGTTGGCTGGGGCCAATCACGGCGTCTCGTGGGCCACACTCTGCTGTAAGTCCGGACTCGACAGTGGCCCGTTTCAGGTGAGCGGCTTTCTCAGAGACGACTACGACCGCTACACCAACCATCCACTCTCGGAACTCAACGACAACGAGACGCCCGGAGAGATCGATTACTACACGATCCGTGGCCGGTACGATTCGCTGTTTTGGGTCGATCAGGCGAGTCCACGGCTTGATGGCGCGGTCGAAAACGTTGTTCTTCCAACAGACCACAACGGAGTCAGAGACTCCGCTGCGGCTGTCGAACGGATATTTTCGTGGGTCACTCCCGATGCGTGTGGGGCCTAATGCGAGCAGTTAGTCGACAAGAGCTGGCTCGTCGTCGACCTGCGCGCCCCAGAGATCGGCGTAGGCTCCCGAACTCCCGACCAGTTCGTCGTGGGTTCCCTGTTCGATAACCTCGCCGTCGTCCATGACGACGATCCGATCCGAATCGCGGATCGTCGACAGCCGGTGGGCGATCACCAGCGCAGTTCGGTCAGCAATGAGGCGAGTGAGGCTCTCCTGGATGTGTTTTTCCGTCTCGGTGTCGACGTCGCTCGTGGCCTCGTCGAGAATGATGATCGCGGGATCGTTGAGAATCGCCCGCGCGATGGCAAGTCGCTGGCGTTGGCCGCCCGAAAGCTTCACGCCGCGTTCGCCGATCTCGGTTCGGTACCCTTTGGGGAGGTCATCGATGAACCGGTCGGCCTCGGCGGCGTCGGCTGCGTCGACGACTGCCTCGGGCACGTCTTCACCGTTGCGGAGCCTATCGAGCACCTCGCGGTCGCCGTAAGCGATGTTTTCGGCAACCGTCCCCGAGAACAGATACGGCGACTGGCCGACGATGGCGACCCCGCTCCGGAGGCTCTGTCGGGCATACTCCCGGACGTCGACATCGTCGACTCGCACCGCGCCGGAGTCGACATCGTAGAACCGGGGAACAAGCCGAGTGAGCGTTGATTTCCCCGCGCCGGTCTCGCCAGCGAGGCCAATCGTCTCTCCGGCCTCGATATCCAGCGAGACGTTGGAGATCACGGGTTCGCGGTCGCCATACGAGAACGTCACATCGTCGAACTCGATATCGCCCGCGATGGTCTCGGGCAGGTACGGATCATCGGGGTCGGAAATTGTCGACGTCTGCCCGAGCAGACCGAAGACGCGTTCGGCGCTGGATTTGGCCTGCTGGTAGCGGTTGGCCGACCGACCGATCCGCCGCATCGGCGAGTAGAGCCGCCGGAGATAGAGGAAGAACAGCGCGAACGAACCGGTCGACAGCGCGCCAGCGTCACCGAGCAGGATGATGTCTCGGCCGCCGATGTAGAGGATTGCAACGAAGGCGACCCCGGTCATCAGTCGGAGTGCCGCAAAAAAGCCGCGCCGGAGCCGAAGCGCCTTGATCTGTTCGTCGTGGTAGCGTTCGCTTTGAGTTGCCACCCGGTCGTGTTCGAACCGGTAGCGGTCAAAGGATTTGATGACGTCGACGCCCGCGATGTTGTTTTCCAATCTCGAATTCAATCGTGAAACGGTCTCCCGAATAGATTTGTATCGGGGTTCGATCCACGTGAGGAATCCCGCGCTGGCCAACCCAATGATCGGCACCGGAAACAGGGCAATTGCTGCAAGCTTTGGCGAAACTCTCCACAGAATGATCGTAATTCCGGTCACCGTTGCGACGACCCTGATGAGTTGGCGAAACTCACTATTTAAAAAGCGTTCGAGGCGGTTGATATCGCTGTTGAGAATAGACAGCATCCCGCCGGTCTGATGGTCGACGAAAAACTTCATCGAGAGCTGCTGGAGGTGGTCGTAGGCATCGTTTCGGAGGTCGCGCTGGACTTTTTGGGCCATCGACTGCAGGAGATACCGTGAGGCAAACCGGGTCACAGAGCGAATCAGATATGCGATAGCGGCGATAACGACGAGCCGCTGGAGGAACGCCAGTCGGGCTGCCTCGCCGACGATGTCACCGGTCGGAAGCAGGCCGACATCGGTCAGCAGTCCGGGGTCGCCCTCATTGAGGACCACTCGGTCGATGGCTGCCGCGACGATCAACGCGGGCATCAGTCGCGCAAATCGTGTGATGACAGCGGTGGTGACGCCGGTCAGCAACCGTGGCCAGTAGCGGAATGCGTACCGAACGAGACTGACCATCGGGTGTCCGTCGACGTTCCCTCGAATGTCTTCGAACCCACCGTGTTCGTCAGCCATATCTCGCGGTAGTGGCCACCCCGGTGTAACACTGGCGTTCCGGAGACAGTGACCGTCTGGAGGCCAGCTTGGGCTTACTCCCTTTCAGGAACCGATCCGGCCATGCGGTGGCTGAAATCCCACGTATACACGCGGTCGGGATCGATCCGAATTCGCACTTCGTCACGGTCGGGCGACAGCAGTCGCTTGGCCAGCGGCGAATCAGTTCCGCCGAGATAGCGTTCGAGCAGTGTTTTTAAAAGGTCTTTATCAGGGTCAGAGTCGACGCTTGCCGTCCCGTTGCCCCGAACACCTTTGTATGGCGGTTCGTTGGTCGATATTTCGAAGGCCACCCGGTCGTCGTGCGAGAGGTAGTCGACGACGTCGGCCTCGGCGCTGGTTGCACACCACAGCGCGCCGTCGCGGTAGCGATACCACAGCGAGAGCATCCACAGATCGTCACCCTTCGTACGGCAAGAAAGCCGAATTGGGATCGTCTCGCGTTCGAGAAACGCCTCGGTTTCGGCGCGGTCCCATGCGCCAGTTGGGTCCATACAGTGAGGTCGACGGGGGGATCGAAAAACCTCGGGGTCGGCGAAAAGCAAGATAGTTCACCCTCGACTGCCCAGCATTGGTATGACTACGTATTTCGAGGTTCTCGACCGCGATGGGGCGGCCCGTCTCGGCGAGATCCGACTTTCGACGCCGGTCGACACCCCGGCACTGCTCGACGATGTCCTCGTCGACAGCGGGAGCCACTGGACGGCCGAGCAGCCAGTTCCGGAGGGCGACGACGACCAACTGACGATTCTCCCCCACCGTTCGTTGCCTGCTGGTACGCGAGAGGAGGTCCGCGAGGCATTTACCACGGACGCAATCGATGTCGACTTTCCATCGGCGTCGGTGATCTCCTCGGAGTCACCCCGTGATCTCGGCACCGATGCCGCCATTCTGAGCGACGCCTCCGGATTTGTGGGTCACGGCGAAGGACTGAAGGACGCGATCATCCGCACCAAAGAGGCGCTTCCGGCCGACACCGCACTCGTTCTTTCGGGTGTTGCCACACCGGTCAACGTCGCCACGCTGGTCTATGCGGGCGTGGATGGTGTCGACGCGAAACTGGCGAAAGTCAAGGGGAGTCAAGGAATGTATCTCACAAACGACGGCGAGGCATTCCTCGAAGACCTCGACGAGCTGCCGTGTGCCTGTCCGGCCTGTCAGGGGCCACGCGAGGAGTTCACCCAGCAAGATTGTATCGACCACAACGTCAACGCGCTCCGCGCCGAACTCCGGCGCGTCAGAGAGCGGATTCGAGCCGGTCGACTACGCGACTACATCGAAGGCCAAGCTCGCCACGAAAACTGGCTCACGGCGGCGTTCCGGGAGTTCGACAGTCAGTACAGCTATCTCGAAACCCAAACCCCAGTCGTTCGAAATAACGAACTCGCCGCCGCGACCAGCGACTCGCTCCGCAGAGTCGAAATCCAGCGGTTTGCCGACCGGGTGACCAGTCGGTACCGCAACCGGTTCGACAACCCGCTCGTCCTCGTGCCCTGTTCGGCCCGGAAGCCGTACAGCGAATCCAAGAGCCACAGTCGGTTCCACGATATGATCGCCTTCCGGGGCCACACCGTCTCGATGACCTCGCCGATTGGCGTGGTGCCACAGGAACTCGAATTGACCTATCCGGCCCAGCACTACGATTCAGTGGTGACAGGACGGTGGTCCGAGGACGAAAAGCAGTTCGTCGCTGCAGTGCTCGATAAATACCTCCAGCGAAACGACTATTCGCGGGTAATCGCCCACGTTCCCGACCACGGCTACCGCGACATCGTCGAACGCGTCGAGTCCGACTCGTCGCTCGACTTCGAGTACACGGTCGACGGCCATCCCACGTCGACGGATTCGCTGGGGAATCTGTCGGCCGCCCTCGAAGGCGAACTCAAATACGCCAAGCGGGAGCGGGAACACAACACGGTCAAAGCAATCGCCGACTTCCAGTTCGGGCCTGATGCGGGCGACGACCTCTTTGGCGATATAGAGATCAAGACGACAGGTCGCTATCCCAAACTACAGGTCCGGGACACCGACGGCGAGCAGTTGGCGACGATGGTCCCACAGTACGGCATGCTTGCGATGACCCTCGACGGGGCCGACCGCTGGGTCGACAGCGATGCCCCAACCAAGGTTGTCGAAATCGATGGCTTCGTGCCCCACGGTAGCGTGCTCGCGCCGGGTGTCGTCGACGCCAGCGACGAGATCCGACCGGGAGATGAGGTCGTGATTCGGGGACCGAAAGCGTTCGGCATCGGTCGCGCCGAAATGAACGGGCCCGAAATGGTCGAGTCGACACGGGGTGTCGCCAGCACGGTGCGGCACGTCAGAGAGCGATGAGACGGCGGCTCTGCCCGAGGGTTGATATGGTCCCGTCGCCGAACACCCAGTGAACCGAGCAATGAGTTCCGGAGACACCAACGAGGAGACGGCTATCGCCGAGAGCGACACCCATCCCGTGCTGCTGTTCGATGGCGTCTGTAACCTCTGTAACGGCGCAATTCAGTTCATTATCCCGCGTGATCCCGAGGGAACGATCCGATTTGCACCGCTTCAGTCGACGCTGGGCACACGGATTCAAGAACAGGCCGGGCTGTCAACCGAGGATCTCGAAACGGTCGTGTTGGTCGAAGACGGGGTGGCTTACACCAAATCGGATGCAGCGATCCGCGTCGGCGAACGGCTCGGCGGGATCTACAGACTGCTGTCGCTCGGTCGACTGGTCCCCCGCGGACTCCGTGACCGCATCTACGATTTCGTCGCCGACAACCGCTATGACTGGTTCGGCCGGAAAGACCAGTGTATGATCCCCGATGAGGACGTTAGCGACCGGTTTCTCGAGTAGGGAGTTCCTACTGAGCTGAATCTCCGATCTGTCGACTCTATTTTCTCACGAATTTACCCATAATAAAAACAGAACGTTCAGTATCACGGGCCTCCAACGGGAACCAATGTCTCGGTCGATCCGGGTGCTCTACGTCGACGACGATCCGCAATCACTGGACGTGATTACCAATCGGTGTGAAGCGGTCTCAGAGCTCCGGTTCGAAACCGAATCACGGCCACGGCAGGTGGCCGATCAGCTCCATGAGGATCTCGACTGTCTGATTACTGACTACCGGATGCCGGGAATGGACGGGATAGAGCTACTGGCAGAAGCCTCCAAACAGCGGCCGGAGCTCCCGATTTTGCTGTTGACGGGCCATGGTGGCGGTGAGATCGCAAGCGAGGCGCTCCGAAAGGGTGCCACCGAATATATGGAGAAGTCGACCGCAATCGAGCAGCCGGATCTGTTGGCCAACCGGATTCGAAACGCGGTCGAACAGATGCGCCGGGAGAAAACTAACGAGGCTCTGGCGACCGACGCCAACCGTTTCATTCGGGCGACCTCGCCCACTGCGGTCTACGAGGCAGCTATCGATCTTACCTGTGAGACGCTTGGCTTCGAGGATGCCGCGATCATCGAGGAGACGCCTGATGGTCATTTGGTCGTCGCCGACAGCGGTTTCTCCACGAGCGTTCTGAACGAGCTCCCGACTGCCGAGGCGGTGTCGACGGCCACCGACAGCGAGGAACCGGTCGTCGTCGAGCCGGGAACCGTCGACGAACTCGACACGGTGAGCTGTTGGGTGTCGCTGGGAAGCCACGGCGTGTTGGTGGGTCGAACCGCCGGGAGGGATGCCGCGGTCGACTATCTCCGCGACGGCATTCTGATCGTGGCGACCAACGCCGAAAGCGCGCTAACCCGGCTCGAACAGGCCGCCCTGCTCGACGAGCGGAAGCGGGAACTCGAACGCCAGCGCACCGAGCTGGCCTCGCTCAGACAGACCAACGAGGTGATTCGGTCGGTCAACCGGGCGATTACGAGCGTGAGTTCACAGCGAGAGATCGAACGCCTTGTCTGCGAGCGGCTTGTCGGCGAGGATCGCTACAGCTACGCCTGGATCGGCGAGTACGATCTCGAAAGCGAGCGACTCACCCCGCAAGCAAAGGCCGGGTTGGGGGCCAACGTTACCGTCGACTCGCCGGTCTCGCTGGTCGACCGCTACAGCGTCGAGACGCTCGAAACCGTGATCGACCACCGACAGGTGGCCGTCGAGACGCCACCCACCGAGATCGGCGAGGCGAGTCTCAGATACGTGACCGACCCCGACACCGATCCCGACGCCGGCACGGCAGTTCTCGTTCCGATCACCCACAACGAGATCCTCTATGACGTGCTGATCGTGTATGCGGCCGGGCGCACCTCAGTCGGCCACCGAGAGCAGGACGTGCTGGCCGAACTCGGCGAGACGATTGGCTACGCGCTTCGGACGGCCGAACAGCGCCGGGCGCTCGTCGGTGACGCTGACACCGAGGTCGTGTTCGAAATCGACTGCGAGCAGGAGCATCTCATCCAACTGTCGACGGCCGCCAACTGTACGGTCACCCTCCAGAGTCTCAGTACGCGCTCGGATGACCGCCTTCGTCAGTTCGTTCTGGTTGAGGGGGCCGAGCCGGATGCGTTCTTGGAGTACGCCGACCGGATCGGGATCGATCAGCCGACCGTGTTGGTCGAGCGCGACGACTGTTTTGTCGCCACGCTCACGACCGACGAGAGTCCGGTGATCAACTGTATCGCCGATCAGGGCGTCTCGCTCACGGAGTTCCGCGCAGCCGAGGGCCGCGGCACGGTGTCGATGACCGTGCCGGATACGACCGACGTCCGGACGCTGGCCGAACTGTTCGAGTCGACGTTTGCGGGGGCCGAACTACGGGCCAAGCGACAGCTCGACTCCTCGGTCGACACCCCACAAGGGTTCCGCGAGCAGCTTGAGGAGACGCTGACTGACCGCCAACACGAGACGCTGCAGGCGGCCTACCACGCCGGATTCTTTGCGTGGCCACGGAGCAACACCGGCGAAACTATCGCCGACCGGCTCGGGATCGCCGGACCGACGTTCCTGCAACATCTCCGCGCGGGCGAACGCAAACTGCTCCGGGAACTGTTCGAACAGGACCAGACAGTCTACTCCTGATCGCGTCGGTCGACCACCGGTATGGTTCAGTCGACACCCGAGGCGATGACTCCATAACGCCGTAAATCGACAATTCAAGATGCTTGCCTATGCACATAGGCAGTTTATTTTCAGTGCACCTATGCAGATAGGTACAAGTGTTATTTACATACCAATCTTTAGCCGATATGTGTCAAAGCCGACGGTGGCACCCGACAGCGCCCCACTCGCTGGCGGTCTGCAACCGTCGGTCGGTCGACACAGTTAGTCCCACACTACACTGGTGACAGCCCCACCACGTCTGTCACTACTTGAGAGAGCCCCACCACGCTGTCTCAGTGGTGACAGCTTTCCATACCTGTCTCCACACTCCCCCCGCTGTCGCTTCGCACCGGTTGCCCTCCACTCATCCGTTCTGCGGTGCGATGCGGTTTTATCCTTCACGCGAGTAGCATTGCCAATGAGTAAGCCGAGCCCAGAAGTGTACGAAGACGGGCGCGGGATGGACGCACACAATTCGGTGATGCGTGATATCCGCGGTCTCAAGGAGAAACACTACGACCCACACGAGCCGACCCGCGTCTGGCTCGACGAGGACAACACCCCCAGCGGCGTCTACGACTCGCTGACGATCATCCTCAACACCGGCGGCTGTCGGTGGGCGCGGGCGGGTGGCTGTACGATGTGTGGCTACGTCGCCGAGAGCGTCGAGGGCGGCACTGTCGAGCATTCGGCGCTGATGGACCAGATCCAGGCCTGTCTCGACCACGAGGCCGACAACGCCGACGAACCTGCCGACCTGATCAAGATCTACACCTCCGGTTCGTTCCTCGACGAACGGGAAGTGCCCGCCGAAACCCGGCAGGCCATCGCCGAAACGTTCGGTGACCGCGAGCGGATCGTTCTTGAGTCCTTACCGGACTTCGTCGACCACGGGAAAATCACTGATTTCACCGAGCAGGGACTCGATGTCGACATCGCAGTCGGTCTCGAAACCGCGACCGACAAGATTCGCCACGACTGTGTGAACAAGTACTTCGATTTCTCCGATTTCGAAGACGCCTGCGCGACCGCGAAAGAAGCGGGCGCAGGAGTCAAAGCCTATCTGCTGATGAAACCACCGTTCCTCTCGGAGCGCGAGGCTCGGGACGACATGCTCGCGTCAGTTCGGCGCTGTGCCGACGTCGAGGGCTGTCACACGGTGTCGATGAACCCCTGTAACGTCCAGCAGTTCACGATGGTCAACGAACTGTTCCGCGAGGGCGGCTACCGGCCGCCGTGGCTCTGGTCGGTCGCCGACGTCCTCGAACAGACCGCCGACATCGATGCCATCGTCATCTCCGATCCCGTCGGCCACGGCTCGGATCGTGGCGCACACAACTGCGGGGAGTGCGACGACAAGGTTCAGAAGGCAATCAAGGACTTCGATCTACGACAGGACCCCTCGGTCTTCGAGCAGGTCGACTGTGACTGCAAGCGAACTTGGGAGCTGGTCATCGACGAAGAGACCAGCTACGCGATGCCGCTGGCGCGGTAGCCGGAGCCTACCCAACTCCTCGCTGGTAAACGTTTTTACTCGTTCAACGAATCCCTCCGTTATGAAGTATCTCCGCTTCCGCGACCCGGCTGGCTCGGTTCGACGTGGGACGTTCGATGACGGCACCGTTCAGTTTGGTGACCAGCAGTACGAGGTAAGCGAGGTCGACGTTCTGTCCCCGACCGACCCAACCAAGATCGTCTGTGTGGGGCTCAACTACGCCGACCACGCGGCCGAACGCGATAAGGATGTGCCGGACCGACCGCTGCTGTTTCTCAAAACGCCGAACACGGTCTCGACACACGGCGATACGGTGACTCTGCCAGCAGGCAAACAGCGCGTCGACTGGGAGGCCGAACTCGCGGTCGTGATCGGCGAGCAGTGCCGGAACGTCGCAGTAGAGGAGGCAATGGATGTTGTCGAGGGCTACACTTGTCTCAACGACATCTCGAATCGGGACGACCAAGACACTGAGCAAAACTGGGTCCGCGGCAAGGCCTTCGACAACGCCGCCCCGATGGGGCCGGTCGTGGCGACGCCCGACGAGGTCCCAGACGACGCGACAATCGAACTCCGAGTCAACGGCGAGACGAAACAGGCCTCGTCGATTGACCAATTTTTCTTTTCAGTCCCTGAATTGATCGCCGAAATCACGACCCATCTCACCCTAGAGGCTGGAGATGTGATCTCGACCGGAACGCCTGCAGGGGTTGGTCCGCTGTCGGATGGCGACCACGTCGAGGTCGACATCGAAGGGATCGGCACGCTGGAACACGATGTGCGATCACCCAGTCGGTGAGTATCCGTCGGTAGTCGGCAGCTACGACGCCGGTAGCCGACGCCTACGCCGTTGATAGGTGGACAGTAACCCTGTCTCCCTCGGCGGCAAATCAGTCGACCGTATGATTCGTCTGCTCCAATCTGGACTCGGCCAGTTCATCTCCGAGATGCTCCGACCGAGCATGCCGTGGTTCGTTGCCGTGCTCATTCTCGTCGTGGGCTGGTATGGCGCGAAGTATGTTGCCCGACTGATCCGTCCGCAGTTCGTCAAGCTACTCCAACGTGTGAGTGTCGCAGAGACACTCCTTGGCGTCTTGCGGGCGATTGTGATGGTGCTGGCATTGTTTGCGGTGGCCAATGTCTTCGGGTATGAGCCCGAAAACATCCTGCTGTCGGTCACTGTGTTGACGGCGGCTATCGCCTACATTCTCGCGCCGCTTCTCGGGAGCCTGATCAACGGACTGTTCGTCCTCGTGAATCGACCCTACGAGGTCGGCGACATGATCGAACTCGTCGACACCGACCAGTTAGGGTACGTCAAGGAAATCACGCTTCGGTATACGAAAGTCCACACCCTCGAAAACACGACGCTCGTGATCCCGAACGATAGCATCCACCGCCGGGATGTGATCAACTACAGCGAAGCCGACGAACGCTCGTGGCTTACGCTCGAACTCACCGTCACTTACGAAAGCGATCTCGAAACGGCACTCAGCCGAATCGAACGGGCTGGCCGAACAGTCGACGAGGTAATCGACGGCGGGCCCTCGATCAGACTGGGTGGCAACCGATATCCGGCGGCTCCGACCACCTTTGTTACTGATTTCGGTGATCACGGCGTCGACATCGAACTTCGGTTCTGGGTCTTCGAGCCGTATCATCCGAAACGAGCCCGGTCGAAAGTGTACCGACGTATCAAGACGGAACTCGACGAGACGGACGTTTCGATTGCCTACCCGCGAACCCACCACGTGTTCGACGAAACCAGTGGTCGAGCAGCGGTCTCGGTCGATGGACAGCAGCCATCGTGGGCCGAGCAGTCGACACCGTCCGAACAGCGACCTCGCTGAATCACAAGCTTTACAATCTAATTTTCAGTAAGGCAAGTAGAGTTTATGACTTCCACTGACGACACCGTTGCCGACCGCATCCAGACCGCACGAGCGACCGTGACGCCGATTCAGGCTGCAACACTCCTTACGTTTGCCACCGCGATCACGTTCGCGCTGGTCGTCCTCCAAGAGCCGCTGGCCCACGAGTCGCTGCACAACTTCCGACACGCTGCTGGCGTCGTCTGCCACTGATCGATGATCGACTACCTCAAGCAAGGCGTGCTCGCAGGCGGGGTCGCCGGAGGAGCCTACGGCTTGTTTCTCTCCGTCGTGGCAAACCCACTGATCGAGTCGATCCATGAGCTACAGCACGACCACAGCCATGCCGCGGGCGAATCAACCGCTATTGTCGCCGAGTCGACGACGAATATCGTGAGTGTGGGCGGCGGGTTGCTGTGGGGTATTTTCCTCGGTGGCCTGTTCGCGCTGGCGTTCTTTCTGCTCGAACCCGCCGTCCCCGGTAGGAAGGCGGTCAAACCCTACCTGCTCGCCGGGGTGGGTTTGCTGACTGTTTCGCTGACACCGTGGCTGGTGCTTCCGCCCGCAACTCCCGCCTCCGAACAGCTCTACAGCGTCGACGCCCGGCTGGCCGTCTACGGCGGCCTCGTCCTCGTCGGAGCCGCCATCTCGGTGGCCGCTGTCGAGATCTACCGACGAACCGCTTCCCGACATCGGCTTCTCCGTATAGCTGCTGGGCTGGTCCCCATCGTTGGGACGATCATCCTCCTGCCAGTGCTGACGCCGACCACCGTCAGCCATCCGGGACTGTCGACTGATCTCGTCGTAGCCTTTCAGGCGATGGTCGCCGTCGGGCAGGCAGGTATCTGGCTGCTGATCGCGGCGACGTTCAGTTGGCTCCAGCGACGGGATGCCGCCGCCATCTCTCAGTCGACCGAGCCAACCCCGGAGTCAGCATGAAACACCGAACCGACGAACACAGAGAGCGACTCGATTCCCACGTGTTCGTCTGTACACAAGAGCGAGACTCCGGGTACGCTTGCTGTGCTGAGGCTGGCGGCGAGGAAACGTTCACAGCCGTCAAATCGTGGCTTCGAGACCGGGATGCGTTCTGGTCGACCGTCTCGGTCACCGAAACGGACTGTCTCGGCCTCTGTAGCGAGGGGGGAACCGCGATTTCGATCCAGCCACGCAACGAGTGGTATTCCGATGTCCAGCCGGAGGATGTCCCCGACCTGCTCGAATCGGAGTTTGGGCCGGATGCAGAGCGTGTCAGTGTTGAGGCCGACGCTTCGACCTAACCCCTCACACACGCGCCCACAGGTTGTGTAAGCACGTTTAAGGGCGGGGGTCTGCTTCCAACGACTATGCAACCACGGGATCTCTCCGCGACCAGCCCGTACGTGCCGGGCCGGGGGATCGAGGAGGTCGCTCGTGACCTCGGACTCGATCCAGACGAGTTGATCAAACTCTCGTCGAACGAAAACCCTCACGGCACCAGTCCGAAGGCCGTCGACGCCGTCACGACACGCGCCAATGAGGGCCTCCACGTCTACCCGAAAGCCGCCCACACTGATCTCACCGAAAAACTGGCCGATAAGTGGGACCTCTCCGCAAATCAGATCTGGGTCACACCGGGTGCCGACGGCGCAATCGACTACCTCTCGCGAGCGATGCTCGAACCCGGCGACTCCGTTCTCGTCCCCTCGCCCGGTTTCTCCTACTACTCGATGAGCGCTCGCCACCACCACGGCGAGGTCGCCGAGTACGACCTCTCGAAGGACGGCGCGTTCCAACAGACTGCCGACATCGTCCTTGATGCCTACGACGGCGAGCGAATCGTCCATCTCACCTCGCCGCACAACCCGACCGGCACCGAATGGAGCCGCGAGGAGATCACGACGCTCCTCAACGCAGTCGACGACCAGACGCTGGTCGTCGTCGATGAGGCCTACGGTGAGTACTCCGACCGACCCAGCAGCATCGGTCTCCTCTCGGAGTTCGAAAACCTCGCGGTCCTCCGGACGTTCTCGAAAGCCTACGGGCTGGCTGGACTCCGGATCGGCTACGCGGCTGTACCCGAGGCTTGGGCCGACGCCTACGCCCGCGTCAACACGCCGTTTGCGGCCAACGAACTCGCCTGCCGGGCCGGACTCGCTGCTCTCGATGACGACGACCACGTCGACCACTCGGTCGAGACCGCAAAGTGGGCACGCGAGTACATGTACGAGAACCTCGATGCGCCGACCTTCGAGAGCGCGGGGAATTTTGTCTTGGTCGACGTTGGCGACGCAAGCCGTGTCGCAGAACGGAGCCAAGAGGAAGGCGTCATCATCCGGGACTGCAGTAGCTTCGGCCTTCCCGGCTGTGTCCGCATCTCCTGTGGCACCCGCGAGGAGACGAAGACGGCCGTCGAGACGATCAACGGAATTCTGGCAGAGGTGGCTCCGACATGAGCGATGATCAGTCGGAGCCGCTGAAGATTGCGGTGACTGGAACGCCCGGCACCGGCAAAACGACGGCCACGGAGCTACTGGCCGAGCGTGGCGTCGACATCCCCGTCATCCATCTCAACGACGAAATCAAGGAGTACGATCTGTGGAGCGAGCGGGACGTCGACCGTGATGACTCCCTAATAACAGATATCGAGGCCGTCAAAAATCACCTCGGCGACTGGGATGGACTCCTCGAATCCCATCTCGCCCATCATTTCGATGTCGACCGTGTGATCGTGCTTCGCTGTGAGCCATCCGTGCTTGAAGATCGGCTCAGCGAACGCGGTGACTCCGAGCAAAAGGCCAAAGAAAACGCCGAAAGCGAGGCGCTTGATGTCGTACTCTCAGAGGCTGTCGACCAGCACGGTCAGGACGCCGTCTACGAGATCGACACCACTGGCCGCGATCCAGAGGCAGTCGCCGACGAGATCGTGGCCGTAATCGACGGTGATCGGTCGCCCAGTGCGGGCAACGTCGACTTCACGGGGTATCTTCTGCCATGACACTCGATAAGTTCCGCCCGGTGGCCGAACGCATGTTGACACCGTTTGTGACCGCAGCCGACAGCCTCGGGCTGTCGCCCAACAGCGTGAGCGTGCTCTCGCTCGGCGTCGCGGGGGCGGCTGCGGCGGCCTTTGTCGCCGGAACCCCGCAGTGGTACGCGGTGGGTGGCCTCCTCGTGTTGCTCAATGGGTGGTTAGATCTGGTCGACGGCGCACTCGCCCGCAAGCAGGGGATCGCCTCCGACGGCGGCGACCTGCTCGATCACGTGATCGACCGCTATGCTGACCTGATTATTATCGGTGGACTGGCAGCGGGTGTCGACAACTTCGCGCTCGGATTCCTCGCGGTGACGGGCGTGCTGATGACATCGTATCTCGGCACCCAGATACAGGCAGTCGGCCTTGGTCGGGCCTACGGCGGGCTTGTCGGTCGGGCAGACCGACTCGTGTTGATTACGGTCGCTGGGCTCGTTGCGGCGGTGTACACCGTGCCGATTGTCGCTGGCTACGGTGTGATCGAACTGCTGCTCGTCTTTTTCGCCGTGGTTGGCCATCTGACTGCGCTCCAACGGTTCTGGGGCGCATGGGGCGACCTGTAGGCCCGCGGCGCATGCTTTATACAGGGTCGCACGTTACCGATGAGTATGCCCCAATGTGAGATGTGTGGTGCCAACGAGTCGTCTCTTACCACCACCAAAGTCGAGGGTGCGGAACTGGACCTCTGCGAGAACTGCGAAGGGTTCGGGACCGCCGTCGAAACCCAGACCTCCTCTTCGAGTACCAGCAAGTACTCCACCTCATCGAGTAGTGGGACCTCGAACTCCTCGGGCGGGAGCTCCGGTAGTGGCGGCTCCAGCGGGTCGACGCGGCGCAAAAAGGACATGTTCGACGACATGGACGAACTCGCCGCCGACTACGACGACCGCATCCGCAACGGTAGAGAATCAATCGACCTCACCCAAGAGGAACTCGCCAACCAACTCAACGAGAAGGCGAGTCTCATCCGGAAACTCGAACGCGGCGACATCCTCCCGAGCGATGACGTCAAGGCAAAACTCGAAAAGAAACTCGACATCACTCTGACAGAGGGTGCCGATGTCGAAGACACCGAGTGGTCCAGCGGCTCCGGCCAGTCGATGACCCTCGGTGACGTCGTCGAGCGCAAAGACTGAGCCATCGTCGACGCGGTTGTTTCTGCAAACCATTTCTGTGGAGTCGACATAGATGTGGCAAATTCTGTCACAGTCTGTTGCCTGAAAGATGAACCTATTTGACGGGGGCGACACGTTATGTGGTATGTTCATCTTAGTGAACCTCAAGGCGTATCCGTGTGATCCAATTGCCGTCGCCAAAGCCGCCAAGGAAGTCGCCGACGAGTCCGGCGTCCGTATCGCCGTCTCGCCGCAGGCCTCCCAGATCAGCGCGGTCGCCGACACCGGCGTCGAAACGTGGGCCCAGCACGTCTCGCCAAACCAGTACGGCAGTTTCACCGGGAGCACGCTCGCCGAGGCCGCCGCCGACGCCGGTGCGGTCGGTACGCTGATCAACCACTCGGAGAACCGCCGCAAACTCGCCGACATCGACGCCTCGGTCCGCGCGGCCGAACGCGCCGATCTCGAAACCTGTGTCTGTGCGAACAACCCCCGACAGACCGCCGCCGCAGCCGCACTCGGTCCTGACTCGGTCGCTGTCGAGCCGCCGGAGCTCATCGGTGGCGACGTCTCGGTTGCCTCCGGCGATCCCGACATCGTCACTGACGCCGTCGCAGCCGCTCAAGAGGTCGACGAGTCGGTCGACGTCTACTGTGGTGCCGGTGTGTCGACTGGCGAAGACGTAACCGCAGCCCAAGAACTCGGCGCGGAAGGGATCCTGCTGGCCAGCGGTGTCGCCAAAGCCGACGATCCGAAAGAGGCACTCGAAGACCTCGTCTCGGACCTCTAAATAGGATCGTCGCGGTCCGTGCTACTCGTTTTATAGGTCGAATCCGAACCCCAAGTCGTCGCTGTCGTCAGTATCGGCCGCTGAGCCGTCAGTATCCGCAGTAGTGACCGCCGATTCGTCGGCGTCGACAGTCTCGTCATCGCGCGGATCGGGGACTGACTCGCGGAACACGGATTCGATGGATTGGACCATCGCCGCAACCTCCTCGTCGTCGAGTTGGTTGGCGTAGGCCTCACGGATCAGCTCCGGCACTGCGTAGGCATAGCGCCCGCGACCGGTGTGGCGGATCAGCTGGGCCTGTCGAAGCGGTCGGTTCCGGCTGTAGGCCAGCTGTTGGTTGTCGTCGCCGCCAGCTGCGTTGTGTGCTGCGAGCGGCTTGCTACTGCCTACCTCTCGGTAATGTCTGAGCATTCCAATCGAGAGCTCCGGAAGCCCCGCGATCCGTTCTTGGAGTTCGTCGACCACCGCATCCCGGGTGCCGAGTTCGACCGCCTCGGCGAACTGCATCGCCTCTTCGGCGATTTCCTTGCGTGTGACGGTGCCGAACTTCGAGTCACTGGCTGCCTGTTTTCGCTCGGCGTCAGTCGGGCCGCTCACTTGGTTCGGGTCGACCGGCGAGGGGTCGACGGGTGCGGATTCACCGGCCGTGCCGTCGAACGCCGACTCCTCGGCCGAGAAATCGAACGTCGATCCGTCGGTCGAATCGAACGCCGAGGTGTTGAGCGCCTCGATTGGGTCGGTCGGGATCTTCTCGGAGTCAACTGTCTCGTTGGGGGCGTCGGTCTCGTTGGGAGCGTCAGTCTCGTCGGTTTCGTCAGTCTCGTCAGTCGCTGTCGACGCCTCAGTGCTGGCTCCCAGCGCAGCCATCGGATCGTCGACCGACTGCTCGTCGGCTGTCGGCTCCGACGGTGTCGGCTGGGATGGTCCCTCGGCATCCTCACGGCTGGGTTCGGCCTCGGATATCAGCGGATCGAAGCCCGGATCGCCGGCTGGCGTCTGGCCAGTGGGAGTCGGACCATCGCTGTTGTTGGTCGACTGTTCGGGATGGTAATCCTCGATATCAGCCTGTTCGGCCGGTCGATTGAAGTTTCGTCCCTGCCCACCACGGTGAGGGGCCTCCGAGCGCTGGAGGAGCGCCTGAGCGAACTGGTCGGCCATCTGGCTCAGATCTCGTGCCTCCTCGAGCTCGTCTTCGAGCTGTTGGATCTTGGCCTCCTTTTTGTCTAATTCTTGCTGGAGATCCGCGATTTCGCTCTCGCGGCGTTCCTTCTCGTCGGAGATATCGGTGAGTTCCGAAACCAGATCACCGCTGACGGATTTGAGTTCGGGTCGCTCGAAGTCTTCGAGCCCGGGAGTCGCTCCCGCATCGAACGTTCGCTTACGGTGGAACTGGACACGCTGGATATCGGTCGCCCAGTCGGCCACCAGAAAGCCCTCGCCGTCGCCCATCTCCTCGATGGCGTCGGCGTACTCCGAGCCCAAAATTCGGCCGACGACTTTCGTATCGTTCCGCCACGTCAGTCGGTGCCAGACGAGCCAATCACATTGCGTGATGAAATCCTTCTTTACGTCTGCTGGGCGCTGACTGATCCCGACGATTCCCAGACCGTGTTTCCGCCCCCGCTTGCCGATCTTGATCAGCATCTTACCGGCTTCGCCCATCCCGCTTTGCTCGGGGATGTACTCGTGGCACTCCTCGATGACGACCAAGAAAGGTTTTTTGAGTTTTTTCTCCTTGGCGAAGAGGTGTCGCGTCGTCTCTAAGACCAGTTGGTCGGCGTCATCATCGTCCAAATAGCCCGAGACATCGAGGATGATCGGGATGTTCTCTTCGAGGGCAAGGGAAGCTATTTTTTCGGCATGATCGGCGGTGACTTGGATATCGCATTCGTCGTCCGCGCCGACATGGAGGACTTCGTACTCTTCTTTGAGGCCGTAGTACTCGCCGTCGCTGTCGACGATCAGCACGGGAAAGTTGTTGTCCAGCAGATTCTCCAACATCACCGAGACCGTGTTGGATTTACCGCTACCGCTTTTGCCGGTGACAAAGCCGCGGCCGGTTAGGATGTCGACGACTGGGAGGTCGACCGGGGTTCCGGCGGGGGTATCTGCGGCGCCACCCGGTCCTGCGCTGACGTCAGCGACCGTAATCGTTTCTTCGTCACTCATTCAGTTGACTGAGTTACTCGGCTGAGCACACATAGTTCCTCCTGTCGACTAGTCGCCTACCTGAACTGTTGTGCTGAACAGTCGAGCCAACGGCCAATAGGAGTTACCCAGCGCTGGTCGAACGCGGTGGTGTGGCTGACCGAGCGAGCGTCGACACGCGTTTCGGCGGCCGGTTGTCAAAAGGCGTATCGAGCGACTGGATACGGCTCGCAGCCCTCGCGGGGATCTGTCTCGACGGGCTGACGACGTGGGTCGTCCTCGGGACCGTCAGCTACCAAGAACTCAACCCTATTATAAACGGACTCTGGGACGGCCATCCGTTGTTCGTCGTCGGCTACTTTGGTGGCTTTGGACTTGCCGTCTCGGCGTCGACACGCCGTCACAGTCGGCTGTCGACGGCGGTGTCGACCTACGTAATCGTCGTGATGGGTGTCTTCGGCGGCCTCAACAATCTTGCGTTGTTGGTCGTCGGTCCACCCACACTGCTCGACTTACTGGTAGCCACGGGTGGCATATCGGGAGCCATAGCCATCCAAGTGGTTGTTCCAGCCTGTGGGCTAATCGCTGCCATTGGCGTCGCTCGCCTCCGCCATGACCCGCTCTCGTGGCTCAAGACCGTTGTCATCATGATTGCGGCAGTTGTCTATCTCGTCATCCTCAGTTGGGTTCCCCATCTATTCGGCATCAGTGGTCCGTAAACTATCGAGACCAACACACATGTGAGTTGTTGCGTGTTACCGACATCGTCGAGCGAATCCATGACGACTGTTCCAGCGATAGTTTTCTACCGGTCGACGCCGACTTGTAATCGATGCCAACAGCCTACGTTACAGCCCCCAAATCGGCGGCCGCCGGAACGAACTGATTATCGAATTTCGATAGCAGTCATCGTCCCGAGTTTCTTTGCGATTCTCTCGTCGAGTCCTTCGCTGGTGACGCGCCACGTCCAGTTGCCGTCGAGCGTTCCCGGCGTGTTGAACCGAGCGTGACTGTCGAGACCGAGCAAGTCCTGCATCGTGGTAAACGCGAGGACCGCGTCGGATCGCCAGACAGCCTCGATCATCGACCAGTTGATCTCGCTGCCGTCGACGCCCAGATTGTACTGCAAACAGTCCCGCTGGCGCTCCGAGAGGGTCTGATAGTAGCCGTCGAAGGTGTCGGTGTCGTGGGTCGACGTATAGCCCACTGAGTTCTTGGGATAGTTCATCGGCTGGTGTTCGTTGCCACCCTGACACCAGTCGGCGTACTGCGGCACTCGCATGCCGGGGAAGTCGAACCGATCCATCAGCGCCTGTAGCTCCGCATCCGGGAACCCCAGATCCTCCGCAATGAACGGCAGCTCGCCGAGTTGCGCCTCGATTGCCTCGAAAAAGGCGGCCCCCGGCCCATCCCGCCACTCACCCTCTGCGGCCGAGTCGGCCTCGGTTGGGATGGCCCAGTACTCGAGGAAGCCCTGGAAGTGATCGAGGCGAGTAATGTCGACCTGCTCGAACAGTCGACCGAGGCGTCGACCCCACCAGTCGTAGTCGTTGTCGGCGAGCGTTTCCCAATCATACAGCGGATTGCCCCACTTCTGACCGGAGTCGCCAGCGTTTGGCGGGACACCCGCGACCGCCGTCGGTCGGTTCTGGTCGTCCAACTGGAACGCCTCGGGGCTCGACCACACGTCGGCGCTGTCGAGACCGACATAGATCGGCACGTCGCCGACGAGTTTGATCCCTTTCTCCTCAGCATCGGCTTTGAAGGCTTGCCACTGTTTATCGAACCAGTACTGGATCAGCGTCTGGTACTCGATTTCCTCGCTGAGTTCCTCGCGGGCCTCGCTCAGGGCGTCTGGATCGCGGGTCCGGATCGGTTCGGGCCAGTCGACCCACGCCACGCCGTCGTGTTTCTGTTTGAGCGCGCGGAACAGCGCATAGTCGTCGACCCACGACTCCTCATCGCGGAACTCGTCGAGGGCCGCGTAGTCGTCGTCGGTTGCGGTCTCGCGGAACTGCTCGTGGGCGGTCCGGAGTTGGTTGCGTTTGTAGTCGCCGACCGCCTCGTAGTCGACCGAATGCTCGTCGAAGTCGGGGACTGGCTGGAGGTCCTCATCGGTCAGCCAGCCGTCGTCGACCAGTCGGTCGAGGCTGATCAGCAGTGGGTTACCAGCGAACGCCGAAAACGACTGGTACGGCGAGTTGCCGTGGGCCGAGGAGGTCGGTCCCAGTGGGCAGAACTGCCAGCAGGCCTGTTCTGCCTGTTGGAGGAACGAAAGGAACTCGCGTGCGCCGTCGCCGAGGTCGCCGATCCCGTGTGGGCCCGGCAGTGAGGTAAGGTGGAGGAACACACCACTCTGTCTATCGAAGTCCATATCTACCCTCTCGGTGGCCCTACTGTCAAACGTTGCGGTATTTTTCGTTCACAAAACAGTTGCTGGCTGTCGACGCTACGCTGACGCTACGCCGAGTCTCAGGCCTCGTCGCTCATCCCACCGAAGACGCTATCGGCGTCGGCTGGAACGTCGAAGTCGTGGTAGTGTTCGCCCTTGATGTCCGAAAGAATATTCAGGGCTGCGGCCGCGCCGTCGCCCGAGGAGATGACTGCCTGCCACTCCTCGGCCCGAACCATCGCACCGGTCGCGTACACGTTTTCGACGCTGGTCTGCATCGAGAGGTCGACGTCTACGACGTCATCGTCGGTAAATTCACAGCCGACCGATTCGGCGAGGTCGCGATTCGCACCGGTTGCGAGGACGACATAGTCGGACTCGTACTCGCCGTCGTCAGTCTCAAGAACGAATCCATCGTCGGCATCGCTGATCGTTTCGACGGCTTCACCCTGATGTCGCTCGACGCCGAAGCTGTCGACCTGATTCCGAGCGGTCTCCATGAACGCCGAGCCGTCTTGGGAGCCAACGCCGAGGTAGTTGAACAGGTGGGCCTTGTGCATCCACGTCCCGTCGAGATCGAAGACACGGGTTTCGAGCCCGTTTTTCTGGGTAAAAAGCGCCGCACTTAGTCCGGCCGGACCGCCACCAACGATACTTACTGTCGACGTCTGGGATTGCTCGCTCATCGTCGTCTACCTGTTTGATAGCAACCACAATAAGAGGTCGTGTTACCCCCTCGTCGACTGGTGAGAGTATGCAGTGGTCGTCACTCGAAGGGAGTAAACTGAAACGTCTCCCCGGCCACCGAATGGTAGCCGGGCGGACGCAGAACCGAACCGACCCGGGCAAAGTCGGCCGGTCGATGCCTGATGGTCCGGGCAAAGGCCATCAAGCGGATGATCAGCCGTCCGGGCAAGGCGGCCAATCACGTTGCCGGTTTGTCAGAGGCACCCCGGCGTCTATACTACCGGCGGGTTTCATCTTTACCTCACTGCTTGACCAGGCTCGTCAGCCGACGACCAACCTTTATATATTTGCTGGTTGTTTATATACATATGTCAGTAATATCTCCTGTTACTTCCGCTGGAGGCTGAGAGTCGGATGGAACACCGTGATACGGCCGGAGCGATTTCGCTGGTCACCAAGCGTGAGCCGATCCTCCGTGCGGTCGGAACCGATGGGGTCGGCAAGCGCGAACTCGTCGACCAGTTAGTGGTTTCTCGGTCGACCGTCGACCGTGGGATTCGGGAGCTAGAATCGGCGGGCCTGCTCGCCCGGTCGACCGAAGGGTATCAGCGTACGCTGCTTGGGGAGCTTCTACTCGCCGAGTACGACCGGTTTGCGTCGACGGCCGGGACGCTGCTCAACGGGCGGGAACTACTGGCCGAACTCCCGCCGGACTTCGAGCTCGATCCCGTGGTGTTCGAGGATGCCACCATCGTCACTGCCAGCCAGCACGCGCCCCAGCAGCCGATTTCGGCGCTCTGCTCGGTGCTTGACGAGGGGCGATGGACACAGACCGTCCTCCCGGCAGTGTTTCCACAGGTGATCGATCAGTGGGTCGCGCTCTGTGACGAGGAGATGGCCCGAGCCGATATCGTACTGACTGATCCAGTAGCCTCGACGCTCGTCGGCTCTCACACCGAGTCGCTCCAACAGCTGCTCGATGAGTCGCGTGTCGCTCTCCATCAGGTCGAGACGACGCCAGCATACGGTCTGGTCGTCGCCGAAACGGAGTCGACTGCCACCGCGGGACTCGTCGTCCTCGACGACCGCGGTGGGGCACGTGCCTTTATCGAAACCGAGAGCGACGAGGCCATCTCGTGGGTCCGCGATGCGATCAACGACCATCTGATGCAGTCGACACCGCTGTCGACGCCGTCACCGGAATAACAGAGAAGTTAGTCGAGTGCTGCCTCGACTTTCTCGATTGGATGTGGCGGTTCGGCGACCTCGCCATCCCGGTCACCGAGTTGGGTCCGACAGGAGGCTCCGGGCGCGACGACGGTTTCGCCCTCGCTGTCGTCGACTTGGTCGAACAGAATCCGGCCAATCGCCTGACTCATCGAGTAGTGTTCGGCCTCGTAGCCGAAGGCACCAGCCATGCCACAACAGCCCGAATCGAGGGGGTCGACGCTGTAGCCCGCCCGCCGGAGGACGCCGACGGCGTGGTGATCTTTCGTCGTGGCTTTCTGGTGGCAGTGGCCGTGGTAGGTCAGCGATTCGCCGGTTTCGGGGTCCTCACGGAACCAGAGCCGTCTGTCGATGTCGAATGTGTCGAGATACTCCATAATGCCGTAGCTGTTGGCGGCGACTGTTTCAACAGCCTCACCGGACAGCAGATCGAGATAGTCCGACTGGAACATCACGGCATCGGATGGTTCGACCACGACCACGTCCCATCCTTCGTCGATTTTTGGGGCGAGCGCGTCGACGTTCTGCTGTGCGGTCTCACGGGCTTTGTCGATGAACCCTTTCGAGTAGGGTGGTCGACCGCTGCCGCCGAGGCCCGTGGGAATCGTGACGTGGACGCCGGCGGCTTCGAGCACGCGGACTGCGGCTTGTCCAGCCTCGGGATGGTTGTAGTTAGTGTAGGTATCCGGGAACAGGATCGCGGTGTGGTTGGCCTCCTCCTGTGGAACGGTCGACCCACCGCGGGCATCGAACCAGTCTTCGAGGCTTTCGTAGCGGAACGTTGGTAGGCTCCTCTCTTTGGCGATGCCGACCGTCTTTTCCATGAGCGTCCGGACGCCCGGAATCTTTCTGGTCGCATTGGCCACCGGCGCGACCAGACTACCGAGCGACGACAGCGACTCGATGTTGGCAAACAGCTTGTCCCGAACTGAAGAGCCGTGTCGCTGGTGATACTCGTGGGTGGCTTCGACTTTGAGTTTCGCCATGTCGACGCCGCTCGGACAGTCCTTCTTGCAGCCCTTGCAGCCGATACAGAGATCCAAGACCTCGGTGACGAACTCGTCGCTGAAGGCTTCGTCTTCGGGCAAGTCACCACTCATCGCCTGCCGGAGCATGTTCGCTCGCCCCCGGGTCGACGTGATTTCCTCGTCGGCCGCCCGAAACGTCGGGCACATCACGCCGCCGGTGAGGTCCTGACTGCCGCGACAGCCGCCGCAGCCGTGGCAGAGTTCGGCCATTCCCTGAAACCCGTTTTCGTTGTCCCACTCCAGTTTGGAGTCGAAGCCGGCATCAAACTCGTAGGCCGGATCGAACCGCAAATTTTCGGTCATCGAGACGTCGCCACAGATGTTGCCCGGATTCAGCAGCCAGTCGGGGTCGAAGGCGGTTTTTAAATCGCGGAACACCGACCAGAGATGGTCGCCGTACAGCTTTCGGTTCCACTGAGTGCGGGCACGGCCGTCGCCGTGTTCGCCCGACACGGAGCCGCCGTACTGGACGACGAGATCGGTCACCTCGTCAGCGATCTGCTCGAACGTCTCAACGCCGTCGACGGTTTTCGTATTCACCAGTGGCCGGATATGGAGGACGCCCGGCCCCGCGTGGGCGTAGTAGCTGGCGAAGGTGTCATGCTCGTCTAAGATCTCCTGAAAGTCACCGACGAAAGCAGGCAGGTTCTCAGCCGGAATCGCGGTGTCCTCGATGTAGGCGATGTGTTTGGCGTCGCTCGTTCGAGAGAGCAAAATCGGCAGCCCGGATTTCCGCATTTTCCAGAATTTCGCCTTCGTCTCCTCGTCGTAGGCCTCCATCGCCGTCCGCGCGGTCGGCGCGTCGACAGTCAACTCGGCCGCGCCAGCAGTGGGGTCGACCTCGCTCGTTGCGTCGGGAACCCGATCAGCGATCAGATCCGCGACCTGCTGTTTGCCATCCGCCGTGCTGTCGGCGTAGAACTCGACCAAGAGGACCGAATCGGTGCCCTCCGGCAGCAGGTCGACGACCGGCCCGAACTCCTCGGTTTCGCGGGCCAGATCCAGCAGGACGTCATCCATCACCTCGACTGCGGCGGGGTTGTGGTCGAGGATTGGGTCGACGTCTCGGACGGCGTCGAGCACGTCATCATACGTGAGCAGGGCGACCGCGGTCGTCTCCGGAATCGGCTCTAAGGAGACAGTCGCCTCGGTGATGATCGCGAGCGTTCCCTCACTGCCAGCCAACAGCCGGGCGAGATTGACCGTCCACGGTCTCGACGTTGGGTCCGGCCCTGACTGGTCGGGAAGTTGGAGTTCTCCGCGGGCGTCGTCGACCAACATATCCAGATTGTAGCCCGAGACGTTCCGTTTCAGGTCGGGATACCTGGCATCGATCTCGTCGACATCCTCGTGGAGAATAGTTTGTACTTCGGCGTAGATTCGGGGAAGTGGCTCGTCAGCGTCGGCGTCAGCCTCCTTCATGATCGTTCTGATGTCGATCTCGCCGAACCGCGTGACCGTGCCATCGGCGAGGACGGCCTCGACTTCTTCGATGTAGTAGTCCGTTTTGCCGTATTTCAGCGAGTGCGCGCCGGTCGAGTTATTGCCGATTGCGCCGCCAAGCACGCTTTTGTCGCCCCACGCCGGGTCTGGCGCGAATTTGAGATCGTGGGGGCGGAGTTCGGCGTTGAGCTCGCCGAGGATCGTTCCGGCTTCGGCGGTCGCGGTTTCGGCCGCGGGGTCGACCGCAACGATGTCGTCCATATATTTGCTAAAGTCGAGGACGACCGCCGTGTTGACCGTCTGGCCCGCGAGGCTGGTGCCGCCGCCGCGCGGGAGGACTGGAATCTCGTTGTCGGCGCAGTAGGCCATGACTGCGGCGACATCATCGGTCGACGTTGGCATGACGACGCCGATGGGCGTTACTTCATAGGCCGAGGCGTCAGTTGCGTACAGCTGTCGCGAGTAGCTATCGAAGCGTACGTCACCGTCGACGAGGGCGTCGAGTGCGTCCCGCAGCTCCGGGTCGTCGACGTCGTCGCTCGTGTAATCGTAGTCGCCAGCGACCGAGGGATCGGCTGGCGGTCCCGCTGTCGGTGCTGCCATTGGCCGTGATATAGGCTGGGAGTATAAAATCCCACCCACCGTCGGGTCGTCGACCACTGCTGTGTGCCTGTCAGACGGACGGCTTTCAATCACGAAAACTTAATATCAGCACACACAACCGTCACCCCATGGACGGGACCCCACAGGAGATCACGAGCCTCGTCGGACGCGAAGTATACTCGAACAACGGTGTCTTTGTCGGTGAAGTCGAAGACGTGCGCCTCAATCTGGACCAAGAGGCCGTCACCGGGTTGGCGGTCGGCGAACTCAACGCCGAACTGTTTTCCGAGACAGTTTCTCCCGGTGAGGGCGTCATCATCCCCTATCGATGGGTTCGCGCGGTCGGTGACGTGATCCTCATCAACGACGTGATCGAGCGTCTCAAGCAACCCGAAGACGTCGAAGAAGCCGTCGTCTAGGAGCCGTTCGTACTTTCGCCGCCTTCCACACCCATCGCCTCAAAGAGCTTTCTGCGGACTGCCTCTTCGGTCAACTGCAGCAGCGTATCGCGGTTGTCCTCGCTGGCTTCAATGCCGGTGAAGATGCCGAGCGGCACCTCGACGCTGCCCTGTTTCGAGTGACCGACGACCTCGCCGATGCCGTCGAACCCGTTTTTCAGGACGCTGCCGATATCGATCCGGATATCTTTCGATTGGGCGGCGACGATGATCTCGTTGTCGACAATCCCGAACACCGCGCTCGTCGTAATACCTTCCAGATCAAGCAGGTATTGGGCGGCCTGTTCGAGGGCATCTCGGTCCCGAATGAAGCCCGCACTCGAAAACAGATGGCTCCCCTGAACCTCGCGGTTCTGAATCGCTTCGGCCAGCACGTCGAGAGTTTCGGGCGACATCGAGGGCGACTCGACCTGTTCGAGCGTGTCGTGGTTGGCAAACGGATGGAGATACGCCGCCGCCGTGAGATCGGCGGGCGTCGTATCCCGTTTGAAGTCCAGCGTTTCGGCCCGAATCCCATACAGCAGGGCGGTGGCGACCGTCTCACTCGGCGAAAGGTCGAACTCTTGGAGGTATTTGGTGAGGATGGTCGACGTCGAGGAGACGTTGGTTCGAATGTCGACGAACTCGGTTTCGAGATCCTCGTCGGGCTCGTAGTGGTCGATGAGGATATCGATATCCAACTCGACGCTTCGGTCGCCGGATTTCATGTTGTCGACTAAGGCGAGTCGGTCGTACTCGTCGAGATCCGGGGCCTCCTCGCGGGCCAGCAGTTCGATCCCCAGCAGGTTGACGAACGCGCGGTTCTCTTGGTGGCCGATATCACCATCGTAGAGGATGTCGGCCTCGATGCCGAACTCCGCGGCAATCGACTGGAGGGCGGTCGCGCTGGCAATCGAGTCGGGGTCGGGGTTGTCTTGGGTGAGGATAGCGAGTCGACCGGAGGTCGCTTCGAGGATGTCAGCGAGCTGTCGGGCCTTGTACTGGAGTTCGCCGGCTTCGAGGCTCCGCAGGGCGGATTCGGCGATGACCGTCGACGGGTTGACGACGACATCCGAGCCGAGGTTGCGGAGCTCTTCTTCGGTGACGGGATCGGAAGCGCGGACGACGATATACTGGTTGCTGCCGCGGTTGCGGATCGCTGAGACGGCGGCCTTGCTGGCCTCGACGTCCGAGGCGAGCACGAGGATAATATCCCGGTCGGCGACCACGTCGGCCACCTCCGGCTCGCTGATGTCCTGCAACTTGGCGTTGAGGTCCTGATCGCGCAGGGCCTCGACGCGGCTTTCGTCTTTATCGAGGATGAGAACGTCGTTGCCCTCCTCGGCCAACTCTTCGGCGACTGCGTGGCCGACGCTCCCACAGCCGAGAATCGCATAGGTAGATCGTGATGAACCGATAGCGCCAGCGCTCATTCGTGTTGAATCCCGTACGGGTGGCACTTAACGCCATCCGTTTCGGGTTTATTCTTCATTTTATTGATAGAATGCCGAACGCTGTGAGGCCGCACGCGATCTGTCGTTCAGCTATTCGTCTCTGTGTAGTCAGGTCGTTCGGCGTACGAAATCGGGTCATGGACGCCGAGTCGCTGGAAGGCTTGGAGTCGAAACGCACAGGCATCACAGGTGCCGCAGGCCGGTTCCTCCTCGCGGTAACAGCTCCAGGTGTGTTCGAACGGAACGCCGAGGTCGACCCCTCGCTCGGCGATCTCGGTTTTGGTCGACTCCACGAACGGAACTTCGATTGTGATCTCAGTCTCGGGTTTGGTGCCGACCTCAACCATGGTCTCGAACGCATCGAAGAATTCGGGTCGACAGTCGGGATACCCGGAGAAATCCTCGCTGTGGGCGCCGACGAAGACGGCCTCACAGCCGTTTGCCTCGGCGAAGGAGACCGCCATCGACAGCAGGTTGGCGTTCCGGAACGGGACGTAGGTGTCGGGGATTTCTTCGCTGTCGAGGTCCGCATCGTCGACAGCCATCTCGTCGTCGGTAAGCGCCGAGCCACCGATCTGCTGGAGGTGATCGGTTTCGATGTGGAGGAAGTCCGCGACGTCGACCAGATCGGCCAACTGGCGGGCGCAGTCGTACTCGGTCGACTCGGTTCGCTGGCCGTAGGACGTGTGGAGGAGGTACAGCTCGTAGCCGCGGTCGCGGGCCTCGTAGACGGTCGTCGCGCTGTCCATCCCACCGGAGACGAGGACGACCGCGCGCTTGGTGGACTGATCAGTGGACGGTGCGTCGGCAGTGTCGGTAGTCGGTGGACCTTGTGTGGATTCTGTCATGGTTAGGTTTCGGGGGCGTCGTTCCAGAGGTCGACGTGGAGCCGTGGGGTGTAGCGATACCCCGACTCGATGGCGACCTCGGCGACTTCCTGTCTGGTTTCTGCAAGCTGGCTCCGGGTCTGTCCCTCCGGCATCAAGAGGACGTCACTGTCTGCGATTTCGGTCTCGGTTCCGGCGCGGAGGTCGGCGATCAGGTCCTCGATTTCGGGCAGGTCATCGCGGCCCGTGAGCACGAACTTGAGTTGGAATGGGAACCGCTCGATGAGCGCGGTGAGTTCGTCGTGATCGATCCGACCTGCTTCGTGGCGTTGTTGCCAGTCCTCGGCATCAACCGCATCCTCCTCTCCGCCCGCCGGTGGTCGCTCGGGTGTGGGCGTCGACGAGGCGAGTTTCGGGCTAATTGAGGCGAGATCGATTGGCGTTCCGGGCGGCGGCGCAATCGTCCCATTCGTTTCGACGGTGATGTGGTAGCCGCGGTTGGCGAGTCGGTTTATGAGGGCTATCGACTCCTCGTGAATCAGTGGTTCGCCGCCCGTGAGCACGACGTGGTTGGCGTCGAACTCCGAGACGCGGTCGATAACCTCATCGAGGTCCATCCACGCGTGGGTTGGCTCCCATGAGGTATGGTAGGAATCGCAGAACCAACACCGGAGATTGCAGCCACTCGTCCGAATGAAGATGCTCGGCACGCCCGCGAGGACGCCCTCGCCCTGCAAGGACTCAAAGAGTTCGTTGACCGGCAGGGCTGGCCCCTCGCTATCGGGTTGGCTATCTTGGTCGACGCTGAGTTCGGAACTGACTGGCATGGTTACTGGCAGCTGCTCAGTTCGGCGGTTTCGCTCACGTCGGCCGAGACGTCGGTGACGGTGTCAGGGAGTTCCGCGCGGAGTTCGTTTTCGAGGACGACTGCCATCACCTCGGCGGTCGGCGGTGCCTCAAGGACGACGACTGCATCGCCGTCGCCAGCGTCTTCGAAGGCTTCGATCAGCGGGTCGCCCTCCTGCAGGAGGAATCGGTGATCCCAGCGGTCGATAATATCGGTCACGTCGCCTTTGTCGACGACCCATCCCTCCTCGGTGAGTTCGCCGGAGATCGAGACCGAGATCTCGTAGTTGTGGCCGTGAGGGCGGCTACATTTGCCGTCGTGGTGCAGAATTCGGTGGCCGGAACTGATCCGGATCGGCCGGTCTCGGCCGACGTGGATCGTCCGCTCGCCGGCCCGGTCGACGAGCGAATGTTCCTGTGATGCTCTCTGAGTCATACCATGCGATTACCGAGTCGAGTATATAAATCCCGCTGGATGACGGTCGACAGCCAAAGAGGCAATCAGGGCGGCAGCCACCCTGTCGGTATGGGTGGCTCCGCAGACTCCACGGAGACGGTTCGGCTGGTCATTGTCGACGGTGAGACCGAAACTGAACTCACAGTCGAACGGGGGCGAGTGCTTCGGGATGTGCTTCAGGAGGCTGGTTTTTCGCCGTACAGTCGACTGACCAAGCGCGCCAACTGCGGTGGGCGTGGGCTCTGTGCGACCTGTGGGGTGCGAGTGGCTGAGGATGTGGAGCCGGACCACTGGCATGACCGAGTGGCTGAACGGTTTGGGTATCCGCGACTGTCGTGTCAGCTTGTCGTTGAGCAGGATTTGCGGGTGGAACTAGTGGAGAAGGTGGTGTGGGGAAGTCGAGACAAATAAAAACAGTCCGCCCTCCCCGAATTGAACTCGCCGAGACAGTCCGGGCATGCGGCTCGCTTCGCTCGCCGGTCCGGGCTGTGACTCGTCTGCTCAATTCGGGTCGGGAGAGACTTCTCACTGCTCACGTTGTTCGCAGAAGAAGGCTCGCGGCTACGCCGCTCGCTAACCGAGACTCTCACGATGTTCGAGTCTCGCAGTCCGCCCTCCCCGAATTGAACGGGGGACAAGTCGATCTACAGTCGACTGCTCTACCAGGCTGAGCTAAGGGCGGGCTATCTAACAGTAGCCGCCCAGCCCTGTTTAAGAATTCTCATTTCCACGTCGGTCGCCACGCCCTCCCACACTCCGAGCCGTCGACCTTTAGCACCCACCGTCCCCACAGCCGCCATGGGCGAGGAGCGAGAGCCACGACAGGCGACCTTCGGCAGCGACGGCGAACTCGACACCGACCGCGACCCCGAGGCCGACACGGACAACGACTTCGGCGAACCCAAGGAAGCCAACGAGACCGACGGGGGCTACAACCGCTATGCCGTCTCCAGTTTGCTCCAGAAGGCCGTCCGGCGCTCCGACGAGGAGGTCGCCGCCTGGGCCGCCTGGGAACTCGCCCGGTCGGGCTACGCGTGGAATCTCTGGGACCGGCTCAACCTGTACGTCGTCGAGGACCTCCGGGCTGGCCACGAGGTTGCGCTCACCATCGAACGCTACGAGGAACTGGCGACCGAGCGCTGGGAGGAGGCCAGTTGGAAAGGTCGACTCTGTGCGATTCACGCCGCGCTGGCCGCCGCTCGCGCACCCTCCACGCGCGAGGCATCCAACGCCGACGAATACTTCCGCAAAGTCGCTGATGTGCGAGCCGAAGCCCGTGAGGAGGGCGAGGAGCCAGCCGTCGACTTCCCGGCGGGTGATCTCGAACCCGGAGAGAAATACGACGCCATTTTCGACGGTCACACTGGCGAAGGCTCCCGTTTGGGTCGTGGCAAACGCTTCTTTAAAACTCGTGGCGCACGCGTCGGCCCGGACGGCGAGGACGACCAGAGCGCCCGATGGCAGCGATTGAGTATGGTGCTCGATGAGATCGACTTCTCGGAGGCCGAGATCGAGCATGCGATTGAGGCAGTCGACGTCGACGCGCCGTGGGACGAACCCGACGAGGTCGATTAACCAATCGCTACGAACAAAAGGAGCGCCGAAACCACCAGTGCTGCGACGACAAGCCCCGCGAGTTCGAACCACTCTCGCGGAGCCGGATCGTCGGGAGAAACAACTGATTTTGGATGGACCCAGTACCCGACAGCGGCGGCGATCTGCAGCACGGCAACGACAGCATATCCGTAGCCAGCCGACTCCCCCGCGCGGATCGAACTGACTGCGAGCCCGGCAAACAGGATGCTGAGAAGCAGGACCACGGCAACAAAAAATGATCGGCGTGTCATATGACTCCTAACTATACATATTACAATAAAACACAATGTTTGACAACTATTAGCAGTAGCCCACACAGCCAACAGACCGCAATCAGTTAATGGGTCGACTGCCCACTGACTGTATGTTATTCACACCGGGGCCGACCGCGGTCCCACCCGAAGTCCGGGAGGCGATGGCCCGCCAGCAGCCGAACCCCAACATCGATTCGGGGTTCCGCGACCGCTACAATCAGCTCTGTGAGAACCTCCAGCAGGTCTACGACACGAGCCACGATGTGATTGTCCCCGGCGGCGAGGGCATCCTCGGCCTTGAGGCCGCCATCGCCTCGCTGGTCGCGCCGGGCGACCACGTGTGCTGTATCTCGAACGGGGTCTACGGCGACGGGTTTGCGGACTTCGTCGACAACTACAACGGCGAGTCGACGCTCGTTTCGGCACCCTACGACGAGGGCTACGACCTCGCTGGCATCGAGACCGCACTCGCGGCGGCCGAAGACGCGGGCGAGCCGGTGTCGGTCGCCACGTTGGTCCACTGCGAGACGCCGACCGGGACGCTCAACGATCTGGAGCCGGTGCTCGATCTGCTGGACAAGTACGACGTACTGAGTGTGGTCGACGCCGTCTCCTCGCTCGGTGGAACACCGGTCCCAACCGACCGAATCGATGTCTGTCTCGGAGCCTCTCAAAAGTGTTTCAGCGCGCCGCCCGGCCTCACCACGGCGGCCGTCAGCGACCGAGCGTGGGACGCAATGGAGGAGCGTGCCCCCACGTCCTTATATACGAACCTGCTTCCATGGCGTGACGTGTCGGATGGCTTCCCGTACACGCATCTCGATGCGAACGTGGCCGCGCTGGATACCGCCGTTTCGCGACTTCTCGATGAAGGAATGGAGTCCGTTTATAAGCGACACGAGGCCGCCGCCGAGCAGTGTCGACAGCGCGGTGCCGAACTCGGACTCGACATTTACCCCGACGAATCCCGCAGTTCGCCGACCGTCACAGCATTCCACATCCCCGGCGAGGCCCAAGCGATTCAGCAGCGCATCGAGGACGAGCACGACATCGTCCTCGCAACAAGTCTCGGCGATCTGGCCGACGATATCCTTCGCGTCGGACATATGGGGTATAATGCAGATGTCGAGAAGGTCGACCGGGTGATGGACGCAATAGAAGCCAGCGTGGACTAGCTACTCGCTCACATTTGTCTCGCGGATTCTGACGCCCTTGCCCGCGAGATGCCGCATCTGCTGTTGGGCGAAGTCCTCCTCTCTGGTCCCACGGGTCGCCAGCACGTACAGCACCGCGCTCCCGACCGGTCGCATCGTTCGGCCCGCCCGCTGGGTTCCCTGTCGACGCGACCCCCCAAGCCCTGAAGCAACAATCGCCAGTTCAGCATTTGGCAGGTCGATCCCTTCGTCGGCGATTCGCGACACGATCAGCGTCTGTAGCTCACCGTTGCGGAACGCCTCGAACTGCTGTTGGCGCTCGTAGTGGCGCGTCTCACCACTTATGAACGGAATATCCAGCGCCTCGGCGATTTCTTTGCCTTGGTCGAGATAGTCGACGAAGATCAGCGTCTTCGAGTTGGGATGGGTTTCACACAAATACCGGATTTCGGCGATCTTCGCGGGGTTCATCGCGGCCAGTTGGTACCGCTCTTGGCCATCCGCGCTCACGTACTCGTTGCGGGCCATTTCGTCGCGCCACGGCACGTACCGAATCTCGACCTCCGGTTCGGCGACGAATCCGGCGTCAAACAGTTCGGCCCAGTCGGTCCCGATTGGCGGCCCGATCAGCGTGAAGATCTCTTTTTCCTTGTCGTCCTCTCGGACTGGCGTCGCGCTGAGTCCCAACCGATGGGAGGCCTGCAGATCAGCACTCCGACGGAACACCCGGCTCGGAATATGCTGGACCTCGTCGTAGACAATCAGACCCCACTTCCGGGAGTCGAACAGCTGTCGGTGCCGATCCATCCCGGCAGTCTGGTAGGTCGCAATCGTCACTGGGCGAATGTTCTTCTGGCCGCCGTGGTACTCGCCAATCTGGTCGTCAGTGAGCGTCGACTCACTCGTTAGTGCCTCGCGCCACTGGGCGGCGAGTTCCCGGCTCGGAACCAAAATGAGCGTCTCGCCACCGACTGCGGCGATGGTGGCGATGGCTGCAATCGTCTTCCCGCTGCCCGGCGGGCCGACGTAGACGCCTGCTTTCTGATCGAGGAACGTGTCGACCCACGACTGCTGGTACTCCCGGAGCGTGGCCGTCAGGTCGACCTCGATGGGGTCGCCAGTGTCGAGGTCCCGTTCGTCGACGACCGGGTAGCCTGCCTCGTAGAGCACGCGCTTCACAGAGGCAACCTCGTCGGCGTTGACCCAGCTTTCAGTGTCCGACATCGGCGCTCGCAACTGGTCCTCCGAGAGCTTCTGCCGGGCGACGTTGCCCATCAGGTCCTCGGTTGCGGCTTCGAGAACCGTGTAGCCGTCCTCGTGGGTTCGAAGCGTGAACTGGTGGGCGCGACTCCATTGGGATTCGACCCACTCTTCGAGATGCGTCGACCGGCGGGGAAACACCGACCGCATCGACGCCAGCAAGCCATCGAGATCGTCAAACGGCGCGGCCCAGATGTCTTCCTGCCGAATGCGGTACAGATAGCCACGGCTCCCCGGCTCTGAGCCCGTCGAGTCGACCAAATGCGCGAACTGCGAGAGGTGGGCGCGAGTGTACTGGGTGGGTTGGTCGACGACGACCTCCCGCCGGGTCGGAAACAGGACGATCCGCTCGCGGGCGGCCAGATCCCGGATCTCGGTGGGATACCACGCCACTGGCTCGCCCTCGTGGATGACCGTTTCGAGGTCGGCGGCTGCGGCGAGCGACTGGAGCCCCTCGCTGGCCGCCGCCTGCGTCAGATCGAGTCGACGGGCGACCTGCTCGGTAGTGAGTACCGGCCGCTGCTCGGCGTCGACTGCCGTATAAAAGTCGTCAAGCGAGAACGCCTCCGGCTCTCGGTCTTGGAGATCGCCGGAATCGTCGACATCCCCATCGGTGCCCGCGTCAGTACCGACATCCTCGCCTGCGTCGACATCGTCCCCGCTGTTGTCCCCAGTCATTGTCGGCCAGAGGGGACCGACCGACAAACCGGTTGTGAACGCGGGGAGTGCGTCACCTACGACCGACAGTGACGGCGAGCGAGTTCAGCTTTCGACCGGAACCGGCCGCCACAGTCGACACAGCCCACCGAGCCGTTTCCGGCCTCGGTGGTTACGCGATGGTCGCCGATGTCGAACGGGCGGCTGACGATTCGTGGCCGGATCAGGTCCGGAATCTGTGCGTCGTGGTTGTCGCTGAGGTCCGCACGGAGTTTGATCGTGTGCACGTCAGTGTCGTGCCACCGGTCGGAGTCGATGGCCGTCTCCCAGTCGTCGACTTCGGTCCAGCCGGTGACGACGACCGGCGAGTGGGTCTCGGTGTCGCTGACGACGACCACATACCGAATCCCGTCTTTGAGCAGGGCAAACCGCCAGCCGTCGGTGGTGTTCCACCGAATCTGGCCGTCGGTGATCGCCTCGCTGACGATAGGCACCGAGACGTAGCGACCCTGCTGATGCAGTCGCTCACGGAAATGGTCTGTCTGTGCATACAACGCGGGATTTCGAAGGGGCGGGTCCTCGGGTGTCCGCTTCGTGGCAGGAGAATCGGCACTCGGCCGTGTATGGCCGGCTGTTTCGGCATACGCGGTCGGTTCGGGGAGTGAACCGAGTCCCGATGTCTCGTCGACACCCGGGCCGCTTTGTCGGGATGCCACTATCGGCTCTTGGGAGACACCCAATATAAATTTTTCAGCCAGAAGGGTCTACCCTCCCCCATATCCCACGTATTCACGTATACTAATCGACAAGTATGCGATGATTGTGGCATGATATTGCGTACCGAACACCAACATCGGCCACTGAGAGCGGTCGACTGTCTCGCGCGCGAGCAGCTACCCGCCGCTGACAGGGGGAAAGAGTGCCAGTTCGTCGTTGCTACTGACGGGCGTCGACAGCCTGCTATCGCCGCTTACGTTCTCGCCATTGAGAAGCAAATTCAGATGAGACTCGATCTCGCCGTCGTCGGTATAAATACGCGGCTCCAGTTCGGGGTAGCGCTCGATCAGCGCGCCGAGCGCGTCGGCGATGGTTGGCTCGTCGCTTCCGACAGTCACGTCGACCTCACCTTGCCCCGTAATTTCGGCGAGATCCGCAAACAGCTTCCAGTGCATACCCGTTATCGGGCCGGAGCCGTCTTGAGAATTGTGTCCCGAGCGTTATTCGGCGTCGTCGAGTTCCTCGTGATCGGCGGTCTCGCCGTTGGTTGCCACCGCTTCGACACTCTCGTCGGCCGCTGGCTCCGCTGGTGTCGTCGACCACTGTTCGAGCTGGCGGATCACGTCTGGTCGACCCAGAACGTAGATCGTCTCACCACCCTCGAATTCGCGGTCCCGCTTCGGAAGCGCGATCAGTTTGCCTTCGGACGGTCGGAGCGCAAGCACGGCCGCCGACACCGTGTCGGGCGTCTCGCCGACCAACGTACTGCCAACCTCGACCGTAACGGTTCCCATCGTCTCGTCGACACCCCGCAGCAGTGTGGCGAACTCCCGGTCGGCCTGTGGCTCGGCTGGCATCGTCAACAGCCGATACTCCTCGCTCGGCGACAGCAGTTTCGCGTCGGCATCGTCAACCGCAAGCGTAACCGCGTCGCCTGCAACTCCACGGATCTCGCCGGTCGTGAGTCGTTCGGAGCTCTCGCCGGTCGACCACACCTGAACTCTGTCGCCGGAGGCAGCGTTGTGCGGCGGATCCGCCCGGATCGCGACTGCCACCGTGCCGGGTGCGATAGTCGGGCCGAGCCCGGCGGCTCGTGAACCGACCGCGAGATACTCGACCGTTCCGTCGACAGTGAGATCGACGTCGACGTAGCCGACACTGTAATCCTCCTTCAATCGGGAAATCAGCCGCGAGCGAAGCTCGTCGAGGGTGAGCCGTCGGGGGAACACCAGCGTCTTGCTTGCGAGCTCGGCTTTCGTCTCGTCGGTGACCGGATCGTAGCTTTCCATATCCCCGATCTCCGAGGGGAGCGTCACGCTCGTCACGCGGCCAACCGACCGGACCATCGTCGACATCTCGGTGTCGATCTCACCGAGACCGAACAGCGAAAACAGCTGGGAGGCAAGCGTATCACCGATCCGTCGACCAACCGGCGCAGCGACCGTCGAGATGCCGAGGGCGACGACGTTGAAAAAGACGACGCCGGGTCGAAATAGGTCGACCGACCCCTGGCTGACGACGGCGCCGAGCGAGGCCGTATTGATGTAGAGGGCGACGACCGCCACACCCGCGAGAATGGCGATCCCCTCAGGAATCAGCGATTTGAAATACCAGCGGTAGGCAACCGTGAGTCCGCCCGCCGCGAGCGCCGACAACAGCCCAAAAATAAGGAGATTGACGCCTGCGGTCGAGGGATCCTCGAAGGTCACACCGGACTGCAGCAGTGCCGTGGCCGCGATGAGACTCATACCGCCACCTCCTCAAAGGAAGCCAGCGCCTCGCGACTCCCGATCACGTAGAGACTGTCGCCCGCCGACAGTATCTGACTGCCGCGCGGGGCGACCTGCCACTGCTCGTGTTTGGCGGCGATAATCAGCACGTTGTAGGTGTCTCGGACGCTGACCTCCCCGATTGTGTGGCCGTCGAGTGGGCCTGTGGGTTTAACCGTCAGTTTCTGGAAGCGAATACCGGACCGCCGGAGCAACGAGACGAGTTCGAACTCCCGGCGGGTTCCCCGCGAGAGGACGACCACCTGTAGCTCACCCGCTTCGAGGAGGGTTTTGGCCACCGACCGGTCGACGACCACTGTAACCCGACCCTCGCCACCGGTCGTCGTCGAGGCAGTGGGTGGTTTCGGCACCATCGGCTCCGTTTCGCCGCCGTCGGTTGCGACGGTAGGATCAGCTGATGTCGACGGTTTATCCGCCGGTTTGTCGCCCGAACGAGCCGCAATCAGGGTTCCAGTAACCGTTTCGGAGGGTGTGACCAGTCGGACGGACTCGCCGCGTGTCATCCCGCTGGGAACCAGCGCGGACAGCGAGACGGCACGTTTGCCGTCGGGAACGCGTTTCGAGGTACTCCCAATCGGTGGGGCTGCGCCCACGTTCGCGCGTGCACGCTCGTCAATCGAGACGGTCACGGCTGCGAGATCAAGCTCCGACTGCAGGCGGTCTGCAAACCGGGTTTCGAGCTCGCCGACCGGAATATCCGCCGGAAACGTCCAGTGGCCGTCTTTGATCTCCCCTCGCAGTTCAGCGGTCAGCGGTGGGTAGCCCTCGACATCGGTCACCTCGCCGGAAACGGTGACACGGACCTGATTCCGCCCGCCAACCAACTCGATGACGTCCGTGTTGAGCGTCCGGTCCCGAAGCTTGCGGAGCGAGATCCGTTTGGGGACCGATGCGCCGAGTTTGTCGCCCTGCGAGTGGGCATATAGCGCCAACATGAGGACGACGATAATCGCGGTCAGCAGTGCGACGGCGTTTTCGGAGGTGCGGATGTTCTCGTCGTTGAGCGCCATCAGCCCGCCGTTGACGCCCGCTATCCCGAGTGCGAGCACGACGACACCGAGTCCGGGAATCGAGACGTCCGTGAAATACTTGAAGATGAAGCCGAGAACGCCAGCGATCAGCGCCGGGATGATCCCTGTGAGAACACCGAGATAGATGCCCAGCAGGATTTCGAACGGAAGCGCAGCCATTGCCTGCTTCTATCGGTACTCCCGCTTAAAGTATCGGTTGGGACTACTACTCGGCCCCACGAGTCGACTCAGCGGCCGACCTCAGTCGGCCTACTGCCAGTGGTCGGCCGCTTCGAGCGTCGAGAGCGCCGACTCGAATTCCGTTTGGGTGACGCCGTAGAACCGCTCTCTGCCGACAGGGGTCCGCAGTTGGAGGAGGTCCGTATGGTTCGTGACACGGTAGACACTGAGCATCCACCCCGCCTCGGATTGGTGCCACTGACCTTCGAGCGTCGACTCCTCGTCGTCGATGACGCGGGAACCCAACTCCCAGCTCAGCCGCGTCGTGTGCGTGATATCGAGCGGTACGGCCTCGGGAAGTCGACCACACTGGTTTCGTGTGCCATGGACAGCCATACCCAATTGAGGGCAGTCTATCCTGAAAAATCCAACTGTTTGCCGCTGTCGGGCATCACCGTTGCCGTAGCCGCTGAGCTCCGTCTGTAGGTGCCGTTGGCCCTGATCGAACGGTATTTTCACGTTCGCTGCGTCGACCACGATTCCAGAGGTATTAGTAGCCTCCAAAGATAGCTGTGAGCGATGAAGTGGACACACGACTGGGTGAGCATCCGGGCGTCGATCCTGTTGACGTTCGCGATTGCGATCTTGTCGATCATCGTCGGCTTAGTCCACATCTCGACCGGTGGTGTCGACAGCCCGCTGGCGTTCCTCGTCCCGGATGCGGTTCGGCGCGCGGTCGGTTTTACCGGGACACTGACCGGGTTTACGATGCTCGGCAGTGCGCTCGCCCTGAAACAGCGGTACCAGATCGGCTGGTATGCGACCGCGATTCTCCTGCCGATCACCGCGATCCAAGGGCTGTTGCAGGTCTCGCCGTTTGCGGTCCCGCTGGTCGCGCTGTCGGTGATCGCTGCGCCCGCACTCCTCTACAACCGCAAGCGGTTCGACCGGACGTTTAGGCCGTCGCCGACACAGTTAGCAGCGGGGGTCGCACTCGTTACCGCACTCTCCTACGGAACGTTCGGCTCCTACGCACTTCGCGAGGAGTTCGACGGGATCGTGACGATCACCGACGCCTTCTACTACACAATCGTGACCGCCAGCACCGTCGGCTACGGTGATGTGACCGCGGCCCCTGGCTCCGAACTCGGCAAACTGTTTTCGATTTCGGTGCTCCTGCTCAACGTCGCAGCGTTCGCGGTCGCCCTCGGTGTCCTGCTGACGCCCGCCATCGAAGCCCAACTCTCGAAAGCACTCGGACGCATGACTGACAGCCAATTCAACCTCCTCGACGACCACGTCATGATCCTCGGCTACGGGGATCTAACCGAACCGATCATCGAAAACCTCGCCACGAACAGTACCCAGTTCGCGATCATCACGATGAACGAAACTGCCGCTCGGCGGCTCTCCGACCGCGACATCCCGGTGGTAACCGCCGACCCCAGCGACGAAAATCCACTGCAACGGGCCGGCATCGTCGACGCGAAAGCCGCCATCGTCGCCACCGAAAACGATGCTCAGGACGCCCTAGCAATCCTCACTGCCAGACAGCTCAACGATGATCTCCAGATCCTCGCAGCCGCGATGCAGCGGGAAAACGTCGCCAAACTCCGCCACGCCGGAGCCAACCGCGTGATTAGCCCCAGTGAGATCGGTGGTCGACTGCTGGCGAACTCCGCGACCGGCAAACGCGACGCCGAAGAAGCCTCCAAACAGCTTTTGGGCGAAGAACTCGGTGACTGATTCCGGCGACTACCTACAGACGGTCGTACTGTTCGTCGAACAGTTCCAGAGCGGCTTTTAGCGCGCCGATAATGATCGGCCCGATAAACAGTCCCATCACGCCGAACGCCGACAGCCCGCCGATCACGCCGATGACGATCACTGCCGGGCTGATCTCGGCATACCGGTCGACGATAACCGGGCGGAGATACTCGTCCGAAACGCCGACGACGACCGTCCCGTAGGCAATCAGAAACAGGGCACCGACCGTCTGGCCTGCCGACAGCAAGTAGAGCGCCGCGGGGCCCCAGACCAGAAACGACCCGACAAACGGCAACAGCGACAGCAGGATCATAATCACGGTCCAAAATAGGACGTTGGAGATGCCAACGATCAAGAGGCCAACGCCAGCGATCCCGCCTTGGATAATAGCGACGAGTACGTGGCCCAGCAGTACCGCCCGCGTCATGTTGTCGACCCGGTCGTAGAGTCGTTCTTGGACAGACTGTGGCAGCGGCGTGATCGTGTGGAGCCAGTCGACCAACTGGTCGCCGTCACGGAGCAAATAAAACAGCAGGAACGCCGCGAGACCGAGACCGATTGTGATATGGGTCAGCGAGGCGAGCAGATCCGGCGCTGTTCCCAGCACTGTTTGGGCAACTCCTTCGAGCCGAGTGGCGATTTCGGAGGTGAGATCGATGTTCTGGCCCAGCCGCGAGTTGAGCCACGCTTCCGGGGCGTTGAGTTGGGCCGCGATGTCGTCAGCAGCGAGGCTGCGTGCAATCGCGACCGCCTCACCCGCGGTCGCAACGATGAGTGCAACAAACGGAACCAGCAGTGCCAGTGTCACAACAATCACCAGCAGCGCGGCTGCAGTCGTCGACCCAAATCGGTCAAGCTGGGATTCGAGCCATGTTTGAACCGGCGACAACACGTAGGCCAACAGCAGTGCCGCGATAACGAACGAGAGATATGGCTGAACCAGTTGGAACGTGAGATACGACAGGACAGCGATCAGGAGAAGAAGGACGCCGCGCTGGGCATTCATGGGATGGGCTGGCTAGTCGGATGGCCACTTCATAAAGCCACGAACAGCCATGATAGCCGACCAGTTGCGAACGACTATCTGACTCGATCAGGGAAGTCGGTCGACCAGCTGCGGGAGACAGCCCTCGGCGGGCTGGAAATACGAGTAGTGATCCGGCACGCGTTCGGTCACGTCGACGTCTTGGTAGCCCTCCGGTTCGGCCGCGGCGTCGACGATCCCGGTCTGGCCGACAGCCTGCGTGCTGTCCGAGAGCCGGTAAACCCAGCCCAACACCCGGTCGTCGGCATTGTGGAAGTTGGTTACCGGCGCGTCGACCGCCGTGATCGCCTCGCCGTATCGCCCCGCTTGTCCGACACTGTCGTTCGGAATCGCGCCGCCGAGCAGCGAAACCGAAGCCACCGCGTCGGTGCGGTCTCGGTCGGCCAGCACGCGCAGTGCCTCGCCGGTGACGCGAGCACCCAGCGAGTAGCCGATGACGTGGACCGGTCGACCGTCCTCGTCGGCCCAGTCGGTCAGCCACTCTGCGAGCGGGGCGGCGTTGGCGTCGGCCATCGCCTTGGCGGGCCCCCACTCGATATCCGAGTCCCAACTGTAGGTGACTACGGGCGCGGCGCGCAGCGATTCGAGACCGGTCTCCATTGCGTACCCCTGATCTCGGGCCGTTTCGTCGCCGGTATCGAACCCGTGGACGAACAGAAACAGTTCCTCGGCCTCGCCGAAGGCCCACTCTCCCTCGGTTTCGGCGGTCGACTGTTCGCTTGACCCAGCATCGGGGTCGACCAGTCCGCGTGTGGTGACGACCGGGGCCGAGTCGGGTGCGCTGTAGTCGCCGAAATCCCCTTGGAGTTCGCTGGTGACGTACAGCCCGCCGCCAGCGGCGACTGCCACTGCACCCCCAGCACCGGCCAGCAGTCGACGGCGAGTCAGTCGAGATCCGTCGCTCTCGCTTGATTGGTCCGTGATACAGTATCGCATGAACGGCCGTTGTAAATAGCTCCCGTTTCAATGCGAGCTACTGGCCAGCGAACCCATCACCGTGGTCCTCAGTCAGTCGACAGTAGTGTCCCTGCGTAAAAACCGGTGGCAGTCTACAGTGCGACGACAGCCCACAGCCCGCTGCCAACGAACACGGCCGCAATGAGCAGTGGGAACATGGAACTCCAGAGCCGCGTGACAGCGAGTTGGCGTGGGGATTGATCCGTAATCACGAGATCCCCAGTGAAAGCCATCGTTCCCTGTCGGTGTTCAACACGACCGGCGATGACGTACTCCTCGCCGGGGTCGACCCGGCGTTCGATGAAGCGTCGTGTGCCGAACAACGGAATCGCCGCAAGCCAGCGAGCGACGGGTTGGATCTCTCGAACGTCCAGAAAGCGCTGAATCCGATCCGCCGGCGTCTCGTGGCTGTCGACCGAGATAACTGCCGACTCGGTGTCCAGCGAAAACCGACGTGAGGAGGGGTCGACGGCTACCGTTCCGTACGCGCCATCGAGTGCGAACGGTGTCGTGGCGACGCCGTCATCGAGGTGGTTGTTGGACCACGGAAGACCGATCCAAGCCAGTTGGCGTTCGGTCACCTCGAACTCGAAGCCAAGACAGTCCCGTCCCGTAAACGGGGCCGCAAAGCTCTCGCCGTTCTCCGTTGCGGTGCCGCGACAGACCACGAACCCATCGGACTCCGAGACCGCAGAGGGGTCCTGAACCTCGTTTCGAACGAGTGGCACGACCACTGTAAGCGGTCGGAGCCCAAACCAGCCGACTGCGAGACCGAGTCCAACGAAGACGATACTGAGGGCGACAACCCACATCAGTCGACACTCCGTCTGTCACCGGTGGCGAGGGAGGACCACGAAACCATGATTCGATTATCTGACTGTTGTTCGGGATATTACTAAAAAGTAACCTGTCTACAGCTCCGCAGCCGCAGCCAGCGTGATCGCAATCGCACGCTCGACGTTGTTTTTCGCCTTCTCTGGGAGTTCTTCGTCGCCGTCGGCTCCCTTTTGAGTGCCCTCAACGAGATTCCCGTCGACCGTACAGATCGCACCGGCTCGCATCCCTTTGCGCCGCGCGAGCGAAAAGACGGCTGCGGCCTCCATCTCGATGGCCAGCAGGTTGGCTGCTTCCCAGTCGTCGACGTAATCTTCACTCTCGGCATAAAACGCATCGTCGGAGACGATAGGACCCACGTGAACGTCCTCATCGTTTGCTTCGGCGGCGTCGACAAGCCCGCTGAGCACCTTGTAGTCCGGCACCGCGGGGTAGGTCGCCGACTCGTAGCGCTTGGTCGTCCCTTCCTCTTTGGCCGCCCCGGTGGCGACGATCATGTCGCCGATCTCGATGTCGGACTGGAGGGCACCCGTCGTGCCACAGCGGATGACTGTCTCGACACCGGCGGCGTGGAGTTCCTCGATGGCGATGGCTGCTGACGGACAGCCGATTCCGGTCGAACAGATAGTCAGTTTGCGGCCCTCGTAGCTGGCGTTAACCAGTTTATACTCCCGATTCTCGGCGACGAATTCGACGTTCGTACACTGGTCGGCGATCCGGTCGACGCGGCCGGGGTCGCCCGGGATAATCGCCAGATCGTGGACGTCGCCCGACTCGATCAGTAGATGCGGCTGTTTGGCCATGGCTACTGGTCCGGCGGTGGGACAAAAAACGGTCCGGTGTCGGTTGGTGGTTACTCACCTGATATCACCGCCTTTTCCCGCACTGACCGCTAACAACAGGTACTGATGAGCAATACGAGCAAACTGTCACCGGGTGACGAACAATGAATCCGAGCCGTGTCGACTTCCTCGTCGACTTGGCCTACGGTGTGCTGATATTTGCGGCGATCATCCTGTTCGTCGTCGTTGGCACCAACGTCGGCATCGCATTCGGGCTTGGCGTCTTCATATCGTACATGATCCACGTCGTCTGGAAGATGGCCCGCTTCGACCCCGAGTGGATGACACGCGAAGTGACCGAGACCGTCGAGCAGACGGTCGACGAGACGGTCGGCAAGGAGGTCTCGGAGGTTATCAACAAACTCGAAGCGATCAACGAGCGGGTCGACCGGCGGCCACGAACCGACGAGATCGAGGAGAAAGTCGAGGAGAAAATCGAAAAACAGACCGGCGAAGTCGAGGAGAAAATCGAGGAACAGACCGGCGAAGTCGAAGCCAAGGTCGAAGAAAAGATCGAAAAGCAGACCGAAGAGATCGAGGAAAAACTCGACAAAACAGCCGTCGACGGCGATGCCTAACTGGTAGCCGAAGACTCCTATTTTAGCCAGCAAGCGAGAGTGCCACGAGCGGGACTGATACCGCCAGCGTGGCTCCAAAAACGAGCGACGAGCGGAGCCACTGGCCGCGAATTGCGGTCGCCTGTTCCTCGTAGCTCCGGCCACCGGCCCGTGGCAGGACGAAGTGGGCGAAGAACGAGTAGATAAAGCCGCCGACGAGGCTGACCGCCAGCAGATGAGCCACGATGTCGAGACCACCAACTGCGAGCAGTTCGGGCAGTCTGGCCGAAAACCCCACCACCAGCAGTCCGTACAGCACCCCGGCAAGCAGCCCCGCGAAATGGTGGACGATCATCAGTTCGGGCATCGAGACTGCCTCGACCGGCTGTCGGGAGACGACCGCCGCGGCAATCGCCGCCGGAATGAAGCCGTCGGGCTGTCGACTCATCGGCCAGTCCATGACGACCGCCGCCACGAGCCCGGCCAGCGCACCGACTGCGATCACCACCTCCCACGGCAGCGGGTCGGTGGCGGTGACTGCAGTCGTCAGCGAGCTATCCATACAGGGATAATGCAGAACCTGTGGGTATATAACCTCGTCAGACACTGCCGGTCGACCAACGGTATCGGTTGACTGGTGTTAGCAGTCGACCAACGGTATCGGTTGACTGGCGTTAGCAGTCGACTACCGGACGAAACCTCTCGTAGCCCCTGACTACCACTGTCCACGATTACCGAAGATCGAACAGCGACCGATCAGCCGCCAGTCACCGCAAACAACAACAGATTGTGGACCCCGGGACCGAGACCGACCGCCGCAATGAATCCCAACAGAAGATAGCCCTCGGTGGGTTCATCCTCGATATAGTCGGCAAACAGCACCACGACGCCACCGACTAACACCAGCTTCACCACCACGAACAGCCAGCCGCTGCCAAGCGCCTCGGCGGTCGGCAGCCGATCTGCAAACTCGATAATCAGTCTCGACGCCGGGGTTCGCTCGCCGAAGCCGAGCACGTCGACACCCACAGCCGTCGAAACAGCATCCAGACTGTGGGCAAACAATGCTAAGAGGCCAACTGAGCCGGTCGTCGACGCCGCCGCCGGTCGGAGTCGACGCAGACCCACCCACGCGAGTACCGTCACGGCAACACTCAGGACCACCCCAACAGCGGGCCAAAACACGGCTAACGTCCCCTGCTGGGCCCCAACCGCAACTGCTCCGCCGACCACCGGCAGCAGTGCCAGCAGGCCGGTCCCAGCAATCACAGCAGGCACCTGTCGACGGGGACGCGTTGAGGCCGCGAGCAGCCAGCTGCCACCGGCAACCGCCGAGACGGTGAGATAGACCGCCGCGGTGCCGCCGAATGGCTCGACGGCTGGCGGAAGACCACCGATCACATGAAGGACGTGCAGCGAGGAGCCGACCACCATCCACGGCGCGAACGCGAGGATATGGCGGGCGGTGACCGGTGGCCGTCGACGGGAGAGCCCGTAGCCCACAGCGGCGACAGCGATGAGAAGGCCACCCAGATACGGCAGCGGCGGGAGCGAGAACCCTTCGGGGAGCAAGACCATACGCTGTGGCTCTCGCTCTCGCTAAAAACAGTACCGAACACCGGAGGCGAGCTTTTTCACCCTCTCCGTCTGAGCACTAGCTATGGACCGTCAGGAACTCGCCGGGCGAATCGATCACACGGTACTCGGGCCGGAGACGACCCCCAAGGACGTCGACCGCGTCGTCAGGGAGACAGTCGACCACGGGATGAACGTCTGTATTCCGCCCTGTTATGTGGCGACTACCGCCGAGCAGGCACCGCCTACCCTCACGATTGCCACCGTCATCGGCTTCCCACACGGACAGGACTCTCCTGAAATCAAGCGTGAGGCAGGAGCCTCTGCATGGAAATCGGGCGCCGACGAACTCGATGTCGTCATCAATATTGGTCGACTCAAAGCCGGCGACACCGAGGCCGTCACTGACGAAATCGCCGAAATCGTCGCCGCCGTTCCGATCCCGGTCAAGGTGATCATCGAGACGGCACTGCTGACTGACGCCGAAAAACGCCGCGCCTGTCAGGCCGCGGTTGCGGCGGATGCAGCGATGGTTAAAACGTCGACTGGCTTTGTCGACGCCGAGCCCGCTGGGGCCACAGTTGCGGATGTCGAACTGATGGCAGCGTATCTGCCGGTAAAGGCCAGCGGCGGTATTGGGGACTACGAAACGGCGATGGCGATGATCGAGGCAGGAGCCGACCGAATCGGAGCCTCCAGTGGGGTCGACGTTCTTGCGGGAGCTCCGGAGTAGCGGGGCGGGCCGACAGCGAGCCGAAAAGCCAACACCTTAGGTTTGGAACCGATTTGTCCCCCGTAATGAGCGAACCGAACGGCAATGGGCAAGAAGACTCGGTGCGGGACGCCGTCGAACGGTCCAGGAGCGGCGCACCCGCAGTCGGTGAGGTCCTCCGCGACCGGTTTTCGGCGGATGAAGTGTTTCAACGGGTCGTGGCGGCCGCCGACGAGGAGATTACCTCCGGCAGCCGCGAGCTGTTTTTCAGCGCGGTCGCCGCCGGTTTTGCGATCACGATCACCTTCTTGCTCTACGTCTCGATGTCCGCGGCTACCGACAACGCCGTCGTCGGCACACTGCTGTATCCGCTTGGATTCATTTATATTATTATCGGTGGCTATCAGCTGTACACCGAAAACACGCTGCCGCCGGTCGCGCTGACGCTCGAACGGCTGGCGAGTATCCCGACGCTGTTTCGCCACTGGGGGATCGTACTGGCGGGTAACTTCACTGGGGGGGCGATGGGTGCGATCTCGCTGGTCTACGGCGGGATCTTCGAGCCCGAAAGCCAGCTCAAGGCCATCGAGATCGCCGAGAAAGGCGCAATCTACACCGAGTGGTGGTCACTGTTTTTCAAGGCGGTCTTTGCTGGCCTGATCGTCGCCGGTGTCGTCTGGGTTGGCTTCGCGGCGGGCGATACCGTCTCCCGACTCTTGGTCGTCTATCTCGCCTTCCTCGCGATTCCGAACGGCAACCTGTTCCACGTCGTCGTTTCGTTCACCGAGGTTATCTATCTCGTCTTGGAAACGAACTACTCGCTTGTCACCGGCATGACGAGCTTCGTGCTTCCCGTCCTGCTTGGGAATACGCTCGGTGGGGTGGTCCTCGTGACGGTCGTCAACTACTTCCAGACCAGCGAAGAGCGGCTCGAATCCGCCCGGTTCGAAGGGCTGAACCGTCGACTCACCCTTCCCGAATGGACCTTCGGTCGCTTCGCGGGCCGGTCGTACGTCCCGATCCTCGATGCCGCCGAGGCCGCCCTTGTCGGCGAGGACCGCTACCGAATTATGGTTCCGATCACGAACCCGCGGACCGATATCCCGATTGTCGAACTCGCCTGTCGGGTCGCTAGCCATCGCGAGAACGCCACCGTCCACGTCGTCCACATCGTTCAGGCACCGAAGAAGATGTCGCTGGCGACCGGCGGGAACTCCGAGCGGATTGAGGCTGAATCCGACAAGCGAATGGCCGACATCCACGCGCTGGGCGAGGAGTGCGGCATCAACATTAGGGTCTCGTCGCTCGCCAGCCACCACTCCTTCGAGGAGGTCTTCGACATGGCCCGCCGCACCCGGCCTGATCTGGTCGTCATGGAGTGGGGCGAAGATCAGCTCTGGAACGCCGCCCGCGCCGAGCGGCCGCTCGACGAGATTACCAACCAGCTACCCTGCGATTTCGCCATCATCAACGACCGCGGGCTCGACACCTCCCGTATCCTGATCCCGACCGCTGGGGGCCCGGATTCGGGACTGAGCGCCGAGGTTGCGGCGGCCCTGCAGGCGACGACCGGCGCGGAGGTCGCACTGCTCCACGTCGTCGACAGTCCCGACGAACGCCAAGCGGGCGAGGCCTTCCTCGAATCGTGGGCCGCCGAACACGAACTCGAAGACGCCGCGTTCATCGTCGACGACTCCGGCAATGTCGAAGCCGCCATCGAACGCGAGTCCCGAGATGCGACACTGATCGCCATCGGTGCGACCGAGAAGGGGCTGATCTCCCGGCTTGCGACCGATTCGCTCCATCTGGATGTCGTCAACGACGTCGAGTGTTCGGTACTCTTGGCCGAACGGCCCTCCTCTCGGTCGCTGGTCAAGCGACTGTTCGGGAAGGGTCGACACGAACAATCCGAACCGCAGCTGGAGTCGTAGCCGGAGGACAACGGTCTTGTGAGTCGGCTGTGTGGCCGGGGTATGGACGAGCAACTCGACGCAATCGACCGGCGGGTGGTCTACGAGCTGATGGCCGACGCCCGCAACACGTCGGCCCCGGAGATCGCCACCGCAGTCGACGTCTCACCGGCGACGATCAGAAACCGAATCAGCCAACTTGAGGAGGCAGGCGTTATCACTGGCTACCACGCACAGGTTGACTTCGAGGCCGCCGACGGTCGACTCACAAACCTCTATTTCTGTAACGCGCCGGTCGCCGAACGCGAGTCGTTTGCGAGCAAAGTGCGGGCGATTCCCGGCGTGATCAACGTCCGCGAACTGATGACCGGTCGACGGAACCTCCACGTCCTCGCAGTCGGTGAGGCAATCGACGATCTGCGGCGGATCGCGCGTGCGATCTCAAGTCTGGGCATCGAGATCGAAGACGAGGATCTGGTCCAAACTGATTCGGTCCATCCCTACTCACCGTATGGGCCTGAACCGGACGAACAGCGAAAGACGCTGTCGGATTTCACGAGTTTGGCTGGCGGCTCAGAAATCGTTGAAGTAACCGCGGGCGAGGACGCACCGATTGTGGGTCGACAGCTTTCAGGGGCCAGTCGACGTGGTATTCTCGACGACGATACGCTCGTGATCGCCATCGAACGAGAGGGGATGGTGTTGACGCCGCACGGCGAGACACAGATCGAAGCCGGAGATCTCGTGACGCTGTTTTCGCGTGGCGGCATCGCCGACGAGACGCTTGCCTCGTTTCGACAACGCGAGTAGCCTGCGTTTACTCGGGCGTAGAGAGTGGCTACTCGTCGTCGCTGTCGACACGCGGCAGTGCGATCACAGGCCGGTCGGCCTGCGTCACGAGTTTGAGCGAGCGGTCGCCGGACAAAAACTGGACGAGTCGGTTGCCGCCACGAGAACGGTAGGCGATGGCGCTTGCGTCGACCTCCTCGGCGGCCTCAAAGATTGCTTTCACGACGTTCCGGCTGTAGGCGGTGTGTGTCTCTGCATCGGGGAACTCCTCACGGACGGCCGCAAACGCCTCCGCGGCCATCTCTTCGGACTGCTCGACGGGTGTCTTATCCGGAGAGCCACCACCCTTTTCGACGACGTGGAGTGCGGTCACGTGGTCGGGGGTGTATGGGGCGAGCCGTTGGGCAGTCGCTCGCGCGTCTTCGGCCGTCGCAACGGGCACGAGAACATGAGACAACAGTGCTGTGTCGACTGGCTGAGCCATACCAGACGAACACAAACGAGTAAGAAAAGTGTTGCGTGCTATCCACCAGTCACTGCCACTGCCGCTCATCAAATACGTATCATACAAGACTACAAATACGACATCAAAAAGGAGTTTATATACAGTATTGCGTGATCAGTAGATAGCTGTCGAACATATTAAGTACAGAACACGGATACGGACTGCTACAATGCGAATAGTCGACAGAACCACCATCGGTCGAGGCTGTCGGTTCTCTGGTCAGTCGAACCGATTAAGGAAGCCGAAACTAATCCACTACTATGTTTGAGTATCTCTCTTCGGTTCACACACCAGTAGCAGGCCAGTACGCTGACAGGTACGGCCAGCGGGAGGGTCGACATGAGTGACGAAGAACTCGCCAAAGACCTGACGCTCACCTCGGCACTGACCATCGGAATCGGGACGATGATCGGGGCTGGGATTTTCGTCCTGCCGGGGGAGGCTGTCCAGCAGGCAGGACCGCTTGCAGCCGGGGCGTTCGTCCTCGGTGGCGTTATTGCGATCTTTACGGCGCTGTCGGCCAGCGAACTCGGCACAGCGATGCCGAAATCGGGTGGTGCCTACTTCTATATCAATCGCTCGCTCGGGCCGCTGTTCGGCTCGATTGCTGGCTGGGGCAACTGGATCGGGCTCACCTTCGCCTCGGCGTTTTACATGTTCGGCTTCGGCCAGTACGTCATTGCTTTCAAACCGCTGTTGACCGAGATCGTCTCGGCGGCTCCGTTCGGTGATCTCGTCATTGCAGCGCTCGAAATCCCCGGTCTCATTTTGGCTCCGATTCCACTGTCAAGTGCGAAAATCATCGCGCTTCTCGGCGCGGTCTTTTTCGTCGCCGTCAACTACTTCGGCGCGAAAGAAACTGGCAAACTCCAGAACATTATCGTGTTTATCCTGATGGGGATTCTGACAGTCTTTACGCTGTTCGGGGTCCTCAATGCTGATCTCCAGACACTCCGGCCAATCGATCCGCAGGGGTACACACCGCTGCTGCCGCTCACCGGACTCATTTTCGTCTCCTATTTGGGGTTCGTCCAGATTACTTCGGTCGCCGAGGAAATCCAAGATCCCGGACGTAATCTGCCGATTGCGATTGTCGGCAGCGTCGTCATCGTCACCGTCATCTACGCGCTGGTGCTACTGGCCGTGTTGGCTGCGGTCCCCAACAGCGTCGTGGCCGGCAACGATACCGCCGTGGTCGACGTGGCCCAGATTCTGATGGGGCCACTGGGGGCGTTGGCACTGCTGTTCGGTGGGCTGTTGGCAACCGCCTCCTCGGCAAACGCCTCGATTCTTTCGTCGTCGCGGATCAACTTTGCTATGGGCCGCGATAAGATCGTCTCACCGCAACTCAACGAGGTCCACGAGCGGTTCGGAACGCCGTACAAATCAATCGCGCTCACGGGCGTACTGATTGTCCTGTTCATCCTCGTCGGCAATCTCGAACTGTTGGCGACCGCGGGGAGCGTCCTCCACTTGGTCGTCTACGGACTGCTGAACATCGGTCTGATCGTGATGCGCGAGGCCGATCCTGACGAGTACGAACCGGATTTCACCGTCCCCCTGTACCCGATTGTGCCGATTCTCGGTGCGGTCCTCTCGTTTGCGTTGATCGGCTTTATTCAGCCACGGAGTTCGCTCCTCCTCTGTGCGGTCTTCGTGGCGCTGTCTGTCGTCTGGTATCTCGTGTATGCTCGCTCGCGGACGACCAGCGAGGGCGTGCTCTCGGAGTACATTCTCTCGCGCTCCGAGGAGATGCCCGACGCAGCGGTCTCTGCGGCCTCCTCTGTCAAACCTGATGGCGGCGAGTACCGCGTGATGGTGCCGCTGTCGAACCCCCGAACCGAGCGCGACCTGATCGAACTCGGGAGCCTCCTTGCCAAGGCCAACGACGGCACGGTCGTCGCGACCCACATCGTCCAAGTGCCGGATCAGACGCCGCTGTATGCAGGTTCGGAGCACGTCGACCGGATCGATGCCGAATCCGAGAAACTGCTGGAAGCCGCCCGCGAGGATGCCGAAACCTTCGGTGCAAACGTCGAGACGAAGACGATTCTCTCCCATCGATCCTTCGAGGAAGTCTTCGATGCCGCCAAAACTGACAAGGCGGATCTGGTCGTGATGGGTTGGAACCCCGGTTCACCGCTGTCAGCTGGCCGCGTCGAGGGGCCACTCGACGAACTCACGAGCAATCTGCCGTGTGATTTCCTCGTGCTGAAAGACCGCGGGTTCGATCTGTCGAACGTGCTGCTGCCAACTGCTGGCGGTGCCAGTTCGGACCTCAGTGCCGAAATCGCCCGGATCCTGCTTCAGCGTGGGTCGGATGTCTCACTGCTCCACGTTGTCGACGACGACTCCGAACGCGAGGCAGGCGAAACGTTCCTCTCGGAGTGGGCCGCCGACCATGGGCTCGACGAGGCGACCCAAATCGTCGACGACTCCGGCGACATCGAGGGCTCGATTGCCCACCATGCCGAAGATCGGTCGATGGTGATCATCGGAGCCACCCGCGAGGGGCTGCTCTCGCGGCTCGTCCGTGGCTCGCTGGCCTTCGACGTGCTCAACGATGTCGACTGTTCGGTCCTGCTGGCCGAGCGACCATCCCAGCGGTCGATTATGGATCGACTGTTCGGGCGGTGAACCGCCTCGGAGGCAACTTCTTCGAGAAACAGAGATTCTCGTCATTATAAGAGTGCGTCACTCGGCCGTGGCGACTTCTCGTCGCTGTTTCTCCCGTTCATTGCGAGAGTGGCTGCCCACCCCCGTGGCATTCGCCTCGACCTCCTGTAACGGTAGTCGTCTGCTTGGCAACACTGTTCGAAGCTGTTTGTACACCTAGGTGGTCTGTTCGTGGGTCTCTCACCGATTGGTGTACCGAGATGAGTCGACTCCGTACGGAGAATCCAGTCCCGAAGCGTTGATAGGGACGTACCGAATCACGTGATTGTAACTGCATATATGGAGTCCTTGGTATGAAATGGCGAGTTGACTGGGTTGCGAGTGTGAGCATGGTCGGAACCATCATCAAATATCTCGCCGTGACGATGGTAATTCCGCTCATGGTCTCGATCATCTACATGCGAGACATCTGGGTGTTCGTCGCCGCAATCGGGATTACGCTGCTCGTTGGGTTCGGTCTCGAACGACTCGATAAGGACCCAGATCTCGGGCCAACCGAGGCACTGTTGCTCGTCTCATTGTCGTGGCTTGCTGTCGCTGTTGTCGGATCGATCCCGTATCTGCTTGCCGGGTATGGGACCGAATCTATGCTTCGCCTCCCGATCAATGCGCTCTTCGAGTCGATGAGCGGCGTGACGACAACGGGGTCGACGGTGACTGCCGAACTCAGCTTCGACCGCCACTCACATGCGGTGTTGATGTGGCGACAGCTTACCCAGTGGCTCGGTGGGATGGGTATCATCGTCCTGATGATCGCCATCCTGCCGGAACTCGCAGTCAACGGAGCCCAACTGATGGAGTCGGAAGCACCGGGGCCGGAACTCCAGAAGCTCACGCCACGAATCGCTGAAACTGCCCGCGCACTGTGGCTGATCTATTTCGGCTTCACGCTGGTGTTGATCGGTCTACTGTACGGGGCCCATTTGCTCGGGTTCGCACCCAATATGAACCTGTACAACGCGATTGCCCATGGGTTCTCCACGCTTCCGACCGGTGGATTCTCACCACAGGCCGACAGTATTGCAGCCTTCGGTGCGGTTGTCCAGTGGATCATTATCCCGTTTATGGTGATCGCAGGCGTCAATTTCGCGCTGTTCTGGCACGTTCTCAGAGGCGAGTTCCGAACCATGGTCGACAATCCCGAATTCCGGTGGTACATGGGAGCGATTGGCGTGCTTATCGCCGTGCTGTCGGTGATTCTGGTCCGTGGGGCCGCGCCAGCGATGGAACTCGGTGGGGTTACAGAGGGGCTGACGGAGAATACGATCCGACAGGCAGCATTCCAGATCGCCTCACTGATGAACTCGACTGGCTATGCGACTGCCAACTTTGCACAGTGGGATGAACATGCACAGGTTGTGTTGCTCTTTGTGATGTTCATCGGTGGGTCGGCTGGCTCGACTGGTGGAGGTGTCAAAGTCGTTCGCTGGCTTATTACGCTGAAGGCGATCCGCCGGGAGCTGTACACCACCATCCATCCCGATGCTGTCAGTCCGGTTCGACTCGGCGGACAGGTTGTCGACGAGGATGCGATCCGCGGCATCATGGTGTTTACACTGCTCTACATCTTCCTGTTTGGAGTCGCAGCGGTGTTTCTGAGCCTCGACTCGGCACGCATCGGCTACGAACTGTCGACCTTGGAGGCAATCAGTGCCTCGCTGGCAACACTCGGGAACATTGGACCGGGGTTCGGCTCGCTCGGTCCGTTTGGAAGCTTTCGAGAGTTTTCAGACCTTTCGAAATTCCTCATGATCTTCCTCATGTGGATCGGTCGACTCGAAATCGTCCCTGTGTTGGCACTGTTCGTCGGACGACTCAAGGACCGATAACTCATCTCGCAGTTCACTACTCACGTCAATTTCTCGGTGGCAACGGTTCGGATTTTTGCAGTGTTGTGTCACACACGGACTCTCGGAGGGAAAACGGTAAGTTACCGACGCGCTGATAGTGTGATATGAACCCAGCAGTATCGGACGGGAGCAACCAGTGAGTCTCGGTCAGCAGGTGGGGTCGGACCGCCAGCTGGCGCGACTGCTCCAGATCGGGATCGTCCTCGAAGAGGTGGTCGAGGCCCGCGCCTCCCGGCATTATCAGTCGCTTGCCGAGGAAGACCGCACCCTCGACGCAGAAATCGAGGCGTTGCTCTCACACGCCGCCGAGGAGTCCGCTGACCACCGCAAGCGACTGGAGGATCTCATCGAGGGATTGAACGTCGACAGCGTTCCCTTCGACGAGATCGAAACGCTCGTCGAGGCCCGCTACGGACAGACCAAGCCCGACGATTTCGATGGCGTCCTCTACGACCAGCTTTGCAACGAGGAGACCGCCTACAAGTTTTACGACGATCTGATCGAGGCCATCGAAGCCAGTGAGGCGTCGTTCTCGGTCGACCGCGAGCAGCTACTTGCGGTCCTCCGTGGCCTGAGAGAAGAAGAACGCGATGGCGTCGAGGAAGTTACTACAATCATGGAGGAACGCGAATGAACACGGCGAACCAGTATCTCAAAGCGATCTATCTGATTCAACAACAGGACAATAGCCCCGCCGCAACCGGCCGGGTCGCCGATATGCTCGATGTCAGTCCCGCCAGCGCAAACGAGATGATCGGCAAACTCGAAAGCCGTGAGTTGGCCGAACACGAGAAATACAAGGGCGTCAGTCTCACCGACGAGGGGATCGTCCGTGCCCGTGACGCGCTACAGACCTACTGTATCATCCAGCGCTTCCTCGTCAACGTTCTGGGTGTCGAGGAGTTCCGCGAGGAGGCTCACGAGCTCGAAAGCGTCATCGACGGCACCGTCGCCGAACGGCTCGATACGATCATCGACCGCAAACCCGAATGCCCCGACTGTTTCGATCCGGAGCTCGATGCCTGTGGCTGTCTCAACGTCGAGATCGAACCCGAGCAGCCAGCCGACTGATCGGCCCCACGCTATTTTGACAAGGTCGGTGTGAGTCAGTTGTTGTCGACGATTTTAGCGATCCACACGGGGGCTACTACTCGTAGATTAGTTTTAGACAGTAAGTAGACAGTTGCGAAGTTCTGGTCGCAAAAACGATAGCAGTAATTCAGCCGCTCATGGTTGAAATACTGCGATATAGTTGGATAAAAATATCCTGTTGAGAGATTTAATCAATATCAGATATCACACAGCTGTTGCAGATAGTATCCAAATCAGTACGATGAGTATCCATTTATATTTAGATTGACAATCCAGGGATGATACAAGCAGTTGTCCTCGCGGCAGGCGAACGCGGCTCCGACCGCTCACCGAAGAGAAACCGAAAGGCATGGTCGAGGTCGCTGGTTTCACGCTCGGCGCAACCGCAATAGCGGCCCGTCGACGGGCTGCGCTCTCGGTCGACGAACGGTTTTCGGTTCCCTATCAGGCGTGGATCGAAGCGGGACGCAGTGAGTTGTTGCAGCCTGAGACACGGGGCGATTCCGCGCTGAATATCCTGCTTGTGGTCAGTGTGCTGCTTGCCCTCGGAAGCGTTTCCTATGCGGTCGCCGTCCCGCCGGATGGCGAGCAGTTCTCGGAGCTGTATCTGCTGACCGAAGACGACGACGGCGAACTGGTGGCCGACAACTACCCCTCTGAACTCGTCGCCGGTGAGTCGACGGCGCAGCTCTGGTACCGAAATTTGTATAGCCACATACAGTTTATTTGTGGAGAGCCGACCAACTAACTTAGTAGTCGGCTGGTTTACGTCGCCAATTGGAGTCGGACGAGGTGGCCACTTTCTGGGGTCGCACGCGCGAAGAAAATAAGAAGCCAGCAATCTCCATGACCCAGCCGACGACGGACGACGAAAATCGAATCGTTCGGGCACCCAAAGCGCTGCCTGTTGATTGAAACGTTGGGCATGACCGACGGTTTTCTATTCGAGCTCTGTACCCCACTCTTCGGTCACGAACGGAGATTGAACGAGTCGATTAGCTCACCCCTCGACCGATAGGTCATCCGACCACGTCGACACTTTTGGGCGTGCGGTACGTTCCGAGTTTCAAACCCGTAGAAGAGGCCAACACAGTACCGCTGGTGATCTCGCCGTGTTCACGCAGCCGAACTGTCGATGCCGTTGATTTTGACAAAGGTGTAGCTACAGGTCGTACATCTCCATTTGGTTTTCTCTCCGAGATGGAGCGTCGTGCTGGCGGCTCGATAAAACGTCTCTTCGGTATCACAGTCGGGACAGTCGTGACTGATTTCGAGGCTCATACGCCCAACGTAGGACCGTGGTGTGTTAAGATATTGGGTCATCCGGGACAGTCATCCGGGCGCCACCACACGTATAAACTATATTTTGCTATATAGAATAGGGAAATCAGCATAATGAGATCGATTGGCAGAGTCACTGTACCAGCCTTCAGAGACGAAACACAGATCGCGTGGGTCGACACGAATCGGTCATATGAGACTGGTACACTGGCTAGAATCAAGCAACACCTCAGTCGCACTCGGAGAGGAGTCGACAGTCCCGAGCGTACATATGGATGGCACCCAACGGACCAGTATGGATGTCGACCATCCGGTTACGATCCCGGTGCCGGTTCGGTTCCGTGATCTCGATCCCTTAGGGCACGTCAACAACGCGGTCCACGCGAGCTACATTGAGGAGGCCCGAGTGGCCTATTTCAAACGGGTTCTCGATATTGATCTCGATACTGTCGGGACCGTCGTTGCCTCGCTGTCAATCGATTACCGACAGCCCATTGAACTCGGCGATGAGTTGGTAGTTGAAATCAGGGTTCCGAAAATCGGGACGACGAGTCTCACGACTGAGTACGAACTCCGGGCCGACGGGGATGTCGTGGCGACCGCGACCGTGGTACAGGTGTTGTACGATTACGAGGAAGACGAGCCGACACCGATTCCCGACGACTGGCGGTCGACAATTGAGCGCTTCGAGGATCACGACACCGAATGACTCCGAGCCGGACTGTACCAAACTACTTGCTGATTGCTCCAAAAGAGTAGTGTATGCACACAGCACAGACTGCCGACAGCGATGGGGGTCACAGATGACGATCTACACCGGCCGTGGCGACGAGGGCGAGACCGACCTTCGAGATCTCTCTCGCGTCTCGAAAACCAATCCGCGGATCGAGGCCTACGGCGTCGTCGACGAGGCCAACTCTCTGATCGGGACAGCCCGGCCCAGCGGCTACGACGACATCGACAACTGGCTGGAGTCGGTCCAAAACCATCTCCACATCATCCAATCGGAGTTTGCGACGCCTGAGCCGGGGGAGGACGATCCACAAATTCGCGCGGAACACGTCGACGAACTCGAAGCGTGGATCGATAGCGCCGACGAGGAGTTGGAGCCGCTCACGTCGTTCATCCTCCCGGGTGGCAGTGAGTCAGGGGCCGCCCTCCACCACGCGCGGGCGGTCACCCGCCGGGCCGAGCGCCGGGCGGTCGAACTCGCCCAAAACGAGCCGATCAACGCCGAGGCGGTAACGTATCTCAATCGGCTCTCCGATGGGCTGTTCACCTTCGCGCGGCTCGTCAACGCCCGCGACGGGATTCCTGAGGAGTCGCCGAGCTACTGAGCGTGCGGGACTAGTGTTACAAAACGGGGCCGCAGACCGCCACAGTCTGTTGGGACAGACGGATGAGTTCGCTGTGGCGGCCGAATCCGGGTCATGTCATCAGTCGATACCCACGGTGCCGTCGACCCGGCGGACGGAGGCGATACATGCGGCGGTGGCAAGCCACTCCACCGACCGTGTCTTTAGGTTCGCCTAAACCTTTGTCAAGTTTGCGGTTTAGGCTGGCCTAAATAACGTTCAGCACAAAGGCTATATCTGTTGCCCGCATTTGGTCAAATATGAACAAGCACTTCAGTGACGCACGATACTACCTCGGCCGCGCCGCATCGCACCTCAAAATCGGTCTGAGCGAGGAGCTGGAGCCAGTTGCTCGACGTGTTCGGGCGAAATTCGGCACGGAAGTCGACGAACCCGCCGAGCCGGAGACGCGTGCTGGACGTGCTCGTGTTGCTGCAAAGCGAACCGTCAAACAGGCGACGCGTCGTGTGCGAGGCTCCCGGCAGCCTGACGAGCAGGCAGTCTAACGGCGCAGTTCCGTCTTTTTCGATGTGCTACAGTGGCGAGCCGTCGCCCGGTTCGGACAGAAGCTTTTAAGTCCGGTCGACAGGTAGCAGTGAGTGCGGGTTGGTGGTCTAGCCAGGTTATGACGGCTCCTTCACACGGAGCAGGCCGGCGGTTCAAATCCGCCCTAACCCATTTCTAATTTCTCGCAACGCTGAGCGTAGCGAAGCGTCCGTGAAATCGAAATGGTCGACTGGCGGATTTGAAGCAGGGAACGACCGAAGGGAGTGACTGTGGTTCAAATCCACCCCAATCCACTTTTCAGCGGCACAATAGACGAGCAGAGCATTTTCACTCTATCACTTTGATCTGGAGCGTTCAGCTTCACAAATACCCGATAAAACGTCGACAACCCCTTCGTGAATCCCACTTCGAATCCCACTTCGAATCCCGTCGACAGACAGCTCAGGCTCCCCACTCACACCGTCGACACACCCGGCTTCCACACACGCAGCCAACAACTGACGCTCAGTATCGCCACTGTGCAGTAGATTCTCCCCAGTAAGCACCGACAGTGCGGCGACGATGCCGTAGGCTCCCCAGTTGGAGACACCAGCCACGACGAGATGGTCGACCGGCGTCACACAGGCAATTGTCTCGCCGTATGTGATTTCGGCTTCGACGGTCGACTGGACCACGCCCATCCCGATTTCGTTGCCGCCGTCGCCAACGTCGACCGTCGGACCCCGTGCTCGTGGGCTTGGTCGAAAACGAGTCGACAGCGCTATAACGTGAGTCGAAAGTTTGCTTGGGGTCAGTCGTGCTTGTGGTTCTCGTGTTGGGAGAACGCCTCGAACTGCCAGCGCCCAGTCGAGCGGGCAACCGTCCGGCGGACCACCGGCGCGAGCGACTCGTGGCCGATGATGACGAAGCCAATGACGACAACCCCGAAGCCAGTAACTGTTGTCATCGACAGCGACTCACCGAGCAGGAGCCAGCCACCGAGCGTGGCGAAGATCGGACTCACATAGAAGACGAGACTGGTGTGGGTCGCACCGATCTCGTCGAGCAGTCCGAAGTAGAGGATGTAGGCAACCGCACCTGCGAGGATGCTAAGGTAGCCAACAGCGAGTATCGCGCCGAGCGTCCAGTCGACGGCGGCGGGCGACTCTCCGGCCCCGAGGCTGAGCGCGTGGAGCAGGACGGCACTGATTGGCAGCGCCCACGCAGTCCGTACGGTGCTCGACAGCGAGGCGTCAGCTCGGCGGATCAGCACGGTCCCGAAGGCGAGGCTGGCCGCGCCAGCGAGGATGACCATCGCACCGCCGTTGAACGTCTCGACGACCGTCGCGGGCGTGATGTCGATCACGAGACCGACGCCGACGAGACCGACGAGCGTCCCGACTGCGCCCCCGGTCGAGAGTCGTTCGTCGCTCAGCAGTCCACTGGCGAACAGCGGTGCGAAGATTGGTACGAGTGCGAATAGGATCGCCCCGATACCGCTGGTTACCGACCCCTGCCCGACGAACAGCAGGCCGTTGGCGAGGCCGATAGCGAAAACCCCCGCCGCCAAGATGCCAGCAACGTCGGCACGGGTTTTCGGGAGCCACTCCGAAGGACTTCGAGTCAGTACAACGTAGCCAAGCAGCACCACTGCAGCGACATCAAATCGGACCGCAACGAGCAGCAGCGGCGGCATGTAGGCCTGTCCGGCTTTCGCCGCGACGAAGGTACCACCGAAGAAGATACTCACGAGCAAAAACCGGAGCAACAGGCGGTGGTTCAGTGCCAAAACTGAACGCCTCCAGTCGCTTGCCCTCGACGAATCGAGCCAGCAGTTTGGTGGTCGGTGGTAGTCATTACAACACTGTAGAACCCAGAGCCGTATAAATTAATTCAGAAATAATTTCATAGCAAGAAAGCCATCCACACGTCGACAGTCGACCACTCCGTGTAGTAATCTCACGTCAGGCTATTGTTTCATGGCGTGAAACCGCGACGAAACTGATTTGGAACGGGGACGACAACACGGGGTATGGACCCGGTACTCGACGAGATCGAGTTTCTCGCGTTGTCGACCAATCGGGTCGACGTGCTGAGTCAGTTGGCCAAGAGACCACAGACGCGCCAAGAGCTCGGTGCGGCAACCGGTGCGTCCCAGCCGACGTTGGGGCGGATTCTGCGGGATTTCGAGGAACGACACTGGGTCACACCCGGTCCAGATGGGTACGAAGCGACCCCAACCGGTCGACTGGTGGCCGATGGTTTCGGGGATTTCTACAGCCTTCTCGAAACGGAACGCAAACTCCGAGAGATCGTCGAGTGGCTTCCGACCGAGGAACTGACGTTCGATCTGCGAGCGCTTCAGGAGTCGACGATCACCGTACCGAGTCAGACGCGCCCCGGCGCACCAGTCAGTCGTGTGATCGACCTCATCGAGGACGCCGAGCAAGTCAAAATCCTCTCGCATGCGTTCAACGACCGGACGCTCCAAGCAGTCACCGACTGGGTTGCAGCCGGCGGCTCCTTCGAGGCCGTGTTTTCGGCCGCAGCAATCAAACCGGTCGCCAATGACGCGGCGCTCGCCGGCCTGCTCCGAGAACTCCTCGACAGCGAGACCGCAACCGTCCGGATCTACGATGGCCCGGTCCCGCTGGCAGTGACACTCACCGATAGCGTGGTGAGCCTGCTGGTTCGGGACGACAACGGTCGACTGCAGGCTGCACTTGACACTGACAATCCCGAAGTAACTGACTGGGCACAGGAGGTATACAGTCGCTACTGGGAGGAAAGTCGGCCCCTAGAGCCGGATCTGCTCGATACTTAGCCCGAGGACGTTCGCCACCGATCCCAGACGACGATCACGGAGGGCGTCACCAATAGCGAGGTGAGATAGGCGTACCCGACACCCAGCGCGATCAGAATACCGAACTCCTGGATGAGCGGAATCAACGCAACCGCCAGCACGCCGATTCCGGAGACGGTCGTCACCATGCTTCCAGTGAGCGCCCCGCCAGCGCTGGTGACCGTGGCCGACAGGGCAGCAAACAGCTCCCGGTTCTCGAACTCGTCGACGAACCGATGGACGAAATGCACCGTATAGTCGACGCCTAATCCAATCGAAATCGACAGAATAGGGGCATTGATCGGTGTCAACGGGATTCCGAGGAACCGCATCGATGCCAACAGAAGCCCGACCGTTACCAAAACAGGGACGAGATTCACCAGCCCATAGCTGGCCTGTCCCTCAAGGAGGCGATAACTAACGAGCAGTACAACTGTAGTGAGCAGGAACGCGACGACGAGGCTTCGGATCGCTGAGTCCAACGTGGCGTTAATTACCTCCTGTTGGACGACGCGGTCGCCGGTTGCCACCGCCGACAGTGGCGTCCGGTCGGCGATGAACTGTGCATCCTCGACGACTGTCGGCGTCTCGGCATCGGGGTCGACTGCGATGTCGACGCGCGCGCTCTCACGGTTGGCCGACAGATAGCGGCGAGTCTCGGTGGGCCGTGAGGCCTCCACGGCGTCGTAGACTGTCTCGAGATCTCGGTCAGGAACATCGGTTCCGAGTCGGTCGCGCCGCTCGACCAGTCGGTCGAACGTCCGGTCGGCCGCCCGCTCCCGCTCGATTACCGTCAGGATGCTTTCGGTTTCTGCCTCGCCGGGGGCTGACTGCTCGAAGCTAGCCGGTGGGTCCCGCCCGATGCGGTCGATCCGCTCCAAGGAGTGGTCACGACGAACGGGTTGGTCGATGTAGATCGTCACACCGCCGGAGGTCGACTCGTCGAACTCGGTTTCGAGAATATCGATGGTGTCCAGAAAGGTGTAGGTCGACGGTGCAAACGGTTCGAGGAGTCGGTCGTAGCGGTCGATCCACGTTTCGGAGGGAAAAAACGCTTCCTCGGAGAATTCAGTGTCGACGCCCGATCCGTAGGCACCGGCTACCCCTGCGGTAAGCACAACCAAAAGGAGGAACGCTACCGGTGCGGTCCGGGCAATCGAGACACCACCCGAAAGCCCGCGGGCCAGCCGCGAGCCTTCGCTGACGATTGGTGTCGTCCCAAATTCAGGAATCGGGAGTCGACCTCTGAGGCGGTCGGCAGTCACCTTTGCGGCGGGCAGATAGATGGCGAAGATGACGAACGTGAATGTCATGCCGACCGCCGCAACGATGCCGAAATCACGGAGTGATCCGAGTGGGCTGGTGAGGTTTGCCACGAAACTCCCGATTGTCGTCATCGTCACCAGCAGGAAGGCAGTGCCTAACTGTGCCATTGATCCTGCCATCGCCTCGTCGACCGGTATCTCGTCGAGTCGAGCCTCGCGGTAGCGGTTGATCGCGTGAATGCCGAAATCGATACCAACAGCCAACAGCAACGGAAACACCGAGACGATAGCATCCGAAAACGGGATACTGGCATAGCCCATGAATCCGAAGGTCCAGACAAGTGTCAACAGGAGCGCCGAAAGTCCAAGGAAGAGATCGATTGGATCACGGTAGGCAACGAGAAGGAACAACAGAATGAGGCCGAGTGCGGCCGGGAACACGACGATTGCGGTATCTGTGAGCAGTGCGGTTATCTCTGTCTGAAGGATTCCCTCTCCGAACAGATAGGCGTTGTCGCCGATATCGTTTCTCGGGGTCTCATCGATGACAGCCGCGCTGTCGGCCTGGAGCGTCTGGAGTCGACTGGTCTGGACCGACTCGGGCACGTCGTACTCGACTGTGACGCGTGCAGTTGAGGCCCACTGGGTCGTCGGGTTGTAGTCAGTCGAGAGCTGGGTTTCGAACGTATCGCTATCGTCGACCGCTGCGATTGCGGCCGACAGCTCCCGGTCGGTCGCGTCCTCGATGGCCCGCTTTCGGTCGGCGGCGGTCTCGGCGTTGTCATCGAGTTCGGTTGCGATCCGGTCGGCGTGACTGGTCGTCTCGCTGACGCGGAGCGTGCCGTCGGCTTCGAGTCGACGTTGGGTTTCGAGGAGTCGGATGAGGGCGGGCCGGGAAACCACGTTGTCGCTCTCGATGAACAGCTGGGCAGTGGTTTCGCTGTCGCCGACCGACCCTTCGAACTCCTCGTCGATCTCCTCCAACGCGGCTTGGGCGGGTACCTCCTCGGTGAACTGATCGGTGCCAGCCTCCTGATCGACGAGGCCGACCCCGCCCGCAAACAGGACAGTCACCAGCGCGGTTCCGACGAGGATCGGCACCGCGCGCTCGACAGTTGCCTCGGCGATCCAGTCGACGGTGCGGTCGGGGTCCCACATCTCAGCGGTGCCACCGAACGGCGACGGTGATACCGATAGCGATCATTGTGAGGCCGATCAGCGAGAGGAACGACGGGAGGAGACCGTCATCGGGCGGTGGTTCGGTGGCGGTCACCGGCAGTTGATACACCTCGGAGATGAGATCCTCGTCGGTCTCGGTGTCGTACCGGATGTCGACTTCGAGCGGATAGGCTCGTTGGGTGGCTGTCTCGTCGACCGAAACCTCGACAGCGATGGTCTCGGTTTCGCCCGGGTCGAGTTCGGCGATGAACGCCTCGTCGGTGTCGACACTGAGTGGCCCATCGGGGTAGAGAAAGACGTTGAGGTCCGACACCGTCTCAGCTCGGTTGTTCGTTACGTTCAGCCGGACGGTTTCGGTCGTCCCAGTCGGAATGGCACTGTCCTCGGCACCAATGGAGAATGCTGACCGGTCGGCAGCAACGTCGACCTGTCGAACGGCGGGATCGCTTTCGAGCCGATCACCGTTGGCCCCATATTCGACGGTAAACGTTACTTGGCGTGGACCTGGATCAGCCTGCCCGCTCACGTCGGCCTCGAAGGTAACCTCGGTCGACTCGTCGTCGTCGAGATCGTCGAGGGCAACCCGTGACTCCCCGATATCGATCCGTTCGGAGGCCGGCTCGGCGCGAACAACCGGAGTCTCGACGTCTTCGGGACCTGTGTTTTCGAGGTCAGCAGTGATTGTCCCGCTTTCACCGACCGCGAGCGTGCTGGTGACGTTCTCGATCTCGAACGTTTGAGCACCGGTTGGCTCGACGGCAGTCGCAAGCGGCGGCGATTCACGCAAGATACCGTCCTCGTCCTCGTAGACGACGGTGAGTTCGAGCAGATAGCTTTCGACGCTGAGATCCGAGTCGATTCGCGTATCGAACTGCACGTCCTCGGAGTCGTCGTCCTCTAACTCGCCAAGGAAAGCGCCTGATTCCGCGGTCGACCTCCCGGCTTCGCCCGGTGTTCCGGATGGTGAGTCGACGGCGTCGACCGACGAGTTGGGCCCGTTTGCGCTGTTTTGATCCCCGCCGTTCGGACCAGTGGCTGGGCCACCGCCGTTTCCGGCCCCGACCGTCACTCCACCAGTGGGTGAGCGAGCGGTGACACGGACGTTGTCGGCGTCTGCCTCCCCCACGTTTTCGATGTCGACTTCGACGGTACCATCAGTGCCGACCTGCGCGTCAGTGTCGGCATCCTCGATCTCGAATCGGGACCCCTCTTGGACAGTGATCGGCACGTCGAACGATTCGGACTCCGTTTCATCGTCGGCCGCGGATTCGACCTCCGTGTAGGTGTACTCGACATCGACATCGAGTTCACCGCTCTCATCGTCATTCGATGCCGGAGCAGTCACTGTCACCGGAACCGACACCGCTTCACCGGGCGGAATCGAGCCAACGCCGGTATCGCCGGTCGTGACGTCGACCGGGGCGTCCTCGTCGTCGACCGCGATACTGACACCGCGTGCGGTCGCCGTCTCCGTATCGAGGCTCGACCCCTCCTCAATGCTGCCTGTGTTTACAATCGTGAGCTCGACGGTCGTCTCCGTACCGGGGGCGACAGTCCGATCAGTGAGGAACACATCGAGTGTGGGTTCGCCGACTCGCTCCTCGAAGAGATCATCGGCGAGTTGGGTGGTCGGGTCGGCTGGAGCCTGTGCGGCGTCGACGGTCGCGCCTGCCGCGTGCCCAGCGGTGGCCAACAGCACCACACAGACTAAGACACCGGCCACCAGCCTGCTCATCCATGATCCGTCGACGCAGTTAGTTCTCCACCCAGACAGATCTCCACAACCATAGCGGACCAATACGCAACCCCACTACAAATGATTTATCCACAACAATTTTTATACGTACGAAATATCGTTTAGTCAAAATTCGACAGCAGTCGTAGGATCGACAGACGGCAATGCTACTGTCATCAAAATGTCTGGTAAGGTGGTCATTCAGAGATTATTGACCCAGTTGAAAGAGTGGTTGAGTATCGTTGCAATCGTTGCAATCGCACGACTGCGTCGGCATAAACAGTTCAGATTGGCTTACTTCCGCCCCCACGAGAGGGTACATGGTGGGCATACTGGGCTGTGGCGGTAAATTACTACATATCACCTCTCAGCAGTAACTAACAAGATGGTACGGGATGACCGTCTATCTGCATGACCCGTATGTTTGAACTGACCGGCTTCCAGCGAGACCTGTTGTACGTCATTGCAGGCCTCGGTCGCCCATCCGGTCAAATGGTCCGCCGCGAGATCGAGAAACACGTCGACAACGTCAACCACGGCCGTCTGTATCCGAACCTCGACACACTGGTCGACTACGGACTCGTCGAGAAAGGACGCCACGATCAGCGAACGAACTACTACGAACTCACCGAGAAAGGCCAAGAGCTGATCGAACAGCGCAAACAGTGGGAAGACGAGTACGTCTCGGTTCCCGCCGAGTAGCGATCCGTATTCTTTTTTATAGTAGACCGCAGTCAGACCGAGAGTGCTGCCGATTCGATGAGCGACTCCGCCCGAGCAAACAGTCGGTCGGCAGTCTCGGTGTCGGCGGCGTCGGCCGTGATTCGGACGACGGATTCGGTGCCGCTGGCCCGGATGAGAAACCACCCGTCGTCGGTTTCGATTCGGATGCCGTCGGTGGTGTCGATCCGGTCGTACTCCCCGTTGAGTCGACGGCGAATACGATCTATCGCATCGTGTTTCGCCCCCGCATCCAGACAGCTCCGACGCGTGGTGTACCGGTCGCCGAACGGCGCAAGCTGTGTCGACAGCGGGCCCTCGGTCGCAATGCGTTCGACCAGTTTGCAGGCCGCGAAATGGCCGTCGGGACACCGAGTTTCGTCGTCCCAGATCCACAGGCCGCTCGGTTCGCCACCGAAGGCAACTCGCTGGTCGTCCATCCCATCGGCAACAGACATCTCGCCGACACCGGTGCGAACGATCTTGCCGCCGGCAGCACGCACGGCTTCGGTGACAAGCGAACTGGTGTCGACAGTGAGCGCGACTGACTGTCCTTGCTTGGCCGCTCGGGCGGCAAACAGCGCGAATAGCTCGTCGCCGGGGACGAACCGTCCGGTCTCGTCGACCGCCGACAGCCGGTCGGCGTCCGCATCGTGGGCAATGCCGAGATCGGCGTCAGTCGCTTTGACGGTCCGGCTCAGCCGCTCGCAGGCGGTGGCTGTCGGCTCGCTCCCGCGGCCGGGGAAGCTTCCGTCACGGTGGCCGTTGAGTGTCGTGACGTCACAGCCCAACTCGGCCAACACGTCGGCAGTCAGCCGCCCGGTGCCGTTGCCGAGGTCGACGACCACCGAGAGCCCCTCGACGGCATCGAACTGTGAGCAGAGCCGCTGGTGGTGACGCTCACGGAGATCAGTACGCCGTGTCGAGTGACCGATCTCGTCGGGAGCAGCCGGGGTGACAGTCCCAGCGTTGGCCCGCCGGACGAGCGACCGGTAGCGATCACGGTCGAGCGCGCGACCGGTTTCGGTTCGGAGTTTGAACCCGTTGTCCCCGGCCGGGTTGTGTGAGCCGGTAATTACCACGCCGAGGTCGGCATCGAGCCACGGCACGCTCCGGGCTATCGTCGGCGTCGACTCGACACCGACGCGGATCACCGAACCGCCACACTCCACGATCCCAGACACGAGTGCGTGTTCCAACATGGGACCGCTGTCTCTCACATCCCGGCCGACGACAATCGAATCAGCAGTGGTGCCGAGGGCACGACCCAACCGAATCGCCAGACTCGTCCCGATACTTGCGCCGACCGGCCCTCGGATACCGCCCGTTCCAAACATGGGTGGAACTGTCGACCATTCGGCTTAGGTAGGCGGTTCATACTCTCGGTGAGCCACTGACTACTCGGGCCATAGCCCACTCGCTCGTCTCGTACGGGCTCCCTACTCGATCACGAGCTCGCCATCGCCTGTGAGTGATAGCTCATACCGGCGTAGGTGAATCTCACCGACAGACACTCGTTTGTCACATGTACTGTTATGTTCACTAGCGTTTCGACTCGGTCGACGATCAGCGAGGAAAACAAGACCGCTGCCGGTAGCTGTCGAAGACGTTATTCGACAGTGACGCTTTTCGCGAGGTTTCGTGGTTTGTCGATGGAGCGTTCGAGTCGGTTGGCGAAGTGGTAGGACAGCAGTTGGAGCTGGACGTTCGCCAGTAGTCCGTTGAGCTCCGGTGTCGACGACGGGATCGGAATCAGATCGTCGACGGTCGCGGCGACCTCCGTGGCGTCTTCGGGAGCGATACCGATCACCGATGCCCCGCGAGCTTGGACCTCTCGGACGTTGTTGAGCGTCTTCTCGTCGTGATCACCGGTGAACACCGCGATCACGACCGTGTTCGGCGTGACCAGCGCCAACGGGCCGTGTTTGAGCTGTCCGGCCGCAAAGCCTTCGGCGTGTTCGTAGGTGATCTCCTTGAATTTCAACGCCCCTTCGAGCGCGACCGGGTGGGCGATCCCGCGGCCGATGAAGAAGTGGGCATCCATCCCCTGATATTTCCGGGTGAGTTCGGCGGTCGGATCGCTGTCGAGGATCGACTCGATCTGTTCGGGGAGCGCGCCGAGTGACTGCAGCAGCCCCGAGGAGTGTGCGCTGGGTTCACCGGTAATATCTCGGTGGAGCCGCTCGGACAGCAGCGCAAGCGCGGTGACTTGTGAGGAGAAGGTCTTGGTCGCCGCGACGCCGATCTCGGGACCAGCGCGGATGTACAGCACGTCATCGGTCTCGCGGGCCGCGGTCGACCCAATGACGTTCGTCAACGCCAATGTCCGGGCGGGGGTATCCTCAAGTCGCCGGAGCGATTCGAGCGTGTCGGCGGTTTCGCCCGATTGGGTAACGCCGATCACCAGCGTCTCGTCGTCGACCGGCATCGGGTTCGAGGCGTACTCGCCGGCACGGTGGGCGTAGGCTGGAATCCCACGCTGGCCAAGCAGGTGACAGCCGTAGAGGGCAGCGTGGTAGGAAGTTCCACAGGCGACGAACTCGACACGGGAGATATCGCTGAACTCCCCCGGCTCGAAGTCATCGAGCGTGATCGACTCGTCGGTGGGATCGAACCGGCCGTGGATCGTCTGGTTGAGCGAGGCGGGCTGTTCGTGGATCTCCTTGAGCATGTAGTGGTCGTAGCCCGACTTCTCGGCGTCTTCGGAGGACCATTCGATGGTGTCGACCGGGCGGTCGACGGCAGTTGCCGACCGGTCGAAGATCCCATAGGAATCGGGCCGCAGGACCGCAACATCCTCGTTTTCGAGGTAGATCACCTGATCGGTGAACTCGATAAACGCCGGCACGTCGCTCGCGAGGAAGAAGCCGTCGTCGGCCAGCCCGACCACCAGCGGCGAGCCGTTCCGGGTGGCGAAGATCGCGTCGGTGCCCTCGACGATCATCGCCAGCGCGTAGCTGCCTTCGAGGCGGTCGACCGCGCTCATGAAGGCATCGAATGGTTCGGCACCATCGTCGAGGAACTCCTCGACGAGGTGTGGCACGACCTCAGTGTCGGTATCACTGGTGAACTCATGGCCGCGGTCTTTGAGCTCCTCACGGAGGACATCGTAGTTCTCGATGATACCGTTGTGGACGACCGCGACACGGTCGGTCATGCCGGTGTGTGGGTGGGCGTTCTCGTCGGTCGGCGGCCCGTGGGTACTCCATCGGGTGTGGCCGATGCCAATCGAGCCGCTGGGCCGGTGTTGGTCGACGAGCCGGCGGAGCTGATCTGCTTCACCCTCACATTTCAGCACGTCGATCCCGTGGCCGTTCTGTATCGCAAGCCCTGCGGAGTCGTAGCCGCGATATTCGAGGTTTTCGAGGCCAGCCATCAGATCCTCGACGGCGTTGCCGGATCGGATGCGACCGGTGATTCCACACATTAGTCGACCCTCTCGGTGGGCAGGTCCAGGAGCCGATCAGGGGTTAATTGCGTATCGATTCGGAGTCGTCGTGGAGGGGTGGACGGAGTAGTCATCGTTTGTTGTTCGGAAACGGTCACAGCTGTTCGAAGCGGCGACTGTCAACACCTTCTCAGGGGGTCCAACCGGCTTTGTTATAGATCCATTGTCAGTTCATCACCGATCCAACGAATCGAGTAAGCGTCGGATACTCTGTACTGAATCGGCATAATCAGCGGCTGAGAGACCAACATAACAGATATCAATCCGTACTGAAATACGGAAAATGGTATACGTACGTTACTAGTAGCTGGATCAAAACGTAGGGAATCGCTCTGTGAAACGCTCAGCGAGCGTGTCGGGTTACTCGGCAGTGAGTTGGGCGGATCCGAGAAGCCCGAAGCCGAGCAACGAGAGGCCAAACACAGGTGTGAGTACTGCCGGCGCGACCAGCAGTCCAACACCAAACAGCGTGAGGCTCAGTGCGGTATGGGCCAGATAATACTTCGGCCACGGCCGTTGGGCTTCGTCTTCGGCATCGAGGAACGGATACAGCTGCTCGGCGTTATCACCGAGGGCTATCGTCCCACGGTTGCCGTCGAAATCGATCACGTTCGTATCGTCCATCTTCGGGAGATGGCACTGGTAGAGACCGACATAGACACGTTTCCGTTCCTGCGAGGAGAGTGCCTTTTCGGGTTTGTCGTTCTCGATGGCGGCGATGTGTTCGGCGAGATCACTCAGCGAAACTGTCTCGGAACTACTTTCGCTGAGATATTTCAGCACGCGTCGACGGCGTTCGTTTTTCAGCACCTCGAAAACCAGATCTAACGAGAGGGGGTCTGCGGTCGTACTGTCGGTCTCGACATCGGTTGTTGGAGGGGTTGTTGGGTCGTCACTGTGCGTCTGGGTTGCTTCGGTGGGGGCTGTTTTTGAACTCATGTGTCACGGATGCAGCGGGGGGAGTCGGGAACACCGGTGGGGACCGGTGGCCCCGATTAGTTCGACCGTGCGGTGTCGACAGCTGAGCGAACCCAACGGGGCGTGTATGCAGTCACTACCGTTCGGCGGTAGGCACCCAATATGGGTCGTCGGTATGTATCGCACTGCCTGGGACTCCCAACCAAGCTCGCCAGCCGCGGTCGACCGGCGAGAGAGGGCGGTCAGGAACCCATGCAGGCAGTGATTTCGGGGACTATGTGGGGACCGTTCAGCTGCGGGGTGGTGCATCGGTTCGTTCCTATGCAAATCTGTATTGTGAGACCAATTGTATAAATCTCACGTATGGTTTACTGATACGATGGCCAAATAGGCTGTTCCTAGGGGTTGTGTATAGGTATGGCATACTCTCACAGACGGGTGAGAGAGACCTCGCTGATGAGTGGTGAGCAAATCACTGTCAAATTCGGTCGACAGGGGACACGAGAGCGGGGCGATACCCCGGCGTTAATCAGTGAGTAACGACCGGAGACCGTCGTCGAGGGCGGTCTGTGGCCGATACCCCAGCTGCTGTCTCGACCGTGTGAGGTCGGCCCGGCTTCGGTCAATATCGCCCGGTCGGGGATCAGTGTGGGTGATTGAAACCTCGGGATCGATGAGATTACGAATCATCTCTGCCAGCTCCTGTATCGTCGTCTCTTGGCCGGTACCGACGTTGTAGGCCCGTCCCGTGTTCGACGTCACACCGGCGGCCAGATTCGCCTGTACAATATCCGACACGTGGACGAAATCTCGTGTCTGATCGCCATCGCCGTGGACTTCAAGCGGCTCGCCGGCTCGGGCGCGCTCGGTGAACGCATCGATCACGCCGCTGTAGTCACCACGCTGACCGGGACCGTAGACGTTGAAATAGCGGAGGGCCACCGTCGGAAACTCGTACTGCTGGCCGTAGACTCGCACGTAGTGGTCCGCAGCGAGTTTGTCGACGGCGTACGGCGATAACGGACTGGTCGGCTCGCTTTCGTCGACCGGAACTCCTGTCGGATTACCGTATATCGCACAGCTGGAGGCGAAGACGACACGTGTTCCGTACCGGCGCGCGATGTCGAGCAACGAGACGGTGGCCGACACGTTCGTTCCGTGGCTCTCGACGGGACGCTCCAAGGACTCCTCGATACTGACGAGTGCGGCCTGATGATAGACGATGTCCGCTTCGGCGACGAACGATTCGAGCACCGATGGATCGCGGATATCTCCCTGATTGAGGCGTACCTCCGGCGGGAGGGTCGACGGATTACCCTTCGAACAGTTGTCAAGCACCACGACGTCGTTGTCGACCGCGAGTGCGGTGGCGAGATGGCTCCCAATAAACCCCGCTCCGCCGGTAATCAGGATCGATTTGTCGGTCGGCCCAATCGTCGTGTCGAGCGTCGACAGCGGATCGCCTCTCGGTTCGCTCATTGGGCCGACCAGACGCCCAGCCGCTTTTGTAATGGATTCACTGTCCGCAATGGCTGGGCAGTAGGTACTGGATACGGGAGCGACAGCCGACAGTAGCCCCTTACTACTGCCGCATGAGAATTGAATTGAATTGAATTGAATTGGTACTACCGCCTGTCAGCCGAGCGGATCGAAGTAGCTGTCGACCAACTGGTGGGCGTGGGAGCGATGGTTCTCGACGATGTCGGCCATCGGCTGGTGGTCAGTATGCCAGAGACCGGGATGGACGAGTAGCTGAAAGCTATCGGCAAGCCCGTCGGGGAACGGTTCGGTGGCGTGCCATTTCTGACCCGAGTCGGAGACGTAATCGACCTCGCTGAAAAACGGCGGCGCGTAGGTGTTGGTAAACGACTCAAACGTGTGATCAAGCACCCAGTTGGGCGGAATGTGGAACGAGACCGTCGACACCGTCTCGCCAACGAGTCGGCTCACGATTTCGAGTTCGTCGGCGACTTTGGCTGCAACCGAGTCGGGGTTGGGCTGGTCGTCGGCCGCCCAGTAGGTGTGGGTATCGAAGTGGAGCGCGATATCGTGACCCAAGTCGCTGATCCGCTGGAGCGTCCGCACGTTCTGTGGCCGCGTGAGAGTGTAGACGGGCGAACAACACAGCACACAGTAGGTCGACTGAACGCCCAGCGCCCGCTCGCGTTCGGCCATCGCAAGCGCCCGGCCGAGCGAGAGGTCGATGTCGTGACGAAGCAGGATTTCCTGACTGTCCGGCGGGTCGTCGGGATCGAAGCCACGAAACTCGTAGCCAGCGGCCTGGAACGACCGAAGTAGGGTCTCGTAGCTATCGAGCCGGTACTCCACGGTGGTGAGCTCGGCTGGATCGGCAACCGACTCAGTCATCGTCACTGGTGGTCAGATGCTGTTTCTGCTCTTTGCCGTCGACTCGGTCGTGGTCGCCCTCGGACGCAAAGACCATTCCGGCCTCGGGCTGCCAGCCGTCGGCCTCCCACTCGGTGACAAGCACCGCGCCGTCGGGCGTTGAGACGATGAACTCGTCGGTGTGGAACGCGGCGATGATCTCGCCGGGGGCGGCGTCATGACCGAAGTCGGTCGAAAACGGTCTGACTGCCCAGATGTCGACGCGATCACCCTCGTGGAACGTGAACGCACCCGGATACGGCTGGGTCACCGCCCGAACGAGGTTGTAGATGTCGTCGACCGGCTCGGCCCAGTGGAGTTCGCCGTCGTCGGGCGTTCGTTTCGGGTAGTAGGTCGGCTCTCCCTCCTGTGGTTCGAACTCGTGGGTACCGCGGAGGATCGGCGGAATGACGTCCAGCAACATCTCCTCGATGGAGAGGCTCACTTTGTAGTACAGCGACTGGATCGTGTCGAACTGGTTGATGTCGAACTTCCGGGTAGCGGCGACTGCGCCCGCGTCGACATCGGCATCGAGCCGGATGATCGACAGCAGAAACCGATCCAACTCCTCGATGAGCGACCAGTTCAGCGGTGAGCGACCCCGGCCTTTCGGCAGGCCGAACGCGCTGCCGTGGTTACCCAATACGCCGTAGCTAAAGGTATCGAGGATTTCGCCGGGAATAATCCGGTTCCAGCCGTTGACGATCATCAGGTCGCCATCGAGTTCCTCGAAAAAGTCGACATCGGAGTCGTCCATACTGTACACATCGGGGTAGTAGATCGGGATATCGTGTTCGTCGGCGATGGGTGCAAAGTCGGTGTACTTTGCGACGCCAGCCGCCTCTCCCATTTCAGGGGTGATCGAAACGATCTGTGTGATCGGTGCCCCCTGTTCAAGAAGTGTCTCTAAGACGTGATGGCCGGGCGTCGACACGCTCGTATATACGATCTCCGCGTCGTCAGGAACATCCATACTATCAGTTCCCTCGGATACTAACCGCTTTGTTATGATGGTGACAATATCAACTGGTGTATCCCTATTAGAAATGGTTATTTTTACATAATAAATAAGTATATACTATCTAACGTATTCAAAACGAATCCAGTCGACCACTCAGAACAGAGAGGCGTATAAGCCGCCACTATCTCGGCTGTTAGCCAGTGATTTTTTGATAGGCACGCTTTGCGAGTTCCATCTGTGGCCCGGCGGATTCGATTGTGTAGTAGGGATCGAGCGAAGCCCCGAACTTACTTTTATATTTGCAGAGCCTGTCGGTGTTAGCACCCATTAGATCGTATTTCGTGATCGTCTCGGCCGGCGGGTTGTCGACGAGGTCCTCGATAATCTGCCAGTGGAGATAGCTGTTGACACTCGTCCCGTTGTACTCGCCGCGTGCACCGCCCTGCCAGAAGTAGGCAGCGTCGTTCGAGTACAACACGGTGATCCCGCTGCAGAACTCGCCGTCCGGACCGCGGGCAACGTAGCTCCGTGCGCGGTCATCGAGTGCGTCGACGAGATCTCGAACGTAGGGCCACGAGAGCTGAAATGGCTCGTCCTGTTGGGCGTAGCGGGTGGCGGTCTGTTCGTAGATCGCCTTGGCACCACGACTTCCTTCCTGTGACACTGTCACGTCCATTGTACGGACATCTCGGATCTCCCGCCGGAGACTTTTCGAACAGTTCGACAACAGCTCATCGGCGGAGCTACTGTCGACATCCAGCGTGTATGTGAACGCCGTGTTGACCGAAAACTCCGACCAGCGGTAGGGGCGTGGATCGGTGTAGCTCGTATTGCCGATCATGTAGAACAGCGTCCGCGAGGAGTCGAGTGAGAGTTCGTCGACGACGAGTTCGGCGAACCGACGGTTGAGCCGTTCGTGTTTGCTCCGTTTGGGGCTCGCTGGCATCAAAATCGGTCCCAGTCGAGGGATGCTAAACCCGGGCGGCGGTGAACTCACCACCGAGCCGACCGTCCGGCGCTGGACGAAAAGCGGGAGCAGTGCAACCGGTCGTTGTCCGTTGTAGCCCGCAAAGAGGTGGAGATCACCGCTTGCGTACTCGTCGAGTACCGACAACGCCTCGGCGGTGTGAAACGGTTCGAACCCGCGCCGGGGGAGCACGTCGGCCCAGTCTGTCAGGGGGAGTCGTTCGAGTCGCATGGGAGCAGCCACAACAACACCGAAGAGCGGTTTTGTTAGCGACCGACTATCCCATCTGTTTCGCCGTAATCGGCGGTTCGGGATGATCGAGGTGAGCGTAGTACTCCCCCGGCGGCCCGACCCAGCCGCCCAACTCCTGGGCGCGCTCGATGATCCGACCGTAGAGTTCAGCGTAGTTCGGAAAGTCAAGCTCACTGAAAAACCGTGGATGCCAGAGGATCGTCATCACCGCTCCGTTGTCGGCGGCCTCTTCGAGCAGTCGCTCGCATTCCTCCCATGCACCTTCGATGTCGGTCTCGACGTTCGGCAGTGCCAACTCCATGATCGTCAGCGGGAAGACGACGAACTCGTCGTCGAACGGACGCTGGATCGAGTAGCCGTTCTGGAACCCATAGTCGTCGGAACTCCCGAGACTAGTGTCGTATTTTAACCCGAGGTCGGCGTGGTGGTGCCACGTTTTGGGGATCGAGAGCTTCAGATAGTGCTGTCGACCGCCCACAATCGGCTCATCGAGTACGCGTTCGATGGTTCGCTTTTCGTCGGCGAGCCGATCCGGATCGGTCGACGATTCATACGAGCCATGGAGGCCGACCTCCCAGCCGCCGGCATCGAGTTCGTGGATGAGGTCGACGATCCGCCGGTCGTCCACCGAGTAGCGACCGCCAAACAGCCGCCAACCATCCTTTGTCACCCACTCTCGGGGCGGCCGCTCCCGAAACAGATCCTGTTCGGATAAGAAATAAAACGCCGACCGGACGCCGAGTTCGTCTTCGATCTCCATGATCCGGTCGAACGTCCAGAAGCTGTTGGTGCCGGGCAGCAGCGACCGGAGATGTTCGGGGTCCCGATCACGGAGCGCGTAGTAGGCCGCGTGGTAGGTTTTGTACGGTCTGTCGACGTCGTGGGTCAGACAGAGCGCGAAGCTGTGATCATCGATCATCTTACGGACGAAGCTGGAGACCGTATTTGACGACGTTCGTGGCGGCGTCTTTGGTGCGTTCGGCCAGTAGTTCCGCATAGGAGCCTGCCCAGCGGTTGGGATGGATCAGGAGACAGGCGCGGTCGACGTCAGTGGCCGACAGCAGATCGATCAGCTCCCACGTAGTGTCGACCTGTACCTGCTTGTCGCCCTCGCCCATTGTGTGGTCTTTGACCTTGAGCGGGCCGTCCTCCCACGTTCGACCGGTGTCGGAGAAGTAGGTCACGTCCTCGAAATCCATCGAGAGATAGGCTTCGCCGAGCAGACCGTAGTCGGCATACGAGTGGTCGCCGGCCCACATCTCTCGGTTGTCATGCGGGGTCAGTGGATTACCGTGCATGCAGATCGTCTCAACGTCACAGAGTCGACGGAACCGACGCAGGTTCCGGTCGAACGAGTCGTGGGCGGCCTCGACGTCGCCGTCTGCGGTGTCGAGATCCTCGTAATGGTAGCCGACCTCGTGGCCCAGCGTTTCGAGCTGTTGGATCAGCTCCGGGCGGAACGTTTTGGGGATCGCTCGAACGTAGTAGGTCGTCGAGATCCCGCGGAGCGCCTCAGTCCGGGCCATCTGGAGGGCATTCATCGGTTTCCGGTCGACGTCGTGGCGAACAATGAGGAACTGCTCGGGCAACGTTTCGGAGCTTAAATACTCCCGCACAGTGATGAACTCGTAGCCAGCGTTCAGCCCGGCATCGAGTAGCGAGGCGTAGGCCTCGTCGCTGAAATCAGCGGTCATCAGTCTTCACCTCCATCAGTCGCCGCTGTGCTTGCCGGATCGCCCGGTGTCTCGTCGCCATCACGCGTCTGGGCCGCAATATCGAACTCGCCACGACCACCGATAGTGTACAGTTCGTGGCCAACAACCTCGGGATCGAGCACGGCACGACTGTCGACAACGACTGGATTCTCGAAGGCTGTCCAGTCGATGTCAGTGAACTCCTCGTGGGCCGTGACGAGAATAATGCCGTCGTAGGCGGTTCCGTAGCTCTCGTCGAGGTCGACCGGGGTTGCTTCGAACTCCTCGAAGGAGTCGAGCATCGGGTCGACGATGTCGACGGTGGCTCCATTGGCAGACAGCGTCTCGGTGACGCCAATCGCCGGGCTGGCCCGCGTTTCGGCGACCCCGGCGCGGTAGGTCCCACCGAGCACGAGCACCGAAGCATCCGAAAGCGGCCGGTCGCGCGCCGAGAGCAGCGAGGCGAGTTTGCCGACGACGAAGGCGGGCATCTCGTCGTTGACCTCTCTGGCGGTTCGGAGCAGTGGACTGTCGTTGTCGAACTCCCCGAACAAAAAGTACGGATAGTAGGGGATACAGTGGCCGCCGACGCCGGGACCCGGCCGCAGAATGTCGGACTCGTCGACCGTGTTGGCGACCGCAATCGCCTCTCGGACGTCGATGCCGATATCATCGGTGTACGTCGCGAGTTCGTTCGCCAGCGCGATATTGACATCCCGATAGACGCCCTCAAACACTTTGACCGACTCCGCTGTCGTTGCATCCGACGCCCGAATCACGTCGTTCGAGGTGAGTTGATCGTAGACGAGAGCGGCCGCACGCGTGCTCTCACTGTCGACGCCGCCGACGACTTTCGGCCACGAGCCACGGATATCTTGAATCGCGCGGCCGCTTTCGGTTCGCTCCGGGCAGAATGCCACGCCGAACTCGCCGAGAGAAAGGCCGCTTTCGGCCTCCAGTAGTGGGACGATAACGTCCTCACAGGTCCGGGGTGGGACCGTCGACTCGATGACGACCAGATCCCCAGAGTGGAGGCCCTGTGCGATCTCCTCGACGACCGATTCGACGATGGTGAGATCGGCCCGCCCCTCATCAGTAATCAGCGTCGGAACGATGACGACGTGAAGCCGCGCCGTCTCGGCCGCGGTCGCGGGGTCGGACACTGCCTGTAGTGAGCCGTCGTTGACCGTACGGTCGACCAGTTCGGCCAGTCCCGGCTCGCCATCGACGTGACAGTCGCCGCGGTTGACCGACTCGACGACAGCGGGGTCGACATCAGCACCCATCACGTTCCCTGTAAGATCGGCGTAGACACCGGCTAACGGGAGTCCCATCTTACCTAATCCGTACACAGCGACCGGTATATCGCCGGAAACGAGTGCCTCGCGCTGTCGGGATTCGTCGGCGTCGGTACCATACAAATAGGCGTCGCCTACTGTGTCACTCATTATATTTCATTGCCCCCCTGAAGCGGCTCGGGAAGCGGTTGGTGGACTGCGGGCGCTCCGACCGCCAGCGTGTTCGGTGGCACGTCCTCAGTGACGACCGACCCGGCAGCGACGAACGAGCCCTCGCCGATGGCGACGCCGGGGAGAAGCGTTGCGTTGGCCCCAATCGAGACGCCATCTTCGAGGATGGGGCCGACGAGGTCGACCTGTTTCCGGATCGGGTATGGATCGTTGGTCAATACGGCGTGTGGGCCAAGAAACACGTTGTCGCCGATGGTGGTCTCCCGCGGGACGTAGACGCCGGTCTGCATACTCACCTGAGAACCGACTGTCGTGGCACCGTCGATGACGGTGTTCGTGCCGACGACGACGTCGTCACCGATGGTTGTCTCCTCGCGAACCAACACGTTGTGGCCGGTCGTAAACCGGTCGCCGACTGTGACATCCGAGTAGATGATCGTCCCCGAGCGGACCGTCGAATCGCGTCCGATCACTGGGGGCGTGCCGTCACCGGGTTCGCCAAGGGTGACATCCGGCTGGATCTCACAGCCCTCACCGAGTCGTGATTCGGTTGTCATCGGCACGCTCCTCCTGTCGGGGTCGGCAGGTGACCGCTACAGTGGCCTCCTGTTGTCGGTGTTGTATCTAGTGTATACATTGTCTCTGACCCACGAGTGACTGCCCGTGGAACTACTGTAGCGTTCCAACGGTGGTTGCTTTGTTATGGTATCCCTTCTACCCGGCCGTCGACGCAGTTGCCTCGGCCGCCGAGAGCCACCCTGTCAGCCAGTGACAGGTAGTTGATCCACCTCACGGTAGTAGGTCCGTATTAGTAACCGAAACCGACGGTTTGTCTCCCGCTACGCGTGGTTGCGTCCGCTATTGGTTCCGACAGTGGATCGCGGTCCGCCGGCGTTCATCGCTGCAGTCGACGGCTGCTACTCGATGATTCGAACTCGGTGCCAGTGGCGTGAGGCGAGAATTGGTGTCAGTGTTATGCGGATGGCTGACGACACAAGGCCGAGCATAACAAAGCACCATCCATTCCACGATAACTCACATGTCCGGCACCGACGCAACCGATCTACGGACTCTCCTCATTGGGTTGGATGGCGTTTGTCTTCCCATCCTTGAACCGATGATCGCTGAGGGTGTGGTTCCGAACCTTGCCGCTCTGCACGAGGAGAGTGCGGTCGCGCCCCTCGAATCACAGCTCCCGCCGTGGACGCCCAGCGCGTGGCCCTCGATTTATACCGGCAAAAATCCCGGCAAACACGGCGTCTTCGACTTTCTCCAGTTCGACGGCTATGACTGGGACGTCGTAAACCGGTCGACGGTCAAAGCACGGTCGGTTTGGGAACTGTTGTCACTGTGTGGCTACGAGAGCGTCGTCGTCAACGTCCCCGTCACACATCCGCCACGGGCGTTCGACGGGACGATAGTGCCGGGCTACATGGCCCCTGAATCGCCCGACTGCCACCCGGATGGAACATGGGCCGAACTGATCCGCGAACTTGATGGCTATCAGCTGTATGCCGACAAGAGCCGGAGTGAGTCGACCAAAGCCGAACGTATCGACAGCTATCGAGAGCTGACACGCATGCGTGGTGAGGCGTTTCGGTATCTCGTCGGCGACCGGAATCCGGATTTCGGCTTCGTTCAGTTCCAACAGACCGACACTGTCTACCACGAGTACCCCAACGACGAGGAGACGATTCGGGCGGTCTACCGGGCGGTCGACAAAGAGGTCGGGCGGATACGCGATGCGTGTGATCCCGACATTACATTGGTCGTGAGCGACCACGGGTTAGGACCGATGAACGGCCGGGAGTTACGGGTGAATGAGTTTTTAAAAGATCAGGAGTACGTCACCACGACCGCCGGTGAGGGAGGGATGCCTTCGTGGTCGAGTCTCGCCGAAGACCAACTGCATGAGGGCGACCAGTCCGCACCGTCGACCGCCGAACAGGCACTCGAACTCGCCGCCAATGTCGGGCTTACCAGCCAACGGATCGCCTCGGTCGTGAGACGGCTCGGACTCGAAGACCTTGTGGTCGATCTCGTTCCGAGGGACATCATTCGCGCCGGCTCCGAGCGTGTCGACTTCGCCTCGTCGACCGCCTATATGCGGTCACGGACCGAGATGGGGATCCGGCTCAACGTTGCGGGCCGGGAGCCGGACGGCGTGGTCAGCGAGACCGACTACGAGTCGGTCCGTCAGGGACTTATCGAGCTGTTGTCGACGCTCCGCACGCCCAGTGGCGAGCCGTGTTTCGAGCAGGTACTCCCCCGCGAAGCGGTGTTCGATGGGCCATACGTCGAGGCAGCACCCGACATCCTCACTGTGCCCACAAACTTCAGCCACTATCTATCAGCCTCGCTCGCCGGGGAGTGGTTCGGTGATCCCTCCGAGCTGTGGGAACACAAACGTGAGGGGATCATCATGGCAGCCGGCGACAATATCGACCACCGAACCGACGTTGGGGGCCACATTTTCGACGTGGCACCGACGGTGCTGGCGACGTTTGGACTGGCTGTCGACTACATGATGGACGGCGATCCACTACCTGTCGTTCCCCCGACGGGCCGCACCGAGTATCCGGCGTTCGAACCGGCAGCGGCAGTAGCGACCGATGATCAGGCAGTCGAACAGCGACTCGCGGATCTGGGCTATTTGGAGTAATATGGCAATCGAAATCACAACCCTTCACGACACCGAAGAGTGGAACGATCTCGTCGAACAGAGCACACAGACAACGCCGTTTCACCGGGCAGAGTGCCTTGAGGTCATGGCAACGCACGCCAATGCAACCCTCCATCCCTACGTCGGCTACAAAGGCCACGAGCCGGTCGGTCTGTTTCCGATCTTCGAGATCTCGAAAGGACCGATCAGCACTGCCTTCTCGCCGCCACCCAATCTCAAGATCAGCTATCTTGGGCCTGCACTGTTGAACCACACCAAACAGAAGCAGCGTCGACAGGAGAAAACCAACAGCCGATTTATCAGTGCCTGTCTGGCGGAACTCAAGAAAACGGTCGACCCGAAGTACACACATCTCCGCACCAGCGTCCAGTACAGCGATACGCGCCCCCTTATCTGGGATGGATTCAAGCCGACGACACGCTACACCTACGTCGTCGACCTCACGCCATCGCACGACGATCTCATGATGTCGTTTAGTAGCGATGCCCGAAGCAACATCACCGGGACCGACGAAACCGAATACGAGATCTCACGCGGCGGCGACCGCGAAATCCGACGGACGATCAGCGAACTCAAAACGTACCATGCTGACCAAAACGTGAGCTACGAGATCACACCGGAGTTCGTGATCGACCTCGCAACCCAGCTCCCCGACGACCGCTTTCGTATCTATTGCTGTCGTGTCGACGGCGAGTTCGTCGGTGGCCATATAACGCTTGAACAGGGCGATACCATCTATGGCTGGCAAAGCGGGGGGATAGAGAGGCAGACGTCTCGGTCAACGATCTGTTGGATTGGGAAATCATGCGGACGGCCCGCGACCGTGGACTGACACAGTACGACCTCGTGGGGGCAAACAACGAGCGAATCTCGAAATACAAGGCGAAGTTCAGCCCACAGCTCCGAATGTACCAGACGATAGAGAGAGGGACACCGGCGATGAACGTCGTCTCAGAGCTGTACAAACGCGTTAAATAGCAGCGAGCCGCTACTCGTCGTCCGGCTCAATCCGAGCGTTGTGTCGCCAGTTGAACAGCCCGTCGACGACCATTGCCACAAAGAGGACGAAGAGACCGCCGAAGACGCTCGAAAGCGATTGACTGGTTTCCTCGGTGTCACCGTCGTTTGTGAGGGCGGCCACGAGACTGCCAGCAGTGCCGACCGCACCGGCGACATACAGCGTGAGGATCGAGACTCCCCTGGCGGTCCGGCGTCCCGACCAGAGCCGCCAGAGGAAGGTCCGCAACAGCATGAGCGACACTCGCGGAATGTAGGTCACGTAGCTGATGTCGCTGTGTTCGTCGCCGTAGTTCAGCGGCGAGGGGACGTCAACGACGGTGTGGTCGGTCACGTTCAACCGGAACAACAGATCGTTGCAGTAGCCGTAGAACTCGTACATCTCCTCGATGTCGGCATCGTGAAGCGCGTCCAGCGAAATCGCAGTGTAGCCCATTTGTGGATCGCCAACCCGCCAGTAACCGCTGGCGATCTTCGTTAGCAGCGTTAGTATTCGGTTCCCAACGAGCCGGAATCGGGGCATCTCCTCGTGGTCCGCCTCGTTGACAAGCCGATTGCCTTTCACGTAGTCGGCCTCGCCGCTCACAACCGGTTCGATGATGCGTTCGAGGAGCGTCGGATCCATCTGTCCGTCCCCACCCATGACCGCCGTCACGTCGATGTTATCCTCACGGGCACGGAGATAGCCGGTTTTGATCGCCCCACCCACACCCCGATTCTCCTCGTGTTGGATCGGAATCACCCGCTTATCGAACCCCGCACCGCCATCAGTAGCAGTCACCGAGTCGTTGACGACTTCGGCGGTGTCGGTAATCTCTTTCCACGTGTCGTCGGTCGACTGGTCGTCGATCACGTACACCCGGTCGACGAAGGGTGGGAGCGTTTCGATCACGTCGCCGACGAACCCTGATTCGTTGTATGCCGGAACGACAACAGCGACAGTATGGTCAGTATACATTGGTGTCTCTGGCGGACGGTCGACGCCCGGCCACTATCGAATACACTGTGCCTCCGGTGTTTTGTTATGCTCTCCCTGCGAGGTAGTTCTGGTCGACGCATTGTGCTGTGGGCATCGGAGTTGATCCACTTGAGCCGGTTCTGTTGAGATCACGTATCGATACCGTTTGACACCCTCTTTGCGGCTGTTTTTGGAGCGCGTAGTAATCGACTACTACTGTTTTGCTAATCATAACAAACAGGTAGGCGGGCGATTGTGTTTCAGTGAACCGACAACAGATTGTGCGGAGTCGACGGGCCGCGTCTCTCGACCCCAGCAATACGATAGGGATGAGTAACCATGCGTAGGAAACGATACAGGGCTGTGATGAGTGGGATCCTCGTTGTCCTGATGATAACAGCGCTTTTTGTGCCGGTCGTCGCTGCCGACAACCACGAGGATGAATCAGAGACGACAGAGAGATCCTACCAGATCGTACAGGGCGACCAAGTGATTCCGGTCGAACCCATGCAAGGAGACGAATCGGTCGAAGAGTTCTACGATTACCGACATCCGCATGTAGGATCGAGAGACAATCCATCTTGGGGGCGGTCTTTCAGTTCCATGGGGACAACCGATATACAGCAAGACGATACGAGTGCACTCATGCTGTACGAGGGACCGGATGGTGTGAGTCTCGTGGCCGTCCACGACAAATATTATGAGGAGCAGGCTGAGGGAACCACTGGTGGCTCGGTAAGTTGGACCGTTAGCGGACTGCCTGAAGACGGTGAGTGGGCCGTGATCGACGACGAGTACGGCTGGCTCACCGAAAACGAGACGAAAGACGACATTTTCCTGCTCGATTCGGATCATCAGGCAGGTGCGCCAGGTAACGACGGTGCGCCGCCGAGTGGTGCCGACGCACTGCTGAGTTGGGTCTGGTTGACCGGTCGAAGCGACGGCGTTGCTTACCGTGGCCTCGATCAGGACGTGTCAATGACAATTGAGCCGTCATTCAACAGCCGCTCGTATCATCGGTACGGAGATCAGAGACGAGCCGACGAACTTCCGGACCGTCCGGACCGCGGCGAGCGGTACAACGGTACTATCGACGACTGGCAAGTAATCGTCCCGACCGAAGACGAGGAAGAGGAGGCGTTCTCACGCGTCAGTCTTGATAGCCTCAACGAGCCGGTCGACATCCGGAGCACGTCCTCGCCACCAGCTCCGCGATCAGTCTCACTCGAAAACGAGAACATCGAACCCGGCGAGACGGCCCAAGTCACGGCGGTAATCGAAAACAACGGTGTCGATTGGATCCACGACGCCAGCTTCCGCGTCGGTGACACTGAACTCGATAGCCAAACGGTAACTGTCCCTGCGGGCGAGGAGCGAACCGTCGAGTTCAGCCAAGAGTTCACCGAACCCGGAGTCTACGAGATCGGCGTCGACGACACCCAGACGACGCTAACAGTTGGCGATCCCGAGTCGACCACGAATGGCGATACCGATGACAGTACCGAAAGCACCGACGAACAGGTTCCTGGATTCGGCCCGGTCACTGCGCTGGTCGCGGTGGTGGCAGTAACAATCGTCGCGAGACGCCAAGCAACCTGAGAGCGAAAACGGATCGAACAGCGGCTACCTACTGTTTTTGCAGTGTTCCTGCAGCACCGAGGCGGTGGATCTCAGTGTCGACACCATCAAGATCTGAGCCACAGCAGTCGATCACGACTGCATCGTCGTAGGCCGTCCAGTCGACCTCCTCGAACGCCAGTCGGAACGAGAGCACGACGACAGCGTCGGGATCGAGCCGACTGGCTGCCTTCATCGAGACGGCATGTGGGGTGAGACTCCGTGGCATATCGGCCACCGGATCACAGATGAGTGGTCTGGTACCCTCACGAGTGAGCTCACGAATCAGCATCGAAACGGGCATCGTTTCGACCGATCCGGCAGCCTCCCCGGAGGGGACGCCGAACACGAGCACCGTCGTATCGGTGTCGTCGTCGACCGCCGGCTGGTGGTCGATAGCGCCGAGCACTGTCTCGGCGATCAGCCCCGGGAACTGCCGGGCGGAGTCGTAGACGCTGTCAAGCAGGGGGGTTTGGCCGACGAACGCATCCCGCAGAAAGCCCGCACCGATTGGCTCGTGGCCGTCGACACCCGGACCGGGAACCGGGAGTTCCCCTCGCATCGAGATCAGTTCCGCAACCGCGGGCACGTCGACATCGGGGGACGATACCGCCAACTCGTTGCTGAGACAACGCAACATCTCGGTCGCGGTTCGTTCGACCGCACCGACGCATTCGGCGGTTGTCACCGCTCCTGTGGTCGAAACTGTACCCGTGGTAATCGCCGAAAACAGCTCCGTGGCCGCAGTCTGGCTCCGCCTGTCGCTCCCAGCGACCACCAGATCGCCGGTTCGAATCGCCCGCAGCGAGCGGTCGGTCGGTAACGCACAGACAGCGAGCCCGAACTCCTCGGGGTCGAGTCCGCTTTCGTCGGCCACGGTCGACTCGACGACGCCTTCGGTGGTCCCCGGTGGCACCGGTGTCGTGATAACGATAACGTCCCCGGCGGTCAGCTCGGTGCCGATATCACGGACCGTCGCTCTGAGCGTTGAGAGATCCGGAGCGTCATCATCACGGAGTCCCGTCGAGACCGCGACGAGATGGATCGTGGCCTCGGCTGCGGCCGTCGGGAGTTCGGTCGTCGCGCGGAGCGAGCCGTCATCGATGGCTTCGGTGACATACTCCGACAGCAGTGGGTCCGAAACCGGGGATTTACCGTGTTGAATCGCCGTCACACGGGTCCCGTTGGTGTCGGCAGCAGTCACCGAGGGAACAAGCCGGGCAGCCAGCACCGATAGCCCGAGCCCGGTTCGGCCGAGACCGTAAACTGCAACGCCGAGTTGATCAGGGTGAAGCGTTCCATCGCCGCCGACTGCGGTGATCTCGCGATCACCATCGAACACTGATTCGATCATTCCTTCGAGCTGACGTCCTTCACGCGGCGGACGAGTTCGAGCGCGCGAATCCCGTCGACACCCGAGACGACCGGCTCGGCGTCGGTCCGAACGACATCGATGAACGACGCCAGCTCCTTTTTCAATGGCTCGCCGTTTTCGACGGTCGGCCGCTCGATGATGTTCTCGTGGCGGTACCGCACGTCGCCGTTGGCTTCGATATACTCCGGCAGGGAGTGTCGATTGATCTGAACTGACTGTGACATGTAGTCGACGTTGACCCGACACTCCTCGGCGGTCACCGACAGCGTTCGGACCTTCTGTTGGGTCACCCGGCTGGCGGTGAGTGTCGCAACGACACCGTTTTCGAACTCGACGGTGGCGGCGACATACTGGTCGGCTGCCGTTTCGGCGGCATACACGTCGGCGACCGGCGAATCGACCAGCGACAGCAGGATGTCCGCATCGTGGATCATCAGATCCATGGCGACACCGTCGTCGATAGCCCGGCCAGTCGGCGGTCCCAGCCGTTGGCTATCGAGTGCGATCACGTCTAGGTCGACTGCAATCTTCGAGAGCGTCCGAACCGCGGGGTTGAATCGCTCGACGTGGCCGACCTGCAGTGTGAGATCTGCCTCTTCGGCCGCGGCCAACAGCTCCCGACCGGCCGCCGGATCCTCGGTGATCGGCTTCTCGATCAGCAGGTCGACCCCAGCCTCGATGGCGGCCATCCCCATCTCGTAGTGGTAGGCCGTGGGGACGACGATTGACACCGCATCGGCCACCGACAGCAGCGAGTCGACTGACATCGGTGTCGTCCCATACTTTTCGGCCGTCTCGGCGGCCTGTTCCTCGTTAACATCCGAAACACCGACGAGGTCGACGGTCGGAAGCTCCTGATAGACGCGGGCGTGGTGTTGGCCCATGCTGCCGACGCCGATCACCCCGACCGACAGCGGCTCAATCATCCGATCCGCCCTCCTGTCTGACGGCTGCGGGTGGCTCGATCTCGGTTGGATCCTCAAACCGACCGTAGGCACGCAATAGTGTACTCAACCGGTCGACATCGGCGTCCGACAGTCCCGGATGGACCGGTAAGGAAACCACTTCCTCGGCGGCGCGGTCGGCCTCCGGTGCATCGACATCCATGTGTTGGTACGGCGGCTGCCGGTGGATCGGCGTCGGATAGTAGACCGCGGTGTCGACGTTTGCCGCATCCAGATACGCCCGGAACGTCTCCCGGTTCTCAGTACGGACCGTATACTGATGGTAAACGTGGGTGAATCCCTCAGGTTCGGTGGGGGGTGTGATGCCGTCGACAGGCTCAAGGGCCTCTGTGAGTCGGTCGGCCGTCGACCGTCGGGCGGCGGTGTAGTCGGGGAGCTTTTCGAGTTGGGCGAGCCCGATTGCTGCTCCAATGGACGTCAGCCGGAAGTTGTGACCGACTGTCGCATGTTCGTAGCTGTCGGTTCGACCGTGGTTGACGAATCTGGCCGCCCGGTCGGCGACCGCCTCGTCGTCGGTAACGACCATGCCGCCCTCTCCGGTGGTCATGTTTTTGGTCGGATAAAACGAGAAACAGGCCGCATCGCCAAGCGAGCCGGTTCGCTGGCCGTCGATAGCCGCGCCGTGTGCCTGGGCGGCGTCTTCGATCAGGAGACAGTCGTGCTCGTCGGCAAGTTCGCGGAGTCGACCCATCGGGGCGGGGAGACCGTAGAGATGGACCGCGAGGATCGCATCGATTGCCCTATCTTCGAGGACGGCCTCGACCGCATCCGGGTCGAGGTTGTACGTCTCGGGGTCGATATCCGCGAACGCAACCGACGGTCCCGCGAGCTGGATTGCGTTCGCACTGGCGATAAACGAAAACGGCGATGTGAGAACGGTATCGTCGTCGTCGAGACCAACTGCGCGAATCGCCGTCTCCAGCGCCGTCGTCCCGTTCGAGGTGGCGACACCGTGGTCGACGCCGCAGAAGTCGGCGAAGGCGGTTTCGAACGACCGAACCGTCGGTCCATCGGCGAGTCGACCGCTTTCGAGGACCTCCTTGACACGGCGGTGCTCTTCGGGACCGATATCAGGGTCGGCGATAGCTATCTCTCTCATCGCGACCTCCGCACAAGCATACTGCCGGTGGGCGATGCAGTTCCGGAGTCGGTAGGGGGTTCTGTGAAATACATTGTGACTGATACTACGGGAGTTCAGCCGTGACACGGCGGCCACGGACGCAGTGTCAAAACAGAAACGTTTCCTACCCTTTGTTATGGTTCCATTTGACGCCAGTAGTAGCCTGCTTACTGCAGCATCCGACCCACCGTCGTTCTCATGTCGCGTACGTTTCGTCGGTAGCTACCACCTATGAGTCGAAGTTACCACCACCGAGCTCGTCAGCGACAGGTTATCCGCCGGCAGTTGTCGACTCGTTGGTTGTTGCTGTCGAGTCGTCGCCAGTGGTTGTGTCGTCATCGCCGGTTGTCGAGTCGTCGCCAGTGGTTGTGTCGTCATCGCCGATCGTCGACCCGTCGTCAGTGGTTGTGTCGTCATCGCCGGCTGTCGACCCGTCGTCAGTGGTTGTGTCGTCATCGCCGGTCGTCGACCCGTCGTCACCAGTGGTTGTGTCGTCATCGCCGGTCGTCGACCCGTCGTCAGTAGTTGCGTCGTCATCGTCGGTCGTCGACCCGTCGTCAGTAGTTGCGTCGTCAGTAGTTGCGTCGTCATCGTCGGTCGTCGACTCGTCGTCAGCAGAGTCATCTTCGTCAGTGGCTGTCGAGTTCGTATCGGCTGGCGACTCGTCGGTGGTTGCTGGCTCGTCGACAGCGGATGCCGATTCATTCCCGGACGCCGTCGAATCACCGCTGGATTCTACGACGTTAGTAGTGAAATGAACATGCCGATAGGCCGTTTCAGTATTCGGGTTCTCCGGTGCAGTGCCTTTGTACAGATAGTAGGTGATTCGGAATTCACCGGTTGAGCCGGGGGTAACGGTGTGTGACTGGGTTATTCGTTCGCCGTCATCGAGGGTCGTCTCGAAGCGACCGACCTCGATCGTTTCAATCGGTGTGGCCGAGCCGTCGTCTTCGATTATCCGTTCTCCCCTAATAACAACCGTATAGGCTTGCTGTTGGCCCTCGTAGTTGTCGACGCCGATCACGAACTCACTGGTCTCGTCGACGGTGAGCGTATCGGGATAGTTACCGAGCGTCAACTCCCCGTCCGGTGATTCGGTCATCACGCGGAGATCGGTGAACTGCTCGCCCTGCTGTGGGACCGCAAAGACATAGCCAACCGAGAACACGGCCAGCAGGACGGTCGCCGCGAGGACGATTGTCGCGATCCGTTCGGCCCGCGGCATCGGACCGTTGAACGGGGCAGCCACAGCTGTGGCGACGGTCTCTAAGGGGAGCCTAAATCGTTCGTCGGCGGGCGTCCGCAGACGGCGGGCTGATGCAAGTAGCGCCCCGAACAGTACGGTGATACCCAGCGTCGGCATAATAGCCCCGTCGAAGACGTCGACTGGAAGCAGTTCGAGACCGAACCCGTAGACTGGAATGAAAGCAATACTCAGTCCGAGGGATAGCGCCGCCCGTTCGGGAAGCGTAATGTGGCCCAGATTTCGGACGGTAGCCAATGATCGACTCCCGTTCGGTGGAGACTGATCTACCGCCCCCTGACGGGGGAAGAGAATCCCGACGAACACGTATCCCGGGAAGAACAACAGCAACGGAACCGAGACCAGAAATCGAATTGGTTCAAGCGGGACGACGTAGTAGACGAAGGCGCTGAGGATGACCGCAACACAGACGCCGACCATGTCGACCGGAACTGTCCGTTCGGAGAGCATCCCTCCGAACCGTGACTCGTTCGATTCGCGGGTCGTCATTCGTTGTGTGTGTCGCTCGGTGCGATTAGGCTGGATCTGTACATTGTGATTATACGCAGGCAGACTATGGCTTTGTTATGCCGCCCATATTACCCTCGGGGCCGAGCTAGTATGCGACACCTACTGCGGTTTCGCGACGGTCTCAGTCCGCATCGCAGTGAGGACTGCGACCAAGGAGAGCGTTGATGTACTGTAGCAGGATGTGACGAGAATTCACTGCTGGCCGGTGAAATACGCCGGGAAACGCCGCCCTACTTCGAATAATAGACTCGTAACAAAGTATAGGACTGGCGTGTATTCAGTTGAATCTCACGTACTCCCGGTCGACATCGGGTAACCACACAAACACCAACACATTACATATTGAATGTCCGACTCTGATTATCAATCGCTGTCGCAAGATATGGTCTTTGACCTACTGAGCAACTCCAGACGTCGGTTCGTCTTGCATTACCTCAAACAGGCTGACGGACCTGTTCGGTTGAGTGAGCTTGCCGCGGAGATCGCGGCAATCGAAAACGAGGTTTCGGTCGACGATCTCACGAGCCAACAACGCAAACGAACCTACGTCTCGCTGTATCAAACCCATATTCCGAAGCTACAGGATGCGGGTGCAGTCAGCTACGATGCCGAGACGGGGATGGTCGAGCTTGCTGAGGGTGCCGGCGAGATCGGGGAGTACTTCCAACAGCAACGCAGCTCCCAGCAGTGGCAGTACTACTACCTACTCCTCGCGGCTGTCGGATTTACACTGTATGTCGTCGCCGGAATTATTGGTGTCGCAACCGGCGTACAGTTCCTTCTCGGTGCGGCAGTACTCGTTGCGTTCGGTGTGGTTGCGGCCGCTCACTATGTGTCGATGCGGCGGGAGCGAACCGAACTCCCGGCAAACCTCATCGAACAGGAGTAACCCGTCGACTGATAGTACTGACTATGGCTGCTTGCCGCCGCCTTCACGGAGATCTCGGAGTGTCAAGCAACTGAGACAGCCATAGAGGGAGCCGTCGTTCGCACCGAACACACGGACGAACTGCTTGGTCACGTAATGACCACAGTTTTGACATTGTCGTTTCGCCGAACGGTATTCTGTTGTCTCCTGGGGGTGGAGTGTGTCCATGGAGGGTTCAAGAAGTCAAGTGGCTTTGTTATAGTTCTCATAGGACCGTTTCGGATCGTTCAGATGAGAAATACAGTTCCATTGACCCTCGTTACTGTGTATCACACTGCATTCAGTTTTGGCAGACGGATTCAGCAACCATTACCGAGTTGGTAAGATGATCCAAACAACGGATAATATGAGAAACACCCGGGAACGACGCGTAAACAGTCTGTAACAGAGGGGTAGCATCGCCAACCTCATATGTACAGAAGGGGTCAGTAGTATGAGGCTGCGGCGTAATGCGGGAGGCGTAGCTGAACAGCACGCTCACTCAGTTGGATAGTCTCGTGTGGCGCCTGCGATGAGGCCGGTCGAGGGCAGTATACCGGTGTTGGAGAGCGATTGAGCCGATTGGTGTTGTACCTGCATTCCAGCCTTCGTACTCGACACGGGATATCCGCGGTGAAAAACAATGACAGAGGTACAAGAAATGGCAGAAGATTGGGATGAAATCGGATTCGTGATTAGCTCTCAGTACCGGATCGCGGTGTTGAAACGGTTGTCCGACGGCCCGGCAACACCGTCCCGAATCGCTGAGGATTCCGGCATTGGAATTACCCACGTATCACGCGCCCTCGGGCGGCTGAGAGAACGAACGCTCGTCGAGCTGCTCGTTCCCGAAGAACGGAAGAAGGGACGCGTCTACGGTGTGACAGAGCGCGGAGAGGAGCTCTGGGAACAGATACAGGCGAAAAATCTTATCGACTGAAATCGGGCCAACGCGGCAGTCAGTCGACTGACCACGCCACTGACACGTGGCATAGAAACCACCTGTTTCGGCGTGGAGTAAGCGATACGGCGATATATTTTGCGGACGGATCACTCTGCCGGCGAGCGACTGTTTCTACGAACCTACACGGTTAGTTATAACACCAGCTGTGAAGCCCGACGGCTTCAGTTCCCGTCGCGTTCCGGTGTGTAACCGAGAGCGATGATCCTGTGACTCTCGTAGACGCTCTCGAACTACTGATGGTATCGAAGGAGGGCACACACGAAGACGTGGGTGTAGTTACCACACAATCTATTGGGACCGTCACTCCTCGTCGGAGTCCGGAAGAAGCATCTCGGGACGTCGCGCGTAGGCGGGTGTCTCTACGAACTGCGAGATGCGATCAAGCTCTTCGTCCGTCAGCCAATCAGACATACAACCACCTCTTCAACATACTAGTATAAAAATGTAGAGGAAATGATCAGAATACGAACACAACAACTGGCAGTAATCGACTGCGTCTATTGGTTGGAAGAACATCGCAAACAGTGGGGAACCGCAAGCAGTTACTGAACTGCTGTGGTGTCGTCTCGAACGAAAATATGCCCATCTCCTGTCACAGAGACCTCGTAGACACCGAACAGAAAGGTAATTCGCATCTCACTGCTAGCAGAGTTGAGCAGTCTTTTGAGGGCATCCGGGTCGACGACATCGTACAGACGTGGTTCGAGAGAGAGTGGATCAACCCCGGAGACGGATGCTACCGCACGGATAATTGAGACATCAATCGACTGGTCGGCTGAAGGTGTGAAACTGTGTGTCTGTGTGCCTGTGCTATCTGCCGGGGTCGGAGAGAGGTCTTCGATCATAGTGCTGAAAGTGTACAGTGGCGAGTAGAGACATGCTTAAAAAAAGCTTTCTGTTATATCGAGGTTTGATACAGAATCAACAATTTACAGACAAAGAACTGTCGTCAGATCAGGGCTATAGAGACTCGTTACTAGCTTTCCCAGAAATTGAAATCGAACTAGGAACCTCTTACTGGAGCTCTTTCCAATTTTCGTTACAGACATACTCATGTAATAGTAGCAGTTGGAACGACAAAACCGATCCGCTCTACTGAACCATTCTGTCCATCGTGAATTACGGTGCAACGTGAAGTAGGAGCTGTATAATCTGGCTGTGGAACCTCAATTCAGCGACAGCCATCGGTTACTGGGAGATGAGTTGATCCAATAGAATACGGAACTCCCACGTGTTCGGACCAGCGATGTCGACGGCTGGATACCGGCCTATAACAAAATAGCCGTTAGGTCCATATGGTATCGATGTCGCTTCGAACGGCTGTTATCGGTGGCGGAACTGTTTCGGAAAATCATCTCTCCGGACTCTCTCAGAACCCGAAGACGGAGTTGGTAGCAATCTGTGACCTCGATGAAGAGATCGCCAGAGAGAAAGCCAGGTCGTACGGTATCAAGGCGTACTTCGACGTAGGCGAACTGCTCGCGGCTGAGAACCTCGATTGGGTCCACGTCTGCACGCCCCCACAAACACATCTAGCGGTGGCGACACAAGTTCTCGAAGCCGGGATTCCGGCCCTCGTCGAAAAGCCAGTCACTGAGACTATCGAACAGTTCGAGGAGCTCGCGTCGGTCGCTGACCGAGAGGGTGTTCCGTTCTCGGTCGTCCATAACCACAAGTTCGGCTTAGTGATGCGAACGGTCCTCGAAGAGATCGAGTCGGGTAAACTCGGAGATATTCGCGGCGTCGACCTGCTGTACACCGGCTCGACCGAACCCGACGTCGCAAACCGTGGGGCTTGGAACTTCGAACTACTGGGTGGGGAGTTCGAGGAGGGACTCCCACACCCATTGTATCTCGGACTCAATGCGGGCGGTCTCCCGCGGAGCGAGGCGGACGTCTCAGCCCAGACGAGCCTCGTCGGGAGCTACGAGATGGAGTTCGGCTATGACTGCGCCCAGATCCAGTACGTCAGTGAGTCTGACGCGCTCTGTACGATCAAGATGCTCTCGGGCACCAAGCCTGTACGTATTCTGTACGTTCACGGCTCGGAGTCGACGCTGGCAGCTGATCTCGTCTCCCAAACGCTCGTCCGGCTCGACCGGGATTACAAGGCCTCACCGCTGGCGCGCGCACAGAACAACATCGATCAGATCGTCGACCGCGTCCGTGGGACGGCCGAAAACGTCGGTGTCGTCCTCAAAGACAAACGTGCCGGTGAGTGGGAGACTGCGATGGAACGGAACGGGAGCTACTACCAGTTCGAGGAGGAGGCCGAGGCCCTGCTGACCGGCACCGAACCACCAGTCTCAGTCGACGAGGCCCGCTGGACAGTCAAACTCCAGGAAGCGATCCGCGACAGCGTTCGCCGCGACGACTCGACGGCCGCCGAACAGCCCGAGAGCTCCGCGGAATCCGAAGTTCCGTCCGACGACTAAAGAAGATCTCACTCGCAGTCTGTTTTACACACCGCGGTGTCGCTACGATTCGGCAGTCGACGGTGTGACGTACGACCAAAGCTGTTCGATATCGATGACACCCCACGCCGCAGACAGTAGCAACCAGATTCCACCGCCGGCAGCAACAACCACAAGCAGCGTAAGAACACCAGTGACGTAGGGTAACAGCAGTTGCACACCGACACCCATGACGCCAGCGATGACGAAAATACGGGTAATGGAGTGTGTGACATTGCTGAACTGAATTGGAAGCTCGGTCGTCATGATGTACACACAGAGCAGCGTGTAGGATCCGAACGTGACCGCAGTGGCTGCTGCCGCACCTGCCGCGCCGTAGACCGGAATAAGAAGGAGGTTAAGCAAGACGTTACTGACGGCCATCCCACCTTTGAAGATCGCCCGGATCCTCGCTCGGCCGAGATAGTCGAGACCGTCGGTCGTGATCTTGTTGATCGCATTGGCGAGAATAAACAGGCTGAATATCTGGATGACCGTTGTCGCGCCGAGATACTCCGCCCCGAACACGTGACGCAACATCGGCTCGGCGACGAGAAACAGCCCAACCGTCGCGGGGATATAAAAAATCAACACGTGTTCAAGCGAGTACTCGTAGAGTCGGGCGGCACGTTCGAGCCGATCACCAGCTTTCTCCTCGCCGAACGCCGGTGAGATGGTGTAGCCGAGTGAACTCGCCGGCGAGACACAGGCATCCGCCACCTGTTTGGCGACCGCATAGAACGCCGCCGGCGTCAATCCCGCCAGCGCAGTTACCAGGATCGTGTCGACTTTTTTATCGATAACGGTTGACCCACGGGTCGCCGTTAGCGGCACGCTGTACTCGAGGATGCGTCGAACCAGCCCTTCTTCGGTCTCGCTTGCGCTCGGTAACGTCCGATAAAACCGGCTGTACAACAGCCATCCACCGATGGTAACTGACAGCACGAACCCGAGGAGATAGCCTGCGAGCGCACCCCAAACCCCATATCCAACGACAACGAGACTGACCGCAAAGACGAGTCGACCGACTTGGGCAATCGTATTGATTACCGCGCTCAGCGCGATCTCGTTGAGCCCCTGGAAGATCCCAGTCAGATACTTGTGGAGCGATTCGAAGATGACGTAGACCGCAGCGACGAACAACAGCGGTGCGACTGCTGCCTCGCCGACGAGTGATGCAATTTGATCGTTAAAAACCGCTAACACGACGGCCGTGAGGAGACCGAATCCAAGAACGAACAGCACCGACGTCTTCAGTATACGGGGCACCTGTGAGGGGTCCGTTTCGGTGTACTCAGCGACGTATCTCGCTGCCGAAGACGGCAACCCAAGCGTCGCAAACATCGATGCAACACCGACCACCGAGATCACGGTGTACAACAGCCCGTACTGGTCGGTCGTAAACAGAAATCGTGTGAGGATCACAAGCAGCAACGCGTTCGTTATGATTCTAGCTATTTTGGCACCGAAACTCGCCTTGACGCCGTAGGCGATACGATCCGAAAACGACATTATCAGGCCTCGTTCCGGATTAGATACAGCTGAAATCCACCGTTGTCTTGGACACGGTAGGTGTTGGACTCCGTTTCTAGCGAGCGGAAGCCCTCATCGGTGTATCGGAGCCCGTTGTACAGCCCAACTTCACTCTCGTAGTTGGCTTCGCGGATTCCGATATACCGGTCGGCATCATAGGCTGTCGAGAGATTTGTATTAAATACCTCCCCACGAACACCATCGAGGGGGAAATCTACCTGTTCGGCGGTCGGCCGACCATAGTAGACCTGAACATACCGTTCGGGGCCACCTCTCGGCGCGATGAAAGTAGTCTCTTCATCTCGATGTTCGAAGGCGACCGAATACCCCTCCATCGAACTCTCGGTGACCTGGTTGTTTGACTGATAGTAGTACGGGGAGGGATGCATTGCGAGCCCCTGCATCGCCACCATCACAGTAAACATGACGACGAGACCGGTCGCAACCGTCGACCGTGAGACGTTCGCTTCGAGTCGGGTGGCGAGCTTCGAGATAGCGACTGCACCAAGGATGGTTACAGGAACCATCATGAACCCCATAAATCGGAAATAGTGGTCACCCTGATCGGCCACGAAGACGACAACGAAGAGACCTCCAAGCGGAACAAGTCCGGCGGTCAGATATGTCATCAACGCGGTGCGTCCGGGTGTGCGGTCACTGAGTTTGCCAAATAGATTAGCAGCCATAAGCACGGCTGCGAGGATACTGATAATCAGTGTTACTAAAAACAATTTTACAAATAACTCATCGATACTGCCACCGAGTGCAACCAGCGACGACGCCTGGGTCTCCGTCTGTTCTGCGCCAGCCGTGGCGCCAACCTGACGGAACTGCTGAATAACATATAGGATCCGACCGACGGGGCGTTCGTGCTGTGGGACCCACGAGGCAAAGACGAGGAACGTAAGAATCGTGTGTGCGTACAGTGGTCTGTGTTGAGCGATCCGGTCGGTCGGCCGAAACCGTTTATAGCCGAACTGGACTGCCGCAATCGTGCCCAACAACACGATGAGACTCATTGCCTCCTGAGGATGGATAAAGACGGTTGCAACGCAGGTGACTGCGAGGGCGATACCGATCGGTGTCGCGAAGGCGAACCTGTCGGAGGGATCGTTGACGAACCGAAAGACGAGATAGAGGACGAACGGCAGAAAGAGTATTGCTTGACTCGAGGGATGAGCCATCAGATGAATACTGAGATGATTAATCGGAAGCAGTAGGAGCCCAGCAGCAAGCCCAATCGGCACTGCCCACTTGCTATCGGTCAGATATTGGACACAGAGCATCGTCGACACAATACTCACAAGTGGGAACACCACCAGTGGGACGAACTGGAGCGTGTAGGTTAGTTCGAAGCCACTGAGGTCGGACAAAAACAAGGACATCATGTGGACTGCGGGATAAATAAAGCCGAACGCACCCAAAGCTTCAGAACTAAGTCCTTGCGCCCAGCCGAGGTGTGTCATCGAATCCCCGGCACCGTAAAAGAAGTAGCTTCTAACGAGGGGGAGCGCAAACACTGACATGGCGACAGCAGTCACGAGTGTGAGCGCAAGCCCCCGGAGTCGACGTGGCGTCGGTGGTGCAAACGCGACAGTCAGCCCAATAATCCCTGCAATGACGCTCCCGACCCAGAAACCGGTCGGCGTCGACCGATAGATCGATATCTCGTAGCCGGTGGCCGGGCGGCTGTATGCGAGCGCCAAGGCCCCGACAAACGCGAGGAATCCAACCGCCAACAGTACCTTCAGAACGGTCGTCTGCCGTCGTGTATCATTCATTGTGAGTTGTGTCCTGCCGCCGCCGATAAGACGGTGGCCTGAGAGTGAACTGTCACACACTGTCTCCGAAACCACCTTTGTTATGTATCGCTTTGTGTGAGAGCGGCTCACAGGGTAAGAGTATCGCACGACAAGAAGGAGGTAGTGAAACCAGTTAGTCGATACCTGCGACGAGTTATAGACAGGCTACTACCGGCTGTGGCCACAGTCGACTTCCGACATGGAGACGACATCGTCGTCGAGCGGGACCGTTCGGAGCGATGAAATATCCGACGTCGACGCTTGGAGCAAGACCGGCTCGCCAGTGACATTGAAATAGCTGTTTTGGATCGTGTTGTCGTTCGACCGGAGCAGTTCGATCCCGTTTTGATTCGGTCCCGTCTGATGGACACAGAGAGTATCGAACTGACAGCGGTCCCGGTCGACGATGTACACTGCGGCGGCACGACCGCAGTTCCCAGTAATATGGACGTTTTCACAGCGAATGCCGCTTAGACTATCACTGTTGGTGGGCTCTCTCGGCGATTTTGCCCTGAGTGCTGGGACACTGTCGACGTCGATATGGATCTGTGTATCGTAGATTTCGGCTGCAGGGAGATCCTCGGCAAGCTCAATGGCCGCATCGCTTCCGCCGGTTACCTCGGTGAGTTCGACAGTGCAGTTCCTGACAACTGCGGGTGGGGCTTCGGATACCGGGCTGTAGTTGCTCAACCGAATCCCACGCATATTCTCGAACCCCGGTTGGACCGAGTCACACCGGACATGGACGTTGCGGACCAGTGAGTCGGCGCGCACGCGAACATTCGAAACCCCACTGTTGGCGTATGTTCCCCCTTCGACGACCATTCGTCCACCGGGCGGATCGGCGTACAGGCCGTTGTCCGGGAACCCCTCGATGTGGCAGTCGACGAATCGGAGATCACCACGATTTCTGTTGCCGACATAACAGCCGGAAATATCGTAGTCGGCAGTCGCACCGTCAGGCAACGAGAGCCGTTCGACCAGTCCGGAGCCGTCCGGATCGGTCACGTCGACCCGGACGAGATTGGTGTCGGCATCGACAGTTCCTTCGGCCGAGACATCACGGATGGTCAGATCGGAGGCGATCTGGGCATCTACCAGTCGACCACCCGTGTTCGGCGCGGTGAAATCGAACGAAAACCCCTCAAACCGAAACGACGAGGGGGGCTCACGACTTTGTAAGTAAAACAAATGCGAGTCGAACCCTTCGACCGGGACAATTGTTGCCTCTGGCCCGAGCAGCGTAAACTGCTCGAACCCGTCAAACTGCCACGTGTCGTCGAACCGATACTCACCGCTCGGAAAATGGATTACGGCACCGTCTTCAGCAACAGAGTCGAGCACGGGAACAACCGACTCCTCACCGGTTGGATCGGCCCCATGCTCGGTGATGTCGACTGCGTCGGCGGGAATGTCGCTCGTCTCAGGGTCGGCATCGTCAGTGTCTGACGAAGGGCCGGTGTCGGACTGAAGACAGCCAGCAACCGTCACCCCGCCGGCGCCGGAGACGCCAGCCAAAAACTGCCGTCGATTTATCTTCATATGCGACTGTCAAAGATACCGTGGCAGTATTGTTATACAGGTATGATTAAACTGTACAAGCCCAAAAATTGTATAATCGAACCCTACTTATACCACTCTACTCACATCACTTAGCCACGTGAGTCGATTCGTGATGGTGGATCATTCTCGTAGATGGCATATATCTCGAACTGCCCTTCTTCGATGACAACCTCGTCACCGATGAAACTCAACCGTTCGATGACGTCCCCGTTGGCGCGGATCTCCAAATATCGTGCCTCCCCTCGCTTCGACCAGCGAACGCGCGTACTCCCATCGGCCTGCGTCTCCATTATGACGCTCGCTTCGATGCTACTGTTTTCAGATGCATTCACGTTGAAATTTCTCTCATCGAACTCTCCAGACACGACTGCTGCCCCAACGACACCCGCAACCGATGCTGCCGAGACAACCAGTATCGCCACACACCAGAAATTAATAACGTCGACCGTGGCGCGCGTCGATTGAGTGCTGTGGCGTGTCATGTGGTTGTTGCCTGAAATTAAACGGGGTGTAGTTGAACAGTAACAGTGGTACAGAAATAAAAAGTCACCGTCCTAATTCTTAGGCAGGTGCGGTTGAACCGATGGTAGTAACCGTGGCTTACTGTGTGTGAGTTCGGTAGTATTTGAATAACTATAGTACAGATTACCATATACTGTACTAGTGGATGACAGCGAGTCTGATCTTCTGATCACTGTTGGCCCGTTTACTGTGGTCATCTCATATGAGACGTACTCACTGCCTCGAATTCAGAGATGAGACAATCAATAACACAGCTCCCGAAAACGGCGTGGTGTAGCGCCAAACACTACGTGCTGAAACAGATGCCGACCCCGGTGGGACCGGTAGCCGAACCCCTCTTGGATGCCGTTCTCGAACAGTATCGCGAGGCCGAGGTCGTCTTCGTTCATATCGGGCTGAGTGATATCAACACGGCACTCCAGCAGAACCCATACGAGGCGATGATGCAGAAACTCACAGGTCGATTTGAGTCGGTCCTGACGCCGGGATTTACCAAATCGTTCCGGAACACGGGCGTGTTCGACGTCGACGAAACACCGCCGGAGCTTGGTGCCTTCTCGTCGTTGTTTTTCGAGGATGCAACCTACCGGACTCCCGATCCACTCCATTCGATTCTCGTCGACGGGGAGTATCGATTCGATGGCTGTAGGTTCCGAGACACCTTCTCGCCGGAGGGCTGTTACGGGCAGTTGAGTGCGGACAACGTTCTGTGTCTGAATATTGGGACACCGTGGTTGGTCTCGACACAGCTCCACTACACCGAGCGAGTGTCGAATGTCCCCTACGTCGAGACCGTCGAGATCGATGGAGAGCTAACGACCGATGGAACTACACGACAGATCTCACAGCAAACATATAAGAAAAACAATTATCTATATTTTTGGAATAGACGTGGACTCCGTGATGATATGGTTTCGGCAGGCGTCATGGATCACTACTCGCTTAACGGGCTGAATATTATGGCGTTTCGGGCGGGTGATATACAGGCGTTTCTCGAAGCCAAAATCGAACAGAATCCCTATTATCTCGTCCAATAATGGAATTCTGTAGTGAGTCGACAGCACGGTCGAATCCCTCTGTAACCATCTCTGAAGCGGGTTAAACTGATGGTCCAACTGCAAAGTAAGCGATCTCATATTCGACCACATAAAATAAACGTAATCTGGTATATTTGTCTAATTACCAGATAAATATTATTTTACTTGGGTATCACAGCGTATCCAAACGGCGGTTCGGTTCCGGGTGTATCGGTCAGCGAGAACTCGGTCGTATCATGGCTATCTCAGGCGTCGACCGCACGCCGATAGACCTCGACGAGGCGGTCGATCTGCCTATTGAGACTGATCTCACTGATGATGTCGCGTCCGTTGGACCGCTCGCCAGCGCGGATGATCTCGACAAGCGAATCAGTGAGGTCGCTGTCATCGGTGTGGACGGCCGACGGCGAGACACCGGTAAGCCGGTCGGCGACGTCGCCGACGTCGACCGAAACGACGGGAAGGTTACACGCCATTGCCTCTTTGATCGAGTTCGGCGACCCCTCCCGGTGTGAGGTCAACAGCAACACGTCGGCGGCGTTCATGTAGGTGTACATCTCCTCGTGGGGAACGCCGTCGACCGTGTGGAGTTCGAGGGGACCGTCGAGTTGCTGGGCGGCGGCAGCAACAATGCGTTCGGCCCGTGGATAGTTCTTGACGTCGCGAGTCGGGGGGTACGGAAACAGAACGTGGGTCGCTTCGGGATCCCAGCCGAGGTCGGCCTGACAGGCAGACTGTGGCTCGGGCCGGAACCGGTCGAGATCGATCCCGTGGGCGATAACGTGACAGTCACGGTCGAGTTCGGCGGCCATCTCCTCGGACATGACGATCACCTCGTCGGCGGCCCGAGCCGACCACCGGCTGACCAGACTGTAGGTGCCGAACAGATCACTCCCCCACAGTTCGACGACAGTCGGATGGAACCACTGGAGTACCGCGGGTGGGGCCGACAATCCGTAGTTCGCGTGAACGATATCGTACTCGCCGCGGCTCGCACGCAGTGCCGCGGCGTAAAACCGAGCATAATCAGTGATCTGTCTGGAGCCTGAACCGTTGGTTCCGTCCGGGACGGTGACGGTGTCGACGGTAAATCCACGCTCTCTGAGACGGTTGACCTGTTGGAGATAGAATCTGGCACGGTGGTTCGTGACGAGGCTCAACACCCGAAGTTCGGCAGTCTCATTGGCGACCGACTCCTGCTGTGTCGGGTGTGTGGCCTCATTCATTGGCGGCCTCATCGATCACATCGAGCATGTAGTCGGTGACGTCGACCGTTTCTTCGAGCAGTTCGTCCCGCCGACGGTCCCACGTCTCGCTCGCGTCGGGCGAGGTCGCCAGCTCGATGGCACGGTCGTGGGCAACCTCGATATCCTCGATTGACTCGACGAGGCCGCGCTCTTCGAGTTGGACGAAGACGCCGAGAACGCCGTCGGTAGCATGGGAGTTCGCCCGAATTGTCGGCGTGCCGAGCAGTGCGGCCTCGGTCGCCATCGTCTCGCTATCACCGACCAAGAGGTCCGCAAACGCCAGCAGCTGGTGGATCTCCTCCGGTGGAACCGGAGCTTCGTACTCTGCGAGTTCCGGCGGCAACGGCCGCTCGGAGCTGATGTAGACCGTGCCGTAGTCCGATAACGCTTCGACGAGCCGCTGTTTGCCGGCGGGCGAAAAGCCGTCGCGCGAGACGTCGTGGTGGGCACCCATCGAGACGAATCGGAGCACGAAGTATGGCTCGTCGGGGTCGACGCCGTACTGGCGGAGTCGGTCGCTGTCCGGCGTAAACCAGTTGGGGTGGAGATAGGCCAACTCGTCGAACCCGTTGTGGAACCGATGTTTCTCGCCGTTATCGTGTGTGTAGTGTTCGGGCGTACACCAGTAGTCGACGAAGGGAGCGATCAGCTTCGAGACTTTCCAGGCGTACTCGGTGTCGGTAAAGACGATGCTTTTGGCCCCGGTGAGCGCCGCCGCATGGACGGCCGATGGCAGCGCCCGGCTGACGATCACATCCGGGTCGAATTTGTGGGCGAATCTGACCGTTCGGAACTCACGAAGCGTCCACTCCGAAACCAGTGCCGCCGTGCTCGTTCCTTTGGTCGAAAGCACCGTATGCTCGATTCCGTACGCGTCAAGCAGTGCTGTCGTCACCTCCTTGTTTCGGGAGGTGACCGCAACACTGTGGCCGTCGGCCGCAAGCGTTCTGATCGCGTTTTTGAACAGATGGACGTGGGCTGGATGAGTGACATCGAACTGAATTCGCATCACCAATCACTATCCGACTGTTCGGTGTTGCTTCCCCATCGGTCCGCACTACTCAGCCGACCGGTCGACGAGAAACGTCTCGTCGTCTCTGAATTATCGAGTGGCATGCGTATCATACTCCATACGGTGTCCCTCCCGGTGTTTGTTATAGTCCACCTACCGGAGTACGACCCCTCACGGAGCCACGTCGACCAGCCGTCATCGATACGAACCCGCGGTCGGTGTTACCGTAACCAGTTCGCTATGAGACACAACTAGTAACGTACCAGTTGGAACGTGCGTAGAAAGATAAAAACGGTGACAGAACGTAGAGGGAAGAACACAGTTACTCAGGCTGTCGGGTGACGTAATGGGGGTTCGTCATTGCGGTCGATTACGCTGAGAATTCTTCACACCATGACGACAGATACAAACAGCAGTTTTCGGACCGGTCGACACGCTATCCAGCGGGTGACACACCTCCCGGAGACGGCATGGTGTAGCGCCAAACACTACGCATTAAAACGGTTCCAACAGCCGTGTGGTCCGGTGGACGAGGCCGTCTTGGATGCGGTTCTCGAACAGTACGCCGACAGTGATGTGGTGTTCGTCCATATCGGTTTGAGCGATATTAAAACGGCCCTCCAGCGGAACCCATACGAGGCGATCATGGCGAAACTCGAGGCCAACTTCGAGTCGATACTCACACCGGGGTTTACGCGGTCGTTCCGTGAAACCGGTGTGTTCGATGTCCAAGAGACGCCGCCGGAGCTCGGTGCCTTTGCCTCGCTGTTTTTCACCGACGCGACGTATCGGACGGGGGATCCGATCCATTCGATCCTCGTCGACGGGGCCTATCGGTTCGATGGCTGTACGGTCAGAGACACGTTCTCGCCGGAGGGCTGTTACGGGCAGTTGAGTGCGGATAACATTCTCTACCTGAATATTGGGACGCCGTGGCTGATCTTGACACAGCTCCACTACATCGAGCGAGTGTGTGACGTTCCTTACGTCGATACTATCGGGATCGAGGGGGAACTCCGAACGAACGGGACGACCGAGCAGATCACACAGCGAAACTATACGAAAAACAGTTCGCTCTACTTTTGGAACCGGTATGGACTTCGTGATGACATGGTTTCGGCAGGCGTCATGGACCACCACTCGCTCAATGGGCTGAACGTCATGGGGGTTCGGGCCGGTGAGATGGAATCGTTTCTCGAATCCCAAATCGAAACCGACCCTTACTATCTCGTTCGGTAGCGAGGCAGTCAGTCGACCAGCGAGAGGCAATCGGGAGCGGTGACGCTGTCAGTCGGTGTCGGTCGGCTGTTCGGTGCCGGGTGTCGGTGCTCATCCGATGGCCGAGTAGCCGTCGACTACCGACCGTATCTCCACTCTACAGCTATTGCTCAGGCCACAAAAATAAAAAAGAAAACGCGGGCCCCAGTTAGTCGTCAGCCGGCGCGATGGAGTTGCCCTCGCCGTCGGTCGGCGCTGGCGAGTCATCCATATCGTCGTTGTCGGCGTATGGGTACCACGTCATCTTCGTGTTGTGCATGTAGGGGTCATCGTAGCTGGTCTCTTCGGGCTCGATGAGTGCTTCGAGTTCCTCCTCGTCTTGGCGGGCGATGAACGTCCGGAACGTCTCGTCGCCCTCGCGCTGGTCTTCGAAGCTCGCAAGGAGGTTCTCGATTGCACCGGGAACTTCGTCGACGGGGACGCGCTGGCCGACCCACTCCGCAAAGTGTGGGTTCTCGCCAAGCCCGCCGCCGAGACCGATATCGAGTGCCTCGACCGGTTCGCCGTCCTTCCGGGTCTTCATCCCACGGAGAGAGATATCGGCGATCTGCGGCTGGGCACAGGATGCGGTACATCCAGAGAGGTGGATGTGGAAGTCCTCGACGCCCTCTGGGAGGTCGACGTTTTGCTTCAGCCATCGCGCGTAGCGGACCTGTCGGTTCTTCGTCTCGACAATCGAGAGCGAACAGAACTCGGTGCCAGTACAGGCGACCGAACCACGCATGAATGGATGTGGATCCGGCGAGTAGTGCTCAAGGAGGTCCTCTTCGAGCAGATCGTCGAGATCCTCTTCGGGCACGTCGGTGATCATCACGTTCTGTCGCTGGCTGACGCGGACCTCGCCGGAGCCGTACTGTTCGGCAAGTTCAGCGAGTTCTTTCGTGTCTTCGGCACCCATCCGACCAACGAGGACGTTGAGTCCGACGTAGTACTTACCGTCACGCTGTTCGTGAACGCCGATCAGGTCGCCGTGTTCCTCGCCGCCCGCGTTGTAGGTGTACTGCTCGCGGAGGTCGACGCCTGCGGTTTCGAGTTCGAAGTCGACAAAGTCGTCCTGGAGGGTCTCGCGGAACTTCTCTGGTCCCCACTCGTCCATGAGGAACTTGATGCGGGCGTTGTATCGGTTCTCGCGGTCGCCGTGTTCATTGAACAGCGACGAAATGCCAGCGGCGACATCTGCGGCGTTTTCGGGTCGCGTGAAGACATCGAGCTGTCGGGCGATACGTGGCTCGTTACGGGAGAGCCCGCCACCGACAGCAACGTTGAAGCCGCGGACTTCCTCGCCGTCGATCTCTTTATAAGCGGGTTCAAGCGCCAGATCGTTGATGTCACCCTGGCCGGAGCCATCAGGTGCGCCAGTGACCGAGACCTTCCACTTGCGGGGAAGATTCGAGTGATCGTCGTTGCCCTTGAAGCGGTCGTTGAGTTCCTGGATCACGGGCCAGGCGTCGACAAACTCCGGGGCCTTGCCAGCCATCGGGTTGCCGACGATGTTGCGCCACGAGTCACCACAGGCCTGTTGGGTCGAAAGACCGTTTGCTTCGAGCTTTTCGAAGATCTCCGGAATGTCTTCGATCTTGATCCAGTGGAGCTGGATCGACTGGCGGGTCGTCCAGTCGACGTAGGCGTCGCCGAACTCGGGGTTGGTGCCCGGACCGGTGGCGTACTCCTCGGCGATCTCGGCGACGACTTCAGTTTGTCCCGGTTCGAGAACGCCGTTGGGCGTCCCGATCCGCATCATGAAGTAGCTTTCTTGGCCGTTGCGCTGGTGGTACAGTCCCCACCATTTGAAGCGCTCGAACCACGCGTCGCTCTCGTCGTCCGGAATCGCGTCCCATCCGTCCTCTGCAAATCGATAGAGGTGCTCACGGATCTCGTTGCCGTAGACCTCAGATTTCCATCGCTCAACGTCGGTTGGCATACTAGACTTCTATATCCCCATACCTAAACAGCCGCCTGCCGCGTCAACCCTCCCCGGTGCTTTCGTATACCGGGTATTGTTGCTGCTACTTGCCCGTTCGGCGTTCAATCGGGCGCATGATGATGTTCTCGCGGTCGTAGCCCTCGTACGTGCCTTGGCGGATGGTACCGACCGGAAGCTTGCCGGGGACACCGCTTTCACCGCAGGCAATGCATTTACCGTAGGTCGTCACCGCAACATCACTGCCGTCGGCGCTGACTCCGGTGAACCCCTCGGCGATGAAGTCGACGAGGTCACAGTCGCAGAAATCAGGGGCATCGAGCCGCCACAGTTCACTCACGCTGACGCGTCGCTGATCGTTCACCGACAGCCACGCACCGTCATCGAGAATGCGAAGGGCGACACTCATTGGGGTTGGGTAGGTTCCCCACAGGTGTGTATCAGTCGTCTACAGCAATCACTGACCGCACCGATGACACCAGATACAAATCAGAATCGACCGTAGTCAGGTGGTTTCGGAGCTATTTCGGCGTCGGTAATAGGGGCAACAGTCTCCTGTATCACAGAGCGCGGGCCAGTGTTACAGGTTAGGTCGTGGTTAACCGTGATGGGACTGTAGGAATACTCGATGAATGCAGCAACAACCGGCACGGAGGAGAACCAATGAGCGATAACGATACCGACCACTTAGCGAATCTCTCCGATGGGGCCGGCTGTGCAGAAGTCTGGGAACACCTCTCCGAACAGCGCGAAGACGCCGCAGCTGACGCCGACAGCGAGTCGGACGACGACGAGTCAGTCGACGCTGAAACGGGCGACGCCGACAGCGAGTCCGACAGCGAGAAGGAAGCCGCCGCCCCCTGTCCGTAACGGTCGCTGATTCGATAGCCTGCCTCCGATCCAATATATATGCTGTCTGTGGGTCTCGGAGGCAGTGACGGCCTGCCCACTGAGTGAGCCACCTCTCCCGTCGACCGGTCGACGTGACAGGTCCATCCGGGCCAGTGAGGCAAGCAGCATCCGACAGTGATTCGAATTTTGGGGTGAATTGCAATGGATCAGGAACGGAGTCTGCCCCAATCCACGAAAAACGCTTTGAAGCCGATAGCTGTTTGCTCTACTGATGAATGAGTGGAGCACGTGGTGTCGGCGCGTCGACAGGGCAACGAGTGAACGCGATACTTTTACTGAATGCGACCATTAGCCGGGGCAATGAGTGAGGAGTACGGCTCTGAACGGGAGACGCCAGTTGGAACGCCGGTGGTTCGAGCGGATCCAGAGATCACCGGCGAGCGGGCCGCCGAGGTAGTCAGTTTCGATCCTGACGATCCCGACAGCGTCGACGAAGCCGCCACGGTCGTCCACGAGTTCGCAACGGGTGCGGTCGGTGGCAACGACCACGTGTTGATGCTTCGTGGCGCGGCCGCGTGTGCGGCACTCGTTCGCGGGGTCGGCTCGTATAAGGCCGCCGCAGAGAAGGCCGGTGAGGGGGTCACGATCTCGTTTATCCGGAAATGGGCGCGGGTTCACGATCTGCCCCAGTCGATCCGTCGACACGTCGCCCGCGGTCATATCGCGCCGACAGCAGCCAAACACATCGCCCGCGTCCCAGCCGAAGATCGATATCTTCTCGCGTGGGCGAGTTTGGATGCGGAGCTCACCGTGCGGGATATTCGGTCGGTTGCCAGCGCGGTCAACAACGGCACTGATGTTGAGACTGCACTTCAGGACCACGGCATAACGCCCGGTCGACTCTCCATGGAGCTTCCGTCGAAGCTGTACATCGAGCTTCGACACCGAGCCTCGATGACGAACCGCGCGCCCGGAGACGTGGTGGCCGACGCGCTCGCGGACTACTTTGCGGAGGAGTAGTCTGTCAGTCGACGGGATTGTGTGAGGTGGAGTCGTAGCGGCGATTGATGTAAACCCTTATTAATGCGTGTAGGCAAGTCAGGATGAGGGCTGGTAGCTCAGTTAGGGAGAGCGTCTGGCTTTTAACCAGACGGTCGGGGGTTCAACTCCCTCCCAGCCCGCTTCTGCGACGAACAACGTGAGGAGCGAAGCGGCTACGGAGGGCGTTGAACCAGGGAGCGAACGCAGTGAGCGAGTGAGGTTCAACTCCCTCCCAGCCCCGTCGACATCGCGTTCAGATTCCTGTCGACACTCGTCCGGTAACAGATTCTGTTTACATACTGTAGCATCGGGCGAAACCAGAACGTCAGACACGTACGAGGGATTTTTTACCACATAGAACGAACAGTTATCTACAGAGAGTCGACTGCACTGACCAAAAGGACCCACACGATGAGCGACACTGGCACCCCACCGGACGACAGCCCGTTTCTGGCCCCAGCCGAGGCCACAGACCGGGAGGTACCCACACCCGAAGAGATCGAGGAGTCGACAGATACCTCGGTCATCGAACCGGTCGAAGTACTGCTCAAGGGGTTCGTGACGCTGTTCACGCGTGGGGACGAGATCGATCTCGAAACGATTCGGGAGCGAACGACCGTCAGAAACGTTGTCAACTATCGCGAGATCGACAAGCAGCTTGATCCGGGCTGGGCAGTCGACCCCGAGATCGTCAAATTCGGCGATGAGTCGCTGGCCGACGCCCTCGTGTTTAGCCACTATCAGCGGTCATATGACGTGATCCTCAAACCGGTCGACATCTTCGTGCCGACCGACGAGATCGAACTGTTCATCCACGACCGTCGACGCGGGATTCGCCACCGCCTCGTCCAAACGACGCCCTCGCTGGACAGGGCGCTCGAACACACCGCCTCGAAGCTCACCCACAGCCATTTCAACCCCGATGCGCCGTATCTCGCCTCGCTGGTGGCCGACGAGGAGGCGCTCGACGTCGACCCCGAGGCAGTGGGGGAACTCGACGACGACCTCCGGCTGAAAACCGACTGAGACGGACTGTTTGACAGCACCCCGTCTCAGTCGACGTTCTCGCCCTGATAACTCCCGTCGTAGGTTCCGTCGTGGTCAGCCTCTGCGAAGACGATCTGGGCGATGCGTGCGCCCTGCTCGATCTCGATTTCGTGGTGGACTTCAAGCAGACCCTCACCTTTGCCCTCGTAGCCCGCATCCCAGACCGCAGTGTGGAGCATACAGGAGTTGCGCATCAGCGAGGAGCGAGGATATATAAATCCGATATGCTCCTCGGGTATATGGACGGTCTCGCCGTACTGGACGATGTAGGCTCCCGGCTCAAGTGTGAAGGTGCCGTCGACCGGCTCGACCTCCTCGCGGTCGCCGATCTCCTTGCCGTCGCGGCCGATCCGGCCTGTGCCTATCTGTTTATAAATCTTCGCAGCCGTGAGGTCGACGCCGTTCGGCTGGAGCTGTGTGTCAGCAATTGGGGAGATATGCTGGCCAACGAGCGCGCCGGATTCGAACATAATCGGCACTCTGTCGGTGTGGCCTAAACCTTACCGAGTTCCGATGGGTTCGAACGCTTGAAAAACGTCGACAATAGGCCGGTGAATCTGAACAATCTGACAGTTGCGGCTGTATTCCACACGGTTAACAGTCGAGAAATACGCGGGATTTATACCCGCGTAGGGACCATCAGCGAACGTTATGGGACAGACGCTTACAGAGAAGATCCTCGACGATCACCTCGTCGAAGGGGAGCTCACCCCCGGCGAAGAGATCGGTATCGAAATCGACCAGACGCTCACCCAGGACACGACTGGGACGATGGTCTGGCTCCAGTTCGAGGCGCTCGGCCTCGAAGACGTCCAGACTGAGCTAGCCGCCCAGTACTGTGACCACCAGACCTATCAGTTCGACTTTAAAAACACCGACGACCACCGCTTCCTCCGCTCGGCGGCTGGCACCTTCGGCGCACACTTCTCCCGACCCGGCAACGGTATTTGCCACAACGTCCACAAGGAGAACTTCGCCGCGCCCGGCAAGACGCTGCTCGGCTCCGACAGCCACACGCCAACCCCCGGCGGTCTCGGCCAGCTCGCAATCGGTGCGGGTGGTCTCGACATCGCCGTCGCCATGGGTGGCGGCGCCTACTACGTTGAGATGCCGGAAGTCGTCAACGTCCGACTTGAAGGCGAGCTCGAGGGCTGGGCCTCCGCGAAGGATGTCATCCTCGAGATGCTCCGCCGCCTGAGCGTCAAGGGTGGCGTCGGCAAGGTCTTCGAGTACACCGGTCCCGGCGTCGAGTCGCTCACCGTCCCCGAGCGAACGACGATCACCAACATGGGAACCGAACTCGGAGCCACCTCGTCGATCTTCCCAACTGACGAACAGACACAGGACTACCTCGACCGCGTCGGTCGACCCGAGGAGTTCGTCGACCTCTCGGCGGACGAGGACGCCGAATACGCCGACGAGATCGTCATCGACCTCGGCGAGCTTGAACCCCTTATCGCCTGTCCGAGCATGCCTGACAAGGTCGTGCCCGTCGACGAAGTCGCCGGCGAGCGCGTCGAGCAGGTCATGATCGGCTCCTGTACCAACGGCAGCTACGAGGACATCCTGCCGGGCGCGAAGATGCTCAAAGACCGCGAGGTCGCCAAGCACACCGAGATGATTATCGCGCCTGCATCCAAGCAGTCCGCGGAGATTCTCGCCCGTCAGGGCTGGGTCGCCGAACTGATGGCCGCCGGTGTCAACTTCTCGGAGGCGACGTGTGGTGCCTGTATCGGCATCGGTCACGTTCCGGCTTCGGACTCCGTTTCGCTGCGTACCTTCAACCGCAACTTCGAGGGTCGCTCGGGGATCGAAGACGACAACGTCTACCTCTGCTCGCCGCAGGTTGCGACCGCCGCAGCCATCGCCGGCGAAATCGTCGACCCACGGGACCTCGCCGAGGAACTCGGCGACCTCGAAGCCCCAGAGATCGAACTGCCCGAAAAGTACGACGGCTCGAAGGCCGACCTCATCTCGCCGGACAACGCCATCGACGACGAACTCATCAAGGGCCCCAACATCGGTGACGTGCCGCTGAAGGACCCCCTCGGAGACACCGTCGGCGGCGAGACCATCCTGAAGATGGATGACAACATCACGACCGACCACATCATTCCCGCCACGGCAGACATCCTGAAATACCGGTCGAACATCGAGAAGCTCTCGGAGTTCACCCTCTCGCGTGTCGACGATTCGTTCGCCACCCGAGCCAAGGAGTCGCCCGGCGGCGTGCTGGTCGCTGGCGAGAACTACGGCCAAGGCTCCTCGCGTGAACACGCAGCCCTCTGTCCGATGTATCTCGGCATCGAGGCCGTGTTCGCCCAGAGCTTCGCCCGCATCCACAAGGCGAACCTGTTCAACTTCGGGATCGTCCCGTTGGCAATCGACGAAGAGACCTACGCGAAGATCGAGCAGGGCGACGACATCGAGATCGTCGACGACATCGGCGACGGTGTCCGAGACGGTGACGAGGAGTTCACCTGCAGTGTCAACGGCGAGTGGGAGTTCACCGCCGAACTCGACGCCTCCGAACGCGAGCGCGACATCCTCGCCGCCGGTGGCAAGCTCTCGTGGACCAAACAGCAGGCAACCGAAGGCGGCTCGGCTCCGGCTGACGACTGAATAGGTCGCAACTCAGTTTCTTTTATTTTTCCGACGAAGAACGGTAGTGCTGGATTTCGCCTATGCTATCAGCAGCGGAACATATGTTTCAAAGAAGTACTGTCGAAGTCCGATTCATAAATTTGACACAATAGACGTAGTACCCTATCGAGCGGAGCAGCCACTCTCTGGTACAGTAAATATTTAGCCGTGGTTGCTATAGCAACTGTCAGTCTATCAATTCTCTCTGTAGAACACCCGATAATGAACAAGACACCACACCCTGATCTCTCTCCGACCGAGGAGATACGGATTCTCCACGTCGACGACGAACCGGATTTCGCGTGGATGGTTGCACAGAATCTCGAACGTGAAAGCGAGCAGTTTACTGGAAATTCGAGGCGAAAGCCTCGCCCTTCAGGGCGGGGATGAAGCCGACCAACAGTATTCAACCGCCGACGATGGCATAGACGGGGTTTCCAACGCAATCATTAAGCCGTCCGACCGTGATAGTATGCATAGATGGTGAAGAGTACCCGTCACGCGAAATACGAACTCTACTACCACATAGTGTTCGTGCCGAAATATCGGCGTTCGCACCTGACGGGGAAGACGAAGGAACGTCTCGAATCCATCTTCGCGGAAATCTGTGAGGACAAGGGCCTCGAACTGGCCGAGTCCGAGGTCATGCCCGACCACGTACACCTGTTCATCGGGAGTCCACCGAAGAACGCCCCGTCGCTCATCGTCAACTGGGTGAAGGGCATCTCCGCCCGCAAGTACAACCAGCGGTACGACGACCGCGTGAAGTGGACTCGTTCGTACTACGTCGGAACAGCGGGAAGCGCCTCGAAGGGCGCTGTCGAACAGTACATCGCTGAACAGGAGGGTGACGACGAATGAAGCGTGCCAACACTTTTGAGGTCGTGCCACAGACCGAGAACGACAAAGAGTGCCTCCTACGGCTACTCGATGCATCCGCTTCTCTGTGGAACGAACTGACCTACGAACGTCGTCAGAACTACTTCGGTGACGGCGACGTGTGGGACACTTCCGAGTACCGAGGACGCTACAACGGCGTCGTCGGAAGCGCGACTGTTCAACAGGTCACGCGCAAGAACAGCGAAGCGTGGCGGTCGTTCTTCGCCCTCAAGGAGAAAGGCGAGTACGCCAACCCACCGTCGTACTGGGGCAACGAGGAGGACGGACGCGAACTCCGTACCTACATCCGATGCAACCAGTACACGATTGAGTGGGGGAAACGTAGCCGTCTCGAAATCCCTGTCGGGCAAGAACTGAAAGACGAATACGGACTCGGCTACCACGAACGACTCCGCCTCGAAGTCCGAGGCAACCCGAAGTGGGACGGCAAACAGGGTCGTCTGGAACTTGAGTACGACGAGGTTAGCGACACGTTCAGGGCTTTTCAACCAGTCACCGTACCTGATTCTCGACTGGATTCACCACTGGCTTCGGAAGAAGCCGCCCTCGACGTTGGAGCGAACAATCTCGTCGCGTGTTCCACGACTACTGGGAACCAGTACCTCTACGACGGTCGTGAGTTGTTCGGACGGTTCCGCGAGACGACAGACGAAATCGCCCGCCTACAGTCGAAACTCCGAGAGGGTCGCTACTCCTCGAATCGGATTCGACGGCTGTACCGACAGCGGACGAAGCGTCGTGACCATGCACAGAACGCGCTGGTGCGCGACCTCGTTGAACGGCTGTACGATGAGGGCGTGGCGACGGTGTACGTGGGCGACCTGACAGACGTGCTGGAAGCGCATTGGTCGGTCAGGGTGAACGAGAAGACGCACAACTTCTGGGCGTTCAAGAAGTTCATCCACCGTCTCGCGTGCGTCTGTGAGGAGTACGGCATCAGCCTCGAAACCGAGTCGGAAGCGTGGACGAGTCAGACGTGTCCCGAGTGTGGCGACCACGAGAAGACGGTTCGCCACGAGGATACGCTGACGTGTCCATGTGGCTTCGAGGGGCACGCCGACCTCACGGCGTCAGAGACGTTCCTTCGGGAAAACAGCAATTGCGAAATCAGGCCGATGGCACGGCCCGTGCGATTCGAGTGGGACGACCACGACTGGTCGGGGAAACTATACCCTCACGAAAGTCCCAAAGAAGTGCGCACGAACCCGCAAGTTGCCTCCGTGGGTCGGTAGCCGAACCCTCAACGGAGGAATCCTCGCGCTTTAGCGCGGGGAGGATGTCAACGTGCAATCGACGACCGACCCGGAGGCAGTCGCCGAGACCGTCTCGGGAGGGGCAATCGACTGTGTGATCAGCGATTACCAGATGCCGGAGATGAGCGGTTTGGATGTGTTCGCTGCGGTTCGCAACGTCGACCCCGAGATTCCGTTCATCCTGTTTACTGATACGGGAAGCGAGACGATTGCCAGCGAAGCGATTTCGGCAGGGATCTCCGACTACGTCATTAAAAACACGATCAAAGAGCAGTACACGCTGTTGGCGACCAAAATAACGACATACGTCGACCGGCGTCGTGCCGAAGCCGTTGCGGCTCGCACTCAACAACAGCTCCACGAACTCGCCGAAAACACGAACGACGTACTGTTTATTTTCTCGGCTGACTGGAACGAACTCGAATATATTAATTCTCGCTGTACAGAACTGTTCGGTCAGTCGGTTGCGGCACTCCATAAGAACTCGGCGGCGTTTTTAGAACCCGTCCATCCGGACGACGTCGACGACCTCAAAAATACGATGCAGAAGGCCTCAGAAGGCAACTCACAACAGGTCGAGTATCGCATTCAGGTAGACTCGGAAAAATGGGTCGAGTCCCACGCTCAGCCGATTGTCGATGAGACGGGGAGTGTCGTCCGTGTGGCTGGATTCACACACGATATCACCGAACGCAAACAGCGCGAACTCGAACTACGAGCGAAAAACGAACGGCTCGAACGGTTTGCCTCCATCGTCTCACACGATCTGCGGAACCCGTTGAGCGTCGCCGACGGCTATCTTGAACTGGCACGCAAGGAGGCCGACAGCGATCATCTCGAAACCGTCGCCCGCGCACTCGACCGCATGGAGACACTTATCAGTGAACTGCTGGTCCTCGCCCGCGAAGGCCAGGAAGTCACCGAAACGAAACCGGTGTCGCTCGACAAACTCGTCCTGTCGAGTTGGAATAATATCGACCAGCAGAATGCCACACTGCACACTGAGACGAACGTTGAGATACTGGCCGACGAGATCCGGTTGGGGCAGGTCTTCGAGAACTTCCTTCGGAATGCTATCGAACACGGTGGCGACGCGGTGAACATCAACGTTGGTCTCCTCGACGACGAGACTGGGTTCTACGTCGAGAACGACGGGGACCCTATCCCGGAGAATAAAAAGGGCCAGATCTTCGAGACGGGATTCACGACGAACACGCAGGGAACCGGGTTCGGGTTGGCGATCATCAAACGGATCGTGAACGCACACGGCTGGAGCATCAGTGTCACCGATAGCCACCATGGCGGTACACGGTTCGAAATCACGGGTCCCGAATTCCTCGACCAATAACACCTCTCGCGAGCTAATCGCTGTATTCCTTCGCGGTCGTATACGCCTCGCGCAGCTTTTTAAATTCGGCTTCGGTGCCGCCGCGGTCGGGATGGACCTCCTTGACCTGTGAGCGGTAAGCGTTCCGGACCTCGTCTTGGGAGGCTCCGGCTTCGAGTCCGAGTTTCTGGAAGGCGTTGGTTATCGAGGCGTCGACAGTCGGCCGACGCCGACTGCGTTCGGGTTCCTCGACGTCGAAGGGGAGTCGCCGTCCGAGTTGGCCCGCGGGCATCTCGTCTTCACAGAGCACGACAAACGTCGAGGCGTCTTCGAGGCCGAAAAACACCCGTGGATCGAACGTGACCGCGACGTCTCGCTGTGGGAGATAGAACGCCACTGTGTAGCCTGCGAGGTCGACGTTTTCGACGACCCGTTCGCCGATGGCGTTGAGATAGGATCGAATCTCGGCGTGTCGACGAAGACTCCCGTCGACGTGGTGGTCGTGAGTCGATGGCTCAGTCGTCGGGAACAGCCGCTCACCGAAATAAAACACTGCAGCGACCACAACCGACGCAACCACACCCAGACCGACCCCTAACAGCGCCCACGTGGGGAGATCGCTCAGCAGGTCAGTAAGCACAGTTGCCGTTAGAGACGGCAGCTAAAGAAATGCTCGGGATCGGGTTCAGATCACGTCCTCGGCCTTCAGTCCCGCGATCACGTCGTCGACGAGGCTCTCGATGTCCTCGTAGGGGAACTCCTGGTGGCCGCCGAGTTTCGAGGCGAGTTCCATCGCGCTCAGTGTTCGGTCACCGGCCGAAAACGTCGTGCCGGGACCGTTTGGCAGGGCTGGAACCAGATCCATCTGGCTCGTCACGGGGAACTCGGCGTCGCCGAAGGCCTCGGTAAACTGTTCGCGGAGTTCGGCTTCGATATCAGTCATACACGTACTGGCTCGATAGCGACCAAAAACGTTCCGGAACGGCAACACACTGGCTCGACTCTGTCGACCGGTGACTGTCGAGTCAGCGACGAGCCACCGAGGGCGAACCAAAGTATTCACTACGGCGGACTCCCAACTCCGGTTCATGAGCGACAACGTAGTCTCTCGGCGCGGGTTTCTCCGAACGACCGCCGGAGCGACCGCCGCGGCGGGAGCCGCAACCGCCACTGCAGGCACAGCCGCTGCACAAAGCGAGATGGCCGATTTCGGTGAGGTCGCGGACGTCGACGGTGGCACCGAAGACCTCCGCGGCGAAAGCGAAGTCACCGTCGAGGTCGGAGCCAGCGGCAACGGCGGCAATCTCGCCTTCAGTCCCGCAGGGATCTGGGTCGACCCCGGCACGACTGTCACCTGGGAGTGGACCGGCGAGGGCGGCGACCACAACGTCGCGGCGACCGATGGCCCGGCCGAACTCGACAGCCCACTGCAGGCCGATGGCACCTACGAGTTCGAATTTACCGAAGACTTGGCGGGCATCACCAACTACCAGTGTGAGCCACACGCAGGGCTCGGCATGCTGGGTGCAGTCGCCGTCGGCGACGACGTGCCAACTGTCGAAACCGGTGGTGGCGGTGGGGCGAGCGGCGGTCCACCTCAGATTCCAGACAGCGCGAAAACCCTCGGCATAGCCACCTTTGTGGCGATGATCTCGACGCTCTCGTTTGCCTTCTTCTTCGTCAAATTCGGCGGCAACTACGACGACCAGTAGCTCCTTACGCGTCGTCTTCGCCCTTCCAGTAGTCGACCGCCGACTCCTGTTCGTAATACCCCTCGAAGCTCCGCTCCTCGCGGCCACCCGGCGGCGAGCCGACATAGACACCGAACTTCTCGGAATCCGGGTAGATCGTGACATCCGGCTCGTTCATCGTCGACACCGCGAGATACCGGAGCGTCTCGTCAGAGTCGTTGATAATCCGGTGGGCTCCCGACGCGTTGGCCGGAAAGCTGACGTAATCGCCCGCAGTGAGGTCGACCCTTTCGTCGTCGGCCCGGAGCGTTCCTGACCCAGCCAGCACGTAGATCGCCTCCTCGTTGGCCGTGTGGTAGTGGTAGGGCCACGACTTCTTGCCCGCAGGCAACTCATAGAGGCTACAGCCCAGTTTGTCGCTGTCAGTGGCCTCACCCAACTGCTTTCGTCGGACCTCCATCTTGCCGTCTCCCTGCGTCGTCCATTCCATTTCGGCGGCGTTGGTCCGCTGCATACGGTACTCGATTGACTGCAGTGGCTTGACAGTTTCCCTGATCTGACGGTTGCGGCGACAGTTGCCGAAGGGCTGCATTTATCTGCACTCCGCCGTAACGGTTGGTAATGCGAACTCCGACAGGCGGTTCTCCTGGCGAGTTGGGTCAGCTCGAAGGTAACGACAGCGTCTTTGGACCGGAAATCGGCGACTTCTCCGGCCAAGGCGGCGGAGATCGGTCAGATGAGGCCGAAGATGCAAGCATGAAAACCGGGACGACGACGGTCGGTCTCAAAACCGAAGACGGCGTCGTGCTGGCAACCGACATGCGCGCGAGCATGGGCTACATGGTTTCGAGCAAGGACGTCCAGAAGGTCGAAGAGATTCACCCGACGGGCGCGCTCACCATCGCCGGCTCGGTGTCGGCCGCCCAGAACCTGATCAAATCGCTCAAAGCCGAGGTCCGACTGTACGAGGCCCGACGCGGCGAGAACATGAGCATGCAGGCACTCTCGACGCTCACCGGTAACTTCCTCCGCTCGGGTGCCTTTTTGATCGTCAGTCCGATCCTCGGCGGCGTCGACGAAAACGGCCCCCACATCTACTCCATCGATGCGCTCGGTGGCACGACCGAAGAGGATTACACCGTCACTGGCTCCGGTAGCCAGTTCGCCCTCGGTGTGCTCGAACAGCAGTACGAGGAGGGGCTATCGCTTGACGAGGCAGAATCCATCGCTGGCAACGCGATCAAAACGGCTATCGAACGCGACCTCGCGTCGGGCAACGGAATCAACGTCGCTGTTGTCACCGAAGACGGCGTCGACGTCACCCGGTACGACGACGTCGACGACATGATCTAAGCCGGTCGGTCGCAGCTTTCTCTGTTCGCTACCTCGTGAGCGACTGCTGTCACTATCTTCCCGTTGGAGCCGGTGATCCGTGTGAGCCAAGGACAAACCTTTATCTACAGCACGGCATCCACTCATTCAAAGAGTTGTGTATATGGAAACCACAGACCTATCACCGAAAACGATACTCCGAGAGCGTCCCGGGCTCAGTATTGTCGCTCTCGTTGGACTGCTTTTGTGTGTCGACCTGCTTCTCAAGCTCGCTGGGCTGGGATTCGGGCCGCTCGGCGGGAGCCTCTCGCCCTCGCGGCTCGGGTCGAACCTCTGGAACGGGCTGGTGATCGGGCTGGTGATCGGGTTGGCCGGGATCGGTCTCTCGATGACCTACAGTATTCTGAACTTCGCGAACTTCTCCCATGGAGATCTCGTGAGTACCGGTGCGTTCACTGGCTGGGGCGTTGCCTTCGTGATTGCCGCGGTTGGCCGGGCACCCCTCCGCGCGCTGGCGACCGTTCGGGGCGCGGGCGAGACAACACCCGGTGAGATCGGAGCGCACATTCTGTCGACACCTCTCGCAATTATTCTCGGGCTGATTGCTGCGTTCTGTCTCACCGCCGCCATCGCACTGGCGCTCGACCGCGCGTTCTACAAACCGATGCGCGACAGGGGCAGTATCTCGCTGTTGATCGCCTCGGTCGGTGTCGCGCTGGTCGTCCGGTATCTCCTCCAGTTCGTCTACGGAGCCAGTCGCCGCGGCATCACCGCCAGCGTCGACGGGGATACACTCGTCGGGCCGCTCGGTATCTCAGCGACGGTCCACCAGATAACGATTGCAGTCGCTGCCGTTGGGCTCATGCTGGCGATGCACTACATGCTCCAGCGGACCAAACTCGGCACGGCGATGCGGGCGATGGCCGACAACAAGGATCTCGCGTTGATCACCGGGATTCCGGCCGAACGCGTCGTAACCGCGACCTGGATCCTGGGCGGCGGTCTCGCCGGTGCGTCGGGCTATCTCTACGTCCTGTTGCGCGGAACGATCCAGTTCGACTTCGGCTGGACACTGTTGCTCCTGATTTTCGCAGCAGTCATCCTCGGCGGGATCGGCTCTATCTACGGCGCTATCGCGGGCGGAATCATCATCGGGATCGTGTTTACGACCTCGACGGTCTGGATCTCGTCGGATTTCAACTCCGCCGCGGCGTTCGCGGTGATGATTCTCGTCCTCCTGCTTCGTCCTGAGGGACTGTTTGGAGGTGTGTCGACGGCATGAGCGACGACACAGTGGCGCCGGACGACATGCCCGGCTCGTCGCCCGATAGCACGCCGGACAGCGCGCTGGACGCAGTCGTTGAGGCGGCCACCCGGAGCGACCTCGGAATGGTCCTGCTCACGCTGGGGCTCATCTACATCGGCGCGACGCTATTGACGTTTTCGGACGGATTAAACAGCGTCGTCGGCCTGCTGCGAACGCTGACGTTCCTTGGGTTGGTGTACGCTTTGTCAGCGCTTGCACTCAATCTCCACTGGGGATACACCGGGCTGTTCAATATCGGCGTGGCGGGGTTCATGGCCGTCGGCGTCTACACGATGGGGATCTTCGTTCGCTCACCCGACCCTGCGTTCGGGCCGCCCGGACTCGGACTCCCACTGCCAATCGGCATCATCGCCGGGATGGCGATGGCCTCGCTGTTCGGCCTCGTTGCTGCGTTGCCCGCGCTCCGGCTCAAGGCAGACTACTTCGCGATTGTCACCCTCGGTATTTCGGAGATCATCCGGCTCACACTCCAGTCGAGTGCGTTCGATACCGCGTTGCGTGAGACGCTGGCTGTCGGTACCGGCGGCGGCCGCGGGATGGGGATGCCCGACAACCCCGTCCGAGCGCTGTTTCTCGTCGACGGACAGGCCGGGACGCCGACCCCGCTCGGCGAGTTCGTGTTCGGACTCCTCGGCGAGAGCGGCCTCGGGATCGCGAACAACATCCTGATTGGCTGGGGGTATATCGTCGTGCTTGGGATCTTCCTTGTCGGGTTTTACGTGCTGCTCGAACGGCTGGGGCGGTCACCGTTCGGCCGTATCCTCAAAGCGATCCGCGAGGACGAACTCGTCGCTGACTCGCTGGGGAAGAACGTCGACCTCATCAAGATCAAGGTGTTCATGATCGGCTGTGCGCTGATGGGGCTGGCGGGCATCCTCTGGTTCGGCAGTCAGGGCAACGTCTCGCCAACGCCGCAGTTCGAGCCGATCTTGACGTTCTACATCTTCGTTGCCGTAATCGTCGGTGGGTCGGGGTCGAACACAGGGAGCGTCCTCGGCGGCATCGTCTTCGCGGCGGTGCTGTTCGAGGGGCCGCGCCGTGTCGGGGCCGTGCTGCGGGATACGATAGACGCGCCGACACCGCCGACGTTCGCCGATGCCGTCCTGTCGTTCGATCCGACCAGCATGCTCGCGTTCGCCACCGACAACATCGCCCCGCTCCAGTTCGTCCTGCTCGGACTGGTCCTGATCTTCATTATGCACCGTCGACCACAGGGACTGCTCGGGGATCGGATCGAAACCGCCGCCGCCATCGACCTCTCTGGTCGGGCTGGCGACCACGGAGGTGAGCGCGATGAGTGAGTCGGAGACGGAAGTCGACGCTGAATCGGGAGAGGCCGAAAGCATGGATTCGCCGGTCGAGCGGGCCGCCCAGCAGACGCCGACCAGCCTCCCGCTGCGCGTTGAAGGCCTCGCCAAGCAGTTCGGCGGCATCACCGCCGTCGACGGGGTCTCCTTCGAGGTCGAGGCCGGGTCGCTGACCGGCCTGATCGGCCCGAACGGGGCCGGGAAGTCGACGACGTTCAACTGTATCACCGGTGTTCACGAGCCGACGGCGGGCAACGTCTATCTCAACGGCGAGGAGATCACGGGACTGGCACCGTACGAAATCGCCCAGCGAGGCCTCGTCCGAACGTTCCAGATCGCACGGGAGCTTTCGGAGATGACGGTGCTCGAAAACCTCATGCTGGCTCCGAAACACCAGCTCGGCGAGTCGGCGATCCGGTCGGTGCTGCCGGGGCTCCGAGATGATGTTGTCGACCAAGAAGAGGAACTCCGCGAGCGGGCGTGGGAGACGCTCGAATTCTTCGAGATCGACCATCTCGCAACCGAGTACGCGGGAACGCTCTCGGGTGGCCAACGAAAACTCCTTGAGATGGCTCGCGTGTTGATGACTGACCCCGAAGTAGTGTTGCTCGACGAACCGCTCGCCGGGGTCAACCCCACACTCGAAGAGAAACTACTCGACAGGATTCACGACCTGCGGGCGGAGGGATACACCTTCCTCTTTGTCGAACACGATATGGACGTCATTATGAACAACTGCGAACGGATCATCGTCATGCATCAGGGGCGCGTCCTCGCCGAGGGGACTGCCGAGGACATTCGAAACAACGAACAGGTCATTGAGGCCTACCTGGGTGAGGATATATGAGCAACGACACCACCGAACACGGAGCGTCGACCGAATCGACCGAGGCGACTGAATCGGCCGAAGCCAGCGAATCGACAGCCACGAGCGCGAACGCAAGCAGAGATCACACCCTTGACGGCGAGTCGATGCTCAGCATCCGCGGGCTCGATGCTGGCTACGGCGATCTCCAGATCCTGACCGACGTCGACCTCGATGTGGCCGACGGCGAGTACGTGACGATTGTCGGCCCAAACGGCGCGGGGAAGTCGACCGTGATGAAGACGATCTTCGGACTCACGACCCATATGGACGGCTCCATCGAGTTCGACGGCAACCCCATCCAGACCGAGCCACCCGAAGAGATCATCCACAAGGGAATCGGCTTCGTCCCCCAGACCGACAACGTGTTTCCGGGACTCAGCGTGCGTGAGAACCTCGAAATGGGGGCCTACATCCTCGATGACGTCCCGGAGGATCGGATCGAAGCAGTGTACGACCGGTTTCCGATTCTCCGCGAACGGTCCGAGCAAAAGGCGGGGAACCTCTCGGGCGGCCAGCGACAGATGGTCGCCATGGGTCGAACCCTCATGTTGGATCCGGACCTGCTGCTCCTCGACGAGCCGTCTGCCGGGCTTGCCCCCGACCTCGTCGCCGATATGTTCGACCGGATCGACCAGATCAACGACTCCGGCACCGCGATTCTGATGGTCGAACAGAACGCCAAGGAGGCACTCCGCCGCTGTGATCGTGGCTACGTGCTGGTCGACGGTGAGAACCGATACACCGACCGCGGCGAGACGCTGTTGAGCGACCAACAGGTGCGAAAAGATTTCCTCGGCGGCTAGCCACTCTCACTTCGCTTTTTTGCTGTTCCTTACTGATCGAGTGCGTCAGCCCACTGGCTGGAGTAGGAGGCCTGTTCGGGCTCGAAGGAGACCTGCTGACTAACCGAGCCGCCATCGTCTTCGAAGTTGGTGACGTACTCCTCTTCGAGCGCCTGTCCGTAGGCATCGTTGAGGTAGAGCGTACTGGAGGATTCGGCCTCGACGTACTCGCCGCGTGCGAGCCCTGCGAGTGCCGACCCCTGCAGCACATCGGAGGGACACGTTCGGAAGATGTAGCCGTTGTCTTCCAGATCGGTCACGTTCGGATCGGTCGACGACGGCGAAATGCCGACGACACCGTTCGGAATCAGCACCTGATCGGCCACCTGCAGATTGACGTTCGAGGCGGCGGGGCCGACGACTGCGCCGAAGCCAGCGTTGACCAGCGCGTTCGCCCCTGAGATGCCTGCCTGGGGATCGGTCTGGGTGTCCTCGACGCGGGTGTTGACACTGACACTGAGGTCGGCGTCGTTGACCTGCGTGGCGGCCAACAGCGCACCGTCGCGGATCGGAACCCCGAGCGGCCCGAGGTCGCCCGTTTCGGGCATCAGCACGCCGATCATTGCCTCGAAGGAGTCGACGCCGACTGGATCCTCGGCGACTGCGTTGTTGTCCTCCTCGGTGAGTTCGGAGCCGAATTCGAGGGTATCGAGCGTGCTCAACTCGCCGTCCTGAAAGTCGGTGACGTCGTAGGCTGCGGTGACGATATCACCGTTGACATCGAAGTCGGCACTCGACGATGCGCCGACGTAGTGGACTGGATCCCCGCCAGCGACCGTTTCGACGGCGTCGACGAGCGTTTCGGGGCCGAACTGCTCGCCACCAGGGTTGGCGACTGTGCGAATCCGGTCGCGGATCGCGCTCCCCGTGTTTTCGCCCGCGGCGACGGTCGCGAGGATGTTGATCGCCATCGCGTCGTAGGCCTGAGCGGTAAACACGCCCGGCTCTTCGCCATATGCGGCCTGATACTCGCTGGTGAAGAAGTCCGCACCGGGACCGCCCGCCGAGGGCTGGGTCCCGATGACGTTGTTCATATCGTTGTCGACCTCTCCGGGCAGATTACTGTCCATCAACCCATCAGGGACGACGATATCGAGGTCGGGTGTATCGGAGGCGAACTCCGAGTAGAAGTCCCGGAACAGCTGAACTCCCGACTGTGGGAAGCCGACGACCATGACTGCATCCGGAACCGAGCCGCCACCGCCGCCGCTTCCATCCGAGTCTTCCGAGGTACAGCCAGCCAGTCCTGCGATACTGGCAGCGCCGACACCCTTCAATACATCACGCCGCTGAATATTTCGATTCATATGATAAGCATTACCATAGGTATTTATAAATATATATCGATTCACTACACTGGGTTACGCAAATAAATGAGACGTGTGAAACGTGATATCGGAGTTGTCCCACGGACAGTACTCGACCTCGCAGATGCCGGTTAGTAGCCATCTGACTTCGATCCGTGGGTCGATGCAGTACGAACTATTCGAACAAAGTAGCGTCTATGGCGATAGCTGGGAGGCCCTGTTCGAAGCGCCCGATCAGGGGCGTCGCTACCGAACGACTCAACATCAGGACGAGGAACTCGCCGAGCGGTTCGTCAAGACTGACGCCCTCAACTGGCTGTAGTGGCTACCAGTCAGTAAATGTGCCTTCGATCAGCGTCGACGACTGGTTTTGGATATACAACCGCTGGGTCGACCGGATCGCCTCACTCAGTGAGTCGCCGCTGTCGAGTCGACTTCGGACCTCGCTTTGTTTCCAACTGGCGGGCGTCGTGCTGTTTTCGATCCGCCACTGGAGGGGTTGGAGATAGCTGTCGACCTCGCCTCTGTCGAGGCCGACTGCCCGAAGCCCTTCGGCGGCGTGTTCGAGGAGATCAGTCAGCGCGATGTCGATATCCGCTGTCTCGGAGCCATCAGCGGTAATCCACGTGATATCGGCGTCGAGTCCGTCCCGCATCGCCGCATAGAAGTTGTCCTTGGCGTCGGTCCAGTCGAGATCCGCAACCGGGTGTTCGGTGCGCGTCAGGCCTTCCATCGCGCCAGCGAACGCGACCATCAGCGCCATCGAATCCCGGACGGTCGGCTGGGCGGGCAGCGGCCGGAACTCGATGCGGGCATTGGCCTGCGAGCGTGTCGGCCCGCCGAAGACCGGGCGGACCCACCGCCAGTAGGTGCCGTGTTTGCGGCGGAGGGTCGCGAAGTTATCGTGGAAGTCGCTGTCGCGGTCGACCGGCATTGGGACCATCGTCTCGTCGTCGACAACGCGCTGGACGGCCTCCTCGATACTATCGAGATCCTTGGGGAACGCCACCTTGTCCGTCTCAGTGGCGCTGTTGAGCACGGATTCAAAAACGGCGATTCGGTTCTCCTGCCACCCCTCGTCGAGGACCCTCTCGGGATCGATCCCTTCTTCGTAGAGATCCGCCGGGAAGAACGGTGCGTTGACACCGAGGGCGAGCAGTGGGCCAGCGAGTCGGACCGCATACCGGAAGTACCGGGGGAGGTCCATCGCCTGCTGGACCTGATAGTGGGGCTGAATCGAGGTAATGAGGCTCTCGGGCATCACCGTTGCGGCAGTCAGGTCGACGCCCGGCGCGTCGACGCGGAACTCGCCGCTGCCGCTGTTGGCCATCGCGTGGTAGCGCACCGCATCGCTCATATTGGTCGCGATCCGGACCCCGCCGTCTTCGATGCTATCAGTAAGGTAGCCGCGGGCGGTTTCGCCGGTCGGTGGAATCGTCCACATCGCGTCGCTAACAAGTCGGAGGCCCTCCGATTGGCTACAGTCGAGGGCCGCAGCCAGTCGACTTCGGACTTCGGACTCGATGGCGTTGAGTCCGTGGCTGTTGAACGGCTGTGGGCTGGCGGTCATCTCGGCGTTGTGGAGGCCGAGTTCCTTCTCGAAGCCAATGAGTTCGAGGAGTCGACGGGGGACGCGAGCGAGGGCGAACTCGTTTTCTTTGTCGGTGTGCCAGCGATCCTCGGAGACTGCATAAAACTCGTATTCGAGGCCGAGAATCGACTGGTGGTTGTCGAACGTGCCAGAATCGAGTTCCGAGAGCACGAAGTCGGCATCGGCTGCCGCCTCGGTCTGGTAGGCCTCGCTGTCGACTGCAAGCACGTCTCGGACGGCGGTAGCCAACTCGGACTCAGTCATCGGTTGGCCCTACTCTGCGTTCAAGCCCCTTGAACTGTTCCTATTTGGAAGCTACACGGGCCATCCGCAGAATAATGGCTCTGCCACCCTACTCATCGCAATGGATACGACCGAACAGCTGTATGAGCAGGAGGTCTCTGGATGGCGTGCTGGCGTGTACGACGACATCAAACAGACGTTCCGAGCTCCGATTGTCAACTGGTATTTTCGGACGCTGATGGCCAACGAACCCGCGTTTACGCGCTACCTGTGGAGTCAGATCAAGCCACTGTTCCAGACTCGTGGGTTCGGTCAGTTCACAGTTGCATACCGAGATGCGATTCTCACCGAGATCGATGTCGACCACAGTCTACCACGCTACCGACCCACAGAGGTCGACCTCGGGCCAGCTGAGTGGCGGGAGATCACGGGCCAACTGTCGACGTTCGATATCGTCGCCCCGCGCCTCGCACTTGTCTTTCCCGTCTGTGACCGCCTCCTGAACGGCGAGTCACTCAGTCCGGGTGCAGTCGCTGAGCCGGTTGCAACGCAGTCGACGACCCCATTCGACAGACAGTCGACCGCCCCGCTTCCGTCGTGGCTGGATCGTGATCGCGGGACGCCTGTGACGATGGTCGACGAAGCCGACTGCTCGGCCGACCTCATGCAAACTATCGAGGAAATACGCGACTTCCACGGCTTCGACGACGAGTTTCCGAGCATCTATCGCTGTCTCGCCCAGTGGCCCTCCTACCTCGATACGGCATGGACAGATCTCGAACCGATTATCGGGAGCGACGCCTTCGACCGCGGCTGCGAAGTGACCGACGCCCTCCTCGAAGACCATCTCGCTGGGCTGCCGTACACGCCACAGCTATCACCGACCGCGCTCGCCGAACAGGGGTTCGAGGAGTCGACGATCACTGACCTCCAGGAGTTCGCCACGACGTTCAACAGTAACTCGCTACAAACAGTGATACAGACCGTTGTGATCTACGCTGCGACGGTCGACGCGACCGGCGAGCGGTCCCTCCAGTAGGATTCTACTGAGTTTTCCAGTCGACAGTGAGCGTGATCGTCTCCCGACTGCTCCGGAGGATCGAACTGGTTTCGTGGACGCTCACCTCGTAGCTGACAGTCTCCGGCGGCTGGAGTCGGATCGATTTGTTGCCGACCCTGACGTGAACGTCCTCGCCGGACTCGAACTCGTCGGCGAGCGCCCGAAGGCTTTCTGCGACACTGGACCTGTCGAGTTCACTCTGGTTAACCGTCTTTTCGACCATACTATGAGATTAGATAACAAACATCATAAATCCAGTTTGCGATTCTGGTGAATAAACGCCTGTGACGGGACGGCTCCCGGAATTGGATCGCCGAATTTACCACCGCTGACTGGCTACCGCGGCCAATGAAGTTCACAACGTTTGCCGACCGGCTCGACGAGATCGAGGCCGAGTCGGGAGACCTAGAGACCATCCAGCAGGTTGCGGCCCTCTTGGCGGCTGCCGACGCGGAGCTTCCCGTCGTCGCTCGCTTCGTCCAAGGGCGAGTGTTTCCCGCGTGGTCGACGTCGACACTCGATATCGGCCCGTCGCTCTGTTATACCGCCATCGCACGGGCGGCTGGACCGAACGTGTCGACAGATGATATCGAATCCCAACTGGCCGACCGGGGGGAGATCGGCGCGGTTGCCGAAAGCTACGAGTTTGGCGACCAACAGGGGCTTGCGGCGTTCGGAAGCGGCGGGACCACCGGACTGACCATCACCGAGGTCGACGATGAACTCCGCGCGCTCGCTGCCACCGACGGGGCAGGTAGCCAAGATCAGAAGATCGACCGGCTGTTCGGGCTATTTCGCCAGTGTTCACCGCTGGAAGCTCGGTATCTCGCCCGACTCGTACTGGGAGAGATGCGGATCGGCGTCGGTGAAGGGGCTGTTCGGGACGCTATCAGCGAGGCGTTCGATCAGCCGCCGGAGGCAGTGAGTCGCGCCCTGCAGGTGACAAATGATTACGGCGAGGTGGCGGCTGTCGCCCGCGATGAGGGCCAAGCGGGACTCGATAGTCTCGATCTCGAACTCGGTCGACCGGTCCAATCGATGCTCGCCCAAGCCGGAACCGCCGCCGACGCACTCGATAGCTGGGGCGAGGCCGCCGCCGAAATCAAGTTTGATGGCGCGCGCGTCCAGATCCACGTCGAGGAAGGCGAGGAGCCGGACGGAATCGGCATGGTTTCGATCTATTCGCGGAATATGGACGACGTGACCGCGGCCCTGCCCGACATCGTCGACTTCGTCGAGCGAACCGTAACCGATCCCTGTATCATCGATGGCGAGGTGGTCGCGGTCGACGACACCGGCGACCCACTCCCGTTCCAGCACGTCCTCCGGCGGTTCCGCCGGAAACACGATATCGAACAGATGCGCGACGAAGTCGAACTTCGACTCGACGCTTTCGACTGTCTCCGCGTCGGTAGCCAGAGCCTACTTACAAAGACGCTTGGTGAGCGTCATCGCCATCTTGTAAATGTGCTCGGAGATAGTGATGCGGTTGCGGACCTCTTGCTGTCGGACAACCCCGACGAACTCGCGGCCTTCGAAGCCGACGCGCTCGAAGCGGGCCACGAAGGGATTATGCTTAAAAACCCTCAGTCGACCTACTCACCCGGCGACCGGGGCCAAAACTGGCTCAAGCGCAAACCCGACGTGGAGACGGTCGACCTCGTTGTCACGGGCGCGGAGTGGGGCGAAGGCAGACGAGCCAGTTTCCTCGGGACGTTTCTGCTCTCGGTTCGGGAACCTGAGACCGACAGCTACCGAACGATTGGCAAGGTCGCAACCGGGATTACTGACGAGAAACTGGCCGAACTGACTGACCTCTTGGAGCCGGAGATCCAGTCGGAGTCGGGACAGACCGTCGACATCCACCCCTCGGTCGTCTTCGAGGTGGGCTACGAGGAGATCCAGCCCTCGCCGACCTATTCGTCTGGCTATGCACTCCGGTTCCCGCGGTTCATCACAGTTCGAACCGACAAATCGCCAGCTGATGCCGAAACGGTCGAGCGTATCGAGCGACTCGCCGAAAGCCAGTAGGCGGTTCCTACTTCTTGGAAGGGTGTTGATCCGTCTGTTCGGTCTCCGAATCCGTCTCAGTAGCCACCAGTTTGACACGTGTCAGTTCGATTCGAAGCCCGCCCGTTTCGGAGTCCGCGAGTTCGATCTCCCAGCCGTGAGCCTCGGCGATCTGCTCAACGATAGAGAGTCCGAGTCCGGTCCCACCGCGCGTCGACGAGTAGCCACGCTCGAAGATCCGGTCGCGGTCGGCAGGGTCAATACCGGGGCCGTCATCGGCAACAAAGAAGCCATCCGCGAGTGCTCCGACGGTGATGGTCACTGTCGACCCGCCGTGTTCGACTGCATTGCGGAACAAGTTTTCTAGGAGTTGTGTGAGTCGGTTCCGGTCGGCAGTCACCAGCTGTTCGGTCTCGACCTGTAGCGTTGCCTCCTCGGTCGAGAGATACTGCCAACACTCGACGGCGAGCCGACCCACGTCGACGGTCTCGGTGTGATCGATCTCTTCGCCGGTCTTGGCCAGCGATAGCAGGTCGTCGATCAGCTGTTCCATTCGAACAATCGCTCGGCGGCTCCGCTCGAAATGGGCTTTCTCACCGGTTTCTTCGGCTAATTCGAGCGAACCGGAGATCACATTGAGTGGATTACGGAGATCGTGACTGACGATATCAGCGAACTCCACGAGCCGCTCGTTGTGCCGTTCTAACTCGCGTTCGGACTCTCGAATATCAGTCATGTCGACGATTGCACACACCACCCGCTCGACAGCGCCGTCCGGTGTCGTCAGTGGCGAGGCACTGATCGACAGCCACCGTGTCGTTCCATCGGAGAGCCTGATGCTGTGTTCGTAGTCGACGACTGGCTCGCCAGTCTGTAGCACGCGGGCAAACGGAAGCAGGTTGCTGGCAATCGGCTCGTCGTTTTCGTCGCGGATCTGCCAGTCAGGATCGTCGTACCGCCGGTCGCCAATATTCGACCGCGAGAGATCAAGCACTAGTTCGCCGTGTTTGTTCGCCCGAATAATTTGGCCGTCGGTATCGAGGAGTGCGATCCCGACCGGACTCGTTTCGAACAGCCGGTCGAGAAGTTGGCGTTCGGCCTCCAGTTCCTGTTCGCGGTGTTTTCGTGGCGTAATGTCGACGTAGTGTTCGATCCGACCGCCCTCGTAGGGACCGGTCGTGATTGGATAGCTCCGGTGTTCGAGCCAGCGGTCCTCACAGGCCGCAGTCGACCGGACGTGACACTCGAACTGTTCGACATAGCTGTTGTCGTCGTAGGTCGCCAGCACTTGCCGGGCGAACTCCTCGGGCTCGTCGAACCGGTGTTTGATCTCGTCGGTAATCAACTCACGTTTGTTCTGGCCGATGATCGCGGCTCGATCAACGCCGAAGTAGCTCTCGATGCTGTCGTTGAGCCAGACCACCGAGAAATCGGCATCCAAAACAAAGGTCCCGACCGACGAGATGTTCAGCACATCCTCAACGAGTGACCGGTAGTTAGCATCAGTTGCTGTGGAGTCTTGGCGTGCGGGGTCGAATCGTGACGCGCTAGCCCCAGCGACCGCGTTCCGAATGCGAGTGGCGACGAGAGCGGGATCTGTCTCGCTGTCCACGATATCATTCACACCCACGGCGAGTGCCTCATCGACAGTGGTCTCGGAGTCCGCACCGACAACGAGGACAAACGGCAGGCTCGGATCGGAGTCACGGAGCTCCGCCAGCAGATCAAGCCCGGTCGACGCGCCCAACCCTGCGTCACAGACAACACAGTCGACCGGAGCTGTCACAACGACTTCCATCGCCTCGCTCGCGGTGGCCACAGTGCGGACCGAAAGCCCCTCAGCTCCCCGTTCCAACTGTGGCGCGGTGGGGGCAGAAGACGTGGCTCCAGAAGCGACACGGAGTACAGAAATATCTCTACCCATGCTGTTTTATAGGTGATTTGAGAATATAACTATATTGATCAGAAACCTTGTTTATAATATGCTTACGTGCGTGAATAGTATGGCAAGACTGCAGAATAGCCAGCTACAAATCGGTTGCAGCCGCCAGATCACATATGACGGTTCGACACGACAACCTCACAGTCGACTGGCTCGGCTACGCGACCGCGCGGCTCGAATCGACCGCCGGAACAGTCGTCTACACCGATCCGGGGCGGTACGGCGTTCTCGATGGTCAGTATCCGAAAGACGGCCACCTTGTTGTCGTCACCCATAATCACCATTACGACTCTGACGGAATCAAACGCGTCGCCCGGCAGGATGCGACAGTTGTCATCTCCGAAGCCGTCGACGCCGACGACATCGACCGCGACGTAACACCGGTCGACGAACTCCCGTACGAAACGATTCGCTGTGGCCACAACGATCATCTGACGGTCGACCTCGAAACCGACGCCGGCACTCGGACGGTCGACATGTGGACGCTCCCGGCGTACAACCGGCCCGACGGTCCCTGTGCGGACGCCGATGGGAACGTGCCGCATCCCGAGGGGTCGGGCTGTGGCTTCCGACTCTCGATTGACGGAACGACCGTTTTCTGGCCCGGCGACACCGACGCGCTCGCTGGCTTCGCTGAACTCGATGTCTCGCTGTTTCTGGCCAACATCGGTGGCAGCGTCGTGATGGACCGCCATGCCGCCGCCGACCTCGCCGAGCGAATGGATCCGGATCTGGTGGTGCCGATCCACTACGATACCTTCGATCTGCTTGCGGCCGATGACGAAGCGTTTGCGGTCGACGTTGCCAGTCGGTCGGTGCCGGTCGCACTCGACCGGCCCGACTGAGCCGGTTAGTCACTGCCTACTGCCGCAACACGCAAGGTCGACGGCCAGAGAGGGAGGATATGAGCTGGCAGATCATGCCCACCTACGACTCCCTCGACGAGGCCCACGAGGAGTTCGAGTGGGAGTTACCGGACGACTACAATCCGGCACGAGACTGTCTGCGGAAACACGACCCTGACCGAACGGCACTGAGATACGAGCGTGTCGACGGCTCGGTGTCGACCCACACGTACGGTGATCTCAACGACAAATCGGACCGACTTGCCGCCGCGCTCGGGGAACTGGGAATCGAACCGGGCGACCGTGTTGCGGTCGTTGTTCCACAGAAGCCCGCGAATCCAGTTACGCATTTCGCAAACTGGAAACTCGGCGCGGTTTCGGTGCCACTGACGGTGTTGTTTGGTCCCGAAAGTCTCGAATACAGACTCGAAGACAGCGGTGCGAGCGTAGTCGTGGTCGACCCCACTGTTCGCGAAACAATCGACGAGATCCGAGACGACTGTCCGGATCTCGATCACGTGATCGAACTCGGCGAGGATGTTGCGGACGATGCCCACGCCTTTGAGGACCTTGTTTCCGCCCATGAGTCCGGGTTCGAGAGTTACGAGTCGACGCCCGAGACGTCGACGGCGATCATGTACACAAGCGGGAGCACGGGGCCGCCGAAGGGCGTCCTCCACAGCCACGCGCTGTGGCTCGGGCGGGCAGCGGCCGCCTACAACTACTTCGATCAAGGCCTCGATGGGGCGACGCTCTGGACGCCCGCCGACTGGGCGTGGGGGGCCGCACTCGGCGGGACGCTGTTGGCTGGGCTCCATCACGGCGCGACTGTTGTCGCGTGGCCACGCGAAGGGTTCGACCCCGAGGCCGTGTTCGACTTTCTGGATCGCCACGACGTGAGCCACTCGTTTATGCCGCCAACCGCACTCCGGATGTTGATGAGTGTCGACGATCCGGCCGACCGGTATGACCTCAGTTTAGAGGCGCTGGCAGCCGCAGGCGAACCCCTGACCCCGGAAATTCTGGAGTGGGCCGCCGAGAGTTTCAATGACGTTCCGGTCAACGAGTTTTACGGCCAGACCGAACTCAATCTCGTTGTCGGCAACAGTTCGACGTGGTTCCCGGCCCAGCCCGAGAGCATGGGCCAGCCGTTTCCGGGCTACGAGGTCCGGGTGGTCGACCCCGCCGATCCCGACCCCACCGAACCGCTGCCACGAGGCGAGGCTGGCGAACTCGCGATCAGAGCCGACGACCGGCGGGTCTTTTTCGACGAGTACTGGAAGCTTCCCGCAAAGACCGCCGCGAAACAGACCGGAGACGGCTGGTTTCTGACCGGCGATATCGTCCGCCGGGACGACGACGGCTATCTCTGGTTCGTCTCGCGGGCCGACGACGTGATTCTCACGAGTGGCTACCGTGTCGGGCCGATGGAGGTCGAGGGAGTCCTCCTCGGCCATTCGGCTGTCGAACAGGCTGGTGTCGTCGGTATTCCGGACGAAACTCGCGGCGAGGCGATCAAGGCGTTCGTCCAGCCTGCGACGGCTGGCGGTGGCTCAGCTGATCTTCGGGCGGAACTCAAGGCGCTCGTTTGCGACCAGCTCGCGGCCTACGAGTACCCCCGCGAGATCGAGTTCGTCGACTCGCTGCCGACGACCACGACGGGCAAGATCCAACGGCGTGAGCTGCGTGAGCACTCAGAGTAGTCCGACGCTCACTCGGGATACAGTTCGAGCGTCCGGCCGATCTCGTCGATCTGTCGACACTCCACGTCAGTGAGCTGTAGCTGCTGGGCGTCGAGGTTGGCTTCGAGATGGCGTCGGCTGCTCGATTTCGGAATCGCCACCACGTTTCGTTTCGCAAGCAGCCACGCAATGGAGACGGCTTCGGGTGTCGTCTCGTGGTCCTCGGCGATGTCGACGACAGTGTCGATCTCCCGGACGTGCCCACCTGCCAGCGGCGAGTAGGCGACGAGGTGGTAGTCGTGTTTACGGGCGTCGGCGAGCAGTTCCGGTGACCAAAAGAGCGGATGGCATTCGACTTGGTGGGCGGCGATGGGTGCGGCAAGCTGTTGTCGTGCCTCTCTGAGTTGGTCGACGGTGAAGTTACTGAGGCCGACCGCGCCAATCGTCCCGGCGTCGTAGAGATCATCGAACGCCGAGAGCGTCGTCTCGGGAGTGTAGGTGTTGATCGGACGGTGGACGTACAGTAGGTCGATCCTGTCGAGACCGAGCCGATCCAGACTCTCGGTCGTCGTGGCGCTGACAGCTGCCGGATCGAGGCTGTCCGCCCAGACTTTCGTCGCCACGATCACCTCGGCGCGGTCGACGTTACTCGCGGCGAGCCCGTCGCCGACGACTTCCTCGTTGTCGTATATCTGTGCGGTATCGAGGTGTCGGTACCCCACTTCCAGTGCGGTTTCAATTGTCGACGGCGTCTCGATGCCCATGGTCCCCAAGCCGACCGGTGGTAGCTCCATACGGTGCGTTGATCGGTGACCGACAAGAACGCTACCGGTTCGGAACCGATAACCTAGTCTGAAAGTCTCGAAACCGACCGTTTCACACCTCATACTAAGCAAGTTGGCGTGGTAGCGTTGAGGACAATGCAACAGAACGACCCGACAGCACAGTCCGACGGTATCGACATCCGCGGACCCGATGACGGCCCGTCGGTCGTCTTCGTTCACGGAGCCGTATTCACACAGACGATGTGGGCACCACAGCGTGATGCACTCTCATCGGATCGGAAGGTGATCACGCTAGATCTCCCCGGGCATGGAACGCGATCCGACGAGGACTTCGAGTTCGATGTCGCACTTGATCTGCTCGACTCAGTCGTCGACGAACACGCGACCGATGAACTGCTCGTCGTCGGCCTCTCGCTCGGCGGCTATCTTGCGACCGAGTACGCCAGTCAGCATCCGGATCGCGTCGACGGCGTCGTCCTCTCGGGCTGTAGCGTCAATCCGGTCGACGGGATGGGACTGCTGACACGTGCTACGGGTGGCATCACTCGGCTGGCAACACGCAGCGACCGAGTCAACCGGTTCGTCGACAAAGCCGCGACCAACTGGGTTCGCAAACAGGATCTCTCCGAGGAGTACAAAGACGAAATCGTCGACTCGGGTTTCTATCCCAAACAGTTCGGCAACGCGGGGCCTGATCTCGCTGGGCGGGATTTCCGTGCCGCGCTGGCGACCTACCGCGGACCCTCGCTCATTCTCAACGGGGAACGTGACGTCGTGATGCGCCGCGGTGAGGGAGCCCACGCGGCGGCCGCCCAGCACTGTGAGATCGAGATCATCGAGAACGCAGGCCACGTCGCCAATCTCCCCCGACCAGCAGCTTACACTGACAAAATCCGTGAGTTCATGCGTCAAACCGTGCTTGCATAGCCGGTTCAGATAGCCACGACCCACGCCTTGTAGGTCGACTCGTAGCCATAGACCGTCTGAAACGCCTCGTCGATAAACATCGCCAGTCGGTTGGCGTCCGACCGCGCGGTGATCTCGGCGTGGGTGCCCTCGGCCTCCTCCGGACTCTCTAAGCTCTCGGCACGGAACTCCGGATACGAATCGAGCAGTCCCTTCAGGCGGTCGAGTTCGTCGTCGGTGCAGTCCATCGACACCGTCGTATCGCTGAACTGAATCCACGGCGTGAGTTCCTCGGTCGACTCCGGGGGCAGTTCGTCCGGCTCGATGGTGAGAAACTCGCTGTCCCGTTTCCGATGGGCGGTAATCGCCTCGGCGAACAGCTGTCGACGCTCGGTGTCGGTTGCGGCATCGAATCTGGTCATACTGCTTGGTAGGCAGTGGCTACTGAAAGAATGACTGCTTCACCTCGCCACAACGGGAGTTTGTGGAGTTCGGCGAGTGTTAGTCGGCGAGTACCGTCGACAGTCGAGCGTTTTCCTTGATTTTGATTCCACCTGCACCGACCGTCAGCGGAACAGGGTCCAGTGACTCGCCGGTTCCCAGATGGAGTGTTGGATGGAACGCGCCGCGCGTGCGAACTGCATCCCGCGTCTGCAAGACGAGTGTCATGCCTTCGGGGACTGAAAGCGTCTCGTTGTACTCGATGAGGTACACTCCCGCCGAAAGCTCCCACCAGCCGTAGTCGTCATCGGGATCACGCTTTTCGGTTTCGACTGGCTCCGTTTCGGCTTTGTCGAGTTCGCCGCCGCCGAAGTCGACGCGACCCGATTCGGTGACCCGTAAAATCGAATCAACGGTGAGATCCAGCCCACGGGACTCGGTTTGGGTCGGTTCGTAGACGAGGTCGTCGACGAATGCGGTAAGGTCCATAGTCGCTCTTTCGACAGGAGCTACAAAAAGTTCGGCTCCCAGTGTGCCTGTCCGTCGGATCACAGGAGTTTCTTCAAGCATTTAACCCCGGCCACAGAGGGATAGATATGAGCAAGCGAATTCTGCTGCTAGGTGCACCCGGTGCAGGGAAAGGAACCCAGAGCAAGCGGCTGGCCGAGGAGTACGGTATCGAACACATCACCACGGGCGACGCACTCCGTGCGAACAAGGACATGGAGACCGAGCACGGGACTCCGCGTGAGTATATGGACGCTGGCGACCTCGTTCCTGACGCAGTCGTCAACGAAATCGTCGACGCCGCACTCGCGGATGCAGACGGCTTCGTGCTCGATGGCTACCCACGCAACCTTTCGCAGGCCGAGTATCTCAGCGAGCAGACTGATCTGACTGCGGCACTCTTCCTCGATGTCGGCGAGGACGAACTGATCCGCCGACTGACCGGTCGACGGATGGATCCCGAGACGGGCGACATCTATCACACCGAGTTCAACATGCCCGACGACGAGGAGATCGAGGCGCGACTCGTCCAGCGAGACGACGACACCGAGGAGGTTGTCAAAGACCGCCTCGAAACCTACTACGACAACACTGAACCCGTGATCGACCACTACCGCGAGCAGGGTGCTCTCGTCGAAGTCGACGGCGAGGCCCATCCCGACGAAGTCTTCGAGCGCATCACAGACGTCGTTGAATCGGAAGCCTAACGGCTCGAAACAGTCACGTCGACGGTGACTGTCGCAGCGAGTGAACAGACACCGAGAGTACAACCTTCTTAACCGGTGGATACCAACCGACTGGTAATGAGTAGGATCGAACGCAAGGTCCGGTCGATGGTCAACGCCGACCACGAGATGGAGTCGGCGATCCAGACCGTCCTCGACAGCGCCACCGACAACGAGGTTCAGTGGGTCGACGTGCGTGACTCGATTACCAGCGGCCAGTGGGGTCGACTGATCGAAAAAGGGATTCTCGTCGACGGCGAGGCGGGGTTCCGGATCGAGGAGCCGGACGCAATTCGTGCGGGACTCGAAGAGAAAAGCGACGACACCGACGAGATCGAAGGCTCGACGTGGTCGAAATGGGACAAAGGTGCGGCTGGCATCACGGTCCTGATGTTCGCCGGCTACGCGTGGGCACCGGCCCGCGAGTTCGTTGGGAACGCGGTCGACGTCCTTCTCGGCCCGGTGCTCAACGTCCTGCCGTTCTACGTCGTCGTGATGATCATCGCGGTCGCAACAGGACTGTACTCGACGCTGTTGCGTGTCGCGCTGATGGACATGGACAAGATGGGCGCGTACAAAGCCCAGATGGAGGAGGTCAAGGAACGACGGAACGCGGCCAAAGAACGCGGCGACGATGAGGCGCTCGAAGAGATCCAGGAGGAACAGATGGAGATGATGGGCGACCAGCTCGGCATGTTCAAAGAGCAGTTCCGGCCGATGGTGTGGATCATGTTCCTCACGATCCCGGCGTTCCTCTGGATGTACTGGGTCGTCGGCTACCGCGGCTCGGAAGCCCAGTACGAGTTGGCGAATCTCGTGATTCCGTTTGCGGGTGACGTCACCTGGACGACCGGGATCGTCGGCCCGATCCAGGTCTGGATTGTCTGGTACTTCCTCTGCTCGATGGCCTTTACCCAGATCATCCAGAAAGGACTCAACATCAGTATGTCGCCCTCGGCGGACTGATCGCCGCACTGCTTTTGCTGTCGGATTTCTATATATTCGCGATCCAAGCGTAGCAGCGTCGACCGCTGTATACATACAACTCCAGTTAGAGATCGAGACCGCGAATCGAGACGCCGTCGCCGTCTTCAACGTGACCGATCACACGACCATCGGTCGACTCCGCGAGCGATTCGGCCTCGTCTGCGTCGGGCACTGCAGCAACAAATCCGGTTCCCATATTAAATGTCGTGTGCATCTCGGCATCGGAGACGTTACCCTCCGATTGGACGAACTCGAAGACCGGCTGTGCGTCGAAGGGAGTGTCGACAACATACTGATTGTCGCCCAGTCGACCGAGGTTCGTCCAACCGCCGCCGGTGATGTGAGCCGCACCGCGCACACCGGCCTCGCGCATCGGATCAAGCAGGTGGGTGTAGATTCGGGTCGGCTCCAGCAATGCTTCGCCAATCGTCTCGTATCCCTCGTGGGGGAACGAGTCGGTGTACGAGTGGTTCTTTGTCGCGGCAGTTCGGGCCAGTGTGAGTCCGTTCGAGTGAATGCCCGACGACTCCCAGCCGACGAGCGTGTCGCCCGGCTCAGCGTCGCCCTCAAACAGGGCGTCCTTGGCCGCCAACCCGGCACAGGCACCGGCGAGGTCTAATCCTTTGATGACATCCGGCATTACCGCCGTCTCGCCGCCAATGAGTTCGATATCAGACTCCTCGGCCCCTGCCGCGAGGCCCTCGCCGACCTGTTCGGCGAAGTTCTCATTGGGTTCGTCGACAGCGAGATAGTCGACGAACGCAACTGGGCGAACCCCCGCCGCGACCAGATCGTTGACGTTCATCGCGATGCAGTCGATGCCAATCGTCGAGTAATCCGAGAGCGCCTCGGCGACCAGGAGTTTGGTGCCGACGCCATCGGTGGCGAGTGCGAGATAGCGGTCGCCGATGTCAAGCAAGCCGGCAAAATCTCCCTCGCTGTCGCCGGTCGCGCCGATGAGCGCGGCAGTAGCGGCCTCGCTGGCCTCGATGTCGACGCCCGACTCCGCATAGGTGAGTTCTTCCTCGTCAGCTGGTCCGTCGTCGTCAGTCATGTCTCAAGGGGGGTGGAGTGAACACAAAAACACGGTGATTCGGCCGTCGACGGTTCGGTGAGTGCCACAGCAACGAAAACAGCCAGCCATCCCAGCTTAGCCGAGTGGAACTTCGATCAGCGAGAGGCTGTCGCTTGGAACCTGTGCTTCAAGGAGCCCTGCGAGGTCGTTCCAGTCGTCGGGTCGGTAGGCGTCGACGCCGAAGCTCTCGGCAAACGCGACGAAGTCGGGGTTCGTGAGTTCAGTGCCGAACGCCTCACCGCGGTGGTCGGCCTGTTTGGCCGATATGAGTCCGTAATCGTCGTCGACGAACACGATCACCGTAAACCCACAGTCGAGCCGTGTGGCGGTCTCCAGTTCGGCGGCGTTCATCAGAAAGCCGCCGTCGCCATTGGCGACGACGACGTTGTCGTCGACTGCGAGATCGGCCGCCACGCCACCCGGCAGGGCGATTCCCATGCTCGCCAGTCCGTTGGAAATGAGACAGGTGTTGGGCTCGTAGGTCGGGAACTGCCGGGCAATAGTTAGTTTGTGACTACCAACGTCGGATATCAGTACATCGGAGTCAGCCATCGCCGACCGGAGTAGTGAGACGGTCCCTGCGACAGTAAACGGCTGGCTGTCGTGGTGCGCCACTGCATCGGCGTGGATGGTCTCGTGAGCATCCGAACACCACGTGTGTGCGGGGGTGTCAAGCGCGGCGTCGATGTGTTCGAGTCCGACACCGATGTCGGAGATGAGTTCGACAGTCGGATTGTAGTGGGCATACACCTCGGCCGGCTCGTGGTCCAGATGGAGAATCGTTTTGTCTTGGTCGGGGTTCCACTTTTCGGGGTCGTGTTCGGCGATATCGTAGCCGACTGCCAAGACGACATCGGCGTCCGACACGGCATCGGCCGCCTCACTGTTCGGTCCCGAATCGAGCGTGAACAGTGACTGCTCGCTGCGGTCCGAGACTGCGCCTTTGCCCATATAGGTCGCTACGACCGGAATGTTGGTTCGTTCGACGAGTGTTCGGAGCTGTGTGGCCGCATCGGTCCGAACCGCACCGTTGCCAGCAAGCACGAGTGGCGTTTCGGCCTCCGCAAGCCGGTCGGCGATGCGGTCGACCGAGACCGGGTCCGGATTCGGTCGACGAACTCGGTCCCGCACGGGCAGCGGCTCACCACTCACCGTCTCGCCCATGATATCTTCGGGGAGTTCGATCTGGGTCGCCCCCGGTTTCTCGTAGGTCGACAGTTTGAACGCCTTCCGAACCGATTCGGCAATGATTCGACTGTCGTCGATCTGGGTGTTCCATTTGACAACCGAATCGAAGATATCCGGGATGTCAAGCGCCTGATGGCTCTCCTGATGGAGCCGTTCGAGCCCGCCCTGACCGGTGAGTGCGACCAGCGGTGCCTTGTCGAGGTGGGCGTCAGCCACCCCGGTCAGGAGGTTCGTTGCTCCCGGACCGAGCGTTCCCAAACAGACACCCGCATCGCCAGTGAGTCGACCATGCACGTCGGCCATGAACGCCGCACCCTGTTCGTGACGCGTCGGAATGAACTCGATGTCTGACTCCCGGATCGCAAACAGAATATCCTCCAACTCCTCGCCCGGAATCCCGAAGACGTACTCGACGCCCTCGGCTTCCAGACAGTCGACCAGTAGCTCTGCACCGGTCTGGTCCGATTCACTCATTATTCGACTCCGGCGTACGAATCGTCGCTCGTGTCATCCTCGCCGAGGCCATGCTGGACCCAGATCGTCTTTGCGTTGACGAACTCCCGAATCCCGTGTCGACTGAGTTCGCGGCCGTAGCCGGAGTTTTTGACGCCGCCGAACGGCAGGCGGGGATCGGATTTGACGAGTTCGTTGACGAAACAGAGCCCGGCCTCGAACTGGCGGGCAAACACCTCGCCGCGGTCGAGGTCGCTCGTCCAGACACTTGCACCGAGGCCGAAGTCGGTGTCGTTGGCGACGTCGATAGCTTCGGTCTCATCGCTGACACGGATCACGCTCGCAACGGGGCCAAACGTTTCCTCGGTTGCGGCCGCCGAATCCCGCGGCACCTCGGTGAGGACCGTTGGCTGATAGTATGCGCCTTCGCCGTCGACCGCCTCGCCGCCCGTGAGCAGTTCGGCTCCTGCTTCGAGGGTGCGGTCGATCTGATCGTCGAGATCGTCTCGCAGATCCGGGCGCGCCATCGGGCCGATATCGGTGTCTTCGTCGGTTGGATCGCCGACGGTGAGCGCCTCGACCTCGTCGACGAAGGCCTCCACAAAATCGTCGTAGATGGCATCGTGGACGATAAATCGCTTGGCGGCGATACAGGACTGGCCCGTGTTCTGGAGTCGGGCGAACGCCCCGCGTTTGGCAGTGGCTTCGATTGGCGCGTCATCGAGCACGACGAAGGGGTCGCTCCCGCCGAGTTCCAGCACCGAGGGTTTGAGCTGCTGGCCCGCCCGCTGCCCGACTGCACGGCCAGCCCCCTCGCTACCGGTGAGGGTAACGCCAGCTACTCGGTCGTCAGAGATGATGTCGTCGACCTCCGACGAGGAGATCAGGAGCGTTTGAAAGACGCCCTCCGGCATCCCGGCGTCCTGCAAGACCTCTTCGATGGCCAGCGCACAGCCGGGCACGTTCGAGGCGTGTTTCAGGAGGCCGACGTTCCCGGCTGCGAGGTTAGGGGCAATAAATCGGAACGCTTGCCAGAAGGGGAAGTTCCACGGCATGATCGCGAGGATCGGGCCGAGTGGGTCGTAGCTGACGAGCGTGCGAGCATCCGAATCGCTCTCGATGAGTTCGTCTTGGAGCTGCTCGGCGGCTGTTTCGGCGTAATACTCACAGACCCACGCGCATTTGCGAACCTCGGCTCGGGCCTGTTCGATGGGTTTGCCCATCTCGTGGGTCATCAACTCGGCATACTCGTCGACGCGCTCCTCAAGCAGCTGGGCAGTCTTCTCTAAGAGGGTCTGTCGGTGGGCCATCGATTGGCTGCGCCAGTCGACGAACGCCGACTGGGCAGTTCCGAGAGCGGTGTCGATATCATCGGCATCATGCGTCTCGTAGCTGTCGAGCCGCTGGCCGGTCGCGGGGTTGATACTCTCCATAGGACCGAGTCGCGCTCCGGCGTCAAATGTCTCGGCACCGTCGTTAAATCCGGAAACTAAGGCCGAGCGTCAGTACCGAACCAATGGTCAACAGCACGCTCAGCAGGAACGTTCCGAGCCAGACGGGTTTGCTCCAACCGATGACGGTTTTGCCATCGAGTGGACCGAAGGGCACGAGATTGAATGCGGCCAAAAAGAGGTTGATGATGATCCCGAACCGGCCGAGCGTGCCCAGCAGGTCGACGCCAACTGTGACTCCTGCGAAATAGACAGGGACGAAGACAGCCGCTAGAATCAGGTTCGTCACCGGGCCGGCGATGGCGATGTGGCCGTGCTGTTTTTCAGTGAGATATCCCTGATGGTGGACCGCACCCGGCGCGGCGAAAATGAAGCCAAGCAGCGCGCTCATGATCGCCAAAAACAGCATACTGTAGTCGGCCCGAAACTCCGCGATCTGGTCGTATCTAACCGCGACGACCTTGTGGGCGACCTCGTGGAGCAGGAAGGCAACTCCAGCGGTTAGCAGGCTCACGACAAGCAGAATAACCAGTGGAAGTCCGACCAATGCTGCGGTCTGTGGGCCGCCGCCAGCGAAGAAGATGGCAAACGCGACACCCAAAGCGAGCCACGCGACAAGCAAGTCACGGACCTCAGTTGGGCTGAACTCGTAGCCAGCAATCCGGTAGCCGAGGCTCATCTGAGTGTGCTCCAGATGAGTTCGGCGCTGTTTCGCGCCCCGTCGAGCATCAGCCGTGAGATCCCCTCGACGCCACCCAACTCGGTCCCGAACTGCGGGAGGATGTAGCTCACAAAGAGGATGCTGGCGATAATCGAGCCAACGTTGGTCAGCGCGACGACCATGATGAGTTTGAACATCGGGACTTCGAACATCTCCGAGACGATTTCACCGATTGGTTTCGACTCGTCCGACAGCAGGCTGTTGAGTGTCGAAATGTCGCCGATGTTCACCGAGAGATGCCGGAGTTCGACGTAGCCGGTGAACCACCCCGGCGCGAGGGCGGGATTGATCGAGGTCATCCACGCCACTGCGCCGCCGACGCCAGCCGACGACCAGCGTGCGCCAGCCAGCTTTGCGAACCCGGCTGCGAAGATCCCATTAATGAGGAACCACGCGCCGAACAGCCGGAGCAGGAAGCCGTCCTGAACGCCTGCCATCGCCAGCAGGATGAAGAAGGCGACAAAGCCGACCGAGAGGGCGATTCCGATCAGCTTGCCCCACGGCAGTCGACTGCCTTTCTCTTCGCCAACGAGCGAATCCATCGGCGGCAGCGTCGAGGGGTTGGCGAGATAGTCCTCGATTCCCTCGCGGTGGCCAGCGCCGACGACCGCCAGCACGTCGTAGCCAGCCTGTCGGAGGCCGACCAATTTGTGAGCAATATAGGCGTCCCGTTCGTCGATGAGTGCCTCCGCGCCGCCGGGGCTGAACTGCCGGAACTCCTCCATCATCACGGTGACGACGTCGGCGTCGGTCAGATCTTCGATATCCATTTCGTCCATGCCGCCCGCTTCGGGTTGGGTCGACCCTCGCAGCCCGATAATCGCGGCTGCGACGAGACCGAATAGCAGCCCGCCAACGAGACCGAGCGCGAGACTGCCGACGATGGTGATCGTAAACCCACCCAGATAGGTGCCGAACAGGCCATCAGCGAAGCCGAAGGCTGCCGCAACGAGTCCAATCGCGCCACCGCTGCCGAGGGCGGCCGCGAACCGCTGGTCGCCGCCGAGGGTGAGGCCAGCGATCTGGTCGACGACGAGCGTCGTTCCCAGCCCAAGAATCGCGGCACTGGCCGCTCGGAGATAGATCGCGTCGGTGATGCCGAGCGTACCGCCGAACAGTGCGAGTACAGGGCCGGCCAGCAGGCCGACGATCAGCCCAACCATAATACCGACAACGCGGCTATCAGTGACGCCGAAGGCGAGGCCGCCGACCATCCGCAGCTTTTCGGTGATCGTCATCCGCGCCCAGAACCGCTGGATTGTTTCTTGGATGTCGCGGTCGACCAGCGCAACGTCGATTCCGTGCTCCTCGGCGGTGTCGATGGCGGCCATCATATCTGCGCCCGGCTTCACGTCGAACTGGTCGCCGAGTCGGGTCTGGACGTACGACAGCATCCAGTAGGCGAGAAACTGGAAGACGGTGTTGCCTTTGAGGAGGTCGCTGGCGTCGAGATCCTCCGGCTCTTCGCCTTGGAGCTGTCTGTACCGTCCTTCGTCGAGTTCGACCGCCACGATGTCGGGGCGATCCTCGGCGATCCGTGTTTCGACCTCTTGGACGCTGGCCTCCGAGACGTGGGCGGTCCCGACAACACTCACTCGCCCCTCGCCGGACGCGCCGGGCGGTGGTGATCGGTCCGCAGGTTCGCTCATTGGCCGGATTACTTCGTCTTCGGCTTTACCTTTGGCGGTGTTGGTGTTTCACGGATCGGTGGGTGCGGGAACAGTTATTCATAGCCGTCTCCCCAAGGGACTGTATGGCACACTCCGCGGAGGTTACTGGGATCGGCATGGGCGTCGGACCCGATGGCGCGAACGTCCCGGCAGTCATTCTCTCGGCCCGCGAGGAGTATCTCCCTATCTTCGTGACCGCAGACCAAGCCCAATCGATCCGCTTGGCGCTCTCCGGCGAACCGTTCGAACGACCACTGACTCACGATCTGCTCGTCGACATGGTCACCGAGTTCGGTGGTGCAATCGACTCCGTTCGAATCGACGATTTAGCCGACGGTACCTTCTACGGCAAAATCGACGCCGAACGCTACGACGACGGCGAACCCGAACGGTTCGTCTTCGACGCCCGACCGAGCGACGCCATCGCGCTGGCGGTCCGCGTCGAGTGTCCGATCACCGTCTCCGACGAGATCATGGATGCCGCGGGCCGCTCGCCCGACGAGGTCGACATCGGCGAGATCGAGGGCGACCGACCGGTCAGTTCTGACGACCCCTTTTCCGAAGAGTACGACGAGTAGGCAGTCCCTACTCGCTTACACAGCCCGTTGTCGACCGAGATTGCTACACGTCAGTACCAGTAGCATTGTGTACCAGTAGTCACCACCTACTGTCAGATAGTGGCAAGAAGACGACAGTAACCGACGGCTTTCTCCCATCGGCGGCCACAGGGAGGGTATGGACGAAACAGCGACCCTCATCGACTCGTATACCGAGATGACCGAACTTCTGTTGCCGAACGATACCAACACGCTCGGTCGGGCCCTCGGTGGGGCCGTGTTACACTGGATGGATATCTGTGGGGCGATTGCCGCCATGCGGTTTTCCAACCGGGAGTGTGTGACTGCCTCAATGGATCACGTCGACTTCATCAGCCCCATCGATATCGGCGAGGTGGTCGTCGTTGAGGGGTACGTGTTCAGCGTGGGCCAGAGTAGCATCGAGGTCAAAGTCGACGTCCGGGCCGAAAACCCCGTCGAGGGCGACCAGCGACCGACAACCAGTTCCTACTTCACGTTCGTTGCGCTCGATGACGACGGCGTCCCGACCGAGGTGCCGTCGCTTGACTGTCCGAGCGAGGCCGAACAGGCGCTTCGAGACGAGGCAATCGATGGGCGGAGACAGCAGTTGGAGGAGCTTGTCGACCGACTGGAATCGTAACCGGCCGACTAGGGTCGTAGGGGGGGTGTTTACTTTTATGTGTGTTCTGGCCCAAAGGTCAACCGTACGATGACCTTCGAACTTACGTGGCACGGCCACTCCACATGGCACGTCGCTGTCGACGACACGACATTTCTTATCGACCCGTTTTTCGACAACCCACACACCGATCTGGATCCGAGCGATGTCGAGACGCCCGACTACCTGCTTTTGACCCACGGTCACGCCGACCACATCGCTCACGCCGACGAGTTCACCGACGCGACACTGGTCGCCACACCGGAAATCGTGAGCTACGCAAGCGCCGAACTCGGCTTCGAGGACGCCATCGGGATGAACCTCGGCGGCACCGTCGACTGTGACGACGCCTTCGTTTCGATGGTCCGCGCGGACCACACCAACGGGATCAACACCGGACACGAGTACGAAGGCGGGATGCCGGCTGGCTTTGTCATCGGCGACACCAAGCCGACACAGGTCGAAGACGTGGAGTCGACCACCTTCTACCACGCGGGCGACACCAGCCTGATGAGCGAGATGAAAGACGTGATCGGTCCGTATCTCGAACCCGACGCCGCCGCAGTGCCGATTGGTGACCATTTCACGATGGGTCCGTGGCAGGCCGCCATCGCCGTCGACTGGCTCGACGTCGACCACGCCTTCCCGATGCATTACGGCACGTTCCCGCCAATCGATGTCGACCCCGACGACTGGGTGCGTGAGGTGGAGTCGACCGGCACGCCAGCCGAGCCGCACGTGCTTGCGGCCGACGAACCGTTCGACCTGTAGCGACGAGGCTGGGTGCTGGCAGGGCTGACTCCAACACCCCGAAAACGATGCCAGTTTGTCAGAGATTGTGTTAATTGTTAATAAAAATAATAAAATATCGGATCGATCCTGCCGTCATTGAACAAGCTTTAGGGTACTTGCTGGAGTTGTCTAACCTGCAATGACCGATATCGAAACGACGACAGTCAGCGAAGAGGGCTACGCAACCACGAGTCAGGTCGGCGACTTCGAACTCTCCATCGACGCCACCGACGAGACGGGTCCCAACCCCAACGCCGTGCTCGTCGCGGACTACGCCTCCTGTTTCCTCCCCGCGTTCCGCGTCGGCGGCAGCAAGGAAGGACACGACGACCTCGGCACGCTCCAGATCGACGCCGAGGCCGACATCGACGACAACGACGATCTGTCGGCGATCCGGTTTGCCATCCACGTCGAGGCCGACCTCTCCGACGAGGAACTCGACGCCATTGTCGACCGAGCCGAGGGCATCTGTCACGTCCACGCCGCGCTCAAAGAGGAACTCCACGCCGAGATCAGCGTTCACGGCAACGCGTTCTAAGGGTCGACGCAGTTCTTTTCCGACACAGTTCACTCCCCCAGTCGAGCGACACTGTTGGCACTCGACAGGGACTGATTATTTAAAAAGAGAACACCGATCACTGCCGAGTGCGGTAGTAGCTCCGGTACGTCATCGCCTGCCCATCGATAATGACGACATCACGACCTTCCGGGTCGGGGCTGGCTTCTCGTGGCGGTTCGTCGCCGAAGACGTACGGTGAGTCTCTCGGTTCCATACAGTCCCGTTACCCGCAGTGAATATAAGTCTTTGTCAGACATTACCACACATGGTGTGAACCATCCTCGTTCTCCGCGAGCATTTAAATAGACACCGTCTAACGAACTCGTTCAGTCGACGCGTCCGTCGAGCACAGCCTCCATCCCGGCCAGCGAGTCGAGAACGTAGTCCGGATTGATCGGCGACTCGGCGAGCGTTTGGTCGTCAGTGACGCCGGTGCGGACCAACACGGTGGTCATTCCGGCCTCGCTGCCGAGTTTGATGTCGGTGTCGAGGCGGTCACCGACCACGAGACAGTCCTCGGCCGGGAGATCGAGGTAGTCCAGAACGGTCTGGCGGGCGAACTCGGAGGGTTTGCCGCAGACGACGTCGACTTCCTTCCCGGTGACACCTTCGACGGCGTGGAGCATCGCGCCGGTGCCGGGAATGTTCGGGCCGTTTTGCGGAATTACCATGTCGGGATCAGTGCCGATGAACGGGATCGGCTCGTCGAGGGCGACAATAGCATCACACAGCGAGTCGTAGTCGAACTCCCGGTCCATCGAGACCACGACCGCATCGGCGGCCGCGGGGTCTTCGGTAAGAGTGAGATCCGCCGCCAGCAGCTGTCTGTCGACGCCGGGATCGGCGATCACGAACAGCCGGTCGGCGCTGTGTTCGGCCGCGAGATACTCAGTGGTGATCGTTCCCGCGGTGAACACCTCCTCGGCGTCGACATCGAACCCCGCCTTTGCGAACCGCGCCTCGTAGGCCGAGGGGAGCTTGGTAGGGTTGTTCGACAGAAAGACACGTTTGAGACCGGCCGCTTCGACGGCAGCCAATCCCTCGCTGGCTCCCGGTATGGGGTCGTTTCCTCGGACGACAGTCCCGTCGACATCCAGAACAATCCCGCGGTATGACATACGTCGACGTTGTGGGTAGCGAAAGTCAATCCCATGGTTTCGTCGGTATGCAGTCGGATGTCAGTGGTGAGATGATTCACGAGAACGGAAAGACACAATGTGGAGGCCACCAAACAGTGAGTTACTGTGACGACTACTCAGTTGACGCTCATTCAGATCGACAACTACGGGCCGTGGACGGTGACCCCCGAGCCGCGACGCGAGATGGACCTCCAGACGCTCCAATCGCGGCTGTTTGCGGATATCGCCCAGTTTATCGGGAGTCGCGGTGGCTACGTTTTCTACACCCGATTCGACAACATGATCGCGGTCACAAACGGGATCGACCGCCCGTCCCACGCCGCCTTACAGGAGAGCGTCGGCAACCGCTATCCGGTAACGATCAGCCTCGGCGTCGACGTCGCCGAGACGCCGGCGGCGGCTCTCGACGGCGCAACTGAGCGACTCCAAGACGCCGGGAGTGCCCAGGACAAAAGCCGGACGGAAGTGCTGGCCGGCACGTTTCTCGATCCGGCCACAACCGGCTCCGAACCGGTGCATATCGCCCATTTCGATGTCAACGATGCGACGGGCAAATACACCGACCAACTCAACGAGTTCGACTCGTTCATTCACATCGAGCGGAGCTACGCCTCGCTGATGGAGTATATGCGGACCGCCCACGGCGGGCTGTCGTTTTTCGTCGGCGGCGACAACATCATCGCGGTCTGTCCGGAGCTGTCGACCGACGCCTATCAGGACGCCCTCGACCACGTCGAGAGCGATGTGGGCGTCGACCTGAAAGTCGGCATCGGGCGGGGACAAACCGCCCACGAGGCCGGGATCGCCGCCAAACACGCCCTCGAAGACTGCCGCTACGAGGGAACGACCGTCGAGTTCGCACAGCCATCCGTCCCTGCCAGCGACGACTGACGGGACCCGAATTCCACCTCAATCTCTCCACATGACTCGTCGATCACTCTACTTCGTCGCGCCCGGCGACGTCGACATCCGCGAAGAGCCGATTCCCCAACCCGCCGCTGACCAACTCCGCGTTCGGACACAGCTCTCGGCGATCAGTCCGGGTACCGAACTGCTGGTCTACAACGGCAACGTGCCCGAGGATCTGGCCGCCGACATGAATCTCGACTCGCTTTCGGGCTCGCTCTCGTATCCACTTCAGTACGGCTATGCCGCGGTCGGCGTGGTCGAGGCAGTCGGCGAGAACGTCGACCCCGACTGGGAGGGCCGCCGCGTGTTTGCGTTCCACCCCCACGAGAGCCACTTCTGTGCGACCGTCGACGAACTCTACCCCGTTCCGGACGGCATCTCCTCGGCGGAGGCGACCCTCCTGCCGACCGTCGAGACGGCGATCACGCTGGTCCACGACGGCGAACCGAAGCTCGGCGAGCGGGCAGTCGTCTTCGGCCAAGGATTGGTCGGACTCGTCACGACGGCGTTGCTGGGGGAGTTCCCGCTTTCGGATCTCGTGACCGTCGACTACAGTGCCGACCGCCGGGAGTGGTCCCGACGACTAGGGGCGACCGCGAGCGTTCGCCCCGATGAACTCGGCGAGGTGCTACGGCTTCCCGGCGACGAGGAGGCGTCGACCGAGTCAGTCACAACAGCCCAGCCGCCGGGCACTGATCTCACCTACGAACTGTCTGGGAACCCAGAGGCGCTGGATACGGCGGTTTCAGTCACCGGTTACGATGGGCGGATCATTATCGGCTCGTGGTACGGAACGAAAACGACCGAACTCGATCTCGGCGGCCGGTTCCATCGGAGTAGGATCTCCCTAACCAGCAGTCAAGTCAGCACCATCAACCCCCCACTGCGTGGCCGCTGGGATCGCGGTCGACGGATGGCGTTGGCATGGGAGAGGCTTGCCGATCTCGACCTCGGCGAACTGCTCACCGACCGCTACCGAATCGACGACGCCGACGCAGCCTATGAGACGCTTGCGGGGGGTGCCGACGAGATGCTGGGGACACTCTTTAGCTACGAGGGGCCGTTGTAGCCAGCATGTACACGGTGTCGGTTCGTCGACCGTTTATCGCCCAGCATTTTCTGACCGTGCCGAATCCCGGTCCCGAAGGCGAGTTGCACTCCCATCAGTTCACTGCCGTCGTGGAGTTCGAGGGCAAGACGCTCACCGAGTATGGCTATCTGGTCGACATCGACGCGATCAACGCCGCCATGGACGACGTCATCGCCCAGTATGCGGAGACGACACTCAACGACCAGCCAGCCTTCGAGGGACTGAATCCGAGTGTCGAACACTTTTCACGGATTTTCTGTGAAGGGATCGTCGAGACTGCGACCCCAACAAACCCAGATCGCATACGAGTCCGGCTCTGGGAGGACGACGAGGCGTCCGCCAGCTATGAACAGCCGCTGTCCAGTTCATGAAGGGTCGACAGCGGGCAGCGCTCTCTGTGTGCCTCCTCGTTGGCCTCTGGACTGTCATCTCGTGGATCGGCGTCTACCGGCTCCGATTGGTGGTCAGCAAACTGCTGGCGTCAGTACCGGACCGACTCATGCCACGCCATTTCAGCGTCCTCCCGCCGCCCGGGCCTGAGTACGTCGGCGTTTGGGACGTCGACCCAGCCGACGCACGCAACAAACTCCGCTCGGAGTTCGGCTTTCGGCGGTTACTCCGCGCCTACTTTCACTGCTACAGCCGTGACGGACAGCCCGTCCACGAAGTCGGTAGCTACGTCTACCGTGAGGAGTTCACCAGCGACAAACAGCTTCATGTGCGGTTGTTTCCGACCTCGGATGGGCGGACTGAACTCTGGTGTCACTGGGAAGTAAACCCAAATGTTTCGCCGATTGCCCACCTCAGACGAACCGGCTACGATCCACGCGAAGGCGAGCGTCGACTCCGAATACTGCTGGCCGACGAACCGCTCTCGACGCCCGATGAGAGTGACTGTCCACTGGTAGCCGACGCCTAATCCGCTTGTAATTGGGCGAGGACGTCGAGATGATGCGCGACCAACGTCAGGTCGCCGCGTTGGAGTTGCTCGGTTCGTGTCTCGATCCACTCAGTTCGCGTCCTCGGCGAAAGCACCTCCGGCGGATAGTCTGTCAAGGCGTTGTCGATTGTCGCAAGTAGATGTCGGAGGACGGTCGACTCGGCGGCCGGATACGCACCGTCGACGGGGCGGATCACCCAGTCGGAGCCACCAGCGTCGAGAACCCGATACCCAGCTGCCGGCAGTGCAGTTACCAGCTGTTGGCCCGCCCGACTGCTTCCGGGTTGCTCCCGAACTTCATCCATATGCCGGTGATACAGTCGTTCGATTTTCCCATCGAAGGGGTCAACCGGGGTAAACGAGGTCCGACCATTGAACGTAATTGGTGCGTAGAGTAGCCCACCGTCGTTGAGAACCCCTTTTAAATCCTGAAGCGTGGGGTCGAGGTCGACGAGGTCGAGCACGGCCGATGCGATGACCGCGTCAGCCTCGTCGGTGATCGAAAACCCGTCGTCGACCTCGAAGCTGAGTTCGAGCCGCTGGTCGGTCCCGCCTTCCTGCCGGGAGGCGATAAGCCCATCCGTGGTCCGGTCGACCGCATAGCCAGCCGCGATCAGTTGCTCGGGGAGCTGTTGGCGGGCGGTGTCGATAGTATCGGCATCGATGTCGACCGCGCGGTAGGAGACCGTCGGCGGGAGGGCGTTCCACTCGGCGAGTCGAGCGATCATCGAACCGGTTCCTGCGCCGATTTCGACAATGCGGACGAGATCGCTCCCCGAGCAGGCCCCGAGTTCGGAGACGAACCGCTCGAACACCGCGCTGTTCAGTGCCCGGTCCTCGACAGTCCGTTTCGCGGTGAGGAACTCCGCGAAGGAGGTCACGATTTCCCACCTCGGTGGGATTTTGTCCCATGGATCCCGGTTGACGCGCGGGCCGTCGACACGCGTTTCAACAGCGCCCTGACTTCGCCCAGCGTCTCATCCCAACCCGGATGGGCTGCGGCGGTGTCGAGAGCCGCCACACCGAGATCCGTGAGTCGATCTCTGTCCGCTGCAAGGTCGGCAAGCAGAGCGGCGATCCGCTCTGTATCGCCGGGGTCGACGAGGAACCCGTTGTCGCCATCCGCGATGAACTCTCCAGCCCCGCCGTTGGAGCTCCCAATCGGGACGACGCCGTACTCCATGGCTTCGAGATACACCATCCCGAAGCCCTCGTACCGCGAGGGCACACAGAGCACGTGGCTGGCTTCGAGGATCGCCGTCAGCGCCGACTCCGGAACCTCACCCGTAAACTCGACGCTGTCAGCGATACCCAGCTCCGTGGCTTTGTCGACGGCCCGGCTGGCGGAGGCTGGATTCGCCTCGTGGCTCCCGACGACCGTCAACTGCCAGTCGGTCATCCCGTGGCGGTTCACCGCGCGGTCGACGGCCGACAGGAGCGTGATGAGGCCCTTCCGAGGGACGAGATTCCCGACGAAGGTGATCCGAAGCGGTCCCTCGGCGGCCCGCTGGCGGACCTGCTGGTCGCCGAGTGCGCGTCCCGCCACTCGTCCGGCGGGTGGAGCAACTACACTCTCATCGAAAGTGGCACCAAGGGCAGTGGCCCGGCGACGGGTGAACTGGCTCGTACAGACAGCTCCGTCGACCGAGTCAAGATACCGGCGTTCGATCTGCCGGCGAACGCCGGCGAGTCGACCGCGCATGTCGTCCGACTGAACGTGATGAACGAGTGCGACGACCGACTCCGGCCGCGTGAGTCGGTGGTTCTGCCGCCACAGCGAGGGATGACAGAGTTCGTCCTGCACCAACACGTCGACTGGCCGGTCGAGTCGCGAGTCGACTGCCGGTCTGAGCCCGTCGATCACGCCTCGCCAGTAGTTCCGCCACGGGAGCGAAATCACCTCGACAGTGTCTCCCTGCGCTCGAAGGAAGTCGACGAGCTGACGGTCGTACCGGAAGCCGCCAGAGGTCTCATCAAGCCCGCCGTAGACGACAACTCCGACACGCATGCTATGTGGTCGTGTTAGCGAGTAACTACTTAAGTAATCCCACGGGGCGACTCAGCGTCGACCCGACACCGCGAGCCAATCGCGACTGAAGTTGAGCACGAACGGGACGAACACAGCCAACGCGACCAGTCGGGAGGCGGTCGCTCCCGGCACTGGGAGCAGTGCTAGCCAGATCGCGCCCATCGCTAACCCACCGAGGAGTCGTCGGAGTTGACTCGGCGGAAGCGGTTCAACGGGAAGGCCGCGCCGTTTTCGGAGCCAGATCCCGGCTACGAACAGGTAGCGAGCGACGCCAACGAGCAAAAATACTGCGGGGACGAGATCGGCGGTGACAACGAAAACCGTCCCGAACAGCACCGTGAGTCCGTCCATTTCGGTATCGAGTCGACCACCGAGTTCGGAGACCGCATCCATCCGGCGGGCGATCCGCCCGTCGATCGCATCAAGCCCTGCGGCGAGGGCGAAAAGCGCCGCCGGAAACCACACAAACCGACCGGATGGGAGACCAACGGGGAGAAATCCAGCGAACACCGCGAGTGCAGCGCCTCGACTGAGTGTGACGGTGGTCGCAAGCGTGACCGGCTGGTCGGGGGCCCGACTGATCGGTCGACCGATCACGACCGAGACGGCCAGTAACCCACCACCAACACCAACTAAGAACCGTGGCGCTGGTGCGGTCTCCCAGCCAGCGATCAACAGCCCCACCGCAGTTGCCACGAGTAGGCCGATCCATAGCGTCGTCGCCGACCATCGCTGCCACCCTCCCCACCGGTCGGCTGTCTGTTTACCCATCGTATCGCACTGGCACGTAGATCACGCCTGACATGCTACCAGTCCCACCGATACAGTGTGATGAGGATACCGATCAGTGCCAGTTGTGCGAGTTTGTCGACAACGACTATCAGGCCGATGTCAGCGATGCCCGTCGGTCGGTTGAGGGCGTACCAGGCGACGATTTGAATCCCAGTGAACGGAATGCCAATGACGTACAGCAGTCGTCGACGGTAGTTGCTGAGCAAGAGGACGATAGCACCGACAAAGCCGCCAGCAGCCAAGAGGAACATGATACCACCGGGTTCTGGAAAGAACGTTGCACCGATAACGAGATGAATGGCCGCCGTTGTGAGTGCGAGAAAGATACCGATCCAGTGGAGTGTCGTCAGCGAATCAAGTTCAATCCGCCTCTCGATACTGCTCATATGTCGTTATTCGTATACTGCTCTCAAACAATTTGTGTTACCGGACTCGCCTCCGACCAGCGTTCGGAACCGATTTGACGCCAACGGACAGAGGGAACGTATGGATGGAGACCGGCGTCGGCTTCTGTTCGGTCTGGTAGTCGGTTCACTATTGATCGTCAGTGGCGTCGTTCCACAGCCCGTCTTTGGCTCTCCCTACCAGACGAGTGAGCCAGCGCCCTACCTGCATCAGGCCGTGGCTGAAGACGACAGCCAGTTCCAGAGCCTCGTCGACCTCTATGAGTTCGATCCCGATGACGCGACAGCGGTCGACTCGCTCTCACCGACCGGCCAACTCGCCGTCGAGCGGACGATTGCCAGCGAGCCAAGCCGTGATGGCTGGCTCCGGTACGAACTCCCGATCTGCAAAGACAGTATGCTCGTCTGTGATTCGGTCCGGGAGCCGCCAACCGACTTCCAGTACGGCGAGGGGACGCCTGCAGCGGTGTTTACGATCATCGAAGCGGACGGCGACCGGTATCTGTTCCAGACGGGTGTCCAGAGCGGGACCGGTCTGAGCGACGGACTCGGTGACCAGCCGACGTCGACGTATCTCTGGCTGTTGGGCCTGCTCCCGTTCGGTGTCGTCGTGATCGTCTCGAACGTGATCAGCGAAAAAACGGGTCGCCGTCGACTGCCCACGCTGTTAACGACCGTCGGGGGTGGACTGCTCGTCGTCGGGATCGCGGTGCCGTATCTGACCGTCGCTGGCGTGCTGTCGTACGCCGCAGTTGCGACCCAACTGCTGGTCGGTGTGGTCGGGCTGACGCTGTTGGCTGTCGGTGGGCTCGTCGCCCAGACCGTCCAGTACGCCGGGTCGACCGGGAACTGATTGCCGACCGACAGGGTTCAAACACTTATATAGGCGGTGTCTAACAGTCAGTAGACAATGACTACTTCCAGCGGTCGACCCATCGTACTGGTCACCGGTGCCGCATCCGGGATCGGTTCTGCGACCGCCGAAGCGTTCGCCAATCAGGGGTGGACGGTATATGCGACCGATATCGAGTCGACGTTCCCGCCGGCGGTCGAGACCACCTGTCGGTGTCTCGAACTCGACGTGACCGACCGCGAGCAGTGTCAGGCGGTTGTCGACCGCGTGCTCGACGAGACAGGGCGGATCGATGTGCTGGTCAACAACGCGGGGTTCGCCGTTCCGGGACCGGTCGAAGACGTACCCGTCGAGGCTTCACGACAGCAGTTCGATGTCATGGTCCACGGTACTCATAGCATGACACAGGCCGTGTTACCGGCGATGCGGGACCGCGGCACGGGGCGGATCGTGATGCTTTCGAGTGTGTTGGGAGTCGCCCCAACCACTGGACTCGGAACGTACGGGGCTGCCAAGGCAGCGGTCGAATCGCTGTCTGACTCGCTTCGGATGGAGTTGGCTGGGACCGGCATCTCGGTGACGCTGGTCGAGCCAGCGTGGGTCGACACCGAGTTTTCGGGCACGGCAAGCGAGCGACTCCCAACGACGGAGCGAACGCCAGCCTACAGCGAGATCTACGAAGCGATTACTGACGGGTGGGTCGTCGACGGCGGGCCGCTGGCTGTGAGTCCCGAAACGGTGGCGTCGACCGTCATTGAGGCTGCAACCGGCGATCCACCGTCGGATCGGTATCCGGTTGGCCGTCTCGGTCGATTGATTGCGGCGAGTCGACGTCCCCTTCTCCCGACGTCTCTCCTCGACAGGACAACACGGCAGTTCAATCGAACGTCGGTCACGGCACGCAAACTGTGGGCATTCGTGTCCGGAAGCGGTGATTCGGGAGACGCCTCGACAGTTCGGCTTTCGACGGGCCACGAGGTGTCGGTCCCGCTGTCGACCGAGGCCTCGATCTCGGGGGCCGTGCTCTCGGCGTCGGCTCAGGGTGTCGACTCACTGCTTCCCGACTCGTTGGAACCAGTTCGAATCACGCCCAACCGGTCGGCGATCACCCTGCTGTCGGTCGACTACAGCCGAATTGGGGCTGGCGAGATCGACCCCTACAACGAGGTGGCGATCATGATTCCGGCAGTCCCCGAGACCGCTTCGTCGAGGATTCCGCTCCTGTCGGCACTGTCGGGCGACATTGGGGGGTATGTCTGGCAACTACCGGTGACGACCGAGCCAGCCTGCGCGCTCGGCCGGGAGATCTGGGGGTATCCGAAATCCATCGCCGAAATCGATATTTCGACTGACGACCGGGTAACGCAGACACGGCTGACTGTCGACGGGCAGCGCGTGCTCTCGCTGGCGGTCGAGCGGCTGCCGACCCGGTCGCGGGAGCTGTCGCTGTCGTCCTACACGCTGTTGGACGATACGCTCTGCAAGGTGGAACACACGCTGGCGGGGAGGCTTGGAGGTCGACCACTGAGCAGTCGTGTCGACTGGGCGTTCGGTGACCATCCATGGGGGCACACGCTTGCAGCGCTGGAGATCGGCCCGCGGCCACTGGCACGGTTCGGCGGTAACTGTGAGTTCACAATTGGCATACCGCAGCGACTCGACATGAGCTGACCGAGGGACCGTCATCTTTAGGTCGCCGCTGGAAAAGTGAGCGTATGGATCGTCTTCGGCAGTCGCTTCTCGACACCCCAATCACCGAAAAGGACGGCTACCAGTATTTCGTCCACCCGATTAGTGACGGCGTCCCGATGTTGGAGCCGGAACTGCTCCGAGAAATCACCGTCCGCATCGTCCAGAAAGTCGATCTGGAGGATGTCGACAAGATCGTCACCCCGGCGGCGATGGGGATTCACATCTCGACGGCAGTCTCGTTGTCGACCGATATTCCGGTCGCGATCATCCGGAAACGCTCCTACGGACTCGACGGCGAGGTCTCGCTGTCGCAGGTCACGGGGTATTCGGAATCAGAGATGTATATCAACGACGTGGAGGCCGGCGACCGTGTGCTCGTCCTCGACGACGTGTTGTCGACTGGTGGGACGATGCGGGCGATCTTGGACGCCCTGACTGAGATGGATGCCGAGATCGCCGATGTGCTCGCCGTTATTAAGAAAGCGGGTGATAACAAACTCGACGACACCGTATACGACGTGAAGACGCTGATCAACGTGGATGTCGTCGACGGCGAAGTGGTTATTGTCGACGAAAACGGCGACGGCTGAGCCGGGTTTCGCAACCCTTATTTGCTGTATGGCGGTACACTGTAATACGCGCCGGAGTAGCTCAGCCTGGCAGAGCGAATCCTTCGTAAGGATTAGGTCGAGGGTTCAGATCCCTCCTCCGGCTCTTTTGCGACGAACAACTGTGAGGAGCGAAGCAACCGATTTCCTAACGGATCTGAGTCCTCAGTCGACTTCGTACCGATACGAAGATTCTCGCGGTACTGGCCCCACGCCTCATAGATCTCGGTGAGGTCTGCCTGACTCATCGTCTCGTGTGTCCACATCGAAGAAGAGGAGTTCCTCCTTGCTCGGGACAGACATGACGACCCGAGCGGGTGGATCTGCGTGTAGTAGTTCTCACGCACCCACTCCTCGCCGTGTTCCTCAACAGCGTCCCAAATGTAGTCGGCGGCCGCAGGATACGCAGCGACCAGATCGTCATCCATAGCCACCCAGACGTCGACCGAGTCTAGATTCCGTGAGGTGGGACGCGTTGACACTCCCACTACTTAGTCACCGAGAGGAAACGTTTCATGACTGCTGTGTCCGAATTAATACCAAGCACCTATATTCGTGTGGCATGTTACCACATATAGATTGTTGTCAATGGTATTTCGAAACACCTCCCAGAACGCTACCCGCTCGGAGGCCGACGAGGAGTCGACCACCTCCATTCAACGGGTTCGACAGCTCAGGTGTGTCGGGACCGCAACCGTCGAGGCGGTCGCCTTCTGGGCTGCGGTTGCCCTCCCACTCCCGACGCTGTTGGTGATGAGCCGCGGTGTCGGCACCCGGACCGAACTGCTCGTGGTCTCCGGCCTCCTCATCTCGAACCTGCTGGCGTTCTACGTCGGTCACGACTACTCCCGACCCGAACCTGCTCAGTCGACGGACGATTAATTAGACACGGAGTCGACCAACCCAGCGTCAGTCAACGGTGTGTTACCTTCTGGGTGGTATTGGGGGACCGCCGAAAGACCGCGAGCGGGGCCGCACCGATGGAGTTAGACGGCTGGCTGAACTTGACTCCCCATTGGATGGACGACCATACACACGATCCGACGGTCGCACCACCCCTCTCGGGCGAGCCGACGGGCTGGAACCCCGAAACTGGCCACTGGGAGCACGGCACCCTCCGGTTGGCAGTACTGTACGGCGTCCGCTTTTTCAATGCCGGCGACTTTCATGCCTCTCACGACTGTTTCGAGGACGAATGGTACAACTACGGCAGTGGAACCACCGAAAGCGCGTTTCTCCACGGAATGGTGCAGGTCGCCGCCGGAGCCTACAAACATTTCGACTTTGAAAACGACGACGGGATGCGGAGCCTGTTCGAAACTGCCCTCCAGTACCTCCACGGCGTCCCCGACGATTTCTACGGTGTCGACGTGAGCGATATTCGGTCGACGCTCCGGGCGGCAGACGATGACCCGACCGTGCTTGAGGGCTGGCAGCTACAGGTCGACGGCGAGACACCGACTGCACAGGAGTCCGACAGGCAGTTTCTCGACTGACTGGCAGCCGTCAACGGGAGCTATCGCACTGGTAGGCACACGCTACCACGCGTGTCGGAGCATACCGGGGGGCTCAAATGTCGTGGCTGTCTGTATCTTTCCAATGAGGATTTACGAACTCGGCGAGGGGACGCCCGAGGTCGCCGTTATCGGTGGGATTCACGGTGACGAACCGTGTGGCCCACTGGCTATCGAGCGACTCCTAGCCGAGGATCCAGCCGTCGAACGCCCGGTAAAACTTATCATCGCCAACGAGACGGCACTGGAGGCGGGCCAGCGGTATCTCGACGCGGACCTCAACCGCGTGTTTCCCGGTGACGCCGATGCCGAGGCCCACGAGCGTCGACTGGCCCACGATATCGCACGGGAGATTCAGGGCTGTACCACCCTCGCGCTCCATTCGACCCAGTCGACGCCGAAACCGATGGGCGTCATCAGATCCGTCGACGAGGTCGCACGAGCGATCTACCCCCGGCTCCCGGTCGACGTACTGATTGAGACCGACTCCCATACAGATGGTCGACTGGTCGAGTATCCACACACGATTGAGGTCGAATGCGGGCTCCAGGGGACCGATGAGGCCGCCGAAAACGGCTATGATCTGGTTCGGGCGTTTTTGGCTGCCACGGGAGCCTTACCCGCAACCGATGCCAAAGATCGATTTGATATTCCGGATCCGGAGACAGTCCATGTCTTCCGACTTCAGCGACCGATTCCGAAACCCGATGGTGAGAACTACGAGGTGTTCGTCGACAACTTCGAGTTAGTCAGCGAAGGAACGGCGTTTGCCGCCGTCGACGGCGACTCGCTGTATGCGGAGTCGGATTTTTATCCCGTACTGCTGTCAGCAAACGGCTACGAGGACATCTTCGGCTACGTTGCGGAGAAAACCGGCCACGTCGCCTAATCGGGTCTGGTAGATGAGTTAGTCGTCGGCTAACTCGACAAGCGTGAGATCCCGATCCAGCAGACAGTGGTCGTGCGGTGGCTCACCTTCGACCGAGACGATCCGGTACTCGGTGTCGAACTCAGCGCCCTCGGGCATGCAGTACTCGTGACTCGGACATTCGGTGTGAGGACACGGTCCTTCGAGACTGGCTTTACTCCCTGCGTAGGCTCCGCGTGAGGAGATGTTTGCGGGGACGGTCGTCGGTTCGACTTCGACCGCACGGACGCCGGTATCGTGGATGGCACAGTCGAGCAGTTGGGCGTTCTCCCGGATTCCGGTAATCTGGTAGCGTCGACCTACTTCGAGGTTGAGACACTGACTACGGTAGGGACAGCCCTCACAGCCGGTGGCCTCCCCGCGATAGACGAACTCCCGACCGACCTCCGCGAGTCGGTCACCGATGAGCGTGACAGTTGACATACGCGATGGTAGGGTCCGAGGCCTGTTAACGTTCGCCTCACAGTTGAAGCGTTAGTTGGTTCTGCCAACCAGTTCGTCGAGTTTCTCGAAGTAGGTCTCGCGTGGCACCTGATAACAGTCACGGTAGTCGACCTCGCCGGCGGCGAACCGCCGGGCGGTGTCGACCGCGCCATCGATGGCCGCCGCACGGTCGTCGTACTGCGTGGTACTCACGTCGACCTCGGGTTCGAGAAACAGTTTGACCTGCCAGTAGTTGGTGGTAACTGATCCAGCGCCGGGTCGACGCTGGGGCGAGCCGTTGGTGACGTAGATCGTCGGCAAACAGGCCGCAGGAAAGGTATCGGAATCGAACACGTCCGGGCGGTAGGCGAGGATGATCCGCCCTTCGGGTTCTTCGTTCCAGACGCGCCAACCCGACGGCAGTTCCGGGAGACTCATGGTACCGTTTCGATGTCGACCCACTAAGACCCCGCGTTCGTGAGCCACCCCCGCCGTAGGGGTCGACTTCTGAAGTATTGGCATGGCTACTTACGGGTATGCGGACAAAACGCTACACTGACAGATCTCCGCCGAACATCCGACCTGTGGCTCCTACCGGAGAAAGCCTTATATGTGTCAAAAAACACAATGCAAATAGTCTCGGTCTCCCGACCGGGCAAACAAACGCCTCTCCACGCGCGCCGTTCGTTGGTTCTTGATGTTCGCTTGTTGTTAGTCGCCGACCGGGTGTTCGGTACAGTGGAGTGGTATGAATACACATGCCACACACGATGTCGTGACATGTCCGGCCAACAATCGGTCGACACGGGTCACCCGTGTTGGTCATGCGGCCAGTGATACAATGAGCAACGACAGACAAACCCTCGAAAGCCTCAGTCAGCACTACCAAGCATCGGTTCCAGAAGATCTGCGCGAAGCCAAAACCTTCGACTGGTATCTCGACGAGGTGACCGACGATCCGCGGATCGCCCGCAACGCCCACCAGCGCGTTGCCGATATGTTCGACCACTACGGCACCACCTACGACGAGGATGCCGGCGTCGTCGAGTACACGATGGCTTCCGAAGACCCGTTACACGACGGTGAGAACGTGTTCTACGGGCGGGAGGTCCACGAGTCGATTCACGAGTTCGTCAACAAGGTCAAATCCGGCGCACGGGGACTCGGCCCCGAGAAACGAATCAAACTCCTGTTGGGCCCTGTGGGCTCGGGCAAATCGCATTTCGACTGGCTCGTCCGGCGCTACTTCGAGAACTACACTCTCCAAGAAGAGGGCCGAATGTACACCTTCAGGTGGGTCAACCTCTGTGACGTCATCCGGGATCAGGACCCCGCCGACGATGTCGTCGAGTCGCCAATGCATCAGGACCCACTCGTCTTGCTGCCACAGGAGCAGCGGGATATGATCATTGAGGGGCTCAACGAACGGCTTGAGGCTCCGTATACCATCCGAAACGAACAGCATCTCGACCCCGCCAGCGAGTTCTACATGGATACCCTGCTCGCTGAGTACGACGACGACCTCGAGGCGGTGTTCAACAACCACATCGAGGTTATCCGACTCGTCGCCAGCGAGAACAAGCGACAGTCTATCGAGACCTTCGAGCCGAAAGACAAGAAAAATCAGGATGAAACCGAACTCACCGGCGACGTCAACTACTCCAAACTCGCGATCTACGGCGAATCGGACCCACGAGCGTTCGACTACGCCGGGGCGTTCTGTAACGCCAATCGTGGTATCTTCTCCGGCGAGGAGCTACTGAAGCTTCAGCGAGAGTTCCTCTATGACTTCCTGCACGCGAGCCAAGAGCAGACGATCAAACCCAAAAACAACCCTCGGATCGATATCGATCAGGTGATCGTCGGCCGGACGAATATGCCCGAATACCGCGAAAAGAAGGGCGACGAGAAGATGGAGGCGTTCAACGACCGGACCAAACGCATCGACTACCCCTACGTGCTCGAATACGAGCAGGAAGCCGAAATCTACGGGAAGATGCTCCGGAACGCCGACGTGCCCAACATGAACATCGAGCCACACACCCTCCAGATGGCGGGTCTGTTCGGCGTCCTGACACGAATCGTCGAGCCGAACGACGAATCGGTGTCGCTGGTTCAGAAGGCCAAAGCCTACAACGGCGAGCTGAACGACGACGATACCGATGTGAAAAAGCTCCGTGAGGATGGCGAGGCACAGGCCGATATCGCCGAGGGGATGGACGGCGTCTCGGCCCGGTTCATCGGCGACGAAATCGCCGAGGCGATCATGGATTCGACCCACCGCGACCGGAACTACCTGAGTCCGCTGACGACGTTCCGCCACTTCGAGGAGAACCTCGAAAACCACGGCTCCATCCCGGAAGAGAACTTCGAGCGCTACCAGCGCTACTTGGAGATGGTCCGCGAAGAGTACAAAAACCGGGCCATCGAGGACGTGCGGCACGCTCTGGCCTACGATCTCGATGAGATCCAGCGGCAGGGCGAGAAGTACATGGATCACGTGATGGCTTACATCGACGACGCCACCGTCGCCGACGAGCTGACCGGCCGCGAACAGGAGCCCGACGAGACGTTCCTCCGGTCGGTCGAGGAGAAACTCGACATTCCGGCCGACCGCAAGGACGATTTCCGTCAGGAAGTGTCGAACTGGGTTTCGCGTCGCGCACGTGAGGGGATCAGCTTCAACCCACAGGACAACGACCGGCTTCGCCGCGCCCTCGAACGCAAGCTCTGGGAGGACAAGAAACACAACATCAACTTCTCGGCGCTGGTCTCGGCGAACGAACTCGACGACGACGAGCGGAGCGCGTGGGTCGACGCCCTCCGCGAGCAGGGATACTCCGAGGAAGGCGCTCGTGAGGTCCTTGAGTTCGCTGGGGCGGAAGTCGCCAAAAGCGAGCTCGAAGAAGATGTCTGACGACTACATCACCAAGGCAGACCGCCAGCTTCAGCGGGCCTACGAGGGACCGATGAGCCTCAACGAATACGTCGACGCAGCCTTCGAGTCGCCCTCAATCGCGGCCCACGCGAGCCGATATCTGCTGGCGGCTATCGAATCGATGGACACCCGAACGGTGATCGAAGAGGGCGAAGAGCGCGAGCGCTACCGCTTTTTCGACGATCCGCACAACGACGGGGAACACGCGGTCCTCGGCAACACCGCGGTTCTCAACGCATTCGTCGACGATCTCCGAACAATTGCGGCAAACCGCGGCAAGGGCGAGAAGATCATCTGGTTCGATGGACCGACTGCGACCGGGAAATCCGAACTCAAGCGGTGTCTCGTCAACGGGCTCCGGGAGTATTCGAAAACCCCGGAGGGTCGACGCTATACCCTCGAATGGAATATCACGGGCGCTGACAACAGCGGTACTGGGTTGAGCTACGGCGAGAACGTCTCCGACGACGACCAGTGGTACGAGAGCCCGGTGCAGGTCCATCCGTTGACGATCTTCCCAAAGAGTGTCCGCGAAGACCTGCTCGAACAGCTCAACGAACTCGATGTCGACGGCCCGCCCATCATCATCGAGGGCGAAATGGACCCCTTCAGCCGGGAAGCCTACGACTACCTCGAATCCCAGTACCGGCAGGCAGGCAACCGGAAGCTGTTTTCCTCGATCACCGACAAGGCTCATCTTCGGGTAAAAAACTACGTCGTCGACGTGGGGCGGGGGATCGGTATTCTCCACTCCGAGGACGACGGCACGCCGAAAGAACGGCTCGTCGGCTCGTGGATGCCGGGGATGTTGCGAGAACTCGATTCCCGTGGCCGAAAAAACCCCCAAGCGTTCAGCTACGACGGCGTGCTCTCGCAGGGTAACGGCCTCCTAACTATAGTCGAGGACGCCAGCCAGCACGCCGATCTGCTGCGAAAACTGCTGAACGTCCCCGATGAGGGACGCGTGAAACTGGACAAGGGGATCGGGATGGATATTGATACCCAACTGATTATGATCTCGAATCCGGACCTCGATGCCGAACTCGACCAGTACGCAGACCGGAATGGGCGGGACCCACTGAAGGCGCTCAAACGTCGACTCGACCGCCACGAGTTCCGATATCTGACCAACCGCCGACTGGAGGCTGAACTCATTAGGCGGGAACTAACGGCCGAAAAGAGCGTGTGGGCGGATCTCGACGACGAGGAGATCGAAAGTCGGGTTCAGGCACCGCTATCGGTGGCGATCCGTGACGGTCGCGGCGAGACACGCGACCGCGAACTGGCACCGTTTGCAGTCGGGGCGGCGGCGATGTACAGCGTCATCAGTCGACTCGATGGCGAGGAGCTTCCGGCCGACCTCTCGCTTATCGAGAAGGCCCGACTGTTCGAGCAGGGATATCTGCAGGATGGCGACGACCGACGGGATATCGACGAGTTCGATATCACGGTCGACTCCGACGGCATTCACGGCATTCCAGTCACCTATACGCGGGATATCATCGCGGATCTGCTCCACGAAGAAACCGGTCGCGGTCATCCCGACCATCCCGTCGAGGACGTGGTGATGCCCGAAGACGTGCTGAACGCGATGGCCGAGGATCTCTCGTCGGCTCCGGTGTTCTCGCGGGCCGAGGCCGCGGAGTACGAAAACAGACTCCCAATGGTGAAAGACTTCATTCTCGAACGGCAGGAAGACACGGTGTTGAAGGCACTGTTGTCGGGCAAAAGCGTCTCGAAGGAGACGGTCGCCGAGTACGTCGAACACGTCTACGCGTGGGAGGCCGACAACCAGATCGACACCGAACGCGGCCGCGTCGACCCCGATCCGCTTTTGATGAAGGTCTTCGAGACCGAACATCTCGGGCGGTTCGATGACAGCGATTACACCGGCAACACGCCCTCCGAGGCGGTCACCGCGTTCCGCCGTGAGAAGGTCATCACCGCGCTGAATCGGTACGCGTGGGAACACCGCGACGAGGGGTTTTCGATTGACAACGTCGACTTGACCTCGATTCCGGTGATTCGAGCCGTCCTCGAGACCTACGACTGGGGCGATGTCAAGCGGATCTATCCGGAGTTCGACCCCAGACAGTGGGAGGATCCACCGGCAGGGACCGTGACCGAACGACTGAAAGACGAAACAGTCGACACGCTGTGTGAGGGCCAGTACTCCCCGGCGTCGGCCGAACTGACAACCCGTGCGGTAATGGCTGAGGTGAGACACAAATGGGACTGAGAGATGACTTAGATCGGTTTCGTGAGGTCGGTGACCAGCGGAGACAGGATCTCGAAGAGTTCATTAGCTACGGTGATCTCGGTGGGTCGCGGCCTGATCAAGTAAAGATCCCGGTCAAGATCGTCGACCTCCCGGAGTTTAGCTACGATAAACGCTCGATGGGTGGCGTCGGCCAAGGTCAGGGTGGCACACCCCAACCGGGACAGCCAGTCGGCCCACCCGAGCCCGGCGACGGCGACGAGGAGGGCGAACCCGGCGAAGAAGGTGGCGAACACGAGTACTACGAGATGGACCCCGAGGAGTTCGCCCAAGAGCTTGATGAGGAGCTGGGGCTCGATCTCGAACCGAAAGGAAAGCGCGTCGTCGAAGAAATCGAGGGCGACTTTACTGATGTGACGAAGGTCGGACCCAAAGGGACCCTCGACTTCGAGGAGCTGTTTAAAAGAGGGCTAAAACGAAAGCTCGCGATGGATTTCGACGACGAGTACATCCGCGAGGCACTGAAAATCGAAGGGAAAGGCCCCGAATCGATCTTCGAGTGGGCTCGCAGCGAGGAGCGAATTCCCGTCTCGTTTGCCTGGATCGAAGAGGCCTACAACGAGATCCCGGCCGACGAGCGCACCAAGTGGTCGAGCTTCGAGGAGTTCGAAGCAAACGTCGACCAGACCACTGTCGGCCAGCGAATCCGGCGAGATGGCCTAAAGGAAATCCCGTTCCGCCGGGAGGACGAGCGCTACCGCCACCCAGAGATCATCGAAAAGAAGGAACGGAACGTCGTCGTAATCAATATACGGGACGTCTCCGGCTCGATGCGGGAACAGAAGCGAGAACTCGTCGAGCGGACGTTGACCCCACTCGATTGGTATCTCACTGGCAAGTACGACAACGCCGAGTTCCACTACATCGCCCACGACGCCGACGCCTGGGAAGTCGAACGCGAGAAGTTCTTCGGCATCCGCTCGGGCGGCGGGACCCGTATTTCATCGGCCTACGAACTGGCCGCCGAAATCTTGGAGGAATACCCCTTCAGCGAGTGGAACCGATACGTGTTCGCCGCCGGGGACTCCGAAAACTCCTCGAACGACACGAAAGATCGCGTCATCCCACTCATGCAGGAAATTCCGGCGAACCTCCACGCCTACGTGGAGACCCAGCCCGGTGGGACCGCGATTAATGCAACCCACGCCGAAGAGGTCGAACGCGCCCTCGGGACGACTGGCAACGTCGCCGTGACACGAGTGACCCAGCCCGACGACGTGGTCGACGCGATCTACGAGATCCTCAGCACCGAAGACGGTGCGGAGAGTGATTCACAATGAAAGACGAACGATTAGACGCCAGGCGGATCGCCGCCGGGCTCGACGAGTCGGTGTCCGAAGCAGCCAATCTGGCACGCAAACTTGGACTCGATCCCTACCCGGTGAACTACTGGATCGTCGACCACGACGAAATGAACGAACTCATCGCCTACAGCGGGTTCCAAGATCGCTACCCACACTGGCGATGGGGAATGGCCTACGACCGCCAACAGAAGAAAGACCAGTTCGGGATGGGCAAGGCCTTCGAGATTGTCAACAACGACAATCCCTCGCATGCCTTCCTGCAGGAGTCCAACACGATGGCCGACCAGAAGGCGGTCATCACCCACGTTGAAGCCCACGCCGACTTCTTCGCCAACAACAGTTGGTTCGGCCTCTACAGCGACCGCGGGGTCGACGGCAGCGATCCGGACGCCGCGGCCATGCTCGAACGCCACGGTGAGGCCATCGCCCAGTATATGGACGATCCCGATATCGAGCGCACGGAGGTCGAGCGGTTGATCGATGCGGTACTCTGTATCGAGGACACCATCGATCAACATCGGACACTTGCGGCCGCAGACAGCGACGACGCCGATCACGATCTCGAAGACATCCACGATAGGCTCGATCAGCTCGGCCTGTCGGAGGACGTCCGCCAGCAGGTCTTCGACGAGGAGTGGCTCGAAGCGCGAGCCGCAGCCGACGAGGCCGCCGGGATCGACGACCCACGGCTCGACGTAATCGCGTTCCTCAGAGACCACGGCAAGCGCTTCGATGCGGAGGCCGGGAAGGCCGTCGACCGCGAGGAATGGGAGACCGACGTCATCGAACGGCTGCGCGAGGAGTCGTACTACTTCGCGGCCCAAAAAATGACCAAGGTGATGAACGAGGGGTGGGCCGCCTACTGGGAGTCGCTGATGATGGGCGACGAACGGTTCGCTGGCACTGATGAGTTCATCACCTACGCCGACCACCAGGCCCGCGTCCTTGGGTCGCCAGGGCTCAACCCCTACAAACTGGGCAAGGAGCTGTGGGATCATCTCGAAAACACGACCAACCGGCAAGAGGTTGCCGACAAACTGCTCCGCGTCGAAGGGATCACGTGGCGCAACTTCAAAGAGACAGTCGACTTCGATGAGATCGCTGCACTGCTGGCTCCCGATCCAGTGATCGCTGGCGTCGACACCGAGCGACTCGACGAACTGGCCGAGATGGCCGACGAAGGCGACCCGCGAATCGACGCTGAGGCAGTCGACCGTGCGATTGCAACCCGAGATGGTGAACTCGACAGCGACGATCCCGAGGCCATCGACGTCGACCGCTATCCGTGGAAAGTCCTCACCTACGAGGGGTTGGCCGAACGCCACTTCTCGCTGGCCAAACGGCAGAACCGGGGGTTCATCAAGCGGGTCGACCGCTCGGAACTCGAACAGCTAGCACGCTATATGTTCGACGACGAGAAGTACGTGACTGTCGAAGAAGCGATTGCGGACGTCGACTACAGCGCTGGCTGGGACCGGATGCGCGAAGTTCGCGAAAGTCACAACGACGTGACGTTCATCGACGAGTTCCTCACCGGCGAGTTCGTCCTCCACAACAACTACTTCACCTACGAGTACTCCCACGCCGGCGGCGAGTATCGCGTGGCAAGTACGGCCGCCGAGGACGTCAAAACAAAGCTCCTGTTGCAGTTCACCAACTTCGGTAAACCCTCGATTGCGGTGTACGACGGCAACTTCGACAACAAGGGCGAACTCCTCCTTGGCCACCGGTACAACGGGGTCGCCCTCGACATCGGCGAGGCCAAAGACGTGCTCGAACGCGTGTTCGATCTTTGGGGTCGACCGGTGAACCTGATGACCATCCGTACCGAGTACGACGACCACGAACTGGAGGTCGCTCGCAGGCGGGGCCGGGAACCCGAAGGCACCGAGGTCGGAATCCGAATCCGGTTCGACGGAACCGGGTTTGAGGAACACAACCTAGAGCCGGAACTCGCGGATGCAATCGAGGCCAGCGAGGTCGACTACGACACCAAGCCCGACGAATGGCTGGCGTAGGCGGTCCCTACCGTTTTGCAAGCGATGGTTCGCGCGACAAGAGACTCGTCGCAACCGTTGATCACAACTTCGACGCCCTCACCGACAAGCGCGGTTGCGGCGGCCTTACCGAGCCCACGGCTTGAGGCAGTTACGAGCGCAACGTTGCCGGAGAGTTCGAGATCTATGCCGGAGCAGTTGCGAAGAATCCGAATAAGCGTTAGTCGTCGAGGTGGTGAAGATTACTCGTCGAGTGCCTGCCAGGAGAGCCGCGGGTTTCGGGCGGCGTCGACCTGATCGATCCGACCCGCAGTGGTCCGTGACGGTGCGGTTTCGATTGCCTCGTCAGTGTCACTGTAGGCGTTGTTGAACGCCTCGGCGAGCGTGTCGAGAGTCCGTCGACTCTCGATCTCGGTCGGCTCGGTCAACATTGCCTCCGGAACCATCTCGGGCCATTTGGTCGTCGGCGGATGGACACCGAAATCGAGCATTCGCTTGGCGACATCGGCCGCATCGCGGTCGCCCGCGGTCGCCGCGAACTCGTGGTGGAACGGGCCGTATGGCACGTCCATCTCCAACTGCTCGGCGAGGTAGTTTGCGTTTAACACGGCCTTGGCACTCGCGTCTGACAGTCCCGCGTCGCCCAGTCTGGCAATGTAGGCGTAGGCTTTGACTACCACGAGCCAGTTGCCCGCGAAGCCGTGGACCTTGCCGATTGACTGGGCTGGCTCGAAGCGTTCGTAGTCGCCATCCGCGGTTTCTCGAACACGCGGTGTCGGGAGGAACGCGGCGAGTTCGTCGACCACGCCCACGGGACCGGCTCCTGGTCCGCCGCCGCCGTGCGGCGTTGCGAACGTCTTATGGACGTTGTAGTGCATGATGTCGAACCCCATGTCACCGGGTCGACCACGACCCAGCAGGGCATTGAGATTCGCACCGTCGTAGTAGAGTAGACCGCCGACGTCGTGGACCGTCTCGGCGATTTCGACGATATCGCGTTCGAAGAGACCGACCGTGTTGGGATTGGTCAACATCAGCGCGGCAGTCTCCTCGGAGACGGCGGCTTTCAGCGCTTCGAGGTCGACACGCCCACCCTCGTCGGAGGGGAGTTCGACCACGTCGTAGCCTGCCATCGCAGCGGTTGCGAAGTTAGTTCCGTGGGCCGAGGCCGGAATGATGACCTCGCTGCGGTCGTTGCCGTGGTGTTCGTGGTAGGCTTTGGCGATGAGAATCCCGGTGAACTCACCGGCGGCGCCGGCGGGTGGCTGGAGTGTGACCGCGTCCATTCCGCCGATGGTTGCGAGGTATTCCTGCAGGCCGTGAAGCAGGCCGAGGTTCCCTTGGGCGCTTTGTGCCGAGCGGTCGGGATGGATCGCCGCATTCGGATCGGCGGCGACGTCCTCGGTGAACTTTGGGTTGTACTTCATCGTACAGGAGCCCAGTGGATAGGGGCCGCTGTCGATGCTCCAGTTCATCTGTGAGAGTCGGGTGTAGTGACGGGCTAATTCCGGTTCGGAGAGCCCTGGCAGCGTGAGGTCGTCACGAGTGAGGTCCTCGGGGAGTGGCGAGTCAGTATCACTGATCTCGACAGTCGACGTGTCCTTCTCGGACAGCAGCGGTTCGTGTTTCGTCTCGTCCTCGGTGTAGCGGGCTTGATCGTAGATCATTAGGCGGCCTCCTGTAAGGCGTCGACTAACCCATCGGTCGCGTGGGTAGTGGTCTCGGTGAGACAAATCTGGATCAGGTGGTCGTCGATAGCGTGGATCGCGTACCCCTCGGCCTCGACGTCTGCAGTGATCGCCGCCGCTGGCTGATCGGTGTGTATCACGAACTCACGGAAGTGGTATCGGTCGTGGATTGGGGCTTGATACCCCTCTATGTCGTCGACCCGCTCTGCCAGCACTGCGGCGTCTCGAACGCAGTCTTCGGCGAGGTCGACCAGTCCGTCTGGGCCGAGCGAGGCGATATGTATCGCCGCACGGAGCGCAACCCACGCCTGATTCGTACAGATGTTGGAGGTCGCCCGCTCCTTGCGGATGTGCTGTTCGCGGGTCTGGAGTGTGAGCGTGTAGGCTCGCCGGTCGTCGACATCACTGCCGACACCGACGAGTCGACCGGGTACCTGCCGGAGGAACCGATCACTGGTCGCAAAGATTCCGAGTCCCATTCCGTAGCTGGTCGGCAGACCGAGCACATCGGCCTCGCCGACGACCACGTCAGCACCGACGCTGGCAGGCTCTTCAAGCAACGAGAGCGCGACGAGATCCGAGCCGAGACAGAACAGCGCCTCGGTGTCGGTGGCGAGCTCGCCGATCTCGCTGAGGCCTTCCTCGATGGTGCCGCGAACGGTCGGGTTCTCGGCGTAGATCATGACCGTCTCCTCGCCAGCGAGGTCGACGAGGGCTTCGCGGTCGACGTTGCCATCGTCCATCGGATAGGATTCGACACTGAGTCCCGCACCGTCGACGTAGTTTTCGAGCACCGACCGCTTGCCCTCGCGGAGCAGTTCTGGGACCAGTATCGTCTGACCACTGGTGCCGCGAACACGGTCGGCCAGCAGGGCGGCCTCCGCGAGTGCAGTTGCGCCGTCGTACATCGAACAGTTGGCAACCGGCAGGCCAGTGAGTTCGACCAGCATTGATTGGTACTCGAAGAGGGCTTGGAGGAAGCCCTGTGTGATCTCGGGTTGGTACTGGGTGTAGCTGGTGAGGAACTCCGCGCGATCCGAGAGGTGGTCGACGAGTGAGGGAACGTAGTGGCTGTAGTGGCCCCGTCCCATGAACTCGGTGAGATCGTCGTTGCGAGCGAACAGCCGCCGCATCTCACCGCGAATCGCCTGCTCGCTCCGGGGTTCGATACCGAAGTTGCCGTCGAAGGCCACCTCGTCGGGAATATCGAAGAGGTCGGCTTCGGTGTCGACGCCGACCGAATCGAGCATGGCGGCGGTTTCCTCGGCCGTGTGCGGTGCAAACGGGCTGCCGTCTGTATCTGTCATTTATAAAATCTCAGTTCGTGGTTATGCAATCTGGTCACGATACTCGTCGGCCGAAAGCAGGTCGTCGAACTCGCTGTCGTCGCTGGGGTCGACTTCAAGCATCCAGCCATCGCCGAACGGGTCGTCGTTGACGAGTTCGGGTTGGTCGAAGAGATCTTCGTTGACCGCGGTCACTGCGCCCGAAATCGGGGCATAGAGGTCCGAAACGGCTTTAATGGATTCGACGACACCGAAGGCCGACCCGGCGTCGATCTCGTCGCCGACGGCGGGCAGTTCGACGAAGACGACATCGCCCAGTTCGTCTTGGGCGAAATCGGAAACCCCGATCCGGACCGTCTCGTCATCCGTTGTCGTCCACTCGTGCGATTCGAGATAGCTCAGGTCGTCGGGTACATCAAAACTCATCTGTGGTGGGTTGGTGTGTGTTGGTCGGTCGTGGGTATGACTACTTCGAAACGAACGGCAGGGCGGTGAGTTCGGCCCGTTTTTCGGTGCCGCGGACGACGATATTGACTGACTCGCCGGGCGTGGCGTGTTCGATGTCGACATAGCCGAGGCCGATCCCCTCGGAGAGTGTCGGACTCATCGTGCCGGAGGTCAGGGTGCCGATCTCTTCGCCTGCCTCGTCGACCAGTTGGTAGCCGTTTCGGGGAACGCCCCGTTCAAGCATGGTGACGCCGACGAACGTCTGGTCGACGCCCTGTTCTTGCAGGTCGGCGAGCGCATCGCGGCCGACAAAGTCGGTATCGAGGTCGACCGTAAAGGCAATATCGGCCTCGTAGGGGGTCCGTGGCTCCTCGGTGGGATCGAAATCCTGCCCTGAGAGGAGAAAGCCCATCTCGATGCGGAGGGTGTCGCGGGCACCCAGTCCACAAGGCTGGCAGTCGAAGGCGGTCCAGACGGCCTCGGCGTCGGCGGTCGGACAGAGGATTTCAAACCCGTCCTCGCCGGTGTAGCCGGTTCGGGCGATCCGGCAGTCGACGCCGGCAATCTCGCCGGTGGTGTGTTCGAACCGCGAGAGGTCGAGAATCGAGTCGTCTGCGGCCGCCGCGACGTGGGCGGGAGCCTCGGGCCCCTGAACAGCGAACATCGCCCACTGCTCGGTGACATTGTCGACGCTGGCTGTAAGCCCCCACTCGTCGCGGTGGTCGATCCACCACTCTGTGAACTGGCTGTCGTGGCCCGCGTTCGGGATGAACAGGTAGGCCGCCTCGCCCTCGCGGTCGGGGAGTCGGTAGACCACGGTATCGTCGAGGATGACGCCGTCTTCGCGGGTGATACAGGCGTACTGGGCCCTCCCCGGCGAGAGCGACGCCACGTCGTTGGTCGTCAGTCGGTCCATCAGTTGGGTTGCATCCCGACCGGTGACTTCGATCTCACTCATGTGTGAGACATCGAAAATACCGACATGGTCGCGGACGGCCGCATGTTCGGTTTTGATCGAGTCGAACTCGACGGGCATCTCCCAGCCACCGAACTCGGTGACCGACGCGCCGTGGGCCGTATGTCGCTCCGCGAGCGGCGGGTGTCGTCGGGCCATACAGTTACCTCCACCCGGCGAAAGTAAGGTGTTGCCATCGGCACCCGAAACACTGGCTACGCAGTCGCTACAGACATGAGATGCTGATCGAAAGCGACTACTGAGCAATGAGATCAACTACCACAAAGGGAGATGCACGGGGACCAGCCGTGTGGGAGAACAACGCCGTCGACAGACCTCAGGCCGCGAGGATCGTGGGCTCGGCGCGGCTTGCTCGCCAGACGTTTGCTCGGACGCCCGCGCGAGCGAGATCGAGCGTTACCGAATCGCCGACATCCCGCGAGGCGAGTTCACGCCGTAGACTGCTGTTGTCGTACTCGACGACCTGATAGGTGCTGTTGGTAGCGTCGACAACTGTCATCCCACCGTGTTCGTTCATATCTGAGACAACCGTATACGAATGACCGCCATCCTCTGGAGGGGTTTGCTCCATGCGTTGTATACCGCTCAATACCCAAATAAAACTCCTGATGTTCTACGTATGTATTATTTTCCATGATATATATCTCAAAGTTTGGCTGATTGTTTTAGTAGTCCAGAAATCTGTTGTTTCGTGTCAACACCTCCCTCAACGGCAACTGCCCGCCACGCATCACCCCGCGAACTGAGCGGTTCAAGCCAGACCCGTACGGTCGAGCCGTTAGCTGCCATCGCCAACGTCTCGCGGACCTCCGTTGTGGCGTATTCGAGGACCTGATATGTCCGACTGCCGGTCACCTCCGAGAGCGTGAGCGCGCCGTGGTCGTTCATCGGTCGGTCGATGGCACACGGTGTGTGAGGGGCAGTAGTCGGGACCATATTTGATAATAATTAATGCTGAGTGATAAACGTGTGGGCATCTTACATACACAATCATTATGTATTTTATTTCAGATTATCTCGTACCCCAGATCATCACAGTGGATGGAAGTCATGAGTGGGTTCGGTGAGAAGACAGTCGGTGACACCAACCGCCTATAAGCTGTCGACTCCGTCGCCACGTGGACGATAGCATGAGCAAACGGCACGTCTATACCGGCTGCGGGTCGACTGCACGATAATGTCGTCTGCACGTGAGGAGAGTTTCGATGGAGTTGGGCTGTTCGTCGACGGGCCGAACATGCTTCGAGACGAGTTCGACGTCGACCTCGATGATATCCGGGAGGCCGCCGCCGAGACGGGGCGGCTCGCGACTACTCGGCTCTATGTCGACGAACACGCAACCCCCGGACTGATTCAGGCCGCCGAAGCCCGCGGGTTTGAGGTTATCGTCACCAGCGGCGATGTCGACGTCAAGCTCGCGGTCGACGCCGCTCGCTTCGCGGTCGAACACCGCGGCGATACGCTCGCTATCGCCTCTCGAGACACCGATTTCAAACCCGTCCTCGAAGTCGCAAACAACAGTGGGCTCCGGACGCTGGCGATTGCCCCCGGCAAACACGGCCGATCCGACGCGCTCCGCAACGCCGCTACTGAGAGTATAACGCTGGAAGATGAAGAGTAGCAACTGTAACTGTGTCGTGATGAAACAGTAGTGCGCCGTGGTAACGACTGCTTGGAGAGAGGGGTCGACACAGAAATTCGTTGGAGACAGATTATTCAATAGCGGTACATAACAATTTGACATGGAGCGCAGAGGAGTTCTGGTGACGATGGGGTCTGGGCTCTGTGCATCCGTTTCCGGATGTATCGGACCAGTTCAATCTGTACTCGAAAGCGATCCCTCGATCACATATCGAGATGAAACCACTGTTACTCAGTTCGACGATTGGCTGTATTCGAGCGAGCTTCCAGAAGACGCTACAGCGACAACGCTCGTTCAGTTTGGGGGATCCTCAGATTCTCACTGGGTAGTTGTCATATCGGAATCTGACACGACGGTTGAAACGACAGTAACTGTTCAACGAAATACCGAAACTCGATTCTACGAAGAGACAATCGCCCTCTCATCCACAGAGTACGCTGCGTTCAGATTCATGCAGCCAAGCGATTACGAACTGACTATTTCCTCGGAGAGACACTCCGAGACAGTTGAGATTACAAAAGGGTTCATCGACTGTAACAGTTCTCATCATATACTGGAGTTAAAAAACAGTGGTGAGATCGAGGTGCAGAGTTTGACAGAGGAGGTCAAATGTGGCCGATTTTAGTCGGTGAAGGTTCGAATGGTATGTTAGACAGGTATGCCGAAGGCGTACACCGTCTGGTGGCTCGTGACCTCAACGGTCGCAAACTGACCCGGTTCAAGACCGTGATCACTGGCGTTCTGGACGATGATCTGACGATAGGCACCGTCCCGACATTTGACCGAGTCGCCAGTCCCTTCCTGAACGACGAGCACCTTCTGAGTCGTGCCGATCATTTCCTCGTAGGCCTCGGCGACGATCTCCATTTTCGCGGATGACATCTCCTTCGAACGTTCCTTTTTGAGCGTCCCGCCGAGGCCCTTCATTTCGGCCGCATCGGTCCCCGGTCGCTTCGAGAACCGGGTGACGTTGATCTTCTCTGGGCGGACCTCTCGGAGGAGTTCCATCGACTGCTGATGATCGGCGTCGGTCTCGGTCGGGTAGCCGACGATGAAATCAGTCGACAGCGTCCAGTAGTCGAGTGTGTCATCGAAGGCCGCGACGACCTCGCGGAACTTGTCGACTCTGTGCTGTCGACGCATCGATTCGAGCACCTCGTCGCTGCCCGATTGGACAGGGGCATGAATGAAGTTGTACAGTTTGTCGTGACGCGCAAAGACGTCGGCGAGTTCGTCGTGAATCCCGTGAATCCCACCGGGGTTGGCCATCCCCACTCGGACTCTGAACTCGCTGTCGATCTCGGTGCAGATCCGGTCCAGCAGTTCGGGCAGTTTGCGGTCGCCGTTGTCCCAGCCGTAAACACCGGTGTCTTGGCCAGTGATGCGGATCTCTTTGGCTCCGGCGTGAACCAGTGCGCGAGCTTTTTCGACGTTCTCCTCGACTGGGGGCGAGTCGACCCGGCCGGTAGCGAACTTGGTGATACAGTACGAGCAGTTGCTCATACAGCCACGAGCGATGGGCAAAATGCCGATTTTGTCGTCAAGGACCGGCTCGGTGTCGGGTGTGACGGTCGGGCATTCGCCGTTGAGTACGGCGTCGGGGACCTCGTCCCAGTGCAGGATTTGGGCGTCGATTCCGGCCTCGGCGAACTCCTCGCCCTGAGCGAGAGCCATACAGCCGGTGACAATGAGATCGGCCGTTTCCTCTTGGAGCTCTTGGGCTCGCCGTACCATGTTGCGCTCGGTTTTTTCGACTACTGTACAGCTGTTGAGAATGGCGACGTCGGCGTCGTCGAGACTGTCGACGGGGTAGTGACCGCCCTCGCGGAGCGCCTGCTCGATCTGGCGGCTCTCACCCTGATTCGACGTACAGCCGTAAGTCTCGATATGATACGTGGCCATTCAGCTACCGGCCTTTGTCGTCGGGTGAGCAAAAGGCCGACGGTCCGCGGCGGGCGGCCACAACGGTAAGGGATGTCGACCCAGTCGGTTTGCCCATGAGTCAAGATCATAGCCACCGGTCGGACACCGCCCCTGGGACCAAGCGAGACTCCGAAACTGAGACCGTCCGAGACGAGATTCAGTGGCTCTCGGAGGTCGAATCGAATGATGAGGGGCCGTCGCTCGTCGACCCGCTTTCATATGCGCCGCTCATGCTCGTCGGGACTGTTCTCATCTTTTTCCCCGAGCCAGCGACGACGGCTATTGGGTTTCTCTGTCTGTTTGCCGGGCTCCTGCTAGCGGTTGTCGACGCTCGTTCGTCGGATGACTCGCCCTGAGGTCGACTCGATCCAGAAACGGGTCGCGGACGGGAACGAAATGAACAGCCGGTCGACTACTATAGTTAGTCGCTCTCTGTGAGTCGGTAGATACGGGCTTCCCACGGTCGCAGATCGAACGCCCACGCGTCGACATCGGTCGCCCGCTCGTCGGCTCCGTAGTTCGAAAGCAGGAGTTCGGCCTCCATCTCGTGGGGATCGAAGTCGACTTGCCCCTCGGGAATCCAGGTGTGGCCCTCCCACTCGGCAAAGTTGAGCGTGACAAGCAGTCGCTCGTCGCCCAGCGTTCGGATGTAGGACCAGATCTCCTCGTGGTCGTTGATCAGCACGTCGTAATGGCCATACACCAGTACGTCGTGTTCTTTGCGGAGTTCGATCAACTCTCGGTAGTAGTTCCAGATCGAGTCGGGGTCGTCGCGGGCCTCGGCGACGTTGATCTCGGTATAGTTGGGGTTGACACCGATCCATGGCTCGCCGTCAGTGAAGCCGGCGTTGTCCTCGGTCGACCACTGCATCGGGGTTCGGGCGTTGTCCCGGCTGTTCTGCCGGAGGGCGTGTTTGACATCGTCGAAGTTCTCGATCTCGCCGCTGTCGAGGGCGTTCCGAACGGGATTGATCGTCTCGACATCTCGGAACTCATCGAGCGAGTCGAAGGGGTAGTTCGTCATCCCGATTTCGGCTCCCTGGAAAATGTAGGGCGTTCCGCGGAGCGTGAAGATGAGCGTCGCCAGCAGTTTGGCCGACTCCTTTCGGTACTCGCCGTCGTTGCCGAACCGCGAAACGAGTCGCGGCTGGTCGTGGTTGCTGAGATAGATGCTGTTCCACCCCTGCTGGTCGAGGCCGTACTGCCAGCGGTTGAGTACGTCCCGGAGATCATTGAGATCCCAGTCGTTTCGCTCCCAGATTGCCCCGCCATGATCCAAGAGAACGTGATCGAAGTGGAACAGCGTCGACAGTGGCCCCTCGGCCTCGACGTAGTCTTTGGCGATCTCCATATCCATCCGCCCCATCATCTCGCCGAGGGCGAACACATCGCGGCCTTTGAGCACGCGGTCGTACATCTCATCGAGGAACTCCTGCATTCGAGGGCCGTCGAACGTTTCCCACATGTTGGTCGTATTCAGCGGCGGGTCGTGTTGGGTGACCGAATCGGGTTTTGACAGGAGGTTGATAACGTCCATCCGGAAGCCATCGATTCCTTTGTCGAGCCACCACTCCATCATCTCGAAGATCTCGTCCCGAACATCCGGATTCTCCCAGTTCAGATCCGGCTGTTTCTCATCGAAGAGGTGGAGATACCATTTGCCTACTTCGTCGTCGTAGGCCCACGCAGGCCCGCCGAAAAACGATTCCCACTCGTTCGGTGGGGCTTCGTCAGGCGGCCCGGCGTGGCCAGTAAAGCCCTCGATGTCGGTGCGGCCGTGTTTCCAGATGTAGTAGTCGTGGTACTCGCTTTCGGTGTCCCGAGAGTTGACGAACCACTCGTGTTCGTCGGAGGTGTGGTTGACCACGAGATCCATGATGAGTTTGATGTCGCGGTCATGCAAGCCCTCAAGGAGATTCTCCCAGTCTTCCATCGTCCCGAACTCGTCCATGATCGACTGGTAGTCGGCGATGTCGTAGCCGTTGTCCGCGTTGGGCGATTCGTACACTGGGTTGAGCCAGATGATGTCGACGCCCAGATCGTCGAGATAATCCAACTTCTCGATGATTCCGGGGATGTCACCGACACCGTCGCCGTTGGTGTCGTTGAAACTACGGGGGTAGATCTGGTAGATAACTGATTCCTTCCACCACTCCCGTTGGATGAACTCGTCACGCGGCGTGTCTGTCATACTATCTCCTGTTTTGGGGAGTGGCTTAATATGTCTGACTTGGTCCTGAAGACAGTACTGGACTCGATAGGTGCCTTTTAGTAGTCGACGCCTAATCCTTCATTTATGGATTTAGTAGTCGACGCCTAATCCTTCATTTATGGACGATCACGCACACGAGGCAGACCCTGACGCACGGATCACCTCACCGATGCAGGAGTTCACGACCGAACAGGCGATGACCGGCGGTGCGGTGCTGCTGGTCGGTCTCCTAATTGCATTCGGGCTGCCACTACTCTTGCTCTAAACTGGTTTTATAACGAGTCGGTGAACGAGCAGAAATCACCGTCACCGCCGACCGAACAGACCGTTCCGTTATCTTCACGCGGATACCACGCCAGCGGGTGATCCGCAACGAGGTCGACCGTCACGCGCTCGCCGAGTTCGAAGTCCTCGACGTGGTTGTGTTGGCAGTGGACTGTATCGCCGCTATCGAGGTCGACGCGATAAATAAACGAGGGACCGACGTACTGCCGTGAGGTCACTTCACCGTCGGTCTGGTCGGGATGGGCGCGGGCAGCCCGGAGGTCGTCGGGCCGAACGAGGACGTCGACGGCGATTCCCTCGTACTCCTCGGTGTAGCCATCGAGCGTCGCAGCATCGAACGATCCAAGGCCGGTTTTCAACGTGCCGTCGTGGACGTAGGAGGTCAGGAAGCTCGCCCGGCCAAGGAAGGAGGCGACAAAGCGGGATTTCGGCTGTTCGAAGATACGCTCTGGTCTATCGAGCTGTTCGATCTGGCCGTCGTTCATCACCGCAACGCGGTCCGAAATCGAGAGTGCTTCCTCTTGATCGTGAGTGACAGAAATGGCGGTGACGCCCGCCTCTTTGAGGATCGACCGCACTTCCTCGCGCATCTCGACGCGGAGTCGGACATCCAGATTCGAAAACGGTTCGTCCAACAAGAGAACGTCGGGTTCGGGGGCCAACGAGCGTGCGAGGGCAACGCGCTGTTTTTGTCCACCCGACAGTTGGCCGGGCGATTTCTCGTCATGGCTGGGCATATCCACGAGATCAAGTAGTTCGTCGACGCGAGCCTCGGTCTCGGCGTCGTCCATCTCGGTGAGCCCGAAGGCGATGTTTTCTCTAACCGAGAGATGCGGGAACAGCGCGAAGTCCTGAAACACGATGCCGACATCGCGGGCTTCGGGCGCGGTGACGCTGTCGACGGTCGCTACCATCTCCTCGTCGAGTTCGATGCTTCCATCGGTGGGGGTTTCGAGCCCGGCGATCATGCGGAGCGTCGTCGTCTTCCCACAGCCCGATGGCCCGAGCAGCGTCAGCAGTTCGCCGCGTTCGACCGACAGCGAGATCTCTTGGACGGCGGTTTCACTACCGAAAGCCTTGGTGACGCCGTCGAGCTTCAAAATGGGATCGTCGACGGTCTCGTCGGTGTCGACTGGCCGTTCTGGTGTTGGTGTCGACTGCTGTTCGGTCGCGTCGATGAGTGTGTTAGTGTTCGACATGGATCGCCTCAGAACCGTCTGTGCCGTCGGTCGTGACAGAATCGTCCGGTAAACGCCGACTGTCTCCGACCATTCGTTGCCTGTTCAGTTGTTTAGGACACCCTAAAAGCCTACCGCTTGGCTGATAGCACATATGAACCGGTACCACGGCAGCATGGCAAAACAACGCTTATCGGCCTGCTGAGTGTGCTACTAGTTAGTATGCCCTTATATATGGACATCCACAGAAACGTCGACGCGAGTGTCGAAGAGGTCGTCGAGGCCCACGAGGCGGACGTTGCCGTCCAACAAGAACATGGGGTCGACTACAAGCGATACTGGGTCGACGAAGACGAGGGAACGGTGTTTTGTCTCTTCGAGGGGCCGAACAAGGAAGCAGGCGAACGAGTCCACGAGGAGTCACACGGACTCACTGCCGACGAGATCCACGAGGTCAGGGAGGGCACATAGTCACAGATTCGTGAGGAGCCGACCAACAACCCTTTTATTACTGATCCCCTCGGTCCGAGTGAAGCAACGGCGAGTCGACGTAGGATACCGGCACGCCCGCGCTTCACGATACTACATTCTGAGACGTTTCTCTGTCACCCGTCGTCGACACTATCCAGTCGGTGCCTAATCGGCAGCCAGCGCGGTTGCTGTTTGGTGTAGCTTCGGTAGAATTGTGCGTGGGTGCTGTCGTAGAGACAACACCGAGCATCGCTTTGGTGGTTGAATCCACCCGTACGATGCGTGGGACCGGATTTGAACCGGCGGACCTCTACAGGACAGCGCCCTCAACGC